>Ga0256406_1000013_pt1 | contig 309314 bp, 217 predicted proteins | sample RumenRJG_03DNA_FD_185986 | JGI IMG/M metagenome (GOLD analysis project Ga0256406, IMG submission 185986) | Bovine rumen microbial communities from Lethbridge, Alberta, Canada - RJG_03 | ecosystem: Host-associated > Mammals > Digestive system > Stomach > Rumen | place: Canada: Alberta... | reverse complement strand
AGCTCTATTAAGAAGAATGTATCAGAAAGAGATGCGAATGCGAACAGGCAGTGGCGCCGGATTTACGCCACATTGATGCCTTTCGCAGAAAGGCACTTGCTATAAGTTTGAAAGTCCTGCTGATGCATGACTTTCAAACTGCAGCATCGGTGCTGAAGCACCGGCTGCCGCATTCGGCAAAACCGCATCCGCGGAATAAGTATCAAAAGCAGAATGCGTAAAGAGAGAACAGGGAAGAGAGACACTGGCGCTCATTGATCACTCTCAGAATCCGGAATCAGTGTTTTCCGCACGTTCTCTTCTGTCGGTTCGATACGGTACGGCCATTCAATGAGCTTCACTCCGTTTTGTCTGCAGAGGTCTTTTTTCTGACGGTCGAGGTTTTGCCGCTGCTGCAGTGCCTCATCCCCGCCAAAAAAGTCAATTGGAAGGAAATGTTGGATTCCCTGATATTCGATGGCAGTCTGCAGCGAAGGAATGTACAGATCCAGGCTCTGCCTTCCAAGCCATTCCGGGCGGTATTGATAAAGCGTGTCCGGAAACAGCTGACGGACCGCCTGAAACAGAGATAATTCATGCTTCCATTTCGGCCGGATGACGCCATCCGCGGTAAGGCGGGTCCGGATCCTCGTCCGTTCGAGACGCCAGTCCGTACGGATCCCATCCTCTGGCTCGTACATCGAAAGATCGGTATACCACCACTGGAAGAACGGCATCATTGTCTTTGTGAGCGAGAGGAAGAATTCAAGCTCGGATTTCATATATCCGCATTTCAGTACGTGTTCTATATTTCTCCGGACATAAACAGTTTTGGCGGGATTGAAACAGTATGGCAGGCTTCCCTGATATTTTGCAGTCCGGTCCGGAAGGAACGGCGAACGCAGTACAACGCCATTTTCCCGCAGATGACTCTGGTACCAGGGAAACGGATAATCGTACAGCGAGTATCCTCCCGGCATCTCCTCGGAAAGGCTCCCATAGACGAGATGAAACATCAGGAGCACATCATCCATGTTCCGCTTGTCGAATACCGCAATATAGTGAACTCTGTCCTCATCCGGAAAGAGATTTTGGATCGGGCGGAAGACCTCCGCCCGTCTGCAGACTTCCAGCATCACCATGAACTGCGAGGAAAAGCTTTCCGGAAAAAGGAAGTACGCCTTTCGGTCTGTGTCAAAACCTGTGAATTGGTTCATGAAGTTTTCTACATATGGATTTTGTGATTCTTCGTATGCAAAAGAGGCGGACTCGATCAGATCCCTTGTCTCATGGCGGTACGGCAGGTCCTCCCAGGACAGCTGAACGAGGAACTGGTCATACTGCTTTTTCTGATACTCCTCCCGGAGTTCGTCTGTGAAGTCCTCCTGCCAGGATTCATGCTCCTGCACCAGGTCATTTATATCGGGAACCGGTTTCTTCACGCGGTACTGCGGATACCTCTCCCAGAGCATATCGAGTCTCTTGTAGGACTCGGGCGTCTCCGGCTTTTTATGAACTGCCGGATAATCATTTCCATTTATCATGTGTTTGTACGAAGCCTGACTATTTATTTTCGCTGCTGCCTCTTATCATAGCTGTTCTCCATGAAGCGGCGCAATGCTTAACCTTCCGGCATGGCAATGAACATGCGGGTTCGCTTCTGAAACTGTCATTTGCGGTCTCCTCTGTCTTTTTCATGTGAAATTTGCACTGCCCATTTCCGATCCCCGCCGGAACATGGCCAGGATTACAGCGGCAGATGAAATGCGGCAGCTGGAGCAGGAGGCGGAGGAGAAGGCTGCGAAGGAAAAGGCGGAAAAAGAATATAAAGACCGCCTCCGGAAGTCTCGCGCCGGGAATTCGGGCAGTACGGGCAGCAGTAACGACAGTTATTCCTACGATGACGAAGACAATATCGATCCCGATGACCCCGACTATGAAGAGGGAGACGAGGAGTTTGACAGTTTTGACGATATAGATTATTACGATGAGGGGTTTGAAGGCGAGTATTAACCCGGGCAGATTCAATCCCAGTTTTTTTCTTCCATTTCTCCGCGATATTTCCGGCCGATCCGGGTATTATCGCTTCGAAATCCCTGACTTACGGAAGAAAGGCCATATTTCTTCCGGATCGCATCGAGGGCCCGGTCCGCTTTTTCCATTTTCTCGCGTTTCCTGTCATTGCCGAAGAGATCGGTCTGGACGGTGTCTTCTTTTGTGAGACAAAAAAGCTGGATACCAATCAGGCGCAGCCCCGTCTTTCCATCCCAGAGCTCATCAAACAGGGCAGCGGCAGTTTCATAGATTTCCCTTGTAATATCGGTTGCAATATCGAGTTTTTTCTGGTGTGAGCGATTGATACGCACACTATAATTCCCGCTGCGTATCTGGACGCCGATTCCGCAGGCCTTCCATCCGCCAAAACGCATCCGTGAGCTGACACTGTCTGCAAGGTCGCGGAGAATCGCATGCGCCGTCTCCCGGTCCGTCACGTCTTCTTCCAGTGTTGCCCTGACCGAAAATCCCTTTGTCTCCTCCGGGTGCTCCAGAACCGGTGAATCGTCAATGCCGTTTGCAAACCGGATGTACTGCGCAGCTGCCTTCTTTCCGATGAGTCCGGAAAGCCAGGTCTCGTCTGCCCCCGCAAGATCTCCGATGGTTTTGATCCCGTTCTTCTCAAGAAGCTCTGCTGAAGCCTTGCCGACGAAGAGGAGATCGGAGACCGGAAGGGGCCACATTTTCGTGGGAATTTCCTCTGTGTACAGCGTGTGAACCTTGTCCGGCTTTTCAAAATCGGATGCTGTTTTTGCAAGAAGCTTGTTGTTTCCGATGCCGATGTTGACGGTGAAACCGAGTGTATCACGGATTTCATCCTTGATGGTGTGGGCTGTGGCTGCTGGATCCGGATAGATGAGGTGGGTTCCGGTCATGTCGAGAAAACACTCATCGATGGAAAACTGTTCGAGTTTTGGCGCATATTTCCGGCAGATTTCGATGAAGCGCTCCGAGCAGGTGTGATACCAGGAAAAATCGGAAGAGGCGATATACAGGCCGGGGCATTTCTGGATGGCGGATGAAACAGGCTCGCCGGTCCGGATGCCGTACTTTTTTGCAGGAATGGATTTTGCCGTGACAACGCTCGTGCGCTTCGTCGGATCGCCGCCGATGACGGACGGAATAAGGCGGAGGTCGCTCTCCCCCTTCATGAGACGCTGCACAGACGTCCAGGAGAGGAACGCGCTGTTAACGTCAATATGAAAAATAAGACGGTCTGACATGGCTGACCCTCCCGGGATTCTTTGTCCGTATTCGGTATTAACGTCGTTTGCTGCGGATGTTTCTGATTATCAAGTATGCATTTCCCGGATGATGCAATCAAGTACAGACTGAATGAAACAGAATACACTGTCAGACACAGTCATGACCGGTAAAGGCGGAATAATACAAGAGTATTATCAGCAGCGCGTATCAGCCGTTATATGTCACCGTTCTGCTCATCTGCCTGATCATCTCCATTCAGGTATTCAGAAGACATTTATACCGACGCACTGACCGGGATCAACAATCGTCATCGTGTGAACGAATATCTGGACGGGAGTTTCGGACTTCGCTGTAGGGCAGAATCGCCGGAGGATGTTCCGGGTGATCCTGCAGCATTTTCTCCATCCAGACCATGTCGAGCCACGTGCCGAATTTATAGCCGCAGCTGTGGAAACGGCCGACCGTCCGATATCCGAGATGCGCATGGAATTCACAGCTGTTATCGTCAAGAAATGGAAGTGTCTCTCCTTCCTTCGGCACTCCGATGCATGCATTCAGATTGCAGATATGCATTTCCTTGAGAATGTCTTCGAGCGTCTGGTAGAGCTTCCCGCCGAGTCCCTGATGGCGAAGATTCTGATTCAGATAAATGGACGTCTCCACAGAATATTGATATGCCTCGCGGCCGACAAACGGTGAGACATAGGCATATCCGCCGATGACGCTGCTCTTTCCGTCGGTGCCGTCCTTTTCATTTTCACCGGTTTTCTCGATGACAAGATACGGATATTTCACCAGCGTGTGTCTCATTCTTGTCCGGAATTCCTCCACAGACGGTGTCACATATTCAAATGTGATGGCTGTTTTCTCGACATATGGACGATAGATTTCAACCAGCGCTTCTGCATCCCTGTCAGGGTCCGCGGTCCGGATTTTCCATTCGCTCATGGTATTTCCTCTTTTCTCAGTGCCCGGGTACTGACTCTTACTATATAGTTTAGACCAGTCGGGAAAATAATGGTATGGTTCGCAGTTTGCCTGCGGGCGCAGGTTCCGGCAGGCTGACGGCTGCCGATTCGTTTCACGGCCGGAGCGACCGTCATTCTTTCCGGGGCCGGAGGCGGCAGTTAATTATTTTCTGACCGGCGGCAATAGTATAATGAAGCTGTGGAGGCTTAAGTCATGGCGGTGCGAACAGGGAAGGCAGCTGGCAGTGTGAGTGCGGGTGAGAAAAATCTTCTGACAGCCGGATCGGTGCAGAAGAAAATGGTCCGGTATGCTCTGCCTCTGATAGTAGGCAATCTTTTTCAGCAGCTGTACAATGCGGTCGATTCGCTGATTGTCGGAAATTTTGTGGGGAGCTCGGCTCTTGCGGCTGTGACCGGCACCGGAAATCTTGTGTTCCTTCTCATCGGATTTTTCAACGGAATGGCCATCGGCGAGGGTGTTGTGATCGCCCATTATATCGGCGCAAAGGATGAGGAGAGAACCTCCCGCTCGGTTCATACGGCGACCGCTCTGGGTCTTGTGATCAGTGCGGCCATGACTGTCGTCGGTGTTCTGGCAACACCGGTCTTCCTTGTGTGGATGGGAACGCCGGATTCAGTCATGCCGGAGGCAATTCTGTATCTTCGAATCTATTTTGCCGGTTCCGTCGGACTGATCATGTACAATACGTTCGTCGGGATACTGCAGGCAGCAGGCGACTCAACGCATCCGCTGTATTATCTTATTTTTTCTTCACTCATGAACGTGGTACTTGATCTTCTTTTTATCGCGGTGTTCGGCATGGGCGTAGCGGGCGCTGCAGCGGCGACGATCATTTCCCAGATGCTTTCAGCTGTTTTGTCACTCATCCGGCTCATGCGGGCCGATTCTTCCATACGGGTCAGATTCCGTGCGATTCGTTTTGACCGTCCCATTCTTGGAAGAATGATCCGCATTGGTATTCCATCGGGACTTCAGAATTCCATCATCGGGTTCTCCAATGTTGTCATTCAGTCCTACATCAATGCGTACGGAGAATTCGCAATGGCGGGCATCGGCGCGTATACCAAGGTCGAGGGCTTTGCATTCATTCCGATCACGAGTTTTTCCATGGCGCTCACGACGTTTGTCTCACAGAATCTCGGTGCCGGCGAGAGCGGCCGCGTGAAAAAGGGCGTGCGTTTTGGCATGCTGGCGGGCATTCTCATGGCGGTTATCATCGGCGTGCTGATGGATGTTTTTGCGACGCAGCTTGTCGCGGCGTTTGATTCCAACCCCGAGGTCGTCGCCTTCGGAGTCGCAAGGGCGCGCGTGGTCTGTCCGTTTTTCTGCCTCGTTTCCTTTTCGCATCTGATGGCGGCAATTCTGCGCGGATATGGAAAGGCGAATGTTCCGATGATCGATTTCCTCGTCTGCTGGTGTGTGATCCGGATCCTTATCATCGCCGTCGGCGGCCTCTTCATTCATTCGATTTACCTCACCTACTGGGTCTATCCGATCACGTGGACCTTATCTACGCTCACAATGGGCATTTACTATCGAAAAGAGGAGGACGTGCTGACAAGATGCAGCCAAAACCTCCGCGGAATCTGAGAGACCGGAATCCGTGGGACGGCATATCTCCCTGCTTTTGAAACAGAGGCCGATATCCGGATGCCTGGTGAGAAAAATAGGCCGGGCAGGTTGTCATCACCCGGAAACCGTTGGATAATATTGTGTAATACTCAGTGGCCTGAAGAAAAGTTGAATTTCTTTATAATCCCGGTGACTGGAAAAGGAATGGTATCCTTTAATGAGCATGAAACGAAATCGGATTGTATTTAAGGTCGGTACATCTTCTCTCACAAATGAGCTGGGCTGTGCGGATCTTCGGAATATTGAAGAACTCAGCATGGTGCTTTCGGATGTTCAGAACATGGGAAATGAAGTCATTCTGGTATCATCCGGCGCCATCGCAATCGGAGCGCAGAAGCTCCACATGACGCACCGTCCGGAGAGTCTGCGCATGAAGCAGGCAGCCGCGGCGGTCGGCCAGTGCGAGAACATGTTTCTGTATGACAAGTTCTTCGGCTATTACAACAAGACGGTCGCGCAGATTCTCCTCAATGCGGATGATATCAATGATGAGGTGAAGAAGGACAATCTGGCGAACACATTCGGGGCGCTGCTCGAACAGGGAATCATCCCGATCGTCAATGAGAACGACTCGGTGAGCTACACGGAGATTGAATCCGATGAGAAGCTTTTCGGAGACAACGATATGCTCTCCGCCGTCGTGGCGATCCTCTGCAAGGCGGATAAACTGGTTATCCTTTCGGATATCGATGGCTTTTACGACAAAGATCCGCGCTTTGACAAGAGCGCGAAGGTCATCAGCCGGATCGACGAGATCACGGAAGAAACCTATAAACTTGCAGGCGGCGCGGGGTCGCGGAGAGGCACCGGCGGCATGCGCACGAAACTGGAGGCTGCGGACATGGCGACAAGGCAGGGAATCACGACACTTGTCATCAATGGAAAGCAGCCGAAGACCATCTACGATATTATGGAAGGCAAAAAGGTCGGAACCCTTTTTGCGGCAAGGAAATAGTAAGGATCAGCCCGGAGTTATCGAATAACCGGGGTATGATAAAGAAACAAAAAGGAAACAAAGAGACAGCTATGTCAGAACTTACTGAGGATGAACTGAAGAATAATTACCGGGAAGTAAAGGAAAGAATTGCAGAGGCGGCAAAGCGCGCAGGACGTGATCCGAAGGAGGTCACTCTGCTTGCTGTGAGTAAGACAAAACCCGTCTCGAATATTCGGACGCTCATGGCGGAAGGCCAGCGGGCGTTCGGTGAAAACTACGTGCAGGAGCTCACGGAGAAGATCAGTGAGATCGGGGATGCGGCCGAGTGGCACATGATCGGGCATCTGCAGCGCAATAAGGTAAAGTACATCATTGGAAAGGTAAGACTTATACACGCCGTTGACTCCGTGCGTCTGGCAGAGCAGATTGAGAAGGAAGCCGTCAAAACCGGTTCGGAAGCGGATGTTCTGATGGAAGTGAATATCGCGCGCGAGGAGTCGAAATGGGGCTTTATGGAAGAAGAAGCCCTCGATGCCGCCCACGAGATCGCTGCCTTCCCGCATGTTCATCTGCACGGCCTCATGACCTCGGCTCCGATCGCGGAGAACCCGGAAGACAACAGAAAGTATTTCAGCGGACTCCGCGAGCTCGCCCGCAGGATCGGCGAGGAAGGTTTTGACAATGTTTCGATGGACACGCTTTCCATGGGCATGACACAGGATTACGAGGTCGCCGTCGAAGAAGGCGCGACGATCGTCCGCGTCGGCTCTGCAATTTTCGGCAAGAGAAATTATGGAGTGAAAGAAGTGCCGTCCGGGGAAAAGTGACGTTTGTCACGCCGGGGCGCTGATGCGGCCTGCCCTGTCATGGATGCGGTGATTCCATCCCCCGTGCGGTCAGCGGCTGGACACAAGATTCATCACGCCGTCGATGAGAAGGAATACAGCGACCACTTTCACGGCCGCGGCAGCGGAAGAGAACGGGTGCGCCATGATGATGATGCCGAAGACCAGCATCAGGACGGCGTTAATAAGGTTCATATTGCGGTTTCCGAAGCTGTTGCGGATGTTGAAGATGTAACTCACCGCACTGATGACGAAGCACAGACCGATGATGAACATGATCATGCTGATGGATTCACCGGGTCTTGTCAGAAGCAGGATGCCGAGAATAATCAGAACGATGCTGCCGATGAGGCTCTGGTTCTGACCTTCCTTTATTCCCTTGCCGGCGAGAAGGGAAATACCCTCCAGCAGCAGGAAAATACCGCCGACAATGGCAAGTGTTCTGAGGCTCCCGCCCGGCCAGATGAGAAGAATGATGCCGGCGATAATCATAAGAATGGATGAGGAATCACTAAATTTTTTCATACTTATACCTCGCTGAGGCAAAATCCGCGGATGCGGTTTTGCCGAATGCGGCAGCCGGTGCATCAGCACCGATGCTGCAGTTTGAACGGGCTGCATCAGCAGACCGTTCAAACGAATCCCTCGCTGAGGCAAAAACCGCGGATGCGGTTTTGCCGAATGCGGCAGCCGGTGCATCAGCACCGATGCTGCAGTTTGAACGGGCTGCATCAGCAGACCGTTCAAACGAATCCCTCGCTGAGGCAAAAACCGCGGATGCGGTTTTGCCGAATCATTTAGATCTGATCAGACTTTTTCAATGACATAGGCTTCATACGGCTTCAAGGTGCCGTCCTTTACGTCGTGTCCCGGAATGTCCTGAATCAGGACTCTTCCGTCCCTGAAGCGTTCCGGGATCTCGAGGGTGCGGCCGTGCTCTGCAAAGTTGCAGACGGTGAGAAGCTCTCTTCCATCTTCCAGATAACGGCGATAGACAAAGAGATCAGGGTCGTCCGGCAGCAGGAGTTCGAAATGGCCGTAGCAGATGAGCTCACTCTCATGGCGGAGCCGGATCAGTTTCTGATAGTAATGGAAGACCGAATCCGGATCTTTCAGCTCGCTCTCCACGTTGATCTCCGTGTAATTCGGGTTGATGCCGATCCACGGTGTGCCTGTCGTGAAACCGGCGCCGGGCCCGGCGTTCCACTGCATCGGAGTGCGTGCGTTGTCTCTGCTCTTGGCAGCGATCTTCGGGAAAAGCTCTTCCATGGAGATGCCGGTTTTTTCGATGAGCTCTTTGAAGGCGTTGATGGATTCCACATCGCGGAATTCATCGATGGACCGGAACGGGTAGTTTGTCATGCCGAGTTCCTCGCCCTCATAAATATAAGGAGTGCCCTGCATCAGATGAAGACTGGTCGCAATGCACTTCGCGGAGACGGCACGATACTTCGGATCGGTGCTTCCGAGACGGTCGACAATGCGCGGCTGGTCATGATTGCAGTAGAAGAGGCTGTTCCAGGCTTTTCCGTCGAGACCGGTCTGCCAGTCACTCATGACCTTTTTAAGCGGAACGAGCGGGATGCGCTTCGTGCTCCATTTATAATCCTTGCCGCCGTCAAGCCCCATGTGATCGAAGGAAAAAGTCATGGACAGCTCAGTACCTTCGCTGTTTGCGTATTGTTTTGACGTTTCAATTGTCGTGGCGGAGCATTCGCCGACGGTCATGAGGTCATACTTCGAGAGAACGCGGCGATTCATTTCCTGCAGATATTCGTGGACGTGCGGACCGTTTGCGCAGTGATACCAGCCGCCGTAGAGGCCGCCGTCGGTCGGGAAATCGGGGAGCCCGTCCGGCTTCGAAATGAGCGAGATGACATCCATGCGGAAACCGTCGATTCCCTTCCGGCACCACCAGTCCATCATGTCGAAGACAGCGTCCCGGACAGCGGGATTGGCCCAGTTGAGATCAGGCTGCTTTTTATGAAAGAGATGAAGATAATACTGTCCTGTCGTCTCATCGTACTGCCATGCCGGTCCGGAGAAGCATGAGCCCCAGTTATTCGGCTCATGGCCGTCCACCGGATCGTGCCAGATATAATAGTCTCTCTTCGGATTGGTCCGGCTCTTCCTGGACTCGACAAACCATGCATGCTCATCAGATGTGTGGTTCACGACAAGATCCATGACAATCCGGATGCCGCGCGCATGCGCTTCGGACAGGAGACGGTCGAAATCCTCCATCGTGCCGAATTTCGGATTAATGGCGCGGTAGTCACTGATGTCGTATCCATTGTCCGCTTCCGGGCTCTGATAGACCGGAGAGAGCCAGATGACATCAATGCCGAGTTCCTTCAGATAGTCCAGTTTTCCCGTGATCCCGGCAAGATCGCCGATGCCGTCGCCGTTGCTGTCGGCAAATGAACGCGGATAAATCTGATAGACGACGCTTTCTTTCCACCATGTCTTTTTCATTAACATCAAAACCCTTTCTGCCGCTGACTTATGCAGTACCGTCATGTGACTTTGAAAACAGACGGCTTCAAAATTTCGGTAAATTTATTTTACCATCCGCGAGTCTTTTTATATATGAGAAAACATCGGACTTTTCCGAAGTTTTTTGCATGCTTGCTCTCTTCTGTTCTAACATCAGCGGTTTTATTTGCTATTTAAAATATTGACCAACAGTCACAAATTTACAAAACTGTGTATTTCAGCTGCATTTTTTCTTTGCTACGATGTTTGCTGAAGTTGATTCCGGGGCGTACGTACCATCCATTTAACCTGACGAGGCACGGTTTCTGCGCTTCCGGAAAGTCTGAATGGAGGAAAGAGATATGCTTTTTTACGATAATAATACGAATTACAGAGAAGAAATTAAAAACTACTGGAACAAAAATGTTAAAAGGTATCGGAATACTGCGCTGATCGCCGGTATCATTCTGCTTCTGCTCGGCATCCTGTGCTGCGTGTTTCCGGTCAGGTCTATCCTTGTTATGGAGTATATTGCATCGTTTGTGTTGATCATCATCGGTTTCTTTGAGATTTACGGATTCTCGACACTGCCGATATTTCTTAAAACCGGCGGCGGACTCCTGACCGGTATTTTGAACGTTATCCTCGGCATCCTGCTCATCACCTCACCAAAGGAAGAGATGATGCAGACATTCGCGTTCCTCTTTGCGATTGACCTGATGATGTTTGGCATAGAAAACTGCGTTGCATACAGCAGAACAAAATTTTTCGGGATACAGAATTCCGGCTGGCTTCTAGCAGAAGGCGTGCTGAATATTGCTCTTTCCATCGCCTTCCTGTTCATGCCGGTGACGACCATTGCATTAAGCTACGTAGTAGCAGTTTATCTCATCGCAGCCGGCATTATGCTTCTCTACAGTTTCTTCAGTGCAAAGGAAATAGAGATTCGCGACTAAATCAGGAATCAGCGCGTAATTTGCATTCAGAATTGAAAGTAAACCTGCGAAAAGGTCAGCAGGGATCTTGGAGAAGACCTGAGACAGTGATTTTCGAATCTCTGCCTCAGGTTTTTTCTGTGTGCAGCATTGACTTGCCGGCAGAAAATCAGCTGCCCGGAGCTGTATGCTGCCATTTTTTGAAAAATTTTTTACAAATTTGCAAAATAATTTTTTAAATGTTCTTTACAAAAGTGCGAATATGCAAACCAGCATCGTTTGCTGATTTTTTGCGGTGATATGAGTATAATTTACCAAAAGTTCCGCGCCAAAACGGGAACTGAATGTATATGTTGACTGGAATTATACCGGAAGCAGTGGTAAATTGTTCCCTGCAAATGGAAGGATTGTCCGGCAAGTAAGACAATATGTACAGTTGCAGGGGATAGCTATCGCAGAAAAGAGATCGTTCTCACGGTTTCGTCTGCGGAAAATGTAACAAGGAGGATTATATTATGAACAAAAAGGCATTGGCAGTTATTCTTACCGGCGCAATGGCGGGAACGCTTCTGGCTGGCTGCGGTTCGTCCGGCAGCACCACAGCTTCCAGCACGGCAGCTTCAGACTCTGCTGCAGCATCGACCGAGGCAGCTGCAGCGGCCAGCACGGCAGCGGAGAGCACCGCTGCAGAGAGCTCTGCTTCGGATACTTCTTCGAAGAATCTTCCGGAAGTCTCATCGGATCCGATCACGATTACGATGTGGGACATCGCGACCGAGGATCCCGGAAAGTCAACAATGGAAACGGCTGTTCAGGAGTTCATGAAGGATTATCCCCAGGTTACAGTCGAGGAGAACCATCTGCAGAACGACAACTACAAGCAGCAGCTCGTTGTTGCAATGAGCTCCGGCCAGTGCCCGGATATGTACGTTTCCTGGGGCGGCGGTCCGCTTACCGAATATTACAAGTCCGGTTTTGTCAATGATCTTTCTGATCTCTACAATAACTACGATCATCCGGATTTCTTCGATTCCGCAATTGCACAGGGAACTATCGATGGAAAGCTTGCTGCCATCCCGTTCAATGGAATCTCCGGATGCTGCGTTTACTATAACAAGACCATCTTCAACGAAGTAGGACTGGAAGTTCCGACGACCATCGATGAACTCGAGGATTGCTGCGAGAAACTGAAGGCAGCAGGCTACACCCCGTTCTCTCTTGCGAACGGTTCCAAGTGGACCGGTTCCATGTATTACATGTACCTGGTTGCACGTCACTCCGGAAACGATGAGTTCAACGCAGCATACACGCAGGAGAACGGCGGATCCTTCACATCAGAAGCCTTCGTCTGGGCATCCGACAAGATTCAGGACTGGGTCAAGAAGGGCTACTTCCCGGACGGCGTCAACTCCCTCTCCACGGATGATGGACAGGATCGCCAGCTGATGTATGACGGAACTTGTGCAATGATGCTTCATGGCTCCTGGCAGTGCGGCAGCATGTACACTGACAATGCGGACTGGTACACCCAGAACATCGGCGTTTTCCGCTTCCCGGAGGATGCCGAGGCGAAGGCCAATGGGGTTCCGCAGGATGTCGAAGTCGGTACCGCAATCGATACCGCGTTCTCTTTCAACTGCTGGAACAGCGACGGCACCGTCGATCAGAATAAGTTGAATGCATGCTACATTCTCGCTACCCAGTACATCAACAACGATGAATACAACATGAAGAAGATCCAGCTCGAAAATAAGGTCCTCAACATCAACGGCTATGATCAGTACATCACCGATGAAAACATGAAGACTGTCAATAAGATTTTCCAGGATGCTTCGAATGTCCAGCTCTGGTATGACCAGTATCTGCCGGCATCGGTTACCGAAGTTCACAAGAACTGCATGACCGAGCTCTTCGGACTTGAGAAGAACGGACAGGAGATCGGCGAAGAGGAAGATGCGGCAATGCAGGCTGCATTGGCGGATTCCAATTCGTAATCACACGTAAAAAAGGGGCTGTACCGGAACTGGCACTGTTACAGAAGCGCTGGTGTTCCATACAGCATCTGGATCAGATATTGCATCGAAGGATAGGCATCAGATACAGTATCATTGTTATTCAATAATATGACCATCGGAACGCATCGGATTGTGGGTGCGCTCCGGTGGTCTTTCGTTTATGACAGGTTTTGGCGGATTTGTACTTCGCTGAGACAAATACCTCCATTCATCAGGCCGAAATGAGAATTTTTCAGTAAAAAAATAAGGCCTGAATCGAAAAGGAGATGCAAGTGCGGAAGTTTTCCGGAAAATAATAGAGTACCGAATAGAGCACCGATTAATCACTGATTTGCTTTTTAGAACCGCTTTTGTTGATGTTATAATTCACTCGCGGATCACTCTTATATCTCTGTGCAGTCCTGCCATTGTATCTTATATATGTACAGATAATCATATTTATGGAACCGTCACGGGACTCAGCGGGTTAGCTGGAGGAAAACTGCAGGATAACTGCTAGTATGCTGAAGAAAAGATGAGTGAAAGCCGTAGACAAGCTGCAGAAAAGCCTGGAATGAAGAGTTGGGGTCTATTCAGATGAAATACAGTTTCGCACCGATGGAAGGGATCACGGGACATGTTTTCCGCAGAGTGCACGCAACATGTTTCCCGGGAATTGACCGCTATTACACGCCGTTCCTCACAGCCAATCAGAATCACTGCTTCCGCGCGAGGGAGAAAAAGGATCTTGCACCGGAGAATAATAAGGGGATCCGGCTCGTGCCGCAGACCGCCGCAAATCGCGCGGAGGACTTTGTCTGGGCGGTCCGATATCTCGAAGACCTGGGATATGACGAGATCAATCTGAATCTCGGCTGCCCGTCGCCGACGGTGCTCCGCCAGCACCGGGGCGCAGCCATGCTGCTGAATCCGGAAGCGCTGGACCGCTTTTTCGATGATACATTCCGTCTTCTCGGGCCGGATGCCGGGGCAGTGCGCATCTCCGTCAAAACCCGTTCCGGATTTTCCTCGTCAGACGAATTTCCGCGTCTGTCCGAGATTCTGAATCGGTATCCTTTCTCGGAGGTGATCATTCATCCGCGCACGGCGGAGGAGCGTTACGAGGGAAAGGCGGACCGTGAACTGTACAGAAGAGCAGCTGAGATGATACACCATCCGCTCACTTATAACGGAGACATCGAAGAAAAGAAAGATGTGGATGAAATCCTTTCTAAAGTTCCGGGCACAAATTCGGTGATGATCGGCCGCGGCCTTCTGAAGAATCCGACGCTTGTCCGCGAGCTTGCGGGCGGTGCGGCACTGGAGAAAAACGAGCTGAAGGATTATCATGACCGCCTGCTCGATGCGTATTATGAAGACTTCCGGCAGGAGAGAACAGTGCTTTTTCATATGAAAGAACTCTGGCATTACTTCGGAATGAATTTTGAAGCAGGAGAGGAAAGCAGCCGCCTGCTGAGAGAGATTCTGAAGGCAGACCGGATAGCGGATTACAGGGCGGCGGTGAACCGTTTATTCCGGGAGGCCGGGTTTTCGCGCGGACGGCAGTGAACTGCCTATTCCGGGAGATCGGGCTTTCGCGCGGGCGGTAGTTGACTGCCTATTCCGGGAGATCGGGCTTTCGCGCGGGCGGCAGTTGACTGCCTATTCTGGGAGGTTGGGCTTCAAGCAGGCAAGCTGTAATAATAAGAACTTTTTATCTGCAGTGCTGGGTGAAATTGTTTTCCAATCTGTTGAAACACGCAGGATGGGCGGTATACTTTGAGTAATACAGGCAGTCAGACTCCCGGAAGGTGAGTTTTGACAATGACATCAGGAGGTATCAGGGTATGGGAAAGGTTGCAATGGTTCCGCCGATGGGCTGGAACAGCTGGGACTGCTACGGAGCCGCAGTCAATGAGGAGCAGGTGCGCGCGAATGCGGCGTACATGGAGAAAAACCTGAAAGAGTACGGCTGGGAATATGTCTGCGTGGATATTGAATGGTATCAGCCGACGGCAGACAGTCATGAGTACCATGCTTTTGCGAAGCTCTGCATGGATGAATACGGGCGGCTCATACCGGCTGAGAATCGGTTTCCGAGTGCCGCGGGCGGCGTTGGATTCAAAAAACTTGCCGATGATATACATGCAATGGGTCTGAAGTTCGGCATCCACATCATGCGCGGCATTCCGCGCCAGGCGGCAGAGCAGAATCTTCCGGTTCTCGGATCGGATCAGACCGCGGCGCAGGTCGCCAATGCACACTCCATCTGCGCGTGGAATCCGGACATGTACGGGTGCCGCTGCGAGGACAATGAAGAAGGGGCCCGTGCTTATTACAACAGCATTTTCAGGCTGTATGCCGAGTGGGGCGTAGATTACGTGAAGTGCGACGACATCGCGCGCGAGTATCCGCAGTGCAGGCGGGAGATTGAACTGATTTCCGAAGCAGCCAGAAGCTGTGGCCGTGACATTGTCCTGAGCCTTTCCCCGGGACCGGCACCGCTCGAGCAGGCGGAGCACCTCAAGAAATATGCCAATCTGTGGCGTATTACAGATGATTTCTGGGACGAATGGGACCTTCTGAAGGCTATGTTTGAGCGTGCCGAGAAATGGTGCATTCATGCAGGTCCTGGTCACTGGCCGGATGCCGATATGCTGCCGGTCGGCGCACTGAAACAGGATTATGGCGCTGCAAACTGGACGAAGTTCACGAAGGATGAGCAATATACAATGATGACGCTCTGGTGCATGATGCGTTCTCCTCTGATCGTCGGCGCAGAACTCACGAAGAATGATGATTTCACGCTCGGATTACTGACCAACAAAGAAGTTCTCGACATTGAGAAAGAGAGCTTCTGCGCACATCCGCTCTACCGCACGGACGAGGAATGTGTCTGGATCGCTCCGAGAAAAGACGGAACCGGCGTCTATGCTGCATTCTTCAACCTCGCGGATGCGGCACGTACGATTGCCATTGCTCTTGCGGACTGGGAGCTTGATGAATATACGAGCGCGAAGGAACTCTGGAGCGGGGATACCGTTTCTCTTGATGGCGGAAAACTTTCCCGCTGTGTGAATCCGCACTGCGCGGCGGTGTTCTTCCTTGTAAGGTGATGCAGGATTTTGATATAGACTTTCTTGTATAGGCGTTGTGGAAATAATTGCGGGCCCTACGGGCGTGGCGGATGCGAACTCGACGTTGACTTTCTAATCAGCAGAACCGGATGATAGTCTGCGCAGCGAGTTCCATGACACCCGTAAGGACCATCACAAGAATCGGGTCCCACTTCATCTTCATCAGCAGGAAGAGCGCGATGGCAAACCATATGGCCATGCGGACGTTGAAATTTTCGGCGATGAATGACACAGCGCCGCTTTCAAAAAGCGCCGGGATGAGAATGAGAAGGCCGGCGGAGAAAATCATCGCGACGACAGCCGGACGCAGGGACCCGAGAATTCCCTGCAGCATCGCCATCTTCCGGTATTTCAGATAGAAATGCGCAAGGATGGTCACGAAGATGCAGGAAGGGAGAATGCAGCCGAACGTTGCAACGATTGCACCCGGGATGCCGGCAATATTTTCACCGACAAAAGTAGCCGCATTGACGGCAATCGGACCGGGGGTCATCTGCGAGATGGTGACAAGGTCCGTGAAATCCGAGAGCGAAAGCCATCCATATTTCCCGACAACCTGTTCCTGAATCAGCGGCATGGCAGCATATCCGCCGCCAAAGGAAAAAGCGCCGATCTGAAGAAACGCAAGGAACAATTCGATATACACACTCATGATTCTGCTCCTTTGTGAAAACTGATTACAGTCCGGACGGCACCGACCGCGGCGGCGCCGAGGATGCACCAGATGACGTTCACGCCAAGAAAATAGTTGGCGATGAAAACGACGAACATGATGATGAGATTGACTGCATCCTTTGATTTCACAATTCCGGAGGCCATATCGAAAACAACGGAAATAATCACGGCGGAGACGCCGGCCTTCATTCCGGTGAGCACGGCCTGAACGATGAAGTTGCTTTTGAACGCATTGTAGAAGAAGGAAATTGCTGTGATGATGACAAATGGCGGCAGAATGGCTCCGAGAACAGAAACCAGGACACCCGGGATACCAGCCAGCTTGTAGCCCACCACAATGGCTCCGTTTACGGCGATGGCACCCGGCGAGGACTGCGCAATCGCAACCAGATCGAGCATCTCATCGTTGTCGATCCAGTGAAGATCGTCAACAAATTTTTTCTTAAGGAGCGTCACGATGACATAACCGCCGCCGAACGTAAATGCGGAAAGATACAGTGTGGAAAAGAACAGCTGTCGAAGAATCTGCCCCCTGCTGTGCTTTTTATCTGTGAGCTGATTCGTCAGTTTCTGCTGCGTGTCCTCTCCGGAAGATGCATTCTCTGCATTTAAATTTCTGATCCTGTTCTTATTCTTATCCCTATTCTTCTTATCCCTATTTCTATTCATGTTCCAATTCTTATCCGATGATTTTCTGCCCGTTGTTGTGTTCATTGACTCGGAGACCTTTCTTCGGGGATTTACTTCAGTGACCTTTCTTTATGGACATTCTCTCAGGGGCTCTCCCTCAGGGAACTTCTCTCAGGCCCCTCCCTCCGGAAACTTTCCTCAGGGATCTTCTCCATCTTCTTATGATGTCCCGCATGTCTGATTTTTCCACAGCGAAGAGTAACACACTTTAAAACATATTTAAAATAATATAAATTTATTGAATCAATACTGATAACGATATAATTCGGTATACTGTATGTATGTTGTATTCAATGTTGTATGCTCACTTGATTTTGTGCTTCTTTGCAAGGGGATTTCGAAGAACAAAGCGGAAAGGGACATAAGAAGCCGGAAGCAGGAAATAGAATCAAAGAAACAGAGGGCTGGATAGAACGTTAGAGGGAAGGCCGGGAACAAGGAAAGGTATCAAGAAAGGCATCAGGGAAGCCGGGGACAAGGAAAAGAATTAGAAATCGGTGGGAAAGATTCAATCCCGAAAGCTGAAAAAGACAACAAAGCCAGGAGGTCTTATGACACTACGTCATCTGCACATTTTTGTCACGGTCGTCCAGAACGACAATAATCTTACAAAGAGCGCGAAAGCGCTTTATACCTCGCAGCCCGCCGTATCGCTAGCCATCCATGAGATGGAGGGTTATTACGGCGTGAAACTTTTCGACCGTCTCGGCAAGCGGCTGTATCTGACGGAAGCCGGACGGCAGTGCCTCGTCTATGCGCGCAGGATTCTCTCGCTGAGCGACGACATGGAAGAGAGCATGAAAAGCTGGAACAGAGCGGGGGCAGTCCGCATCGGAGCAAGCTCCACTATCGGTGCCTATCTGATGCCGGCGATTGCAGGAGCCTTTCAAAGGCGTCTGTCGGAAGTACGCCTTTTCGTCAAAACTTCTGTCTCCCGTGATCTCGAACAAGATCTTCTCGTGAATGATCTTGATCTGGCGCTGGTAGAGATCCCGGTTCACGAAAAAACGCTGCAGGCAGATATCTTTATGAAAGATACCCTGACAGTGATAGCGCCTCCGGAGAATGAAAACTGCCGGATGAGCCTTGACAGACTTGTCAGGCAGCCTTTTCTCCTGCGCGAGAAAGGCAGCGGCACCCGGAGAATCTTCGATGATGCGCTGGCAGATAAGGGATATACCGTCGAACCTGTCTGGGAGTGCGGAAATACGGAGACACTGCTGCAGGCCGTGGCGCAGGGCGCCGGTTTTTCCGTTGTGCCGAGAATCGCCGCGGAAGAGGCACTGAAAAGGGGCCGAGTAATAAGCATCCTCATTCCGGAGATGGAACTGACTCAGAATTTCTATATCGTAACGCACCGCGATAAAATTCTGACGCCTGCGATGGAAGAATTTATAGAGACCGTGAAAACAAACTGCGGATGATAAGTAAAAGATTCCCGGAATGCGGGATACATGAAGAATTGCGTGGTGAGCTCAAAGGATACTTTGTAAATAATTCACAAGATTTCGATCCAATCTTTATGAATGAATCCCACTTGCTCTTTTTGGCTGCAAGATTATACTCGATTATGAAAACGCTTTCATGTGGTGTATGGGCCATGGGAACTGCCTGGAAGGGATTGCAGGATGAAAAAGGGAAAAGGTGATGGATTGTTATGAATCAGGATTTCTTTTTCATATGAATTTGCCGGTTTCGGGCTCGCCGCTTCATACACGCTTGTTTTAAGACCTCGAAAGTGTATTGTATATTGAACAGAAGAATGCGCTGGATATGGATGATAAGTCGTTTGAAGAAGTGCCAATACCGAAACTGACTAATATAAAACGAGCAGTATATATTCCCTGATTTGGTTTTGACGTCGGGAATATTGCACGCTGGCATGAAAACGCTTTCACACTACAGCATTCACAAGCCATCGGATTGGGACAGGAACAAGCAGCAAAGGAGAGAAGACGCAATGAAGGCAATCATGGTAATGTACGACACGCTATGCAGGAACTTCCTGCAGCCGTACGGGTGTAACTGGACGCTGACACCCAATTTTCAGAGACTGGCAGAGCGCAGCGTGCAGTTTGAGAACAGTTACGTATGCAGTATGCCCTGTATGCCGGCGAGAAGAGAGCTGCACACAGGCAGGCCGAACTTCCTGCACAGGAGCTGGGGACCGCTTGAACCATACGACGATTCGATGCCGGAGATTCTGAAGAAGAACGGAATTTACACGCATATGGTCAGCGACCATCAGCATTATTGGGAAGACGGAGGATGTACTTATCACAGTCGTTATTCTTCCTGGGATATTTCGAGAGGTCAGGAGGGCGACCGCTGGCAGTCTGATCTCCATGTGAACGCCGATAATCTGAGGTCTGTGTTCAGGGGGCAACAAGATGCATTTGATGATCCGAAGTTCGGCCCGATTTATCGTGACTGGATGGCTGCCGATCAGAGAAATCGCCGGTATATGGACACGGAAGAAAAAACTTGCCAGGCTGTAACATTCGGCAAGGGGCTTGAGTTCATTCGTGAGAACCATGATGTTGACAACTGGTTTCTTCAGATAGAGACGTTCGACCCGCATGAACCGTTCTACTCTCTTTCCGGGGACCGGGAGAAGTATCCGGGGCTTCGTGAAAACCTGTACGGCGATGCTCTTGATGATTGGCCGCCATACGCAAAAGTTGCCGAGGACAGGCAGACCGTTCAGCACACAAGGGAAGTGTATGCGGCACTTGTCTCGAAATGCGACCGTTATCTTGGGAAAGTCCTCGATCTGATGGACGAGTATGGCCTCTGGGAAGACACAATGCTCATCGTAAATACGGACCATGGTTTTCTTCTCGGTGAGCATGGCTGGTGGGGCAAGACTTCAATGCCGATTTATGAGGAAATCGCGCACACGCCGTTGTTTATATATGATCCGAGACGGAAGAATCTTGCTGGAGCGAAGAGGAACTCCATCGTTCAGACAATTGATCTTGCACCGACACTGCTTGATTATTTTGGTCTGAAGATACCGGAGGACATGCTCGGGAAACCGCTTTTCGGTGTGATGGATGACGATATACCGATTCGGCAGTATGCAGTCTTCGGCTATCACGGAAGTCAGATCGATATTACAGACGGACATTATGTTTATATGCATGCGGTCGAGCATCCCGAGATCCCGAATTATGAATACACGCTGATGCCAACCCATATGAGGCAGATGTTTCTTCCTGAAGAACTTCAGACGGCAACTCTCGCAGCGCCGTTCGCTTTCACAAAGGGATGTCCGGTTCTGAAGATCCTGCCGATTATTCGTATGGGAGACACGAATTCATTCGGAAGCCATCTCTACGATCTTATGCTTGATCCCTCTGAGAACAAAGAAATTCAGGATGAAGCAATCGTAGAGAAAATGAAGCAGGAAATCGGAAAATTCATGGATGAGAATGATGCCCCGGCGGAACTCTACGAGCGTTACGGCATCAAAACAGATAAAGAAAAAACCGTCCGCTGATCCGGACAACAGGGGAAAAGATTCCGGAAAGAAACCATCCGCGATTCCGGATGACAGGGGAAACCCCACACAAGGGAGGATTATTAAAATGAGCAGAGAACCAAGAAGAGCCACCGCTTCAGAGATTTTCCGATATGCATTCGGCGGACTCGGAAGCAACGTTGCATACATCCTGATGATGTCGTATCTGACCTATTACATGACCGATGTCTTTGGCATTTCGGCGTATGCCATTTCCGGCCTTATGCTGGCTGCCAGAATCATCGACGCGGTCACGGATCCGATGATGGGCATGATTGCTGACCGCACACGGTCAAAACTCGGCCGTTTCCGTCCATATCTTATTTTCGGAGCACCGGTGCTCGGATTTACAATTTATCTTCTTTTCTGCAGCCCGAATATCCCGGAATCCGGAAAGGTTTTCTATGCATATCTGATGTATATTCTTTACTCACTGGCATCGACGGTCTGCAATATTCCATATCATGCACTGACCCCCGTTATGACGGATGATGCGGCACAGAGAACAACGGTTGTCACCGCAAAACAATCGATGAGTGTTCCTTCTTCTCTTTTTGTCGGTGTACTTGCCCTTCCGATGGTCAGCTTCTTCGGAGATGGAGTTGTCGGCTGGAGAAGATATGGACTGTTTGTCGCCGTCATTACGGTCGTTGCGTTCTGGATCTGCGCATGGGGAGCCAGAAAGAAGGATACGATGGATGTCGTTCCGGAGACAGAGAAGAAGATTCCGTTCCTCACGCAGCTTTCACTGATTTTTCATAATAAACCGCTTCTGATGCTGCTTATTGCATTTTCAACCGATCAGCTGGCGGGGGCTGCGGCGAGTGCCGTCAACGTATATTATTTCCAGTATTACCTCGGACGCAAGGATCTTGTCGCACCGGTTGCCATGATTGGCGTCGTGGTCAACATCGCAGTCTTCTTCCTCATCCCGTTCCTGTCAAAACGGGCCGGCAAGAAACGTCTCTACATGACATCAACGGTTCTGGTCTGCATTCCTTACACAATTCTTTATTTCCTGCCGCAGAATGATCTTGTCCTGATAATTACATTGATTTCGGTATCAGGTGGACTTGCAACCATCACGGGAACGCTCGGCTGGGCTATGCTCCCGGACTGTGTCGAATATGGTGAGTGGAGGACCGGCGTACGTGGAGAGGGAACGATTTCCTCGTCGCTTACATTTGCAAATAAACTCGGCATGGCTATCGGAGGCAGCCTCACTGGCATTATTCTTGGATACTTCGGTTACGCAGCAGGACAGGAACAGACCGTGCAAACATTGGAAGCCATTAAGGCGATGAAGTTCCTCTTCCCGGTTGCTGGATATATCTGCTCTATCGTTTCCATGTCTTTCTACGTTATCACCGAGAAGTACTATGCGCAGATCATGGACGATCTCTCCAAGGGAATTCATGCTGACAAGTCTACATTGAAACCATGACACGGGCATGTTTTAAAAATCGCATTCGATAGCCGGATTATGATCGCGGGCTGTATAATAAAGAGCTAAGGAAGCTGTCTCGGAAACCGGATGTTTCCGCAGACAGCTTTTTACATGTTGTGAGAATACGAAACCACAGGAAGACGAATGCACCAGAAGGTCAGAATGAAGAGTATTCTATCTCTGCGAAGTGTCATAATAATCGGGGAGAAGTTTTTCCTGAAATAGAATTCAACAGGATGAATCAGTTTTGACGGAGGACGGCAGAATGGCATCCATCAAAGACGTTGCGGCAAGAGCAGGAGTCTCGATTTCGACTGTCTCGCGCTATATGAATAAGAGCTCCTATGTTGATGAGGCAAAGGCTGAGGCAGTCAGAGAGGCAATGGAATATTATCATTACCGGCCAAGTCAGTTCGGGCGCGGGCTGGCAACCAAAAAGACAGATTTGATCGGTGTGTATCTTTATATGCTCGATAAAAATAATTCCGGGGCTTCCGTTTTTGATAACGCTTATTATCTGGAGCTTCTCAAGGGAATTGAGATCGGTCTTCGGGGGTCAAAGTATGGGATCGTAATCCTCACGGAGGACCCGGACTACTGGAAACGCCCTGAGAATACACCGAAATACATTGATTATTTTCGGGAAAGAAAAGTCGATGGTCTGATACTGGCCGGGTTGTCTGACCGGATCATGAAAAAATCAACCTTTGATGAAATGACAAAGGAACGCTTTCCGCTCGTTTATATCGGCCGGAAGCAGCATCGGACCGGAATGAATGTGTATGCCGGATTTACTCAGTATCATGTGGAGATGGTCCGTTATCTGTATGAAGCGGGGCACCGTAAGATCTGGATGGGCCTCTTGGAGCTGCATGCGGGGTATTCTTCTGAGATCATGCGAAAGGTAAGGGAACAGTTTCCGGATGCAGATCTCCACATTGATGTTGGAACAGTGGACGTGGAGATATCGCAGATTGCTCAGATGTTGAAAGAACATTACACAGCTGTCTGCACATCCTCTATGCTCGGCGCGCAGAGCATCTATCTTTACTGCGCTGAAAACGGAGTCCGTATACCTGAGGATCTCTCTCTTATTTCTATTGGCAGTTCACCGGAAGAAGGAAAGGATCTCCAGCCAAGACCAACGTTCATGTGCACTTATACGCAGCGAATGGGGAAAAGCGCGGCCTCTATGATGGCGGAAGCGATTGACAGCGGAGAACTCGACACAAAATCCGTGGAATTTCAGTCCGAGCTGATCGAGGGAGAATCCGTTGCAAAAAAGCGTGCGATGCCGCGGATATATTCCCTGAATCAGAAGAAATATAAAGAAGTCAGTGAACTGTCAGATCCGCACAAAGGCAGGCATGAATCATGAATGATCATGGGATTCCTTTGAATCAGGTGAATTACAGAAAACTTATTTAGAGAATCGCAGTATGACTGTAGGAGAACTTTCTTGGAAAGTATATATTCAGAATGGAATCCGGCATTAAGCGGCAGTATTGACGGGAATCAAGTGCATTATATCCTGATGAAGCCGGCGTCGGGAAACTGCAACATGGACTGCAGGTATTGTTTCTACCGCGACGAAGCGGGGAAGAGGAGCGTCGCTTCGTTCGGTATGATGTCCGGGGAGACGCTCGAAAATACGATCCGGAAACTGCTTCATCAGGGAAAAGGGAAGTACACGATCGCATTTCAGGGCGGAGAGCCGACACTTCGGGGAATTGAGTTTTTTCGGAAAGCAATCGGATTTGCGGAGGAGTACAACGTAAATGGCTCCGAAGTCTCTTTTGCGCTGCAGACGAATGGTTACCTGATCGATGAGGAGTGGTGCCGTCTCTTCCGGGAGAATCATTTTCTCATCGGTGTCTCGGTAGACGGGGTAAAGGCAACGCATGACCGGTTCCGGGTCGGGCAGGATGGAAGCGGGACATATGACCGGGTGCGGAAATCCGTGGATCTCATGAAAGAATACGGCGTCGAATACAATGTTTTAACGGTTGTGAACCGGGCAACAGCGGAAAATATCAGGGAAATTTATAAAGAATACCGCAGGAACGGGTGGGATTATCAGCAGTATATCACCTGTCTTGATCCGCTCGGAACGGAGCCGGGGAGCCTTTCCTATTCACTCACGCCCGAAGCGTACGGCAGGTTTCTGATTGACTTGTTCGGACAATGGTACAAAAACTGGCGCCAGGGCAAAGCGCCATACATTCGGCAGTTTGAAAATTACGTCGGAATCCTTCTGGGGGTCAGTCCGGAATCGTGCGAGCAGCGCGGAATCTGCAGTGTGCAGTGCGTGATTGAAGCAGACGGCAGCGTCTATCCCTGCGATTTCTATGCACTCGACCAGTACAGACTCGGAAATATCAACTCCGACCGGCTTACAGACCTTGTTTCTTCGCTAATTGGCGCGGACTTTGTGAAGGGATCGCTCAGGGTGAGCAGCCGCTGCCGGAAGTGCCCATATGCAGCGCTGTGCCGCGACGGATGCCGGAGAAGCCGTATCCGCGAGGAGGACGAAGACGGGTATTACAACTATTTCTGCGAAGGGTACCGCATGTTCTTTGACGCTTGCGGTGAACGACTGAAGGAAGTCGCAGCGGAGACTGCTGCGGAGCGCAGAATCCAGTAGATAATCTGCGTCTGCTGCGGATACCCCAGGAGAAGATCATGCAAATCAGGACCATATCAGAAGAATTGAAAAAAGAATATGGTCAGAAGATATACAAGCTGTCCCTATCCTCCGGTTGCAGCTGTCCGAACCGGGATGGCACGATCGGAACCGGAGGCTGCACGTTCTGTTCGGAGGGAGGTTCCGGCGACTTTGCAGCGCCTTTTCTGCCGATCGACGAGCAGATCCGCCTTGCCAGGGCACGTGTCGACCGGAAAATTCCGGCGTCCATTCCAGAGGAGAAACGCCGTTATATTGCCTATTTTCAGTCTTACACGAATACGTACGGAGACCCGGCGCGTCTGCGGGATCTGTACATGGAAACAATAAAGCGCCCGGAAATCGCGGTACTCTCGATCGGAACCCGCCCGGACTGTCTTCCGGACGAAATCATCCGGATGCTCACCGAGCTTTCACTGATAAAACCCGTATGGGTCGAGCTCGGGCTGCAGACGATTCATGAGAAGACGGCGCAGAGAATTCACAGAGGTTATGCACTTCCGGTTTTCGAGGAAGCCATGAGAAAGCTGAAGGCAGTAGGGCTGAAGGTCATCGTACATGTAATCCTCGGGCTCCCTCTGGAAAGTCATGAGGACATGTATGAGACAGTACGGTATCTTTCAGACATGCAGCCAAAACCCGACGGAATCAAGCTTCAGCTTCTGCATGTGCTGAAGGGTACGAAGCTTGCCGGGGAATATGAGAAAACTCCGTTTCACATCATGACACTTGAGGAATATACGGAGGTTATAGTGCACTGCCTTCAAATTCTTCCCCCGGAGATCGTCATACACCGCATCACCGGCGATGGACCGAAAAAACTCCTGATTGAGCCGCAGTGGAGTGCGGATAAGAAAAAGGTTCTGAATACACTGAACAGAGCCATCCGGGATGCAGAAAGGTGATGGTCTGATGTATACTTACCGGCGCAGTGGGGGCAGGAAAGGGATTCCGCGATCGTCGATTATTACGATGTGAATGAATCCATAAAAAATCAAAGATTCCATTGTCGGTGTCTTTCAGGTAAAAACGGGAAAGCGAGGAGAAGATTATGAAAAAGTCATTACTCAGTGTAGTTCTTGCATCTGCGATGACAGCAGCGGTCCTGTCCGGCTGCGGTTCATCGGATGCTTCGGCGGAAAGCTCCGCCGCCCAGAGCGTTTCATCCGTGAGCGATGCGGCAGCAGAGGAAACTTCCGGAGCTTCTGCAGCGGTTTTTGGTGATTCGGAGACTTCTGCGGCGGATTCCGCTGTTTCAGCATCATCCGGGCAGGCTTCTTCCGAAGCGGACGGAGCCTTCACGGATCCGGCCGGCAATGAAATAACCCTTCCGGACGAGGTCAACTCAATTGTTTCGATGGCGCCGTCCAACACACGTATCCTGATCGATCTCGGGCTGGCCGATAAAATCACGGCATGCGATACTTACTCCGAGATGTATTACGGGGACCAGCTGACAGAAGATATCCCGACCTTTGATATGATGCAGCCGGATCAGGAGCAGATCGCAGCGCTGAATCCGGATCTGGTTCTTACGACGGGAATGAGCTATTCGCAGGGCGATGATGTTTATGCATCGGTCCGCGAGGCCGGTGTGTGCGTCGCAGACATTCCGACCGCAGAAACTCTTGCGGAAATCGGCAGTGATATTGAGTTCATCGGCAAATGCACGGGGGAAGAAGAAAAGGCAGAGAATATTGTGTCTGAGATGAACGACAGCATCAATAAAATGAAAGAGCTTGGCTCGACGATCGATGTCGGCCCGTTAAAATCGGTACTTCTGGTGACAAGCACGCCGACTGCAGATTATCCGACGATTTATGCGGCAGGCTCCGACACGTATATTGATGAGATCATCACCGACCTCGGCTGCATCAACGCGGCAGCGACGGATTCCGGTGAACAGTGGCCGGCTCTCACAGAGGAGGCCGCAGTTTCGCTGAATCCGGATGTCATCATTTCCACGGATACATATACGGAAAATGTAGTCGATACCTGGCTTTCGATGGAAGGCTGGGAGAATGTGAATGCGATCAAGAATAAGGAAGTTTATCTTCTGAAATACAGCAATGAACTCAACCAGCCGAACCAGCACGTCGTCAGCGCGATGGTGGAAATGGCGAAGGATATTTACCCGGACGTATACAAGGATCTCGAAGATCCGTTTGACGGGACAGCTTCGGAATCCGAGGAGAACTGACCTAAAATGAATGTGTGACGGAACCGAAGCAGAAGCAGGGCGGACAGGCAGACTGGCAGACAGTCGGCCGCCAGAGAAAAATTAACATTCCCCGCGCAGGTGCTGTAAGAGCGCGGCACGGGGGATCCATAAGTAATATCTCTTGGAGGTAATAGCCACCTGAGACAGCGGCTTATAAAAATGGATAAGGAAAATCAGAATCATTCAGTGCAGGCTGTCAGGGATCACGGCCGCGGCAGAGCGGCGGCCGTGACTATTACTGTGTGCATCTCCGTTTTTCTTGTTCTTCTCTGTATAAGCATCGGGAGCGTGTCCATTTCGTTAAGGGACATGCTCTCGATTCTTTATGGCGTAGTTTCAGGAAAAGGGGTTCCGGACTCGGTTCCTGTTCAGACGGTATCTATCTTCTGGAATATCCGGATGCCAAGAGTTTTGACGGCGTTCCTTGTGGGAGGTGCCCTGTCGGTATCGGGCGCGATCATGCAGGCCGTCCTGCAGAACCCGCTCGCCTCATCCTATACGCTCGGCGTCTCGAGCGGTGCTTCACTGGGCGCGGCTATCGTCATTGCTTTCCAGCTGACGATCCCGTTTCTCGGACAGTTCACGCTCCCCGCATTCGGTTTTATCATGGGGCTTGGGACGGTACTCATCGTATTGGCACTTTCTTCTGCAGTCGACCGGAACCTGCACACGCAGACCGTCATTCTGATCGGCATGGTGATCTCGCTCTTCGTCAATGCGATGATGACGCTGGTTTCCACGTTTGCGCAGGAACATGCACAACAGCTGCTGATCTGGACGATGGGATCCTTTAATGCAAAACGTTGGTATCACGTAAAGATTCTTTTTTCGGTGAGTGCTGCGGGGCTGATCCTCACGATGCTGTTCACGCGCGCCCTCGATGTGATGTCGTTTGGCGATGAGCAGGCCTATTCGATCGGCGTCAATGTAAAGCGCGACAAGAAAATCCTGCTTGTACTTGCCGCGCTCATGACCGGCGTCTCAGTGTGTTTCACGGGCACGATCGGCTTCATTGATCTCGTCACGCCGCATGCCGTGCGGAAGATTTTCGGCGCGCGGCACTGCCTTGTCATTCCGATGTCTTTTGTTCTCGGCGGTGCGTTCATGGCAGTCTGCGACATGGTTTCGAGGACCGTCGCAGCCCCGGTTGAAATTCCGGTCGGAGCGGTTACGGCGCTGATCGGCGCGCCATTCTTTGTGATTCTGTTTCTCAGAGGGCGGAAACAGGGATGAACGTGGTGGCCTCAGAGCCAAGGATCATGCGAATGCAAACCAAAGGCGGTAAGCAGATACTTCAATAGAGTGATTTCATGAGTATCAAAGAAATTTAAGAAATCAAAGAAAGAACAGCAGTGAAAAAGGAAAGTGAAGCAGCCAATAGAATATCGAATGTAATATCGAATGTTTCCCTGAAGTCGGCAGATGTTTTTGCTGCGCCTGCGGGTGGTTTCCAAATGCAGTCGCCTGCAGATGTCTCCCGGAAACCTGCTATTGTCTGTGAAGAAGTTTCCGCAGGGTATGGCAGCGGGAAGAAGGAAAAAGAGATTCTTCACAGCCTTTCGTTCACAATAAAAGAAGGGCAGTGCTGCGCGCTTCTGGGCCAGAATGGCTGCGGCAAAACAACGCTGCTGCGAACTTTAACTGGGCTTTTGCCTTATAACGGAGAAATCCGTATTTGCGGAGAAAATCTGAGAAAGATGAATCGGAAGCAGATCGCGGAGAAAATGGCGATGCTCACACAGCTCTCCGAAGTCTATTTTTCATTCACTGTCCGCGAGACCGTTGAGATGGGCCGTTATGTGCGCGGTATTCATTCTTCGCACGACCGGGAGAAGATCGATGAGTGCCTGGAGCTGACTGGGCTTGAGGATATGGAAGACAAGCAGATCGGTGAGCTGTCCGGAGGCCAGATGCAGCGCGTGTTTCTTGCAAGAACGATTGCACAGGAAACACCGATTATTCTTCTCGATGAGCCGATGAATCACCTCGATCTCCGCTATCAGGTCCGCCTCATGGAGTATCTTGAAACCTGGGCAAAAGGCGAAACCGCGCTGCCGGACGGAAGGACATACCGCAATACCCTGATCGGCGTTTGTCACGACATTACAATGGCGGCCGGGATCTCGGAATATCTTATTTTCATCCGGGAAGGACGAATTGCGGCGATGGGGGACAAGAGAGAAGTTTTGACGAGGGATGTCCTGAAGAGTGTCTACGGGATTGATGTGGCGGAGTACATGAAGCGCGGGCAGGCAGTACAGAATGAGCTGCTTTTTGGAAAAGAGGATTAGAGGATTTAAGCAGAAACAGCCGCCGCGGTAGGTGTGTAGACGCGGGGGACAGCTTATAATACTTGAAGAGCGGAAAGTGCTGTACGAGCGGAAAGCACGGAAAGAGCAGTAAGAACTAAGAGCGGTATGAGCAGTATGGTAACGCTAAAAAACAGACAGGTGTGTAAAAGGTTATGAACAGACAGGGGTCAGGAAAGCAGTCGGTTTTCTCCGACAGGGAATTTAATCACAAGTTGTTTACGCTTGCATTACCGATGTCACTGCAAAGCCTTATGCTTTCGGCGGTTGCGGCGTGCGACGCAATCATGCTTGGAAGGCTGGATCAGAATTCCATGTCAGCGGTATCGCTTGCCGGGCAGATTCAGTTCATCCAGAACATTTTCCTTTGGGCTGCAACGGGAGCAGCCTCAGTTCTTGGTGCCCAATATTGGGGCAAGGGCGACAGGAAGGCAATGGATGATATTTTTGGGATCTGCATCCGGATCACCATGGTTATTTCATTTCTGTTCTGGGCCGGATGCCTTTTCATCCCGGAAAATCTGATGATGATCTACACGAACGAGCCGGAGCTGATCCGGATCGGAGCGACGTACCTGCGCATCACCGGCTGGTCCTATCTTCTCACTGGGATTTCCGAGACATACCTCACTCTGCTCAAGGTCACGGATCACGTGACCATGGGAGCGGTGATCAGCTCTTCCGCTGTTGTCTTCAACATTTTCTTCAACGCGATTTTCATCTTCGGGCTGCTCGGGCTGCCCGCCATGGGAGTGCGCGGAGCCGCGGCCGCAACGCTGCTGTCGCGAATCATCCAGGTTATCTGGGCCATCGGCATTACATTCCGCCAAGGGTATCTGGGAATTTCGTTTCACGGACTTTTCTCGCACAACAAGCTTATTTTCCGTGACTTTTTTAAGTGCGGGGTGCCGATTCTGTGCAGCGGTGCGCTGTGGGGCATTGGATTTTCTTCTTACACGGCAATTCTCGGACATCTTGGGACAGACGCGGCGGCTGCCAATTCCGTTTCATCGGTCATCCGTGATCTTTTCTGCTGCCTGTGCAACGGAATTGCAAGCGGCGGCGGGATTCTCATCGGGAATGAGCTGGGTGCCGGAAAAACTGAGAAAGGACGGGATTATGGGCATCGTCTTTCGGTGATTGCCGTTTACATTGGGATCCTGACTTGTCTCCTTGTTTTGGCGGTGATACCGCTCGTGCTCTGGTTCTACGTACTCACACCGGAGGCCGAGCATCTGCTCACGCAGATGATGATTATTCTTGCCGTGTACATGATCGGAAGATGCGTCAATACCATCGTCATCAACGGGATTTTCTATGCCGGCGGCGACATTATGTTTGACGCCTATAGTCTTGCCGTGACGATGTGGGGCGTTGCGATCCCGGTCGCGCTGCTCGGCGCATTCGTGTTCCACTGGCCGGTGCCGGTAGTTTTTGCGTGCACGTGTCTTGATGAGGTCGGAAAAATCCCCTGGGTCTATGCACATTATCATAAATACAAGTGGGTGAAGGACCTGACGCACGGCCGGGATGCACAGGAGCAGAGCTAAAACTCGGGCACAGTCAAGGCGCGCATGGAATATTTGAATTGCGCTGATCAGAATTGCCGAAGACCAGAATAACCGCAAATTAGTATTGCTGCAGACCGAATTTCTGCAGTTAGTGTTGCTGCTGAAAAGACTTACTTTCAAATTGATTGGAGAAAAATTATGTTTGTTGAATTGCTGAAAGAGGGCACCTCGCCTTATCAGGTGACGGCATTTATTAAAGACAAGCTGCAGGAAAACGCAGCATCGGTCGGCAGGTTTGAAGAGCTGCGGATGGACAGTCCGTGGAAGCTCTCTTTCGGGCGGAATTATTTCATTGACTTGAAATCGAGCATTATTGCATTTCGCCTTCCTGAGTCAGAAAAGGAGATGCTGCCGGAAGACGGGCATCCATCCATCCGTATTACGGCATGTCACACGGATTTCCCCGGGTTCCGGATTAAATCGGACCCGGACATGAAAGAGGGGGATTATGGGAAAATCGACACGGAGGTCTATGGTGGACCAATCGAGTCAACATGGCTCGACCGGCCTCTGGGCGTATCCGGAATCGTGGCAGCCGCATCAGAAGATCCTTTTGCACCGCGGCTTGTCCCCTATGACAGCCGCCGGGCACTTTTCACAATCCCGAACCTTGCCATCCATATGGACCGGGAAACGAACAACGGAAAAACATTCAACCGTCAGACGCAGCTCATCCCGATTTTCACTGCGGACGCGAAGGGCGGAGATTTCCAGGAGTTCCTTGCATCGGAACTCGGTGTGAAGAAAGAAGAAATCCTATCCTGGGACCTGACGGTTTACAATGCAGATGCGCCGGAGCTTCTGGGAAGAGATTCCGACATCCTGTCCTCTCCGCGTATCGACAATCTCAGTTCCGTGGCTGCATGTCTTGAGGGAATCCTTCATGTGCATGATACGGGCGCAGCTGCAGATACCCATTCGGATGCATCTTCAGGAGCTTCTATGGGCGCGGATAAGAATAAATCTTCGGGCGTATTTATAGGTTCGTATGTGGCAAAGTGTCTTGAAATCGCCGCCTTCTTCAATCATGAGGAAATCGGAAGCAGGACAGGCGTCGGGGCCGATTCGAATCTTCTTTCGGACGTAATCACAAGAATTTATGAATCACTTGGGCTCTGCGAAGAGGAGCGGATTCGTGCAGTCTACGGAGGCTTTCTTCTGTCCGTCGATGTCGCACATGCCTTTCACCCGAACTATGCAGAGAAGGCAGATCCGGTAAACCGGCCGATCATCAATCATGGTTTTGCCGTCAAACAGGCTTTCTCGCAGTCCTATGCGACACAGCCGGAGGCCGTAAGCGCGGTCCGCGCGATCTGCGGCCGGAACGGGATTCCCTGCCAGAATTATTTTAACCGCTCGGACATTCCGGGCGGACACACGCTCGGCGTTTTCGTCGAATCCCGTCTTCCGATGAGAGCGGCCGATATCGGTCTGCCGATCCTCGCGATGCATTCTGCGCGGGAGACGTGCGGTATGAGGGACTATAGTGCGATGGAGCAATTCATCGAGGCTTTTTATAAAGAGAAGGCATGACCAAAAGAACGTATCGCGAAGAAATTTTTCGCTTCGTAAAGAATGAATATGGCACTGAGCCGGAGTTCCCCTTCCGGGACAAGCCGGACTGGACGGTCCTCCGCCATTCAGACAATCGCAAATGGTATGCGGTAGTGATGAGAGTCCCGAGGAGAACAATAGGGATCGACGATTCGGGCGTTGATGCCTATGGCGCCGGCGTACGAGACGTTGATGTCCCCGGTGCCGATGCTTTTGGAACCGATGATTCCGGCGAAACGGACATTATCAATGTCAGGATCGGCGACCCTGCAGAGGTCTCCATTCTTCGCTCGCAGAAAGGCATCCTTCCGGCCTACCATATGGCCGCGAAGGATAAGTGGATCAGCGTCAGGCTGGATGGAACTGTCAGATTGGAAGAAATTGAGAACCTGATCGGACAGAGTTTTGACGGAACTGCGGGGAATAACAGTGCGGCCAGAGGAAGCGCCGGTGCCGCGCGGGGGCCGAAGAACTGGCTTATTCCCGCTGCAGTGGCATATGCCGACCCGATGCACTTCTGGGATGATGGAGATGTCATCACATGGACGCAGAGCAGCCGTGTGCAGCCTGGCGATCTTGTGTTCATTTACGCGGGCGTGCCGATCGGTGCGATCCTCTACCGGACGCGCGCAATCGAGACAGATCTTCCGGCAGGGGAGAGAATGCGTGAGGATTTCGCAAGCGGGAAGATGATGCGCCTGGAGCTTGAGAAAAGCTACGGGACGGAAAAGTTTTCGCGGACTTACCTTACCGAACAGTATGGAATCAGGGCAGTGCGGGGCCCGCGATACGTTCCGGACAAACTGTTCCGCGAACTGATGAAGGACGGCTGACGGAAGAAGAGCTGATGTACTCTGGAATAATGGCGGAGCGGGATCAGGCGGAGTCTGCAATCCCAATGTAAAGATGCATTATTTATTCACGAGTATCGACTTTGCTTTGCGTTGATTTTGTGATGAAATTTGACTCTTCTGACCCACGGTAATGCCAGAAAAGTCTTAAAAATCAGAATTTTTGGAAAAGAGGAGAATTTGTCAGATGAAATTGAAAAAGATAGAACACGATCTGACTGTTTGTAAGGTGCAGAATGTCTCAGACATAGACATGACATCGGAATTCTATTTTATTGGAAAAACAGATGAAGAGATTTCCTTAGTCTGTAAAACGGAAGATACCCCTTCCAGGACTGTTGAGCGGGATGACGGATGGAAAGGGTTTCGCATTCAGGGAACACTGGATTTTTCTTTGATTGGAATTCTGTCAAAACTGTCGGGGATTCTTGCGGATCATAAAATAGGCATCTTTGCGGTTTCCACGTATAATACGGATTATATCCTCGTAAAGGAAGAAAATTTTGCAAGGGCATTGAAGATCCTGGCATCGGAAGGATATACCATTACATAAATCCCGGCTGCGGGGCATTTAGGATTAGTCCCGTTCCGGTTGTCAGGGCATTTAATGATGCGCTGAGGGGGTAGCAGAAATATTTTACTGGTCCCTGATTTTGAACGGGTTTGTAAACTATACCCATAAGTGTAGACACGGAGATTTTTAGTTTCCCGTTCATAAAGAGGAGAAATCTATTATGGAAAAGCTTACGCTCGAAGAAGCAAAGCGACTGAACAATACAATGGTGACAGAGGAGCACTTGAAGCTGCATGCTGCCAATGTTTCAGCATGCATGGAGGCAATGGCAGAGCACTTTGGAGAAGACCCGGAGCACTGGGCGGCTGTCGGGTATCTGCATGACTATGACTATGAGAAATATCCTGAAGAACATCTTCAGCATACTGAAGAACCACTTCGGGAAGCTGGCGTGCCGGAAGAGGACATCCGTGCGATCCTGAGCCATGGATACTCTATCTGCAATGATGTACGACCGGAAACCAACATGGAGAAGTCGCTGTTTACCGTGGATGAGCTCAGCGGCATCATTCAGGCGGCGGCAAGGATGCGGCCAAACGGTATCGTTGATATGGACCTTAAGGGATTCATGAAGAAATGGAAGAATAAGAAATTCGCTGCAAAGTGCAACAGGCCGCTTATTTTACAGGGATGTGAGATGCTTGGGATGAGCATTGAGGACGTTTCTGAGATCTGCATTGAGGGCATGAAGAAACATGCGGCGGAGCTGCACCTTACTCCGGAGGCACTTACGGATTGAATGGGGTCAAAAATAATTGGAAGATGAAGTAATGAAAGTGCTTGCCGTGTGTCACGACAGGAGCGGCGGAGCGGACGCAAGGCAGAGGATTATCGGGCAGTACCGGGCATTATGCGGCGGCGTGCGCCCGATTTAGACGTCAGGGCTGCGACCGGTTCAGCACAGGATCCTTTTTTGTATAGTGCCGAAGCAGGGCAACTGCAAGGAGAGCCGTGAGCACATCGGAAACGGGCTGCGATGCGAGTACGCCGTAATAGCCGAATGCCGCAGAGAGAACCTGCAGGACAATGAGAAGGAACACGCCCTGCCGGCCTACCGAGAGCAGAAGTGCACCGAGTCCTTTGCCGATGGACTGGAATACGCAGGTGATGACCAGCACAATCCCCTGAAACAGCATTCCGCACTGCAGGACCCGCAGCATCTCGGTTCCGTAGCTTACGATCGAAGGGTCTGCCATGAAAATCCGGACCAGGGGCCCGGCAAAAATCATGATGGCGGCCATCAGTGACAGCGAAACGACCGATTCACAGAGCAGATTGAAGCGGATGACTTCCCGAAGCCGCTTCCGATTGCCGGAACCGTAGGCGTATCCGATGAGCGGCTGAGCGCCAAAACCAAAGCCGACCATGACCATGATGGTGATCATGTTGACCTTGTTCGTAATGCCGAGCGCAGCCACCGCGTCCGTTCCCCAGGGAAGAATCGAGCGGTTGAGCAGTGTTCCGGCAAAACTTGACATAAGATTGGTGAGAGCGCCGGGAATGCCGATTTTCAGCACGCCGAGGATGTCCGAACCGGGAATTTTCATAAGGCGCGGGTCAATCGACATCCGCCTGCTCTTTTTCAAGATGAAAATTACATAGTAAATGTCGGTCGAGACATTCCCGATCACCGTCGCAATCGCGGCTCCTGCGGCACCGAGTCCGAAAGTGAAAATGAGCAGCGGGTCAAGCACAATGTTGACGATGGCACCAATGATGGTTCCAACGAGCGAGGCATTGGTAAAGCCTTCCGCCCGCAGAGTGTTGTTCGGAACGAGTGGAAAAATCATGAACGGGGCGCCCAGAGCAATGTAGAAATAGTAATCCCGGGCGTACGCACGGGTTTCTTCGGTGACACCAAGCAGCGTGAGAACGGGTCCCTGGAACGCAGTCATCAGAACGGCCACAAGAATTCCAAACAGAATCGATCCCCAGTAGACAAAAGAACTGACCTTCTTCGCCCGGTCAAAATCCTTCTCACCGAAAAGGCGGGAAATCATTGAACTTCCGCCGAGCCCCCACATATCCCCGATCGCGACCATCAGCGTGAAAATGGGTGAAATCAGCGACACGCCGGCCACAAGTGCAGTGTTTCCCGTGAGCGCTATGAAATACGTGTCGACCATGTTGTAGGCGACGGAAATAAGCCCCGCGCACACGACAGGAATTGTGAATTTAAAAAATGTTCCGGCAAGCGGCGCTTCGTTAAAACTCTTGCTATCCATCAAGTCCCCCTATCGAATCGGCTTGAACATCGTACAGGCACATTCTTCATTATATCTTTTTCCACAAGAAAAGAGATGGCAAACCAGAAACCGGTCAGCCTTTTTCAAAATCACAATCGCGTCGAAAGAAAGCCAGAATTAACGTTTAACACATGCTATTATTCTCATTGGAATATACTTCTGGAGCGAGTACACCACAGAATGGTTTTTCCATTGATTGATGATAATTCCTGGTGTCTCCGGCCTGATTCGTGCCGGAACAGACAGGTGCCGGAACGGACAGATGCCGGAACAGACAGGAGCCGGAACAGTCAGGTGCCGGAACAGTCAGGGAAAGAAACGGTCACATCACAGATTTGATATAGCAATCGATCGAAAGGGAGGCTGCAATGAAACAGATTACCATCGGAAAAACAGGAATCATCGCGCCGCAGAATGGTTTTGGCGCTCTGCCGATTCAGCGTGTGCCAAAGGACGAGGCAGTGACAATTCTGCGCGCCGCCTATGCCGGCGGAATGCGGTATTTCGACACAGCGCGTGCTTACTCCGACTCAGAAGAGAAGATCGGCGCGGCATTCGGCTGGACAGATGCTGCTCCGGGTAAGTCTTTGGACGACGGATACGTAAGGCCGGCCCGCAAAGACATTTTCATCGCGACGAAGACAGCCGCCAAAACTCCGGATGCCTTCTGGCAGGATCTGCACACGTCGCTCGAGAAGATGAAGACGCCTTATATCGACGTCTATCAGTTTCATCAGATGGGACAGTGCTACAAGCCGGGGGACGGCACAGGGATGTATGAGGCGATGCTCGAGGCGAAGAAGCTGGGGCTCATTCATCACATCGGCGGCACGGCGCACAAGATCGGCGTTGCTATGGAAGTCGCAAAGTCCGGTCTCTATGAGACCGTTCAGTTCCCGTTCAGCTATCTGGCAGGAGAGAAGGAGCTGGAGCTCGTAAAAACCTGCCGCGAAAACGGCGTCGGTTTTATCGCGATGAAGGGGCTTGCCGGCGGTCTGATCAACAATTCGAAGGCCGCGATGGCATTTATGTCCCAGTTTGACAATGTAATGCCGATCTGGGGTATTCAGCGCATGAGCGAGCTCACTGAGTGGATCTCCTACATGAATAATACGCCGCGGATGGACAGCGAGATCACCGCATTCATTGACAAGGAGCAGAATGAGCTGTCCGGTGATTTCTGCCGTGGCTGCGGCTATTGTATGCCGTGCACGGTCGGTATCCAGATCAATCAGTGTGCCCGTATGTCTCTGATGATCCGCCGCGCACCGTCCGATGCGTGGCTCTCCCCGCACTGGCAGGAGGAAATGAACAAGATTGATAACTGCGTGAATTGCAGGCTCTGCGCGTCCCGCTGTCCGTACGAGCTCGACACACCGAACCTTCTCCGCAAAAACCTGGCCGATTATCGTAATGTGCTGGCGGGAAGGGCGAGTGTGCAGGAACATGTGCACTTCGGGTACTGAAGACCTTTAATAAGAACGGGGGCACCTGCAGAAACGGAAGTGTAAGTTTGAAAGTGACACCGATGTGTCACTTTCAAACTGACATTGGTGCCGCTGGCACCAATGTCCCGATCCGGGAGAAAGCCCATTCGGGCGTTTCTCCCGCGGGTGCCGCAAAAAACGCGGCACGGGGTATAAGTTTGAAAGTCCTGCTGATGCAGGACTTTCAAACAGCAGCATCGGTGCTGAAGCACCGGCTGCCGCATTCGGCAAAACCGCATCCGCGGATTTTGCCTCAGCGGGGTATAGTTATGAAAAAGAAAATTGCGATGCTGCTGGCGGCGGTGGTGACTGCCGTGAGTCTTTCGGCAGCAGTATCATTGCCTGTGAGCGCGGCTCCTTCTGTGCAGACGGCCGGGGCAGGAACAGGAGCTGCTTATGCCGGGGCAGGAGCGGGAGCAGCAACGGCAGGGACCGCCGTAGGTGCGGAAGAAGCAGCGGCCGGAACAGCAGGTGCGGCAGCAGTTCCGGGGCAGGATGTTTTGATTTCCCTGTCTTTTGCCGGCGACTGCACGCTCGGAACGGATGAGCATTTTGCGGCATCGACGAGCCTGCCTGCGTATTACAACAAGTATGGCCCGGATTATTTCCTCGCCGGTGTGAAACCGTTTTTTGCCGAAGATGATCTTACCTGCGTCAATCTTGAGGGCACACTTACCACGTCGCGGAAACGCGCGAACAAGACCTATGCATTCAAGGGAGACCCTTCCTACACAGCAATCTTGACGGGGAGCTCCGTCGAACTCTGCAATTTCGCGAACAACCACAACCGGGACTATGGCAGTCAGAGTTTTGTCGATACTGCGAACGCACTGAATGCAGCGGGCATCGGCTGGTTCTGCGACGATATCACGTACCTCACGGAAGTGCGCGGCGTGAAGGTCGGCTTTATCGGAATCTATGAACTCGCGAGTCTGCTTGGGTGCGACAAAACTGTTCAGGCGGACATCGCAAAGCTGAAGGCGCAGGGCGCAGAATACATCGCGGTTGAATTCCACTGGGGAATTGAACGGGATGCGGTTCCGGATTTGTACCAGGTAACGCTCGCCCACAATGCAATCGATTATGGAGCGGACCTCGTCGTCGGTGCGCATCCGCACGTCCTGCAGGGCATTGAGACGTACAAGGGCAGGAAGATCGTCTACAGCATGGGCAACTTTTGTTTTGGCGGGAACTCAAACCCCTCCGACAAGGATACCATGATCTACCGGATGTATGTGCTCATGGGAACGAATGCGGATGGAACCCATACCGTCAAGGCGGAGCAGGAAGATGTCATCCCGTGCAGGCTTTCCTCTGTGACAAATTACAATAACTACCAGCCGATCGTTCTGGTCGGGCCGGAGGCGGAGCGGGTGATTGCCAAAATTCAGCAGCGCTCGGACAGCATTGCAGCGAAATACGGCTTGATGGCGGATACTGTCGTCTGCGACCCGCGCTGCACACAGACGGCCATCGATGCTGCGGCCGCTGCACAGGCTGCAGCACAAAATACGACTCAGGCGTCAGCTCAAAATACGGCTAAGGAAGCAGTTCAGGAGGCTTTAAAATGACCGGTATGCCGGAACTTACAACGCTCTGCTACCTTGTGAAAGATGGGAAGGCACTGATGCTTCACCGCGTGGTGAAGAATAATGACGTCAATAAGGACAAATGGATCGGCGTCGGCGGGCATTTTGAGGACGGCGAGAGTCCGGAGGACTGCGCTAAGCGGGAGATTTTTGAAGAGACTGGCCTGACGGCGGAGGCAATGACGCTGAATGGCATCGTTACATTTGACTCAGCCAAACAGGATCACACGGAGTACATGTTTCTCTATACCGTGACGGAATGGACCGGAACTGCGCATGAGTGTGACGAGGGCGTGCTGGAGTGGATCGATTTTGACCGGATCCGGAACATGAATCTGTGGGAGGGCGACCGGATTTTTCTGAAGCTTCTCGATGAAGGGCACCCCTTCTTTTCGTTAAAACTTGTCTATGACGAAAAGGATGTTCTTCGCGGGGCAGTCCTGGACGGCCGGCAGATGGAGCTCTTTGATATCCTGAACCCGGACGGAACACTTGCAGGATATACCCGTGAGCGAAGTATCGCACATGAGATGGGCAGTCTGCATGGGACTGTGCATATCTGGATTGCAATGAAGATAGGGCAGGTAGATAAGAATGCGGAGCGCGAAAACAGCAGCCCGGCGACCCTGACAGCGGACCAATCGAGGGAATCGGATGAGTTTTCGCGTAATAACGCAGGTTGTCACTGGCAGCTGCTTCTTCAGAAACGCGCGGCAAACAAGGACTCGTATCCGGGCTGTATGGATATTTCTTCAGCCGGGCATATGAAGGCAGGCGACAGCGTGGAGGAGACACTCCTTCGTGAATTCCGGGAAGAGATGGGAATCCGTGCTTCGGTGAAAGATTTTATCTATATTGGTGATCATCTTTCTTATCACGAAAGTGTTTTCTACGGAAAGCGGTTCCGGGACCATGAGCTGAGTCACATTTTCGTCTACAGCCCATCCGACCAGATTGATGCAGAAAAACTGAGGCTTCAAAAAGAAGAGATTGAGAGCGTCTCCTGGATCGATTTTGATGAACTTGAAAAAAGAATGCAGGACAAGACCATACAGACGTGCATTGATCCGGAGGAACTTTCGATCTTGAAAGATTTCTTGAATCATCACATGCATGTCGTATGAAGCATGTTGTATGAGCTGGGAGCCTGCAGGAATATGGTTTGACAAAAAATCCAATGGAAGTTGACCAAAATTGTCAAGAAATGGAGCGATTTTGGTCAAACGACAACCCTTTGCCGCGGAGTTGACAAGAAATTGGCCGAAAGTTGACCAATATTGTCAGGAAACGGAGCGACTCTTGTCAAACGACAGTCCTTTGCCGCGGAGTTGACAAGAAATCCGCCAAAAGTTGACCAAAATTGTCAAGAAACGGAGAAATTTTTGTCAGAGGAGCCTGCAGGATACAGGGCTATGATTTGAATCGGGCAGAGCAGATTAAATCTGCTCTGCCCGATTCGGTGACTCTGCCTGTCATCTCGTGCTCCATCCATCATCTCGTGCATTGCACTCGATGATGGGTGCCCGCCGGAGTCATGCTTTGCAAGAGTGCCTTCATGTCAGGCGCTTCTTGCTAGCAATCCAAGTCAGGTGCTTCGTGCAGGCAATCCATGTCAGGTGCTTCGTGACAGACAATTCACTTCAGGTAATTCATGAACTTCTGTGCTTTCTCGCTCATCGGCTTGGAAAGGTCGATGGAACGAATCTCCTTGCGGAGCGGCAGGACGCTCTTCGCGTTGACGGAAAGTTCGTCAATGCCCATGCGCAGGAAGGTTTCGGTGAGGGCAAGGTCCGCGCCGAGTTCGCCGCAGATGCCGACCCAGCAATTGTGGCGGTGTCCGGCGTCGATCGTCATCTTGATCTCGCGCAGTACTGCCGGATGGTGGGAATCCGCAAAAGGCTCAAGCTTTGCGTTGACACGGTCGATTGCGGTGGTGTACTGGGTGAGGTCGTTCGTGCCGAGCGAGAAGAAATCGACTTCTTCGGCGAGTTCATCAGCGCACAGCACGGCAGCCGGTGTCTCGACCATGATGCCGATCTGCGGATTGCCCATTTTAACATTTTCATTCTCAAGCTCACGCCTGCACTCGGCAAGAATTTCCTTTGCCTCGCGCACTTCGCGGACAGAGATGATCATCGGAAACATGATGCCCATGTTGCCGTATGCCGAAGCGCGGAGCAGCGCGCGGAGCTGGCGCTTAAAGAAGTCCTTTCTTGTGAGGCAGATGCGGATCGCGCGGTAGCCGAGCGCCGGATTGGTCTCATGATCGAGGTTCATCCAGTCGATCGTCTTGTCGGCGCCGATATCGCAGGTGCGGATGACAACCAGTTTTGGCGCAAGCGTCTCGACGACGCGCTTGTATGCCTCGAACTGTTCATCCTCCGTCGGTTCTTTGGTGCTGCCGAGATAGACAAACTCAGAGCGGAAGAGACCGATGCCCTCGGCGTCGTTCTCCTGCACGGCACCGATATCCTGCGGACCGCCGATGTTCGCAAAAACCTTGATTGTCCGGCCGTCGATGGTGGTGTTGGTCTTGCCCTTGAGTTCCTTAAGAAGAGCCTCTTTCTTGAGGTCCTCGTTGTGTTTTGCGGTGAGTGTGTCGATGAGGTCCTGCGTCGGCTCTACGTAAACACAGGAATTGTAGCCGTCGAGAATGGCGAACTTGCCGTCCCAGCTGTCGTCGATCTGTTTGCACTGGATAAGCGTAGGCGTATTCATGGAGCGCGCGAGGATAGCCGTGTGGCTGTTCGAAGAGCCCTCGCGTGTGATCATGCCGAGAAGCTTGGACTTGTCGAGCTTGACGGTGTCGGACGGCGCAAGGTCTTCGGCGACGAGAATACACGGCTCAGTTCCCTGCATGGATTCCGTATCATTCCCGAGAAGGATATCAAGAACGCAGTTTCCTACATCAATGACATCGGTGCTGCGGGCCTGGAAGTACGGGTTGTCCATCTCTTTGAACATCTGTGCCATGTTCGCGAAGCCCTGTTTCACGGCATATTCAGCGGTGTGCTTCTGGTCGGCGATGATGGACTTCACGGAATCATTGAGGTCATCATCGTCGAGCATCTCTGCGTGGAATTCGAAGATGCCGGCACTGTCTTCGCCGGCGGCTTTGACTGCCTTTATATACAGCGCATTCTGCTGTTCCTGCGCCTTCACCCTGGCCTTCTCGTAACGATCGAGCTCGGGAATCGGATCCTCCACGAGACTGTCACTGATGTCATACGTCGGCGCCTTGAAAATTTTGATTTTGCCGATCGCAATCCCATTCAGGATTGATATACCTGTTCCTACCTGCATTTTTCCTCCCTGGCTTCATCGGCCGCGGATTTTGTAACCCCTGTAAATGAAATGCACATCAGGGTTCTGCCCTGATGTGCATCCGCCTGATCTATAAAAATATCAGAAGTTGTCCTTCATGAACTGCTCGATGGCAGCAGCAGCGGTCTCCTCATCAGGCCCTTCGACCTTGATGGTGACGGTGTCGCCCTGTACAACGCCGAGGCTCATAAGCTTCATGAGCTTGCTCATATCTGCACTCTTGTCACCCTTGGTCAGTGTGAAGGTGGAAGCATATTTCTTGACTTCCTTGGTAAGAAGTCCTGCCGGACGGGCGTGAATGCCAACCGGATCGGTAATGGTGTAAGTAAATTCTTTCATGATCTTTCTCCTTTTTCGTTGTTTGCCGCAGCGGTTCAGACCCCAGATCCTGCAGGCAGATCCTGCAGGCAGATTCTGCAGGCAGATCCTGCAGGTTTTGCTTTGCGGAATGAACGGAACCGCCGCGTTTTCTGGTTTCTTTCTTCACCGTCAAAACCTGTGACGGCCTTTTTGTCTGTTTTTATTATAAGCCCCATTTGCCCCGGGAGCCACGGGATACGGGCCATATTCCGCCGTTATTCAGCGTCAGCCCCGATTTTGACATCTTCGTAGTCATCGGAGTTGGTGAGAAGGACGCAGACCATGTCGGAGTGTCCGGCCTTTGCAATCTTCTCTTTACTGAAGCGGAGGATCGGCTGCCCTTTCTTTACCTGGTCGTCTTCCTTTACGAGAGATGTGAAGCCGTCGCCGTTCATCTGAACGGTGTCGATGCCGACGTGGATGAGGACCTCCTGATCATTCTCACCGGTGATGCCAATTGCATGTTTTGTCTCAGCGACAGAAGAGATTGTGCCGTCGTACGGTGCAAGGATGATTTCAGTATCCGGTTCGATGCCGACGCCCTCGCCGAGGGTTCCCGCTGCAAAGGTCGCATCCGGAATTTCCGTGTAAGGAACAATCTTACCGCTTACAGGAGCGTAGATCTTTCCGGCCGAGCTGCTGATGACGACCGGTGCATGTTCTGCTTCTTCCTTCAGAGCTTTTTCTTCGTTTGCCGCTTTTTCTTCAAGATACTTATCATTGTCTTCCGGATCTTCATGCCAGAAGAAGAACGTAAGAGCGAATGCGATACCGCCGGAAATTGCAAGCAGTACGAGGTAAACCGGGATGTTGTCGATAGTAAGCAGTCCCGGAATACCGGTTACGCCGTATGCGGTTGCACCGAGTCCGGAAAGGGAACCGAACAGAGCGCCGACAGCGCCGCCGATCATACCGAAGACAAACGGCTTGTAAAGGCGGAGGTTGACACCGAAGATTGCCGGTTCCGTGATGCCGAGGGAGGCAGAGAGAGCAGAAGGAATAGCAACGGATCTTCTCTTTGCGTTCCTTGTTTTGACGCCGACAGCAAGGCAGGCGCCGAACTGTGCGAAGTTCGCGGCGGACGCAAGCGGCATCCAGATGTTCAGGCCGCCCTCTGCGAGCATGCCGGCCTCGATGACGTTGTACATGTGGTGCAGACCCATGACGACGGTGATCGGGTAGATGGCACCCATTGCAGCGGCGCCGATACCGTATCCTGCAGTGATGAGCCACTTCGCGCCGGTGAGAACGTATGTCTCAGCAGTGGAGAAGATAGGCCCGATGATCATGAAGGTAAGGAGTGCGGTGACAAATACTGTTGTAAGAGGAGTGACGAAGAGGTCGATGATTTCCGGCACGTGCTTGTGAAGCCACTTCTCCAGTTTACTCATGAAGTAAACGGCGATGATGACCGGAATGACATGACCCTGATAGCCTAACTGGTTGACCTGGCCGAAAGTGTAGCTTCCGATTTTCAGACCGTGCCCGAAAAGGTACCAGACATCATAGCCGTCTGCTGCATTCCAGCCGTTGGTGAGCGACGGATGAACCATCATCAGACCGATGACGGCACCGAGGAAAAGGTTGCCGCCGAAAACGCGCGCCGCACTGATTGCGACGATGACGGGCAGGAATGTGAAAGCAGTGTTGGAGACGAGGTCAAGGAATCCATACCAGTCGGAATCCGAGAAGCCCGGGATAGCATGGCCGAGTGCCTCGACAATGCCCATCATCAGACCGGATGCAACGATGGCAGGAAGAATCGGGACGAAGACGTCACCGACCGTCTTGAGCATGCGTCTCCAGACCGGAGCCTTGGCAGCAGCGGCAGCCTTTACATCGTCCTTGGATGCTGCTGTAAGACCGGTGACGGCAAGAAATTCATCGTAAACCTTGTTGACGGTGCCGGTTCCGATGATGATCTGGAACTGGCCGTTCGACTGGAACGTGCCCTTGACGCCCTCAACATTTTCAATTGCCTTCTGATCGATCTTGCTGTTGTCTGCGACGACAAGTCTCAATCTTGTCGCGCAGTGTGCCGCACTGATGAGATTTTCCTTGCCGCCGAGTAGCGGGACAAGCTCTTCAGCGCACTTGCGGTAATCGAGTGCCATGATTGGTTACCCCCTTTTTGGATACCTGATAGGATGATGGCTGTCGCAGTTGATGCCCTTCCTTGATGCTGAGTTGAGTTTTTGTTTATAGTGAATGCCCCTGTGATTACAATTAAGTAATCACAGGGGTGATTACTTAATTGTAATCGTTTTCAATCTGTTTTCATTTTAGTATTTCATAAAATTATTGTAAATTGTACTTTCTGTAGATAATTGCCGTCGGTTTTTGTGAAGAATTACCAGTGACGGCTTCTGAACTTTAATCAAGTATTCCCCCGGCCGGTATCCGGCAGTATGCAGGATGGCCATTTCGCTGTATATCCGGGTTTGAAAATGGGGATTGCCTCTGCCGCGTCCAAAGGAATTTCAGAAATCCCGCGTGACGGAGAAAGTGTCTGAAAGAAGCAGATTCTTGAATCCGGCGGGCCTTGGAAACTCTTACCCGGGAGAGCAAAACGCACGGGGCATAAAAATGCCGCATGGGCAAAAGTCCATGCGGCAGATGAGCTCTCATTCATATTAAACGGCTGCAGACAATAGCCTGCAGAACCCCCATTCACAGCAGCCCGAGTTTTTCAAAAGCCCTATACAGGCCGTCGTCGGTGACGGAAGGGCAGACCATGGTGCTGATTTTCTTTAAGGCCTCTGCGCCGTTTTCCATGCAGACGCTTGTGTGTACGGTCTTGATCATGGCGAGGTCGTTCATAGAGTCGCCGAAGCCGATGGTGTCTTCGATCGGAACGCCCAAATAGCTGCAGACACGGCGGACACCGCGGCCCTTGTCGAAGGCACGGTTGATGAGCTCGCCGTTGACGCAGCTGTGCTCTTTTATTTCCTGCATGCAGAAATCAAAATCCTTCTCCAGGAGCTTCCGGGCAGGCTCGAGCTGATCCCAGGAGCTGCACATGACGACGACCTTGTAAATCGGCCCTCCGTCATATTCGCGCATCGGATGAATGCTGAGTTTTGACGCAAGGGCTTTGCGCCAGCGCTCAATTTCCGAATTGCCGCCGGTTTGGCCCTTCAGAAAGTCGTCGAGATTTTCGTCGCCGTAAGTGCGGTCTTTTGCCTCGATTGTGCAGAAGACGCCGCCCTCATGCAGCGAGGTGAGAGCCGTCTCGGTCTGCTCTTTTGTCATCGGGCAGTCGTAGATGACGTTGTCCCCGACGACTACGTAGCCGCCTGCGCTCGCGACCATTCCGTCAAAACCGTACTGAAGCACGGGCTCGAGCATGGCATAGTTTCTTCCGGTGCAGAGGAAGACCTTGTGGCCTGCGGACTGCGCCTTCCGGACTGCCGTCAGAGCGGAATCCGGCGGAACGTTTGTCCCGGCGGGCGTGAGCGTGCCGTCAATATCGACAAAAATCAGTTTTTTACTCATAGTGAGCAGGCCCCCTGACCAATTTCTTTCTATGATATAGATTACTGCGGTATTTCGTTCTCTGCTGTTCTGCTCCCCGGTATGGCAGGGAATCCGGCAGAAACCGGACTTATTTTTTGCAGCGATTCTCGTTCACGATTTTACAGCGACTCCCGCTCCACGATGGTGTATTCGAGCATAGTCTGTGTTACGACCATACTGCGGCTGCTGTCCCCGATCATGCGGAGCAGCATCGAAGCTGCCTCGCGCCCGCACTGCCGGTAATAGAGGTGGGCCGTCGTGAGAGCAGGCTGTACATATGTCCCGGCCCAGCTGTCGCCAAGCCCGGCAATGCTGATGTCTTCCGGAATTCGCAGCCCGGCTTCGTGAATTGCCTTCATCGCGCCGAGTGCGATTGCGTCCGTGGCGCAGAGCACACCGTTGAAATCCCTGTGCTTCAAAAGCCTTTCCATGCACTCTTTCCCTTCAGCAGCGTCAAAACTCACTTCTTCGAAGTGCAGGTTTTCTTCCGGGAGGCCGGCTTCCTTCCAGGCGCGGAGGACGCCGCTGTGGCGGTTGAGCCCGGCCGCGACATCCCTGTCCGAGACTCCGATATAGACGACATGGTCTCTTCCCTTGCGGATCATCCTGCGTGTGAGTTCTTCCATTGCGCCTGCATCATTGTGATAGACGCAGGGAAGTCCGGCAAAATTCTGCCCTGTGATGACGACCGGAACGGAAGAGCTGCGGATGGCATCGGACAGAGCGGGAGTCATGACGACGCCCATCAGAATGATGCCTGCGACCTGGTTGTTCTGCATGTTCTCGAGATAACGAAGCTCCATGTCGCGGCTCCCCTCAGAGCTGCCGAGCATCGTGAGGTAGTTTCTCTCGGTGAGGGCATCGGAAATACCCGCCATAATCTGTGAAACGGAATCGGAGTGAATTTTCGGGACGATCACGCCGATCTGACCGCCTCTGCCGGTGCGCATGCTCTGCGCCATAAGATTGGGCCTGTAACCGGTTTTGCGGATGGCTTCGCGGATTTTCGCGCGCTTTTCTTCCGAGAGGGAACCGTCATTCATGTATCTGCTCACGGCTGCGGGTGAGACACCGGCGAGATTCGCCACATCCTTGATCGTATATGTTTTATCTCCCATATCGTTTACCTTTATTGCATGCTGTTACCTGCCGGCTGCCCGGCTGCAGCAGACTGAACTGTTGTAATCGTTTTCAAAACGATTATAAAAAACTGTTTCAAATGCCGCAAGAAATTTTGAATTTAAGAGTGCCGAAAATTTCAAAATCTTTTTGTGAGTTTTGACGTATAAGGACAAATTTCGCAGTTCAGACGCCTGTACAGCCCTTTTTTGAGCTGTTTGGGGCCTTTTGATATTCAAGGGATACCCTGCCGTAGATTCGCGGATGAAATGCAGGTGTGAAAGAACTGCTTGAAATGATTCATCCGACAATGCCTGTGCGAATGAAATTATATGAAATGATGACTGATTATTTGAACAGATGGAAAGCATGAGAAGGATGAATCGGAGGTTCCGGGAAATAGCCGGCAGACTGCGGAGAAAGTCGGGATACGGATGTGTTCTCTGCTTTTCACGAATATGGGGAGGTAGTATAATCATAATGAGTTTCGAGTTTGGATTCGAATGAATCCGAACAATTGAATGGTATGAATAGTGCTCCAGTCTGAGGATTCCTCTGCGTGGAAATTGTCCGGATGAAGATTTTATCTGTGCACGGGCATTGTTCCATAGCAGGGTTTATTGTAAAGGTGCAGGCTGAAGACGTTGTGTTATGCCATTTTACGAAAATACTTAAAGCCGGCTGTTCGCGTTAAGGAAGCCGCTGGTATTAAGGCCGCTGACCGCACTGCAGATGGTCCGGTGGCCGGTTTTGTGCGGGAACTGCACAAAGGAAATGGGAAATTACCAATCATGATGAACAGAAAGATGAAGAGGATTCTGGCAGCTGTTTCTGCCGCCGCAGTCATTATTTCAAGCGGCGCACCGAGCATGCCTGGTGCACAGGTTATGGCATCGGAAGAGAATACGGCTTCTGTTGAGTCAGCAGCCGTGAACAGTCAGGACGATGCAGGAGCATCCGTTGGGAAAACGGGTGCAGAAGCAGCGGCAGCCTCGCAGGAGACGGAGTCTTCAGCAAGTGGTGCTGCGGAAGATACAGTGAACGCCGATGATCAGAGAAATGCTGCTGCAGAGAATAATTTGGGCGCAGCGGAAACTGATTCCAGGGCAGCTGTGAATTCCGGAGATGCGGAAGAAAGCGGCAGCACTGACAGCAGTTCGGCATCATCCGAAAGCACAAGTGAATACAATGAAGAATCTGCTGACGCCTACAGTACTATTGACAGCAGTGAGGAATCTGCGGATGCCGAATCTGCTGAGACAGAGGCAAGTGATGCGGAAAAATCGGATGTCGCGCTTCATATTCACTATGAGGCCGGTGAAGGCGGAAGTGTCACGGTATCGGAAGAGGAAGCGGCTGTAAGCTCTGCGGAAGATGAGATTTCGCTTCAGGGCTCCGAGGCTGTTCCCTCGGAAGGATATGAATTCGCCGGCTGGGAAAAGGACGATGCAGAGATTTCCAGTGAGGCGAAGTTCACTCCATCGATCGACTTGTCCCAATATTTCGAAGGGGATACTGCGCTCACCGAAGAGGCAGATCTGACCTACACAGCAGTTTTTGCGGTGAAGGAAGAAAAAAACAAAGTATCCGGCAATTGACTTCGGGAGGATCAGCTTCGAGGATGGGTCTTCGGTTGCGGTAAGCGCGCCCGAGGGGGCGTTTCCGGAAGGAACAAAGCTTTCCGTTACGACTGTCCCGGCCGGGGATGTCCTCGACGAAATGAAGGAAGCGTCCGGTGAGGAAGCGTTGACAGAAGAGAATGTCGCGGCTTATGAGTTCAATTTCTATACAGAGAAGGACGGTGTCCGGAGCGACGGTATCGAGCCTTTGAAGGATATCCGGGTGAGCTTCGAGAACCCGGCGATTGAGGGCAGCTCGCCGATTGATGTCTACCATGTGGATGAAGAGAGTGCACCGCAAAAACTGGAGACGGCGGAGACTTCCGAACCGTCGGATGATTCGGCGAAAACGGTCATTGAGACGGCGCAGTTTTCCACCTATGTCCTGATGAGTGCGCCGGCGAAGGCAGACGGACCATTCTGGATCGGGAATAACAGCGATGGTACCGCAACATATTACAGCAAGCTCGCCGATGCAGTCGCTGCGGCCGCGGCTGCGGGCGAAAGCACGGTTCACATGAGCGGCAATATGGATGCTACAGCGGTGAGCGGAGCTGTAGTGAGCAAAAACATCACGCTGGATGTAGCCGGGGACACAACTATCACCGGCAAAGGGAACAGCGCTGGTTTTACGCTGGCTTCCGGCTCGAAGCTTCAGACGGCTGACAGAGCAACGCTTACGATGACCGACTTTGGTACCGCCCTTACGGTCGATACCGGTGCGGTCATGACGGACGGAACCTATGTGTTCACAAATGTCAATACCGGCATCAACCTAAAAGGCTCAATGAGCGGATCGGACCAGTCGAAAATGCACGTTACGGTGACAGCTAATAAGAAAGCTGTCGGCATCGACACGACCGGATCAGATGTGAAGTACAAAAATGTTACACTCATCTGGAACGGAGGACGTCAGGACGGCTGGACATACCGCAACATGAATGCGGAGAATTCCCACATTGAAATCAAGGATGTGTGGCTCTACAACAGCGCAGCCAATCCGCTTAATCTGAACAACTGCTACTTCAAGATCAGCGGACGATTTGGCGGCACTTCCTGGAGAGGCGGGCACGTTCTTGCGGTGTATGAAGACGGTGCGGAATTCAACAATTCAACTGTTGTAGTAGACGGATCCCGCATCAACGTCATCAATACCAAGGGCCTGACAATCAGCAACTCGACAGTTACGGTTCAGAACAGTCCGGACGGCGGTTTCAATGTCAACTACGGTAGCACACTCACGGTGCATAACTCGGTGTTAAAGGCGGAAGGCGTCGGAAAGGGCTTTATCGCAGCCGGATACAGCAATCCGTCCAATCTGTATATTGATGGTTCTTCAGTCATTGAAACTGCAGGGAGTTCTTCAGCAGATTCCATCGGCTGTGATGGTGCGTTCGTCGTGACAGGTGGATCGTATAAAGTTGACGAGAGCCAGCTTACCCGGGATGAACAGATCCCGACGAATGGGAATGCAAATGGCAATGAAAAGCTGACACTCTTCCATCTGGCAGATTCGTCTGTTTCCAGTATCTCCATGATAAATAAAAATGGCGGAGCCTATTCCTATCCAGTGGAGAAGGCGAATGAAGACGGGCAGAAGCGCGTCTGGGGGCCGAAGGCGACGGTGGTGTTCAAGCTGAATAACGGCAATGCCACATTTGCCGACGGAACGACGGCGGACAAGAATGGTACGACGATCCGCGGCATTTCCCTGAATTTTGTGAAGGGTAATACGGATCCGGGCACACCGGTCAGCAGCGATGAATTCCTCGGATGGTACTATAAGGACAGCCAGGGCACAGAGCATCCGTTTACGATGGATACGGCTGTGACCGGCAATACCGAAGTTTATGCCAAGTGGAACAACATCAGCATTGTGTACCATAACGGCGAGGGACAGTCATACATTCAGAGCGCACAGCCGGGGCAGACGGATATTGCGACTCTCAGCTATGCGGATATTGTGAACCGCAAGTCGGATTTTGCCGTACAGGGAAAGAAGTTCGAGTACTGGACGACGGCCGAGGACGGAACGGGTAAGCAATATAAAAAGGGCGATGCGATTTCGTTTGAGAACGGAGAGACGCAGGTTGATCTGTACGCATACTACGGCGCAAAGCAGTACAGCGTCCGATTCTCGGCCAATGGCGGAACATTCAGCGAAAACTCCATTTTCCGCAATCCCGATTATTTCACGATTGAGACGGACAGCTACGGCGGGGAGACGGCGGCTCTCAAGAAGACTGCCACATACGGCCAGACTCTGCGCTAACTGACGGAGGCACTCGGACTTGATTACAATCAACTGAAGCCGGACGCGGATGCGGTGCGGAGCGGTTATAAGCTCTCTGACAAGACAAACTGGTCAACCAGTGCGTTTTCCGGTGAAGTTTCAACGGTTCGCTTTGATGATTACAAACTCTGGATATGGACGATGAGCGGCGAGAATCCGACGATCACGGATGATGTGACCTGGTATCTGCAATGGAAGCCGACTGTCGAAAGCTACAAACTTAATGGAACCATCACGTTCCTGGCTGATATCTGGCACGGCAGTAAAGAGAATGGCGATGACTCCACGCGGATTCAGTCGGTGAGGCCGGGGGACACGGTGACCCTGACAGCGGCTGTTGACGTGAATAAGGTCAAGGAAAGCCTTGAAGCCATCGCGGGAAGCTTTGATGTCGGCCCGGATGAGTACAGTAGCATTGCCATAACGGATCCGAGGTGCACGTTTACGGCTGAATTCAACATTCCGGAGGGGTTTGCGGTTCCGGATGAGACGGCCGTTCAGGTGAGCGCCGACGGACTCGGCAGCTGCTTTGACGTGACGAAGACCAATATCAGCGGCCGCAAAATCACCGTGACATTTGGACTGAAGAGCGGCATTGACAATTACCAGAAGCTTTACGATGCGGTGAACAGCACCGGTATTAAGACGGCGCTGTCTGATGGAAACGATACGATCACCTTCACCATCGCCGGTCTCATGGTCAATGGTGAGAACAAGTCCGACAGAGATGTCCTTGAAATTGCCGGTGATGTGAGCGGTAATTTTCAGGCGATCGCGACGCTGGACCGCAATCCGGACGCCACCAGTCAGGGTCAGTCATATTACTTTGCTTTTACGTTCAAGCCTTCCCAGACAGAATCCGGAAAGGACAGCAACGCAGACAGTAAGAATCCGATTTCGATTTCTTACCGCCTGAGTAAGACAAAGAACCTTGTTCTGCCGGGCGACATGACAACAGAGGGGGCGGTGAACAGCCGGGCCGTCCGGGAAGTGCAGCCGGGCAGTTCACTGAACTATGTCGGCAGACTGGATGTTTTCTCTATCAAAGAGCAGATCGATAAGATGGAGGGAAGTGAGCGGGAACACCAAATCCGCAATGTGAAAAGCTCCTTCCGGGCTGTGATCACGCTCGGTGACGGACTTTCCAGCAGTGCGGACAAAAACAGTGTGACGCTCACAGACAATGATCTGTTTGAAATCAGCGATGTGACGGTTGAAGGCAGCGCTGTCACGGTTGATATGACGCTGAAGGACGATTATACAAGCTTCACAAAGCTCAAAGAGACCGTTGACAGCGTAAGCAACATTCTGGAAGTTACGGTTCCGGTCAATGTTTCTGCCAGTCTCCCGAGTGCCGTGCGTATCACATCGATCGGAAGCCTGAGCGGTATGTTCTCGGCGGAGGTTGTCGACGAGAAGGGGCAGGTTCTGTATGAGCCATCCTTCACGTGGACGGCAAAACAGGCAGGCGAAGGGACAGCGTCTGAGCTCGGAAACGGCAAAGATGATGCACAGAGTGAGAACGATAACGATACCATTGCCTATACGGTGAAGACATCGTCGATACCTGTACCGGTGCCTGTACAACCGGAGAACAGGCCGGTTGTCCCTTCGGGCAACAGCGGCAATCCGACGCCAATCGTTGTTCGTCGGATGACCACAATCAATGGTTCGGGAAGTAAACCGGCCACGGAACAGCTTCCGACCATCAGCGGCAGCGATGGAGATGAGCCTGTTGATCAGACGCTTCCGACCATTGATGGAAGTATACGCACGGGCGATGATCAAAACATGGTCCTCTGGTTTGTGTTCATGGCTGCGGCAGGAGCGGCACTTGTGGCTTTTCTCGCGCGAAAGAGGGAAAGAAACGGGAAATAGAGAAACAGGAACGGGCAACGAGAAGTAAGTAAAAGCAGGCAGGCATACCCATGGCGACATGGCGTATGCCTGCCGCTATTTTTGAGTGGTTGAAGACGACGAACGGGGATGAGTTCATGGATGACACTGGGCTTGTCTGGAAATTTGCGGGAACGCAGATCGTCGACCCTGAGTATGACGGGAAAGATAAGAATGCAGTTCTGTTCAAGTTTGATGTCACCAACAACTGCCTGAAGTTAAAGGACTTCGATTTCTTCGCGGTCCGGCGGGCTACGATGCGGAAAAGCCATTTGCGGAGATCAGAAGGCCTGTGGAATAGTTAAAACCATGAGAAGGTATGGTCGAAACGGTGGTCAAAACTGCCGGTTCCGGCGAGAACCTGATCGAGCTCTTCCAGCATGGAGGGAAACTCTTCCTTTGCCTTTGCGTACAGGCGCATGAGTTCCCTGTTGCTGTCCTTCATGCGCGGGTCGGGCTTTTTCGTAATGATCATGCCGTGCATTTCCGGATAGTTTCCCGAGAGAGCAAGGGTTAGGAAGATCAAGAACCTCCTCGGATCGGAGTCGGTCGTGATGAGGCGGCCGAAGCGATTCATTGATTTAAGCGCTATATAAATATTTTCCGGGCGAGCCGGGGCAAAAAACGGTGCGATGATGCGGGAGCGTTCTTTCGTCGGGTAAATGTGGTCGACGAGGCTGTGTGTGACGGGGTCAAAACCGTCGCGAATGAGAAGCTTCCGGTCAAAAGCGCTTTCGATTTCTGTGTGATAAACGCGGCTCCTGTGAATTTTTTTCTCAATATAGGGGTGGCAGGTGCTGTCGAGGGCAAAATGGCAGAGGAACCCTGCGAGATATGCATAGGATGCTTCCGGGTTTTCGCTGCTGCGGACGATTTCCGCTCCCTGTGTGAAGAAACGACTCCCCGTCCATTCATGGACAGAATATCCGATGGCGTTGATTTCGTTTGACCGGAGCGGGTGATAGTAGAAGAGAATGTCCGGCCCGTGCTGACCAATGAGATAGAGCGGGAGATTCTTCCGCAGCGCGTGCTGTTTCTCTTCCGGAAGACTTCTCAGAATTTCCTGTCCGAACCTGTAATGAGCGTAAGTATTGGGCATGTCTATACCTCGATGTGTGATATATCGTGCAGCCTGTCGTGCTTCAGTCAACACCTGTCATTCTAAAATATATTTCTATCTTAGTCACCATGCCGAGCTGGCAGCAATGTATAATGTTCGTAAAAACCGGGGCCCGGACGGTTCCGGATGACAGCAGAGGAGTAAAAAATGTTCCGACCGATGAGACGTTTCAGGCAGCAGATGACGGATGATGAGTGCATTCGGGTTTTGAAGGAGGAACGGCGCGGCGTTTTTTCGATGCACGGCGATGATGGGTACCCTTACGGGATTCCTGTCAATTTCTACTATGATGAAAGCGATGGGAAAATCTATCTGCACGGCGCGGGAGAAGGGAAAAAAATCGATTCACTGAAGGCAGACAGCCGGGTCTGCTTCTGTGTATATACGGCAGGTGAGAAAGCAAAAGTCAAGAGAGGACTGGATGTCCAGAGTGTTGTGGTCTTCGGGCATGTCGATGTGGTACAGGACCGCGCCAAAGCTTTGAATGAATGCAGGAATGTGGGATTGAAATACTTTCCCGACGATCCTGAGTATATTGAAGAAGAAGTGAAAAGAAACGAAAATGTCGTCTGCATCCTCGCCATCACCATTGATCATATGACCGGCAAGAAAGTAAATGAGTCCTGACACAGGAAACCGGGAACACCCTGGCGCGCACGCAGGATGCAAAGCCGGAGAGACTGATATATGGATGAAGGAAAGCCTGCCGCAGGGCCGGTGACTAAATGCGGACACAAAGGTGTTAGGAAAGATTTCCGCAGAGAAAGTCCTTGCAGATCCCCATGGTCTCGCGGAGCATATTATTCAGAAGGTAAAGCGGATTGATCGGGGCGGCGATGCCGGAGACATCGCTGTACCCGGCTTTTTTTGCAAGATGAACTGCGCGGAAGACATGAAAATTGTTCGTGACAATGCCGATCCGGTCTGCTTGGGGATCGCAGAGGCGGGCGCTGAACACAATGTTCTGAAAGGTATTCTCCGACTTATCTTCTGTGAGAATGCGGTTTTCTTTTATGCCGCTGTTTTCCAGGTATTTTTTCATGACCGCCGCTTCTGAGGAAGGCTCGTTAGAACCCTGTCCGCCGGAAACGATGCAGACAGTTTCAGGGTTTTCTCTCAGATAAGCAACGGCGGTGTCGAGGCGATAGACAAGGACATTGCTGGGGCCGGAACTGCGTACCTGAGCGCCAAGAACAATGATGTAATCCAGATTTGGTGCGCCTTCTGCGTGAAATTCGGAGAGAATGCATGTAAATGTGGCGGCGATGATCATGGCTGCAGAGGACACTGCCGCGATGATCACAACCCTTAGACCAAGAGGTATACGAGGCCATAAAGAAAGTTTTGACGATACCGCGCAGAGTGCGAAGAGGGCGGAAAGCACGAACCAGACCATAAAAAAAGCGGTCCCGGATGCTGCGAGACAGATGAGTATGCCGTATGCAAGTGACGCGGCGGCAAGGACGATAAACAGGATAAATAAAAAAGGATTCATGCTTGTGATATTCCTATGGGTCAACGGAAACAGTGCCCGGATGTATAGTTGCGCAGGCACGCAGGAGACTGGCTTAGTGTTCACCTGCACTCCAGCCTCTTCGGGTATAGTGTTCAGGTGTATAGCTGCTTAGCGCGCGAAGGCTCAGACGCAACACGCGAAGACCATATGGCTGATGCCACACATACTTTCAGAATTGTCCTGATTTTAGCAGATCCGGACCGAATCGGATAGGGCTCTGGAAATCAGAAGCTTGTTCGCGGGTGCCACGCCCGGAAAGTCGGGAAATATTTCCGCGCGCGGGAGCGGAGGTCTCTTTTTTAGGCGAAAGACAGGAAGCAGATGAAAGGCGGCTTGTTCTCCGAATCAAAAATGATCAGGAAAACAGGCCGCCTGAAACAGAAGAATAGTCGGTATTTTGTTAGTATCTTGTCATTAGAGCGCCAAGACCACCTGCAACTGCGACTATGATTGCAAAAATGATGAGGTCGATGATCAGCCAGCAGAACTGACTCCTTGCATAGTTCCTTCGATTGATGTTGTCGGAAGAGAAACTCCACACGATAGCAAGGATGAGGCCGACAACCGGGATTGCAAACAAGAATTGATAGCCGAAATAGCCCCACATGGAGATTGGCCGGAACCTGTACGGGAGATTGTTCTCATTCATATCTACTGGTGCCTGGGAATAAACCGGCGCTCCATACTGTCCCTGTGGGCCACTGTATTGTCCTTGCGGTCCACCATACTGTCCCTGTGGGCCACTTTGGTTTTGCCACTGCTGGTTACTTTGATTATCTGTATTATTTTCTGCCATTGTTTCCCTCCCCAAGGGTTTTACCCTTTTATCAAGATGCTTATATTATAAGCTGTTATAAGCGAAATATCATCATTTACTCACCAAAAATGCAAAAATATTACGACAATTTGATATTTGTCATCTTTTGGAACAAACGTATAATTCAGACGCGTAAAATTCAGCCGCAAAATTCCGGAGTGACTGCTGAATTCTGAAGTGTGCATCTGTAATGTGGAGTGTGCGTCCCTAATATGGAGTGTGCATCTGTAAAAGGGAGGATGCCGCAACATGCCTTGTACACGGGGAGTCTGCATGGACTCATTGAAAAATACCACCCGGTACAACCATTCTTTTCAAACCATTGATTTTTGTGCAAAATGAGGTCTGGGGGTTCTAAATTTTCACAATTCAATGACATCTCAGGTATAATGAAATTGTTGGCGGGGCGAGTGCAAAACCGTTACGCTGGCAGCACAGCTTTACGGACTGTACCGGGGGTGTCCTCAGAACAGATGGAGATTTTCCTGGATCAGTGCATATTTCCTGTTTACATGGTTCTTACACAGAACTGACAAAGCAATGATAGTCTCTGAAAATTGGTTTTGTTAATTTCTTTAGAGACAGAAAGGATCTGTATATGTATATTTTTGCGCACCGCGGTTTCAGCGGGGAGTATCCGGAAAACACAATGCTTGCTTTCGACAAGGCTGCCGAGGCAGGTGCTGACGGCATCGAGACAGATGTCCAGCTCACGAAGGACCTCGTGCCGGTAATCATGCACGACGAAATGCTCGACCGCACGACCGATGGACATGGATTCGTCGGCGATTATACCTATGATGAACTCGCGAAGTTAAATGACAGCTATACCGCAAAATTCGGTGACAAGTTCGCACCGCAGAGAATTCCCACGCTGGGTGAGTTTTTGCGGTGGATGGCTCATGAAGCGACCGGAATCACGACAAATATCGAACTGAAAAACAGCCTGTATTATTATGCAGGAATGGAAGAGCGCGTGATCTCGATGATCTGCGAATACGGGCTCGAGGACCGCATCATCCTGTCTTCGTTCAATAACGCTTCGATCCGGCTCTGCAAGGAAATTGATCCGGATATCCGCTGTGGTTTCCTGATCGATCCCATCATCGGGAACCCGGGCGCATACTGCCGTGAGATGGGAGTTGAGTATTATCATCCGAATTTTGACGGCTCCATGGATGGGAAGAAGTTTCCACTCACGGAGGAGCAGGTGAAGAACTGCACGCAAAACGGGATCGGCGTGAATGTCTGGACGGTCAACACGAAGGAAGATATACGGCGCATGAAGAAGTGGGGCGTGAATGCGGTCATCGGAAACTTCCCTGACCGCGGAATTGAGGTCAATAAGGAGTAACACGAAGTTTTTGCCGGCAAGTAATGGACTGGAACCTGGACAAAGTGATATAGAACCGTAACGGACAATAAAACAAAGTTCCGCCTGCAGAAAGCGAAAGAGACTGCAGGACAGACGGAGATTGCGGCGAAAGCGTCCGCAGAACAGAGCCACGCGGCGCCGCATCCGGGAAGAGGGGGATTTTTCAATGTTCAAGAAAATGACGAAGCTCGAGAGGGCATGGGTTCTGTATGACGTAGGAAACTCGATTTTTACAATGATGGTTTCGACGCTCATCCCGATCTGGTTTAAATCTCTGGCCGCAGAATCCGCGATGGACAGTTCGACTTATCTGGCGGACTGGAGTTACGCTGTCAGCGCGGTCACAATTATTGTGGCTCTTCTCGGGCCGATTCTCGGGGCCATTTCGGATCATAAGAATTTCCGCAAGCCGATGTTCACAGGCTTCCTGCTGGTCGGCGTTGCGACCTGCATCCTGATGGGCATCGTCCCCGACTGGAGGCTCTACATCGCGGTCTTCATCATCGCCAAATCCTGTTATCAGCTTTCGCTTGTGCTGTATGATTCGATGATCGGCGATGTCACAACACCGGAGAGGATGGATGTTATTTCCTCGGGTGGTTATGCTTTCGGCTACATCGGTTCCTGCATTCCGTTTATCATCGCGCTGGCGTTCTACGCACTAGGCCTTTTCGGCTACATGAACATGAAACTTTCGATCGCGCTTGCATTCATTGTAGCCGGCCTGTGGTGGCTTCTCGTGACGCTGCCGCTGCTGAGGCGATATGAACAGAAAAACTATGTCGGGCAGAGCGGAAAAGCTTTTGGGGAGAGTATGAAGCGCATCGGGAACACGGTCGCGCACATGTACCGTGATCATAAGAATGTTCTCTTTTTCCTCATTGCATTCTTTTTCTATATCGACGGAGTCTACACCATCATCGATGAGGCGGTCGCCATCGGCTCTGCACTCAATCTCGGCGATATGGGGCTTCTTGTGGTGCTTCTTCTGACCCAGGTGGTTGCGTTCGCTTTTGCGACGCTGTTCGGGAAACTCTCGGAAAAATATGATTCGATAAAACTCATCTCTGTCTGCATTCTAGGATATTTTGCGGTCGCTATCTTTGCCCTTTTCATGCACTCACTCTGGCAGTTCGGCATTATGGCGTTCATGGTCGGCATGTTCCAAGGTGCGATTCAGGCGCTGTCGAGATCGTATTTCGCATCCATCATCCCGCAGGATTCGTCCGGTGAGTATTTCGGAATCTATGATATCTGCGGCAAGGGTGCTTCTTTCGTCGGCACGATGCTGATCGGAATTACGGTCAGCCTTACAGGCAGTGTCAATATTGCGGTATCCACACTTGCAGTCCTGTTCGTGCTGGGATTCATCTTCCTCCAGCTCTCCGTCAAAACTTCGAAGGCGGACGCGAAGCAGAAGTAAGGGGTATCAGAATGAATGTAAAGCAGTATGAAACTCTGGAGCTCACGTACCTGGCGGATGCGCCAGTGGGGAGCGAGGCTGTCGTTGATCTGGAGGCAGAGTTTGTCCTGGATGAGCGAAGCACGGAACAGGTCTGTACTGGACGGGACAGCACGGGGCAGAAAAGCACTGAGAAGAAAACCTGGAGAGTCAAAGGTTTTTACGCTGGAAAGGGAACGCCTGGAGAGGGTACCTTTGGAGAGAAGGATCACTGGGCGGATATCTCTGGTACTGGCAGAGGAATTTATAAGGTCCGTTTTCTTCCGGAGTCAGCGGGTGAGTATCACTATATGGTGAAGGGCTTCGGCGGGAAAATCTCGGACAGAGGGACGTTTACGGCTCTTCCCGCGGCAGCAGGGAACCACGGCATCGTCCGCGCGAAGGGAATTCACTTCTATTACGAGGATGGAACGCCGTATTATGGATTCGGAACAACGGTCTATGCGTTTGCGCACCAGACCGATGAACTCATGAACGAGACCATCGAGACGCTGCGCCATGCGCCGTTCAACAAGATCCGCATGTGCGTTTTCCCGAAGCACTATCTCTATAATAACAACGACCCGAAGTATTACGCATTCGGAAAGCGTCCGGACGGAAGCTGGGATCCGGATCACCCGTGTTTTGCGTTCTGGGATGCTTTCGAGAAGCGTCTGCATCAGCTCTTTGAGATTGGCATCGAGGTTGACCTCATTTTGTTTCATCCGTACGACCATTGGGGATTTGCCTCGATGCCGCTGGAAGACAACCTGACGTATCTTGATTATCTCCTCCGGCGCTTCGCGGCCTTCCCGAAGATGTGGTGGAGTATGGCGAATGAGTATGATCTCTGCGCTGCCAAAACTCTGGATGACTGGCACGGTATCGAGGAATTTCTCGCAGAGAATGATCCGTATCATCATCTGATCAGCTGCCATCAGTGCTTCCACCCGTATGATGTGTCGCGGGCAAATATCACCCACATGTCCTGGCAGACAAAGCAGTTTACACGGATTCCGGAGATGCAGGAGTGCTATGGTAAGCCGGTCAGCATCGACGAATGCTGTTATGAGGGAAATCTCCCGGACGCGTGGGGCGCGATCTCGGGAGAGGAGATGACGGCAAGGTTCTGGAGAGCCATGGTGCGCGGTGCATCCTGCACACACGGCGAGACGTTTTTCCCGGATGAAAGGCAGATCGTCTGGTGGGCCAAGGGCGGAAAGCTTGTGGGAGAGAGCCCTTCGCGTATTGCTTTTCTCCGCGGGATACTTGAATCGCTTCCGGCGCCGCTGGAGCCGCAGGAAACGCTGTTTTCAAAGATTATTGCGATGAAGAAGCTGCCGGAAGAGGAGCGTGCGAAGGCAATCGATGCGTTTGATCCGGATTTCCGTTTCTTTGTAAGAAGCGTTCTCCAGATGTCCGAAGAAGAGGCGGCGCGGTTCTTTGCCTGTGAGACGGAGGTCTGCGGACACACGGCGGATGATTCCGCGATTCTTCATTACTACGACATTCAGACAAGCTGCAGGGTGCACTTTGAGGTTCCGGAAAACAGAAAGTATCGCATTGATGTCATTGATACCTGGAATATGACCCAGGAGACCGTCAGAACTGATGCCTCCGGCAAGTTTGACGTCGACCTTCCGGGGAGACCGTACATGGCGGTCCTCGCGGTTGAGGATAGAGAAATGGAATCTCAGTGATTTCAGCGCTTTCATCGCTTTCAGCGCTTTCAGCACATGAACCGGCGGTAATTATTGACTGGTCGTCCGCGGAAATATCCGGGGGTTTTTCGGAAAGTACGCCCGCGAACAAGCCTGATACACCCGGCCGGGGATTATTTCCGTCCCGTTTATGTCATCCGCGGAAATATCCGGGGGTTTTTCGGAAAGTACGCCCGCGGAGAAGCCTGATACACCCGGCCGGGGATTATTTCCGTCCCGTTTATGTCATCCGCGGAAATATCCGGGGAGTTCTCGGAAAGTACGCCCGCGAACAAGCCTGATACACCCGGCTGGTCATTATATTGGGAACAGGCAGCGGTACATCGGGGCATTTTATAGAACAATAATTCTTAAATTAATTAGGGAACAGGGGAGCTGGGAACAGTATGAAAATTACAACATGTCAGGTTAACCACATGCACAATCCAATTGGCTTCTCGATGAGAGAGGAGCCGGCATTTCATTGGATTGTGGAAGATGCCAAAGGAACGAAGGCAAAGGAGAGCCGGATTATTGTCTGGAAGGCACCTCTGCGGACGCTTTCGGCGCTTCCGGATTTTCCTGCATTTTCAGAGGCGGATGGGAAGAAGAACGATGCCTGCGGGGAGAGCGGTCTTACTCTCGCCGCAGATACCGGATGGGCAGATCTTGACAGTCTGGCAGCCGCCGTTCCGTTGAAACTTTCGCCGCGCACGCGGTATTTCTGGAAGGTCTTCGTCCGGACGGATGCAGGTGAGGAAGGCGAAAGCAGCGTACAGTTTTTTGAGACAGGAAAGCGCGATGAGCCATGGACAGCAAAGTGGATTGCATTGCCAGACGAGAGTACGCAGAAACGTCATCCTGTCTTTTCAAAGAAGATTGCGGCAGACGAGAAGGAAATCGCCGCGGCACGTCTTTATATCTCTGCCGCGGGCCTTTTTGAAGTCTTCTGGAACGGACAGAAAATCGGCGATGAGTTTCTGACTCCTTACTGCACGAACTACAATGCATGGGTCGAGGCCATCACTTTTGATATCACAGAGGAAGTATGCAAAAGTGCGGCCGCAGGAGAAGCCGGGACGCTTTCCGTGATGCTCGGCAACGGCTGGTTCAATGGACGCTTTGGATTTAACCAGGATAGGAAGCCGCATTTTGAGGGCGGCAAGCGTCTGACTGCCGAAGTGCACATCACCTATACAGATGGAACCGAGGCGGTCATCGGTACAGATGAATCCTGGGATGTCACCCTTTCGAACATCACTTTCTCGAACATTTATGACGGCGAGCAAAGAGACGACACACTGCCGGAAGTCCCGGCTGTGAAGGCGGTCATCGCCGCGCCTCCGAAGGGAAAACTCATGGACCGCCTGTCCCTTCCTGTCCGGGTGAAACATGTTTTGACGCCGGTCGCGCTCATCTCTACGCCGGCCGGGGAGACGGTGCTTGACCTCGGTCAGAATCAGGCAGGAATCTGGCGCCTTGCTCTCGATGTGCCGGCCGGGACGAAGGTCCATCTGCAGGTCGGCGAGGTCCTTCAGAACGGTAATTTTTATAACGACAATCTGCGCACGGCGAAGGCAGAATACATTTATGTCTCGAATGGAAAGAAGATCACACTCGAGCCGCATTTCACGTTTTATGGGTACCGGTATGTAAAAATCGAGGGTGTGTCAGGCCTGAAGAAGGAGGATTTCGAGGGGCTTTCGCTTTACTCGGACATGGACCAGACCGGAACGATGGAGACAGGGGATGCGAAGGTGAACCGTCTCATCCAGAACGCGGAGTGGGGAAAGCGGAGCAATTTCATCGATGTGCCGACGGACTGCCCGCAGCGCGACGAGCGCATGGGCTGGACCGGCGACGCGGAAGTTTTCTCGCCGACCGCGCTGTACCAGAGTGATGCTTACGCGTTTTATGTGAAATATCTTTATGATATGGCAACCGAGCAGAAGGAGAGAGACGGCTGTGTTCCGGACGTTGTTCCCTCTTTCGATGTGAATTCGGCAGCGTGCGCGTGGGGGGATGCGACGACGATCATCCCCTGGAACATGTATCTTTACAGCGGCGATTCGGAGATTCTGGTGCAGCACTATGAAGCCATGAAGTCCTGGGTGGACTACATCGAAAAGCTTGATGAGGATAACTGGGGCTGGCGCAGGCATTTTCACTATGGCGACTGGCTCGCGCTCGACGGAGACAGCAGCGTGGACGCGGTCCTCGGCGGGACGGATGAGGGATTCATCGCGGAGGTCTACAAACTTTATTCGATGCGGATTGCTGCGGATGCGGCAAAAGTGCTGTCGGGGAGGCAGAAGGAAGAAGAGGCTGCAGCGGACCGAATGTCCTCCTCTGCCGGAAGGACTGGAGTGAACTCCGAAAATCATCCGGAATGCGCAGATACTGCAGGGACTGAAACACTGGATTATGCTGCGGAAGCCAGGAAGTATGAGGCTCTCGCCGCAAAAACTCTGCAGGATATCCGGGAGGAGTATTACAGTCTGAACGGCCGGTGCTGCATCGATACGCAGACGGCGATGCTGCTCTCGCTCCGGTTTGGTCTTGCCACGGATCCGGACCGGATCGCGAATCGGCTTGCCGAACTCCTTACAAAGAATGGCGGCAGGCTGAAGACCGGCTTCATTGGAACCCCGATCCTCTGCGAGGAGCTTAGCCGCATCGGGAAAAACAATATGGCCTATGATCTCCTTTTCAATGAGGAATACCCTGGTTGGCTTTATGAGGTAAATCTTGGTGCGACGACGATCTGGGAGCGCTGGAACAGCATGCTGCCGGACGGCTCCGTTTCCTCCACCGGTATGAACAGTTTCAACCATTATTCCTACGGAGCCATCACGACCTGGCTGTATGAGCGGGTCGGCGGTCTCATGCGTGATCCTCAGGAACCCGGATTCCGCAGAATCATTTTCGCGCCGAATCCGAGTCTGCGCCTTGGGTCAGCAGCTGTGAGCTATCGCTCGGCAGCAGGCCTTTACAAGACGTACTGGAAGGTGGTCGATGACAATACAATGACCGTGAAATTGTCTGTTCCGTTCGGATGCGAAGCGGATGTGAAGCTGCCGTACTTCGATGCGGAAAATGTTCCGGAAGATCTTGCGGGCAATGCGATTCTGAATGGCCTTGACGCAAAAACAGGCATCAGCCACGTTGGCCCCGGAAACTATGAAATTACCTACACGACCCAAAGCTCCATGGCCAGGATCTACAGCACAAGAGACAGAGTGAAGGATCTGCTTGCCGAACCCGCGGTCCGGAAAGTGCTGGATGATATTTTCCCTGATGTCGAGAATATTCCGGCGCACATGAGTGCCAGCCCGCTTCGCGGTATTGCGGGAATACAAGGAGTCACGGACAGCGTGCTGGACGCGATCGATGAAAAGCTGAGTAAAGTGAAAGTGAGCTGCTGAAGAAAGCAGATCTTCACCGGGGCAGAACAGATGGAAGAAAAGAGGATCGGGTGAAAGTCCTACGGGATCAGTCCGATCCTCTGAAGTTCATTGGCGATGCCCTCGTGGTCATTGTCTTCCGTTATGAATTGAATACGCTTCTTTAAATCTTCCGGGCCGTTTGCCATGAGAACTCCATGGCCGACGGCCCGGAGCATTTCTTCATCATTATAGTTATCCCCGAATGCGACCGCGTTTTCGGGCTTTTTTCCCAGCAGATGACACAGACGCACCACCGCGCCTGCCTTGGTGACGGAACCTTCCATCACCTCGACCATGTTGAACCAGGACTTCGTGACATGGAAGGAGGGAAATTCCTTCTTCAGAAGAGCGACAAGCAAATCACCGTTTTCTTTATCCTCTGTGAAGAAAACGATCCGGAAAACAGGAGTTTCCGCGGGGATGTCTTCCATCTTTCCCTGCACTGCCTGCACTCTCACTACTTCCTCGTCTTCCGTGATGCGGCGGTCAGCGGCATCCTGCGTAATCCACGCACCGGGGACGAAAACGGACCATATGGAATCAATGCCCGTTAAAGGCGCGAAACGGATAATCCGCGCTGCTTCATCCCGCGTCATTCCCTTCTGCCAGAGCACATTGCCTTTTTCGTCAAAAATCTGTCCTCCGCTGTATGCGATGACAAAAGCGCGGATATCATACTCGGCGGTCAGAAGGCCTACTGATCTGGGACCGCGCGCAGAGGCAATCGTGAAGGGAATTCCGTTCCTGCCAAAATACTGAATCGCCGCAAGCGTCTTTGGCAGAATCTTCAGTTTCGTGGAGATCAGTGTTCCATCGATATCACAGAAAACAGAATCCCAGCGGACGGGACGGGTACCGGGTGTGATGATTGAGGATGAAGCAGCCATGGATTTTACGCTTTCCTTTCCCTGCTGCGGCTTCGGATGACGAGTATTATGCCGACAAAATTAGAAATACAGGTCAGCACATCAAAAGCGGCAGACACGAAGTTGAGAAAATGAAGGTCATAAATAAGCCACATCAGCTGAGCGGCGATGATGATGGATTTGAGAAGAACTTCGTTCTCCGAATCGAGTGCCCAGGTGAAGGCAATGGCCGCGATCACGGGGAGCCATCCGATAATGCCGTCCTGATTGCAGACAGCGGTGAGTGCTGCCTGGACCGCGACGAAGAAGATCTTCCAGCCAATAGTATATTTCCATTTCAGGCAGATAAAGTTGCGGGCGATGCTGATGAAGTCCGCAATTCCGCCTGTGATTCCGCCGAGGATCAGATTGCCGATCCCCATGACAAGAAACTGGACATTCTGAAGAAGCAGCATATCGCGCTTTTTCTTCATGAGGCCGACAAGGACCATCAGTATGGCGCCGGCAAATGCGACGATATTTCCAAGAAGTATAGTGTTCATGATTGTTCGTCTCCGATCACGTTCCCGACAGCTTTTTTTAAGGATGCCGGAACTCATTGTAACGGCAGGGAAGGCGCAAGACAATAAAAATCCGCAGAGGAAACGTTCGTCGACCGCGCAAGGCTGGTGGCGCCTTACACGGCAGAAAACTATATCCTGTTCTCTCTTTCGGGATTTTCTGACTGGCTTGTGGAACAGGCAGCGCATAATGCTGCGCTGGAGCTTGTGACGATGGAAGAGTTGTACAGAACGTAAAGCTTTGGTTTTCAGGGGCGGAGAGCTACGGGCCTCTTCGTTTGCGAATCACGGGCGGATATTATATAGTGAATTAATCAGCAAAGTTATCACGCAGGAAGCCGATGGCGGCTGGAGGAGAGCTGACGGCCGCTGCAGTTTTTGCGTGGCAGGAAACGCTTCGGGAAGCGATATTTTCCGATTCTAAGTGAGGGTAACGTGAAGAAAAACAAACAGGTAAAATGGGCCGTAATAACGCTTCTGATCGGCATTCTCACGATTGTTGCGGTGCTTTCGCAGAGCAAGGATCTGACGTTCGGCGATCTCATGAAGCTCATGCGGTCGCTTGCGCCGCAGTATCAGATTCTGATTTATCTTTGCATCGCCGGATATATTGTCAGCGAGGGGATCGCGCTGTACTTCCTTCTGAAGGAGGCGGGATATCCGCAGAATCTGCTCAATACCACGATTTACGGTGCATCCGATATTTACTGTGCGGCCATTACTCCGTCTGCGACAGGCGGACAGCCGGTCTGCGCGTGGTTCATGAAGCGGGACAACATTCCGATGGGATATATCACGGCGGTACTGTCCATTTATCTCATCATGCATACATTTTCCACGCTGACGATCGGGATTATTTGTGCTTTTGCGGGACGATCGGTGTTTGCCGGCATGTCCATTCTCTCCAAGATTCTCGTCGTGATCGGTTATCTCATGATCACTGCACTGGCCGTCCTTTTTGTCCTTGTCACCACCTGGGAGGATAGGATCAAGCGCGTCGGGAACCGGATTATCTATCATTTTGAGAAAAAGGGCAAAATCAAGCGCGGAGATTATTACCGGAAGAAGCTGGACAATATTGTCGATGATTACGGGACCGGTGTGAAGTCGCTCGGCGCGAGTGTGAAAGTCCTGTTTCTCGTCTATATTTTCAATCTCATTCAGCGTCTGTGCCAGACGGTGATTTCGACGATAGTCTATTCGGCGACCGGCGGTGCTTTCTCCAGCCTCGGAACGGTCTTTGTCACACAGATTTTCTCTGTCATGGGTTCGTCCGCAACGCCGGTTCCGGGCGGCATGGGCATCGCGGACTACATTCTTTACGACGGACTTCATACGATCATGGACAAAGAAGCCTCGCTTCAGCTTGAGCTGATGTCGAGAGGTTTCTCCTTCTACCTCTGCATCATCATTTGCCTTGCCATTGTGGTGATCGGCTACATTGTCAAGAGAACTGCATACGCGATTTATAAGCTGTAGATCTGTTTTCGGACTGCCCGGTCCTGGAGTGCCGGGCAGTTTTCTTTAAGGGGGGCAACTGTTTATGGAGATGACAATCCGTTGGTACGGGTCAAAATATGACACCGTCACGCTGCAGCAGATTCGGCAGATTCCGGGAGTGAAAGGCGTTATCACGACGCTGTATGACACACAGCCGGGCGAGGTCTGGGCGCAGGAGAAAATTCACGCGCTGAAGGAAGAAGTAGAGGCGGCGGGCCTTCATATTGCCGGCATCGAGTCCGTCAATGTCGCGGACGAGATCAAGTATGCAGGACCGGACCGTGACAGGCTGATTGACAATTACATCGAGACACTTGCGAACCTCGGCCGGGAAGATATTCACATGGTCTGCTACAACTTCATGCCGGTGTTTGACTGGACGAGGACAGAGCTTGCGAGAAAGCGCCCGGACGGGTCGACCGTACTTGCGTATACGCAGGAAGCAGTTGACGCCCTGGATCCGCAAAAGCTTTTCGATTCGGTCCACGACAATTCGAACGGCACGGTAATGCCGGGCTGGGAGCCGGAGCGCCTCGCACATGTACAGGAGCTTTTTGAAAAATATCAGGGCATCGACGAGGAGAAGCTGTTTGAGAACCTGAAATATTTTCTCGAGCGGATCATGCCGGTCTGTGACAAATATGACATCAACATGGCAATTCACCCGGATGATCCGGCATGGCCGGTTTTCGGGCTTCCGCGCATCATCACCTGCAAGAAAAATATCCTCCGGATGATGAAGATGGTCGATAACCCGCATAACGGTGTGACATTCTGTTCGGGTTCCTATGGAACGAATCCGGACAACGATCTGCCGGACATGATCCGTTCCCTTAAAGGCAGAATACATTTTGCGCATGTCCGGAATCTTCAGTTCCACACGCGGACGAATTTTGAGGAAGCGGCACACCTCTCGGCCGACGGAAGCTTTGACATGTATGAGATCGTCAAAGCTCTTATAGACATAGGTTTTGACGGGCCGATCCGCCCGGACCACGGCCGTATGATCTGGGGAGAGGTTGCAATGCCGGGGTACGGACTGTATGACCGTGCCCTCGGGGCCGCCTACATTAACGGCCTCTGGGAGGCGATCGACAAGAGCGAGCGCAGAGACGGCGCGCGGGCAGACGGTGAGCGGCCGAAGTGGGCGCCGAAGTTCACGGGCTGAGCGCAGAAATTGTGAATGTCAACTATTTTTTAGATAATATGGTAAGCAGATTTTTATGTTCTTCGGTAATGAGTTCTTACACCAGAAATTGGAAGAAAATCTGTGGGAAAGATGCTTCCGGCACGGGGATGAGCAAAAAACGGGATGTCAGAAAACAGGAGCGGAGGATAGGTTTGAAAGGGGCGCCTGTGCGCTGCTTTCGAACTGACTCTGGTTCCGGAGAAACCAGGGATACCAGCGGAACCAGCGGCGCCGCTGGCACCGGGAGCTGCCATATTCGGCAAAACCGCATATGTGAATTTTGCCGGGACGGGGGATAGAAATGAACTTATCAGAGGAAGGGCTGAAGAAGAAAGAGGAATGGGAGAGCAGGGGGTATGAGCTCCCGAAGTTTGACCGTGCGGCGATGATTAAGGCGACGGGAGAGAATCCGGTCTGGGTTCACTTCGGCGCCGGCAATATTTTCCGCGCATTCCATGCGGAGATTGCGCAGCGGATGCTGGATAAGAAAGAGACGGGATGCGGAATCATCGTAGCGGAAGGATACGATTATGAAATCGTGGAGAAGCAGTACCGCCCGCACGATAATCTCTCGATTCTGGTCACACTGTGTGCGGATGGGAACATCAAAAAGACGGTGATCGGATCGATTGCAGAATCCTGCATCCTCGATTCGAATGATGAGGAAGAATACAGCCGGCTGAAGGAGGTTTTTACGAAGGAATCCCTGCAGCTGTGCACCTTCACGATTACGGAGAAGGGATACAGTCTCATGGATGCGAAGGGAGAACTGCTCCCTGCTGTTCTCTCGGATTTTGGCGCGGGACCGGAAAAGCCGCAGAGCTACCTCGGAAAAGTCGTCTCTCTTCTTTATGCAAGATTCCGGGCAGGAGAGAAACCGATCGCCATGGTTTCGACGGACAACTGCTCGAGGAACGGCGAGAAACTGGAGAAGGCCGTCTCGACATTCGCCGATGAGTGGGTGAAGAGAGGATGCGTGGAGGCGGGGTTTGCAGCGTATGTAAAGGATGAATCGAAGGTTTCGTTCCCGTGGAGCATGATCGACAAAATCACGCCGCGCCCGGACGCATCGGTCGAAGAGATGCTGGAGAAGGATGGTCTTGCGGAATGCACCCCGGTGTTCACCGCAAAGAAGACCTGCATTGCGCCGTTTGTCAACGCAGAGGAGACGGAGTATCTTGTCATCGAGGACAAATTTCCGAATGGAAGGCCAAAGCTGGAGAAGGGCGGTGTGCTCTTTACGGACCGCGCGACGGTTCAGAAGATCGAACAGATGAAGGTGCAGACCTGCCTCAATCCGCTGCACACGCTGCTTGCTGTGTTTGGCTGTCTGCTCGGATACACGAGAATTTCAAAGGAGATGCAGGATGAGGATCTGTCGAAGGCTGTCCGCATTCTCGGTTATAAGGAGGGGCTGCCGGTCGTCGTGAACCCCGGAATTCTCGATCCGAAAAAATTCATCGACACCGTCGTGAATGTCCGCATCCCAAACCCCTTTATGCCGGACACGCCGCAGCGCATCGCGACCGACACCTCGCAGAAACTCTCTGTCCGCTATGGAGAGACGATCAGGAGCTACATGGAGGCGGAGAAGGCAGCATGCGGCGGCAGGACAGAGAATGCTGGGGACATCAATGCCTCAGTTCCCGAAGATAATAAAGCAAAGGTGACAGGCGCTTATATGATGGAGGCCGAGACCTCCGGCGTGAAGAATACTCTTCGGGTATCTTCTTTGAGAATGATCCCGCTCGTGGAAGCCGGCTGGATTCGTTATCTCATTGGGATTGATGACAACGGAGAGACGTTCGAACTTTCCCCGGACCCGCTGATGGGGGAACTGAAGCCCTTCGTGCGCGGTCTGAAGGTCGGCGAGGACAATGATCTTTCAAAGATTGACCCGCTGCTTCACAACAGCCGGATTTTCGGCGTCGATCTCTTTGAGGCTGGTCTGTCGGATGCCGTGAAGGAGGACCTTGCAAAGCTTCTTGCAGGCAGGGGCGCGGTGAGAAAAACGCTGCATGAGGTGGTGAGCGAAGAGTAAAACAGCCGGAATGAAGACCCGCTGTCCTTTACCTGAGGTGCAGGATGAGTGCGATGATGGCAAGGTGCGCCGGATAGTAGATATAGAAGAACCACTTCGAGAAAGCTTTTGCGTGGCGCATCCGTTTCCCGCTGTAAAGAAAACAGATGACCAGAAACGAAAGCAAAGGTCCGGAGAGAGACTCCGGATCGAAGAGATAAAGAATGTCGATGCCGTTCCCGCGGAGCGACAGAAGGTACACCGCGCTCATCGCAGACGTGCAGATGATGAAGAAAAGAAGGCACAGAAGATAGCCGATCTTCTCGCGCCGTGCTCTCGCTGTGCCGTATGGAATGCCGTTCATGTGCGGGCACGGATTCTTCCAACCGTGTGCCGAAAAGTAGAAAATCAGTGTGAAGGCCGGTGCCATCACACTCCAGTCGCTCATCGCACTCCCGATGAACAAAACCGCGATTTCGAGAATCTTCATGCCCGCCGTCTGAGCCGACTCCAATGCCGTCAGAATCAGAAAGCAGAAGAAAAGATTGAAAATAACGTTGAGTTCTACCTGGTCACTGCTGAAACTTTCGCCCGGCGCGATTTTAAGTGCATACAGAAAGGGCGCCTCGGACAGAACAGCAAAAAGCAGGAGCCTTCTGCCGTACTTCATCCGGTCACGCGTATAGGCAAAACCCTCAACGAGAAAATAGGTCATGGTAATCAGCGTGAAGTAACCGATATAGGTAAACTGTTTTGCAAGCTCGTAGTTTCCGATGAAGCCGGTCAGGGAAAGATGATTGAGCGTCATCGTGAACATGGCAATGTATTTGATGATGTCACGGTTCAGGGGCCTCCCCTGACGGATATCATTTCGGATGGATTCATTCATATCTTTGGCCGCTTTCAATGGGATATATTGGCTGTCTGGTTCCGATTTTCCTGCAGTCAGGCACAAATTGGATGTCTGGCATTTCCGATCCTCTTCCGCATGATAGAATGATAGCACGGCAGCGGAGTATTTCCGATCCGGTGCTGCGTGTGAGAACGAAAAACGGTTGTTAATTTAATAAGGGACGCCAGAAAATATGAGACAGGACTTACGAGAGAGACTGGGCAAAGAGTGGCTTTTCTTTGACGGAGGCATGGGAACGCTTCTGCAGGAAAAGGGCCTTGCGGGCGGGGAGCTTCCGGAGAAGTGGAATCTTACCCACCCGGAAGTGATCATAGAAATTGCGGAAAATTACCTGAATGCCGGAGCCGACATTTTCAACACAAACACCTTCGGCGCGAACAGGCTCAAGTACCCGGACAGCCTCGGAGAGATCGTGACGGCGGGAGTGAATCTTGCAAAGGAAGCGCGCAGGAGAGCCGGACGCGAGGAGGATGCCTATATCGCACTGGACATCGGGCCCACGGGAAAACTTCTCGAGCCGATGGGGGATCTTTCCTTCGACCGGGCAGTGGAGCTTTTCGGAGAGGTGGTGCGAATCGGTGCGTCGGCCGGCGCGGACCTTGTGCTCATCGAGACCATGAGCGATTCCTATGAGGCAAAGGCGGCGGTCCTGGCTGCAAAGGAAAACTGTGATCTTCCGGTCCTCATCACGACGATTTACGACGGAACGGGAAAACTTCTGACCGGAGGCACAGTCGACTCGACGGTCCCGATGCTCGAAGGGCTCGGCGTTGATGCCCTCGGCGTGAACTGCGGCCTCGGGCCGGAGCAGATGTATACGATCGCAAAGCGTCTCACCGAGGTGGCTTCGGTGCCGATTATCGTGACGCCGAATGCGGGCCTGCCGCGCCAGGAGGACGGCAGAACCGTTTACGACGTGGGCCCGGACGAGTTTGCAGACTGGATGGGAAGGATTGCCGATCTCGGTGTTCAGCTTCTCGGCGGCTGCTGCGGAACGACACCGGAGTACATCGAAAAGATGGTGAAAACGGTTCGGCCGAAGCCGTTCCGCGCGAATACGCCAAAACACCGGACGGTCGTCACGAGCTTTTCAAAGGCAGTCGTGATCGACAATAAGCCGGTGATCATCGGAGAGCGGATCAACCCGACCGGAAAGAAGAAATTCAAACAGGCTCTGCGGGATCATGATCTTGACTATATCTGTTCACAGGGACTTCAGCAGGAAGATGCCGGTGCAGATATTCTGGATGTGAATGTCGGACTGCCGGAGATCGATGAACCGAAGATGATGCGCGAGGTCATCCTGCAGCTGCAGGGAATCTGTGCACTTCCGCTTCAGATCGACACGACGGACAGAAATGCGCTCGAGACGGCGCTCCGTCACTACAACGGCAAGGCAATGGTCAATTCCGTGAACGGCAAGCGGGAAGAGATCGAGAAAGTTATGCCGCTCGTGAAGAAATACGGCGGTGTTCTTGTCGGCCTTTGTATCGATGAGGATGGAATTCCCGGGACAGCGGAAGGAAGAATCCGGATCGCACGGAAGATTTATGACGCCGCGGAAGAGTACGGAATTCCGCGCGAGGATATCATCATCGACGGGCTCACCATGACGATTTCTTCGGACAGCGCGGCTGCGCTCACGACACTTGAGACGGTCCGGAGAGTCCGGGACGAGCTGGGAGGACATTCGATTCTCGGTGTCTCGAACGTCTCATTCGGACTGCCGCAGAGGCAGCTCATCAATGCCAATTTCTTCACAATGGCAATGCAGAATGGACTTTCGGCGGCCATTATCAATCCGAATAATGCGGACATGATGGCGGCGTACCGTTCTTTCCTTGCGCTTACGAATCAGGACCCGCAGTGCCGGTCATACATCGATGCCTATGCAAATGCAGCGCCGGTAAGCCTTGCACCGGCAGCAGGAACCATAGCTCCAAACTCCGGAACAGCCGGGGCTGTCGGTGCGGGCGCCGGTACGCCTGCGCCCGGTGCTTCATCCTGCGGAGATGCGGACACAGCGCAAGAACTGATCAGAGATGTCGAGCGCGGCATGGCGGGACAGGCGGCAGCGGCGGCGAAGGCCCTGATCGACGCGGGAAAAGACCCGATGGAGATCATTAATGAACAGCTCATCCCGGCCCTCGATGTCGTCGGCAAGGGATTTGAAAAGGGTACCATCTTTCTTCCGCAGCTCCTCATGAGCTCTGAGGCGGCACAGGCAGGTTTTGGCGTGATCCGGGAAGCGATGAAGGGAGCGCCCCGCGAATCAAAGGGAAAGATTATTCTCGCGACCGTAAAGGGAGATATTCACGATATCGGCAAGAACATCGTGAAGGTGCTGCTGGAAAATTACGGCTATCAGGTCATCGACCTCGGGAAGGATGTTCCGCCGGAGAAAATCGTGAAAACTGCTCTGGACGAGGATGTGAAGCTGGTCGGTCTTTCGGCGCTGATGACAACGACGGTCGTGAGCATGAAAGAAACTATACGGCAGCTGCGGATTGCAAAACCGGACACAAAGGTCATGGTCGGCGGTGCGGTTTTGACGCAGGAATATGCAGATCAGATCGGTGCGGATGCATACGCAAAGGACGCGATGGAAAGCGTGCGGTACGCGGATTCGCTTGATCTGATGCATTAGTTCGCAGTGCGGCAGCGTGAAAATTCACAGCTTTCATGAAAAGAGCATACTTCGCATCCTTCGAGAATACAGTTCTGGTCACGGGGAGAAAGACCGATGATCGCTGTCACAGATTTTGACGGCGTCATGAGCAGAGTGTCGGAGAGGACAATGCCCGCATTTTTCTCAAGACCGAGGATCCGGTCGAAGTCCCTTTGATGGGAGAGCGGCACATCCCCGTATCCGGGCGAGTAGCGCGGGCGGCAGAAAAGACCGTCTGCGCCGGCTTCCGAGCGGATTTTTCTGTTCACGTCATCGACGTATGCCTCGATCATTGCGGCACCTGCTGCCTGAAAGACGGCGGCCTTGGTCATGCTGCCCGCAAGCTCTGCGCGTCTGATCAGACGGTCGCAGCCGAGCCCGAGTGTCGCCGCGAGGAGCACGGCGCGGGTGCAGCCCCTGAGATTGCGGGTGAGATTACGGCTCTTAATGGTCATGCTGTCGATCGTGATGGGGATTATTTCCGGATCCGCGCTTTTTCCCCAGACAATCGGAAAGGAAAGATAGTAGTTCCGGGGGCTGCTGATATCTATAAGCTCACGGACACACGTCTCAATCAGCGCGGAAGTGAATTCGTCCGGGGTGTGTCCTGCATATCCAAGATACCTTTCGATTTCTTTTCTGTTTATTTCTGAATCGAACATAGTAATTCTGAACCGCCCGGTTATTTTATGATATCCGCCAGGTTTTCCATGATCGCCGCGGCGACATCCGGCTTATTCATTGAATAGACGTGGATGTGGCGGATGCCGTTTGCGAGGAGGTCGATGATCTGGTCGGTTGCGTAGATGATGCCGACTTTCTTCATTGCATCCGGGTTTTCGCCGAAATGGTCTACAATTGCGCGGAACCGCTCTGGAACATTGGTCCCGGAAAGTGCGACGGACCGGCCGAGCTGCTTTGCCCTTGTAATCGGCATGATGCCCGGGACGATCGGGCAGGTGATTCCGATGTCGCGCGCGCGGTATAGGAAATTGTAGAAGATATTGTTGTCAAAGAACATCTGTGTCACAAGGAAGTCTGCACCGGCATCGACCTTTTCTTTGAGATAACGGATATCATCTGCCTTGTGTGCAGATTCGACATGTCCTTCCGGGTAGCACGCTGCCCCGATGCAGATATCACTCCGTTCGCGGATGAAGCGGATGAGATCGACGGCATGCGGAAAATCGTGCTCCGTGGCGCCGTCCAGAGGGATATCGCCGCGCAGGGCCATCAGGTTTTCGATGCCTGCCTCCTGCACGAGGCGGATTTCTTCCTCGGCGCGCTCTTTCGTGGAAGAAACACAGGTGAAATGCGGGATGACCGGCACGTCAAAACGCTCCTGAATATTCTTCGCGATCTCCAGAGTGAGTTTTGACGAACTTCCGCCCGCTCCGTAAGTTACGCTCATATAGGATGGGGAAAGTGCAGCAATTTTTTCGGTGGCTTCGCGCACTGCTTCAAGACCGTCTGCCTTCTTCGGCGGGAAAACTTCAAATGAAATAGTGACAGAATCACCTTTGAGCAAATCAGAAATTCTCATTTATACCTCCATGGGCTGCCACAGGGCAGTTCTGCATCGGTGAAACCGCAGAAATCCTATTGCGAGTATAGCGGCAAAACGGACAAAATGACAGACTCGGTTTGCACGTTTTCTGAAATTCCACGGCGCACATTACAGTAAGTCTTTTATGTCTTTTTGTGTTAGAATTCTACATATATAAGCGGTGAGGACTCTTTGGGGTTATGCCCTCACAGCGAAAATTTCGATTCCAAAATGGGCGTAGGGCCGGGCAAACGGTGACTAAACGTCCGAATTATGGGCTGCAGATGCGGCCTGAGGAGGTATTTATTATGCTGAATGTTTCGATCTGCATCGGAAGTGCCTGCCACATGAAGGGCTCCAGGGAGGTCATCTCCCGCCTTAAGCAGCTTGTCGCTGAGAATCATCTGGAAGACAAGGTCTCTCTTTCCGGGTCTTTCTGCACCGGCAACTGCCAGCATGCAGTCTGCGTCACCATCGGTGACACCCTTTATTCCCTGTCTCCCGAGACAACGGATGAGTTTTTTAAGAATGAAGTCCTGGCAAGAGTAGGAGCCTGATCAATTTTGAGCCTTTGGGGCGGCAGACAGGCTTTCCGGCGGCAGTTTTTAACCGCGTGGGAGCGCGGCCGCTGCCGCAGGTTTTTACGCAGGACCTCAGAATGAAGATCATCGAATTCAATTCCGACAAATGCAAACACTGTTATAAGTGCGTCCGAAGCTGCGAGGTCAAGGCCATCAGCGTGAAGAACGAGCGGGCGGAGATCATTGGCTCACACTGTATTCTGTGCGGCCAGTGTCTTCGGGTATGCCCTCAGTCCGCCAAAACACTCTACTCCGAGCTTGACTATGTCAAGAGTATGATCGCCTCCGGCGAGAAGGTTGTCCTCACGATGGCACCTTCCTACATGGGGCTTCTGAAATACAAGACGCTCGGCCAGGTGAAGGCCGCCATGAAAAAGCTCGGGTTTTACGATGTCGCAGAGACGTCCGAGGGAGCAGCTGTCGTGACGGCGGAGTATGCGCGTCTCATCCGCGAGGGAAAGATGCGCAATATTATCACGACCTGCTGTCCGAGCGTCAATTATCTTATTGAAATGTATCATCCGTCGCTGGTGAAGTACCTGGCGCCGGTTGTATCGCCGATGATTGCCTCCGGCATGCTCATCCGCCGCAGAATTCCGGACTGCAAGGTTGTTTTCGTGGGTCCCTGCATCGCAAAGAAGAGGGAAGCCCGCGAGGGGGCTGTAAATAAGCGTGTCATCAATGCGGTCATCACTTTTGAAGACCTGAAGAAATGGCTGGATGAAGAGCACATTGATATCGGTGCCTGCGAGGATGAGCCGTTTGAACTTGATCCGCGCGTGAACCGTCTGTATCCGGTCACCGGCGGCATTCTTAAGTCGGTCCGTGCCACGCTCGCCCAGGGCGTCGGCAGCGATATCCGCGTGAGCCAGGATCCGGACGGCACGTGGGATGCGCGTCAGGGCGACGGGACCTGGAAGCATTACCGCAAATTCTATGTCCACGGCGCACAAGACTGCAATGAACTGTGCCGCGATATGGAAGCGGGCGGTGTGAATGGCTGCTTTATTGAAATGAATATGTGCGCCGACGGCTGCATCAAAGGGCCGACGGTGAACGATAACGATGTCTATAAATACAAGGTGAAACTCGACATGGGCGAGCGGATTCCCAAGGACGCACCGTCCGAGAAGGACATCCGCACGCTGATGGGAGACCTTGATTTTCACAAGGAATTTCACGGCTGTAACCTTGGCGACCCGGAACCGACGGAAGAACAGATCCGCGATATCCTCGCCAAAACCGGGAAATACACGGCGGAGGATGAGCTTAACTGCGGCGCCTGCGGCTACGCCACCTGCCGCGACAAGGCCATTGCGGTCTTCCAGGGCAAGGCGGAGCTTGATATGTGTATTCCGTATATGCATATGCAGGCCGAGTCCATGGCAAACATCGTCATGCAGGAGAGCCCGAACGCGGTCATCATGGTGGACCGCAGTCTGACTATCCTGGAATACTCCAGAGTCGGGCAGAAGTACTTCGGCATCCCGCGCTCGAAGGCGCTTAAGATGAAGCTCGGCGATATCTTCGATCCTTCGCTGGTCGAGCAGGTCTTCCGGACACAGAAGGCTATTCACGGCCGCAAGGTCGCACTTCCGAAGTATAAACTCATGACGCTTCAGAACATTGTCTTCATTCCGAAGCAGGATGATGTTCTTATCACCATCTCGGATTTCACGCCGCAGGAGAACCTGCTCCGTCAGGAATACGACAACCGCCGCCATTACATGGGACTCGCACAGGAAGTCATACGCAAACAGATGATTACCGCACAGCAGATTGCCTCTCTCCTCGGTGAAACGACGGCGGAGACGAAGTCAACTCTCAGCATGCTGGTAGATTCCATCCGCGCGGAAGACATGGAAAATGGCATGCCGGTGGAAGAGGCCGGCGGGGACATGCAGGCGGAAGAGACCGGGAATGGTCTTCCGTCCGGAAGTGCGGAGAAATTTTCTTCCGGAGCGGCCATATACTGCGGAACAGAAAGCAAAGAAGACGCAAAAGTTCCGGCATCGGATAAGGCAGAGGCGCCCGGAGAAAATGCTGCTGCGGACGGAAACGTTTCGACGGGGGATTCACCCGCGGGATCTGCGGACGATGACCTTGGCATTCCCGTCGTGAAGCCAAAGAAGCAGTTCAAGATTGTGGAAACCTATGCGGCTCCGAAAGAAAAATGCAGTGAAACAGTGGATCCGGAGACAGGTCTTCCGATCGTGACCGGCATGGCGGATACCGTTTTTCCGGACAATAAACGCAATCCGTCGAATCCGGTGAAGAAGTTCAAGATTAACGATACATACAGCAGGAAGAAAGACGAGTAGCAGTCAGAGGTTCGTTCGAAGTGAGTCTGACAACGGAAATTGCATATAAAAGCCTGAACCACTACGGCGAAATTCTCTGTGGAGACAAGGTCGAAATCGTCCATCGCCCGGACTCGGACATCGTTGTTCTCGCAGATGGAATGGGAAGCGGCGTACGCGCCAATATGCTTTCCACACTTACGTCCAAGATTTTCGCGGAGATGCTCGAACAGGGCTCGCACCTTGACCAGTGCGTCGAAACGGTCATCGATACGCTGCCGAATGACCCGCAGACCCACGTGTCCTACTCGACGTTTTCCATCCTGCAGATTTTTCACGACGGGCGCGCAACGCTCATCGAATATGAGAATCCGGAATGCATTTTTATCCGGGATGATGCTCTTGTCCCGATTCCGAAGCATGAGCGCCTGACACGCGGCAAGATCGTCAATGACTATCGGTTCAATGTGAAGATCGGAGACACATTCCTCCTCATGAGCGACGGCACGATTCACGCCGGCGTCGGCAAGAAGAATGCATTCGGCTGGCCGTGGGAAGACATCGCGGACTATGCACTGAAGAGCCACCGCACCAGTCAGTCGCCGATGCGGCAGGCAATCCGTCTCTGCGAGGCGTGCAATGAGCTCTATGACGGGAAGCCGGGCGACGACACGACAGTCGCCTGCGTCCGTGTGACGGAAGAGAAGATTGTCCATCTGATGACGGGTCCGGCAAGGAACCCGGCGGATGATGAAAAGATGGTTGCGGATTTCATGTCCGGCGATGATTCGGTGACCCGTATCGTTTCCGGCGGTACCAGTGCAACGATCGTATCGCGTGTGCTCGGCCGTCCAATGCAGGTTTCGCTGGACTACGGCGATTCGGACATTCCTCCGATGGGAGAAATCGAGGGAATTGATCTCGTTACGGAAGGTGTTCTGACACTTGCGGAGGTGATCCGGCTGATCCGCGAGTATGCCGACACGGATAAAGTCGACCGCGCGTATTTCAGGAAGCTTGATGATCCGAATGCGGCCGCGCGGATTGCAAAGGTCTTCATCGAGGACTGCACACGCGTCGTGCTGTACGTTGGCACAGCCATCAACGCGGCTTATCAGAATCCGGACCTGCCGCTCGAGCTCGGCATGCGGCAGAACCTGACCCGACAGCTCACCGAAGCACTCGGGGCGATCGGGCGTCCGGTTGAGACACATGTATACTGATCACAGCAAAGCACCAGGGGCGGACAGGCGTCCGGGCAGGACGCATGCATGACTGATCCGGCGATAAACTGCACGGGCTGCAGTGAACCGATTTACAGCGTGTATTGAAATATGTACATGGAAGGGCGGTTTTGCGCCTTGTGGAGACTTTGTTAATCATTTATCATAGTGGCGTCACCATCTGAAGGAGGAGACTTTTTATGGTAACGAATGATAAGACAACCAATGACATAACCCAACGGGTTTTTTATGAAGTTTCAAAACTTGCCTGGAATGGCGAACTCGAAGAAAAGAAGGAACTTCTTCCGGAAGAAATGATTCCGGGACCGCATCCGCAGTACCGCTGCTGCATCTATCGCGAACGTGAAATCATCCGCGAGAGAGTCCGCATGGCAAGAGGGCTCTGCCCCGGAAAGAAAGACACAAAGAATATCGTCCAGGTCATCCCTGCCGCATGCGATGACTGCCCGCTTGCAGCTTATTCTGTCACCGACAACTGCCACGGATGCCTGGGGCATGCCTGCTATAATTCCTGCCATTTCGGCGCGATTTCGTTCAACAGGGAAGGCAACCGCGTCCGGGCACATATTGATCCGAACAAGTGCAAGGAATGCGGCATGTGCGCGAGAGCCTGCCCGTACGGTGCAATCGTTGACCTCGTGCGTCCCTGCAAGAAAGCCTGCCCGGTCGGTGCCATCACGATGGACCCGGAATCCGGACTCTGCCAGATCGGCGAGAATAAGTGCATCCAGTGCGGCCACTGCATCCATGCCTGCCCGTTCGGAGCGATTGGTGCCAAAACTTTCATTATTGATGTCATCAACATGATCCGTTCAGGAGCCAAAGTCTATGCGATGATCGCGCCGGCAGTCGAGGGCCAATACGGCAAGGATATCACAGTAGACTCCTGGAGAGCAGCCCTGAAGAAGGCCGGCTTTGCAGACCTGATCGAGGTTTCCCTCGGCGGCGACCTTACGGCGGCTGCAGAGGCGGATGAATGGACGGAAGCCTGGAAAAACGGCGGCGGCAAGACGACTTCCTGCTGCCCGGCATTTGTAGCCATGATCCGGAAGCACTTCCCGGAACTCAAGGACATTATCTCGACGACCGTCAGCCCGATGTGCGGCGTCTCCCGTATGCTCAAGGAGAGAGAGCCTGACTGTGTCACGGTCTTTATCGGACCCTGCCAGGCAAAAAAAGCGGAAATCCTTGATACGGAAGTATCCGGAAATGCAGACTATGCTCTGACCTTTGATGAAGCATACCAGATGCTCCGCGGCAAGGGCATCGACCTGGAGCCGGTCGAGGAGTTCACGCAGCAGGGCTCAACCTATGGCAAACACTTCGGCAACAGCGGCGGTGTTGCGGCAGCCGTTATTCAGTGCATGAAGGAGCAGGGTGTTGACACCACTGATCTCAAGGTCAAGGTCTGCAACGGCGCGGCGGAGTGCAAGACCGCACTTACGCTCATGAAGATGGGACGTCTCCCGGAGAAATTCGTCGAAGGCATGATCTGCCAGGGCGGATGCGTTCAGGGACCGAGCCGCCAGAAGACTCTTCAGGAACTCACCAAGGACCGTGAGGAAATGATCGGAAGAGCAGACAGCCGTGAAGTTCACGAGAACCTTAAAATGCAGGATGCCGACAAGGTCCGGATGCACCGCTCGGAAGAAGTCTGAGAGGACAGCGGTCAGAAAACAGAATTATGAATACACAGAGCCCGGGATGTATGTCCCGGGCCCTTTCTGTATCCCGGGACCGCTCTTCATCAACTTACCCGCATTTTACGTTTTTCTTCCTTATTGCACACACTTCTTACGGTCATTTTACCTTCCTCTGATATTTACAGAAGTACATCTTTATCGATTCCTTCCCGTATTCGCAGTGGACTTGATAATCCTGTGTTATATTATCATGTAGCCATCAATACGTATGCGGGGAAAAACACCGGACGTATATCGGAGGCGTATAGAGGAAGACTCGCATGATCCATCCGTCTGTGGATGGGCGATGAGGATATGCAATATGAAAACCGCGACCAAAAACAGCATTCGTATACTGTGGAATTTTTTGCAGATGATAATTTGAATATTTCAAAGTGGGACGAGGCACTGCTCGGAGATTTCTATTCCTACAATCTCTCTCTTTGCATCACGGCAGCTGCGATGCTCTGTGTCCTTTCGCTCATCGGTCTCATCGGAACCTATGCTCCATTTTCGACCGGTCTTATCATTCCTGCCATCAATGCAACCGTTGTCTATCTGATTATCTTTGGCACGAACGCTTGTTTTCTCGCAGCACTGCAATATGCTCACATCCACCAGAAGACGATGCCGAAGAAGCGTCTGAAGCGGCTGTTTGTCTGGTTCACCGGCATCAACATGATCCTGGCCAGCGCCACTTTCTTTACGACGCAGAAGGACAGCAGTTTCTTCTTTGAATATATTCTGATTACCATCATCATCGATCTGATTCCCAACGCAGGAACCTTTTCTTTTTTCCGCAACATGGTCATCAATGTGGTCTCTGTCATTTTTGTGCTGGCCGCTGCGGACCATCCGATCGCCTGGCAGGATGTCTTTGATATTGTTGCTCTTCAGGTGATCTGCGGGTTTGTCAACCGCTCGAGACTCCAGAATTTCCGGCGCCGGGAACAGGCAAAACTCTCCATTGAAAAGCAGAAGGAGAAGTTTTATCACGACAGCCGTACAGATGAGCTGACCCGTCTGGAAAACCGGATGGCGCTCCGCAGCGATTTTGCATCTTTTCTGAACCATCCTGTCTGTGTCGCGCTGATTGATCTTGACTTTTTCAAGAAATACAACGACACATACGGCCATGCATACGGTGATCAGGTTCTGGCGACGGCGGGAAATTATTTTCATCAGATTTTCCATGAGGAGAACGATCATTGCTATCGTTATGGCGGCGATGAGTTTCTGATCCTTTCGGAGAATGAAGAAGCGGATGTGTTCCGGAAGAGGCTTGGGGCCTTTCAGGAACTGTGCGGCACGAAGAAAGGCAATGTCGAAATTGAATGCAGTATCGGATACTACGCAGATACTGCCCATACGGAGACGGCGCTGCGGTCCATCATCAAGAGAGCGGATACGTATCTGTATCAGTCAAAGGCAGAAGGCACAGGACACATTAACGGAGGAGTTCATGAGGCAAATCCGGAAGAGGACAGCACTTCCAGAGAATCCGGGAACCTTGCTGCTTCCTCTGCTTCCGGCCTTGATCCACTCACCGGCCTTATCAACATGCATACATTTCTGGCTGTTATGCGGCAGTGGCGGCAGGAAAAACGGGATGTGCAGGCAGACGGAGAACTGGCTGTACTGTATTTTGACGTTGTCAATTTCCGGATCGTCAACCTTCTCTATGGGATGACCTATGGCGACGAGAGACTGCGGAGCATGGGCAAAATTCTTCAGAACAGTTTTCAGGAAGGCGTAGTCTCACACTGGGATGTGGACCATTTCGTGGTTCTTACGGATACCAGGAACCTTGACAGAAGAGCAGAAGATGTCATCGAGCAGATTAACAGCACGCTTCCCGCCAGTACGGAATGCAGCGTCGGTATCAGCGTCTGGAAAGATCATCAGCTGGATGAGGAGACTTTGTGCAATCAGGCGAGGACTGCCTCCGATGAGGGCCGCAAGAAGGTGGGAATCCATTTCTCCTATTATACGGACGAGATGGGCAAAACGCTCGATATAGCTGCCTATGTCGTATCGCATATTGATGAAGCGGTGGAACAGGGATGGATCGTCCCGTACTATCAGCCGATCATTCGTGCCCTGTCCAATCGGATCTGCGGGATGGAAGCCCTGGCCCGCTGGAAGGATCCGGCGAAGGGAATTCTGCCGCCGGCAGATTTTATCAATCCACTGGAGGATGCCCGGCTTATTTATAAACTGGATCTTTCTGTGATCAGGCAGGCCGTGAAGCAGATTGCAGACCGTTACAGCCGGAATCTTCCGGAGATTCCGCTTTCCATCAACCTCTCAAGGCTTGACTTCCTGTGCTGCAATATTTATCAGGAGATTGAAAACCTCGTGATGGAATATGACATCCCGCGGCGCATGCTGCATATCGAAGTAACCGAGAGCATCATGACATCGGAGGAAGATGCAGTTCTGAAAGCGCTGCAGTCCTTCCGGAATGCCGGATATGAACTCTGGATGGATGACTTCGGCAGTGGTTATTCAACCCTGAATCTTCTCAAGGATTATTCATTCGATCTGCTCAAGCTGGATATGGGATTCCTTCGCAGTGACTCGACCCGTTCCCGCAGCATCATCGGTTCCGTGATCGAAATGGACAAGAAGCTGGGAATCCGGACGCTGGCAGAGGGTGTGGAAACAGAGGAACAGGTACAATACCTGAAAAAGTCCGGATGTGAAAAGCTGCAGGGCTATTATTTCGGGCGGCCGATGCCGTTTGAGGAAGCTCTGCAGAATTGTCTTGACAAGGGAATCGGCGTCGAATGCGCAAAGCAGAAGATATGCTACGATGCCCTCGGCCATGTCAATTTCATGACGGATATTCCGATGATCATTTCGGAAATGACCGGTGACCGGACGCATCTTTTGTTCGCCAATGACCCTGGCCTTCGCCAGTGCCGGAAGGATGGCTTCAGGGATCTCGCAGCACTCGAAGAAAATCTGAATGACAGAGGAAACACTGTAAGCCGTGAGCTGCTGGCAGCGGGACAGCATGTGAAAGCGGCGAACGATACCAGTCAGATGGTGGCTTTCTTAAACGGGAAGCGGCGGATTTTCCGGTATCAGCTGCTTGGTTCTTATGATGATACGCGTCTCTTTGTGACTTATACCTATGACGGTTCATCGGAAGACAATGATCTGGAAATTGGACTCCTGCTGGATCAGATGCCGATCGGCTGTTATATCCTGAAACCGGATCATACCGTACTTTACTGGAATCCGGCGGCAGAATCGATCCTTGGCTTCTCATCCAAAGAAATGCTCGGCAAAAAGTGCATCGATATGCCGCTTGGATGTTCTTTTACCAGCGGGCAGAATATTCCGGGCCAGAATTGTCCGGCAGCCATTGCCTATCGCACCGGGAGGCCATATTCGCTGCGGATGTTCATGCGGAAGAAAGACGGCAGTGACGTTCTTGTATATAATACGCTGATACCGGCCAAGGATAAGGAAGGAAAGGTAACAAAGCTCATCTCTCTTTTCTTTGCTCTGGCAGATAAGGACTATGATGCCTCGATGATTCAGAACATGTATGAGATTGCGACGCGTGATCCCCTGACGTGCCTCCCCGGAAGAAAATATATGGAAGCATGCCTGCAGGAGGAACTGGAAAGGTTCCGCCGCACGGGCAATCCGTTTGCTGTTCTCTTCGCGGATGCGGATTACCTGCATGAGATCAACAATACCTATGGCCACGAGGCAGGCGATGCACTGCTGAAGGAACTTGGTCTTGCACTCCGCCACTATGGCCGCAGTGCGGACCGCTTCTGCCGCTGGGGCGGTGATGAATTTGTGGGTCTTTTGCGGCTGAAGAATCCCGGGGATATCGAAGGTGCGGCGCAGCGTCTCAAGAGGGTAGCTGAAAAATGCGAGATCGAGTTCCACGGTCAGAAGATATCCTGCCAGTCAGCCATTGGCATTACTGTTGTCCGGGACGGAGATGATGCAAAGTCGCTGATCAAACGGGCGGACCGGTACATGTTTGAGGCGAAAAAGCTCACAGACAAACAGATCGTAACAGATGCGAATGCGGGATCAGTCAGTCAGAATCCGGATGAAGATGCCGGAGAAAAGCCGAAGGAGATAAAGACGGAAGAACAAAGAGAAAACTCCTGATATACTTGGCAGAGGAAATCTGTTATACTTCATTTCATCATTATTCTGCAGAGTCAGCCGGGCGCAGAACCCGGCATCCGGCAGCGGAGCTTTGAACCGGACGGGTCCGGTACAGAGTTGCGCTGCCTTTTTCTGTCCGGCGGCGCAGGAAGTTCACACGTCGGAACCGGTTTTGACGGGGTCCGATCATACCGCCGGGACCGCATCCGCGGCTTCCGGTCTTCAGGCATCGAGTCGTGCCAGAGAGGGAATCAAGCAATGCAGCGCAATATGACCAGGGGAAGTATCGCAGGAAATCTTTTTCTGTTTGCAGGGCCGTTTCTCGTATCGAGCTTTCTGCAGACGTTTTACGGGCTTGCAGATCTTTTCATCACAGGACAGTTCAATGGGACGGCTTCCATTTCGGGTGTTTCCATCGGTTCGCAGGTGATGCACATGCTCACGGTTGTAATTGTGGGATTTTCGGTCGGCCCGACAGTTATGATTGCCCGGGCGGTCGGAGCAAGGAAGGAAAATACGCTTGGAAGTCTCATCGGCAATACGGTCTCGCTGTTTGCCGTTTTCGCGGCAGCAGTCACTGTCCTTCTCCTGATTTTTACGAATCCGATCATGCAGGCCCTTTCCACGCCGGCCGAGGCAATGAGAGAGACACGGAGATATATGATCATCTGTTTTCTCGGCATCCCCTTTATCACGGCCTACAACGTGGCCTCGGCCATTTTCCGCGGGCTCGGCGACACGAAGAGTCCTATGAAATTTGTGGCGGCAGCCGGAATCATCAATGTCGGTCTGGATATTCTTCTGATCGGACCGGCCGGAATGGGTGCTGCGGGAGCAGCACTTGCAACGGTCCTCTCGCAGGCTGTCAGTGATATTCTCGCCATCAATTCGCTCCGCAGGATCAGCAGTGCAGTTCCGGACAGGAAGGATTTTGGATTCCGAAAGGAGACGCTCTCTGAAATCCTTCGGATTGGCGTGCCCGTCGCCATGCAGGAGGGCTTCATTCAGATTTCTTTTCTGGTCATCACGGCGATTGCGAACAGCCGCGGCGTGGAGGTTTCTGCGGCAGTTGGAGTGGTAGAGAAGGTCATCAGCTTCCTGTTCCTTGTTCCGTCGGCAATGATGTCGACTGTTTCTGCCGTTGCTGCGCAGAATGCAGGGGCCGGCCGTCATGATCGGAGCCGGCAGGCGCTTTTTTACTCCATTCTTTTCTGCTGCATTTACGGTGCATGTGTTTTCACGCTGTGCCAGCTTATTTCGGAGCAGATTGTCTCTCTCTTCATTCACAGCGATCCGCTGGCTGTTGCGCTCGGCGGGCAGTATCTCCGGTCGTATTCACTGGATACACTGTTTGCCGGAATCCAGTTCTGCTTCAGCGGCTTTTTCAGTGCTTACGGGAAGGCATTTTATTCCTTTGTTCACAACATTATTTCGATTCTCGCGGTCCGCATCCCGGGTGCGTACTTGGCTTCCCTGTACTATCCGGATACGCTGTACCCGATGGGGCTGGCGGCGCCGATGGGTTCATTGCTTTCGTCGGTCATATGCGTGATTTTCTATCTCCACGGGAGAAAATACTGGCATTTTTCGCCCGATGAAAATGTCCCCCGCGGCGGGATGTCCGATAAAAAATGATCACAGGCTGCCCGGGGACAGGAGGGCATCAGGCGGTACGCAGCATCCGGCCGGGATACCATTACAGTTATTCTTATCCGATGACAGCTGTCATCCAGTGTTAAAATAGAATTCATGAAGAACGTTCAGAAAAGTAAAAACAGAATTACCCGGAATGAATCCTTCGACGAGGCGTTTGAGAATGCGCCGATGCTCGGGCTCATCATGAAGATGGCGCTCCCCTGCGTCGCAGCGCAGCTCGTGAATCTTCTTTACAGTATTGTCGACAGAATTTTCATCGGGCATATTCCGGAGATCGGAGCGGATGCACTTGCCGGCGTCGGTGTGTGCAGCACGATCATCATTCTTGTCTCGGCATTTGCCAATTTTGTCGGAGGAGGCGGTGCACCGCTTTGTTCCATCGCGCTTGGACAGGGACGCCGGGAACATGCGGAGAAAATCCTGAGCCAGGGATTTACACTCCTTATTGTTTTCACGGTTCTGACAGCCGTGCCGGTATATCTTCTGATGGATCCGATTCTCACAGCAATCGGGGCATCAAAGATCACGCTGCCGTACGCACGCACCTATCTTGCAATTTATCTTGCCGGAACATTTTTTGTCATGGTCAATATTGGGCTCACACCCTTCCTGAATGTGCAGGGGAAGACACGGTTTTCGATGATTGCCGTGATAATCGGAGCGATTCTCAACATTATACTTGACCCGGTCCTCATGTTCGGATTCGGCATGGGTGTCGCGGGTGCGGCCGTCGCGACGGTTGTTTCGCAGGCGGTAAGCGCCGGATATATTCTGCGTTTTCTCTTCCGCAAAAACACTCCGCTCCATATATCAGGAAGCAGCATGAAGCCGGAAGGTGACATTGTAAAAAGCACGCTGGCGCTGGGAGCTTCACCGTTCACGATGACCGCCACGGAAAGCCTCATCGGTTTCATAATGAACAGCGGACTTGCAGGTTTTGGCGATATCTATGTAAGTGCGCTCACGATCATGCAGAGCGCCATGCAGTTTGTCTCGATTCCCCTGCAGGGTTTCGGCCAGGGCGCGAGCCCGGTGGTCAGCTATAATTACGGGCACGGGAACGTGGAGAGGGTGAAACAGGCGGTGAAGATCATCTTCATTGTGATGACCGGGTATAACCTTGCGATGTTTCTCTTCATGATTTTCAACCCGGAGTTTATCGCAGGGATTTACACGTCTGACCGGGAACTGATCTCGGTAACCGGCCGGATTATTCCGGTATTCTATCTCGGCATGACGATTTTCGGACTGCAGAGGGCCTGCCAGAACATATTTGTCGCTTTGAATCAGGCGAAGATATCCATTTTCATTGCACTTCTGCGAAAAGTGTTTCTTCTTGTACCGCTCGCGCTGATCCTGCCGCATTTTCTGGGTGTCATGGGAATTTACTGCTCGGAAGCCATCGCAGACGGCACGGCAGCTGTGATCTGTACCATTCTTTTCATCTGGAGATTTCCTAAGATCCTGAAGAAAATGCGAGGGGGAGAAGAGCAGAAGCAGTTATAAAGGCGCTGTTCCGCGCAAAGAAAAATCCCGGCACTCATTTGAATGCCGGGATTCATTGAATATCCGTTCTGTCAGAACTTATCTTGCGTCTCACTTACTTAAGACCTCTCTTATTCAGTTTTCTTGTCTCTTCTTCGTAGATGGTTTTATTTACCATTGTACATATGATCCTCAAAACGATCGCCATAATCCTTCAGAAACGATGCAATTTCTTCAAAGAACTTCATGATGTACTCCTCCTTCTGTGAAATTTCAGCGGGCTGCAGATGAGAATTCCGGTTGTTCCGTTTCGGATCTGACCCTCCGGTATTCGCTGATCATAAATCAGACTCCGGAAGAATTACTTTCCGATATACATATGATCCTCAAACTGATCACCATACTCTTTAAGAAACGATGCAATCTCTTCGAAAAACTTCATAATGTGTACCTCCTTCTGACTGAGAGATCTTTTTATTTCTTCTCTCTTACTGATTATGTTATAACCTGATTTTTATATTATGTGAAATACATATTATATAGAGCTAATAATATTATTTAAATATAATTAAGACGGAGCCTGCTTTCGTGCTGACTTTAACGCTTTTATGTGATAAAGTATTGCTTGCAGCTGACAGCTCTTTCGAAGGCAAACGACCCGTCCGTGCGGAGGCTGTGATGCCTGCAGGTTTGCTGTACAAATCGCGCCGGTTGTGGGAAGATGTCAGCGTTATTGTTTGATTACAAACGGGCAGATATTGGTCACTGCCGGATGCTGTCAGCATCAATCAGGAAGTCGAGGTGCTTTTCACTATGGAAATGCAGATGGAGTTTATCCGAAGACTGCCGATTCCGCAGGAATTGAAGAAGCAGTTTCCGGTCACAAAGGAAATCCGGGAGATTAAAGAGAAAAGAGACGAGGAGATTGCGAAGATCTTCCGCGGAGAGGAAGATAAATTTCTTCTGATCATCGGGCCCTGCTCTGCAGACCGCGAAGATGCTGTCCTTGAGTACATGACACGGCTGTCGAAAGTTCAGGAAAAGGTAAAGGACAAGATCTTCATTATTCCGAGAGTGTATACGAACAAGCCGCGCACAAAGGGCGTTGGCTACAAGGGCATGCTCCATCAGCCGGATCCGGAGAAGGGCGAGGACCTGCTGGCCGGTCTCATTGCGATCCGCGAGATGCACAGCCGTGTCATCAGGGAGACCGGGTTTACCTGTGCAGAGGAGATGCTGTACCCGGAAAATCACCGCTTTCTGTCAGACCTCCTGAGTTATGTCGCGATCGGAGCGCGTTCGGTGGAGGATCAGAATCATCGGATGGTCGCGAGCGGAATCGGAATTCCCGCCGGCATGAAGAATCCCACCAGCGGCGATATATCGGTCATGATGAATGCGATGATTGCAGCACAGAGCCGGCAGCGCTTTATCTACCGCAACTGGGAGGTGCAGACGACCGGAAATCAGTACGCCCATGCAATTTTGCGCGGCTATGTCGATAAATTTGGGCGCAGCCATCCGAACTATCACTATGAAGATCTGCAGAATCTTTTCGAGGAATATCAGAAGACGGATCTCAAGAACCCGGCCGTAATTGTGGACTGCAACCACTCCAATTCCGGCAAGCAGTATCTTGAGCAGATCCGCATTGCAAAAGACGTGGTCCACAGCATGCATGTCTCAAATGACATCCACAGCCTGGTCAAGGGTCTTATGATCGAGAGCTATCTTGTGGACGGAAACCAGAAGGTAGAAGAGGGCGTTTACGGAAAGTCCATTACCGATCCGTGCCTTGGATGGGAGAAGAGCGAGAGGCTGATCTACGATCTTGCTGATCTGGTGTAGTATGCAGCGAGCAGATGCCGGGACATCTGTCCGAACCGATAGATAGATACACAGCGGACACGTAAGTAAATTGAAACATTCAGACATATGAAAAGGGCACCTGCTGAATTTCTTTGGCGGATGCCCTTTTACTTGATAAACCGATTTCTCTGCATTGGTTAGATGCTCCTCTCTTTCCGGATGTCCAGTTTCGGTTATTGCGATATTCAGTTGTCTTACAGATTTGGTTTCCTTAGGATTTTCTTTCCGGATTCATCAGTCCCGTCTTTCGTTTCCGGATCCTTTGATCTTCGTATCTGAGACTTATCCTTATCTGAAACTCTTCCTCTGCAGCTGTATTGCTTTAACTTTCAGAGCTTTGAAACCTCACTTGCTGATTTTTTCGGTTTATCTTATTTCAAATTTCTTTATAGTTCTCTGGAAACTAACCTGATCCATTGGCCTGTACACTTTCAGATTATTTTGCTTTATAAATCTTTGGAACCTTACTCAGAACTTCGGTCTGTCCTCTTTTCGGATTATTTTGCTTTATAGATCTTTGGAACCTTGCTTAGTACTTCGGTCTGTCCTCTTTTCGATTATTTTGCTTTATAGATCTTTGGAACCTTACTTAGTACTTCGGTCTGCCCTCTTTTCGGATTATTTTGCTTTATAGATCTTTGGAACCTTACTTAGTACTTCGGTCTGCCCTCTTTTCGATTATTTTGCCTTTATACATCTTTGGAACTTAATCTGGAACTTTGGTTTATCCTCATCTTTCCTTGTTTTTGTTCCGTTCCTTGTGACAACTTCATAGTATCAGGACGGTGGACTATTGTCAATAAATTTAAAAGAAAAATTAAAGTTATTGTAATATTCAGAATTTAATACAATGAAGATAATGTTCTGGTGTTTTTAAGAGAGCTGCTGCGGAGCTGCGGAATTGCAGATCCGATCTTTGTCTTTTCAGCATCCCGAATAGGGAGGGGGCTGCACAGACATTTCGATTTTATAAAATTCGTCCGGGACTTAAGGTACGCTTAAGGATGATCGTTTATATTCATTCCTGTACTCACAAAGAGGCGCAGTACAAATCAGTTTCATCGGAGGAAGAGAAGATTATGAAGCGTAAAAACATGGCAGCAATACTTGGGATAGTGGCAGCCGCTGCATTTTCTGTGACAGCGTGCGGAACTGGATCTGCCGCGGAAACAGCTTCTTCGACAGCTTCTGCCGGTCAGAGCACCGCAGAAGAATCATCTGCAGACACAACGGAAAGCACAGAGAATTCCACTCAGCAGGGGCCGGGAGATGGAGAAGCGCCGGAGAAGCCGTCCGGAGAGGCACCGGACGGCCAGGGAGGCCCCGGCGGAGACGGGCAGGCTCCGGATGGAGCTCCCGGCGGCCAGGGCGGTCCCGGCGGAGCGGATACACAGTCCTATGACTATCAGGGCGAAACATCCGGGACGAAGGAAGCGGACGGAGAAGAGGTCTCATCGGATTCAGAATCCATCAGCTCCACGGAAGCCGATGTGAACGCAGCCCTTGTCAAGAATGCCGGAACGCTCACCATCACAAACGGCACGCTCACGAAGTCCGGCGATGATACCAACGGAGACAACTGCAACTTCTATGGGATCAATTCCATCCTGCTTTCCGTGGGTGAGGGATCAAAGGCAATTGTTTCGGACAGCAGTCTTACGTCGGACAGCGAAGGATCCAATGCAATGTTTGCAACGGACAGCGGCGAGATTCTTGCTTATAACGATACGATACATACGACAGCAGACAACGCACGCGGACTGGATGCCACCTATGGAGGAACCATTCTGGCGGACAGCTGTGATATCACGACCGAAGGCGACCACTGTGCATCCATCGCCACAGACCGCGGAGGCGGAAGTATCTCTGCTACGAACGGCACCCTTTCGACCGCAGGTTCCGGGTCTCCGCTCCTTTATTCGACGGGCGATATTGAGGTTGATAACGTGACCGGAACAGCAACCGGCAGCCAGATTGCCGGAATGGAAGGACTCAACACAATCCTTATATACAATTCGGATCTGACCTCGACCATCACGAAGGCAACAGCGAGTGATCCGGTTGCGAATGGAGTCATCATTTATCAGTCGACGTCCGGGGACGCCGAAACGACAACCGGAGAGAGGGCAAAGTTCGAGGCTGTGAATTCAAAGCTCACCTCATCGATCGAAGAAGGTTCGTTCTTCTACGTGACAAATACGAACGCAGATATCCTTCTCTCCAATACAGAACTGAGTTTTGACGCGGATAAGGCGAATCTCCTGACGATCGAAGGCAACGATTCGAACAACTGGGGCACGGCTGGATCAAACGGCGGCACGGTGACGTTCACAGCGCGAAACGAGACGCTGAAGGGAGGCGTCAGCGTCGATACGATCAGCAGTCTTGATCTCTACCTGCTGGACGGCACTACATACACCGGCGCGATGGAGATCACGGAGAACAGTGTGAACACGGATGAGGCGGACGCACCGATCACGGTGAACATCAGCGGTGATTCGACATGGGTCGTAACGGAAGACACCACGATTTCTGCATTGAACGCGGAGGACGGCGCTTCCATTGTCGATGAAGACGGAGGGACCGTCACCATCGTCGCGGACGGAAAAACGGTTGTCAATGGCACGAGTGATCTCACGGTCACGGTTACAGGTTCTTACGGCACGACCGTTACAACCTCGGATGCAAATGAGATCAGCACCGACTACATCGACCGCACAGATTTTGACTCTTATTTCGGGACCACGAAGCCTCAGGTTTGAATCCCGACACTCCGGCCAAATCCGGCTGAAGTCACTGGATTTCAGCCGGATTTTTCTGCATTTTCGGAACATTTTCCGATGGAGAATTTTGTGACTTTTTCGTTTGACCCATTCTGCGCAACCCAGATTTGGACACAGTCAGCGTTTTCGTCTGCAGATTCAGGTCGCTCCACAGCAGCGCCACCAATTCGCCGCGCCGCAGTCCGGCACTCAGTTCCAGATTGAACATCGGCAGAACGCCCCATTTCGCCGCTGCTTTCAGATAATCCTGGAAATTTTTAAAAATTCCAGACATTTTTCAGCGCCTTGAGCTTCAGTAAAAAGTCTGTTTTTGTTTACTGCCGGCGCAGTTTTTGCGCCGCTCGTTGCATTTCTCTTTGACTTATTCGTCACGTTCATCAGCGCCTAGTGTCCGCAAAACAGTCTGCGCATAGACACGAATAGAAAAATCATTGGGGTGATTGATGCAGTTTCCGGTCAGCTCCAGATAACGCTTCCCACGGGCGGTCATTTCCCGGAAAACAGAATGCACCGGCGCAGCGCAGACACCTTCCAGCTCCGTCGCGATCTGATACAGCACATCCTGCTGCGCGGAGAGCTGATTGTTCTGAAAACCTTTGATCTCCGGATTGGGGATCATGGGCGATACGAGCACAAACTCGCAGTCGGAGCAGTCCTTACGTATGGCGTGTATGATTGAAAGAATTGCGTGCCGGTAGTCCTCGGCGCTTTCCTGCATACTGTTCATTCCAAAGCCCAGAATGACCAGATCCGGCTTACTGGGAGCAACAAGCTCCGCCGCGTGTTCAACGCCCCACTGCATGGTGGAGCCGCCCGCTGCGCGATTCGTTTTGATCACATTGCTCTGCGGATAGCGCGCTTGCAGCGCATTCGTTACAAGCTCCGCCCATGCGGGTTGATACGGCGCGTGCCAGAGGGAGACATGATATTCTCCCAATGTCACCATATCGATGGCGCGTTCGTTGCAGCCGCTGGCTTCCCAGCCGGCCGTGATGCTGTCGCCGTAAAAGGTCAGATGAAAATCTCTCCCCGCGCGCAGCATTTCCATGCCGCGGGGAAGGCTTGCGCTGCAAGCCTCTGGCCGAAATCCCTCCCACTTGTCTGTGTGTGTATAGGTCACGAGCGTCTGCCAGCGATAGACATCGGAGACGACCTCCATATAGGTTTTCCCGCCCGGCAGCCGGACCCATGCTGTTTCCTGCACACCGGTAAACGGCTTACAGTACACGCTGCGCTCCAGATACGGTATGTGTGATGCTTCCGTGCGCACCAGCTGCCGTCCCTTGACGGTATAATCCCGCTCCGGCTGATAAAAAACACTTCCATCAAACGACGTGACCGACAAGATCTCCTCCGGATGATACAACAACGTCCCGCCGATCGGGCGTCCATCCTTGTCGGCAGAAAAACAGATCGGCTCCTGATAGACAAATGTCCCGTCCCAGATTGGCTGCAAAATTCCCATAACGGATGCCTCCTGTAATTTTATGCACTTATCTATCATAACAGAATTCAGCAGCGAGAAAATTGTACTTTTTTGATCTGTTTTTCGAAAGCTGTCACTTTGAATTTTTCGCATTTTGTATATGATAAAGAAAACAGATTGAAAAGGGGGATCTGTACCATGAAGGTGCTGCACAGCTTTACCGCACGGATTCTCGCGATCATGGTGGTGCTGCTGCTTCTGTTCTGCGCGGTCAGTACGTTGGCGTGGTATCGGAGCTTTACGCGCGAGGCGGTCGAGACCGCGCAGGCGCATCTGGATACGGTCATTGAAACGCTGAACGAGACGTTTGAAGAAAGCCTGCGCGAGATCGACTATACGACCGCGTTTATTTCCAACAAAGTCCGCTCCACGCAGAATGACTGCGTCGTGCAGTTCCTGACCGCGCAGGAACTCAATGCGCAGATCGCCTCATTGCAGCAAGCGCGGAATTATCTCTTCAACCGCTACAATTTCAAGGCATATCTGAACGGTGTTTCCATCTACGGCTTCGACGGTCGCATCTGCACCTATGGAATCACGACGCCATACGATGAGGTTTTTCAGACGGAATGGTTTTCCCAAATGCAAAGCGGACAGGCGGACGTCGTTTATCTGACGCCGCACGCATACACCAGCAAGCAGCCGTCGCCTAAGAGCAGCTATGTTTTTTCCATTGTCCGCCCGGTGCTGAACAACGGCACAGTCATCGGCGTGATCAAAGCGGATGTCAAAAGCAGCCTTCTAGAAACGATCTTTGACATTCGGGAAATGCAGGGCTATGCGCTGTATGTGCTTGACAGGGATACCGGGGAAGCCGTCTATGTGCCGGAGGGCGAGGACACCCTGCCGCTGACCCGCTTTCAGAATTCCGTTCCGCGCGGACACGGGAGCTATATCGATCAGATTGGCGGCGCGGAATGTCTGGTCGTCTATACTGCCTCTGAAATCACGCCATGGCAGATCGTCGGCGTTGTCCGGCAAAATACAGTCATATCCGGCTTTTTGCAGGTCCGAAATCGAATGATGCTGATCGTCCTGCTCTGCGCGGCGCTGTTTGCGGTCATCGCGTTTGCGCTGGCGCACTATCTGACGAAGGATCTGCGAAAGCTGACGCGCGCGGTGAAGCAGACCGGCGATGGGGCGCTGGAGCTTCCGATCCGCATCACCCGGCAGGACGAGGTCGGTATTCTCTATCAGCACATCTGCGCCATGCTGGCGCGCATCCGTACCCTGATCACGAACATCCGTCGCGTTGAGGCGGAAAAGCGCACCTCTGAGATCGCGATGCTTTCCATGCAGATCAATCCACATTTTCTCTATAACACCCTGCACACCATCAAGGTGCTCTCCATTATGCAGGGCGTCGAGAATATCCAGACGGTCACAGACGCGCTTTCCCGGATGATGCATCTCAATCTGGACACGCGAAAGCTCATCAGCGTCGCAGAGGAAGAAGCCTATCTGCAAGACTATTTGCAGATTCAGCAATACCGATACGCAGGCAAATTCACCTATAGCATTTCCATCGAAGCGGAGGCGAAGGGGCATTTTCTGCCGAAGCTGCTCGTACAGCCGGTCGTTGAAAATGCGTTACAGCATGGAATTGCAAAGGCGCAAACAACCGGCATCATACAGATACGGATTTTTCTGGAGCAGGAACGGCTGCACATTCTGGTGCGCAACAGCGGACCGGGCTTTGCGCCGGGGCTGCTGGACGGACAGCATTACTGCGGCGGAGGCTCCAAGCACATCGGACTTCAGAATATTGACCGGCGGCTGCATCTGCTCTTCGGCGATGCGGCTGAGATGCGGATTTTCTCGGGTGAGCAGCTGCTGACGTCCGTGGAGCTGATTTTACCCGAAATTACAGAAAGCGAGGCGGAGCAGGATGCGGATTTTGATCGTGGATGATGACTTTCTGGTTCGATCCAATCTCAAGCGGCTGATCGAAACCTCGCCACTTTGCAGACAGCAGGGTTTTTCCATTACGGGTGAGGCAGCGGACGGGGAACAGGCGATGCGTCTGATCCCGTCGGCAAGACCGGATCTTGTGATCTCCGACATTCGGATGCCGCAGATGGACGGACTGGAATTACAGGAGGCGCTCACGCTCGCCTATCCGGATATCCTGCTGGTCATGCTCAGTGGGTATGACGAGCTGGATTATGTACGGCAGGCGCTGAAAAACGGGGCGATCGACTATATTCTGAAGCACGAGCTGAACGCACAGGTTCTGGAGCAGGCGCTGTGCACCGCGCAGAAGCGGATGCAAAAGACGCATACGCCGGAGGACGATTCGATGGACAGTCAGCTTGCGCTCAAGCGCGATTTTGTGATGAAGCTGATCTCCGGTTGCTACCGCAGCGAGCAGAAGATTGCGGCGCGTGCGGGCGTATTGGAGCTGAAGCTGGGGCTCAAAAATATTTCTGTCATTCTTATGCAGGTTCAGCCCCGGAAGGAGAATATGATTGCGGCGTATCTGCTGGAATACTCTATTTTGAATATTGTCGATGAGATTCTGCAGGATTACTGCGCCGGTATCTGCTGCCACGTTTCGGACGAAAAGTATGTATTTCTACTCTGCTATGAGGGCGTCAACAGCAGCCGGGTACGTGCGGAGACCTGTCAAACGCTCTGCACGCGTATCCGCGCCTGTCTGCAAACCTATCTGAATCTCTCGGCGGAGTTTTATGAGGGACAGACCGTGCCGACTGTCGTACAGGCCCCGAAATCCTATCTCTCCGCGGAGCAGAAATATGAAAACCGTTTCTTTTCGGATGCGGCTTCCAAAGAACCGACCGCGCCATACTTTGATATTCTCTCCGTATTTGACGCGGCGCGCGAAAAGCAGCTGGCTGCGGCAATTCGTCAAAATCAGCCCGCGCGGACGCGCGAGCTTTTGAACGACGTCTTTGCACAGCTTTCCGGAATGCAGCCGTCTGCGGACGCGCTTCAGAATTTCTTTATGGATCTTCTTAGCACGCTCAGCCGCGCATGGGTCGAGCGCGGGGTCGATCTTGCAAAGCTCTATCAGCCTGCAGACCCGCAGCGGGTGTTTCATAGCTTCCGGAATCTGACCGCCGTGCAGACGTGGTTCGGCGAGTTGAACGACCGTGCGTTTGACGCAGCAGGCAAGGGCAAAAGCCCGGACTCGCCGTATGTCGAGCAGGCGATCAGTCTGATTCGCAGGCATTATGCTGAGGATATCTCACAGGGTTCCGTCGCGGAATCCATCGGCATCAGTGCAGCGTATCTCAGCTGCCTGTTCCGCGAAGATCTGAATGTCGGGTTTGCCGATTATTTGTGCTCCTACAGAATTGAAAAAGCGAAGGAGCTGCTGCGTGCCGGAGACTGCAGCAACAAAGAGGTATCCCGGCTGAGTGGCTTCCATGACGACGCGTATTTTGCCAGAGCGTTCAAGCGCTGCACCGGCATGACGCCGAAGGAATACCGAAAAACACAGAAATAAAAAGTACCGTTATTTCAAAAAAAAGTACAATTCTGCCCTAGGCTCCTCCAATTACAATATGGATATGAGAGATATCCTCTCAGATACAATCAAACAGGAGGAACCGTCATGAAAAAGATTCTTGCATTGCCGCTTGCGCTGATGATGCTCGCATCGCTGACCGCTTGCGGCACGAAACAGGAAACGCCCGCGCCTGCCGATACGCAGGAATCGGCACAGAGCGAAAACGCCGGGACGGAAATGCCCGAGCAGCCCGCGCAACCGGAAGCTCCGGAAGAAATCCCGACCGTCACGATGTTGACCTTTACGGACTGGTACAAGTCCGGCTGGGAAGCGCTGACTGCGTACATTGACGAGCACGCCGAGGAGCTCGGCTTCCGTCTGAAGATCGACATCATCGCAGGCGGCGGTGAGGGCGAAGAGCTGGTCCGTGCCAAGTTCGCGACCGGCGATCTGCCCGATCTGCTTCAGACCTACGGCCCGAAGTGGCTCGACCACAACGCGGGCGTGCTCGATCAGATTGTGCCGCTTCAGAATGTGGATATGTCTGAGTACAGCCAGGCTCAGCTTGAGGAAGGACACTACATCTACAACGATCAGCTCTACGCCGTTCCGATGGACTCCACCTCGCTGGTCGGCATCTTCTACAATAAGGACGTCTTTGCTTCTGCAGGCATCGAAGTCGCGCCCACGACCTGGGACGAGTTCCTGGACTGCTGCGAAAAGCTCAAGGCGATCGGTGTGACCCCGCTGTACTATTCCGGCGCTGACACCTGGACGCTTCAGTGCATCACGCACTTCGGCTTCAACGAGGACGTTGTGGAAAGCGGCTTGAGCTATACGGAGTTCTGGAATGAGATGAACACCAACAAGCGCCACTATTCCGATGCCGTCAACTTCAAGAACGCCATCATCATGTCCAAGGAGATGGTCGAAAAGGGCTATGTCAACAGCAGCTTTCTCTCCGACACCTATGACATGGCGCAGACTGCGCTGGCAGAGGGCACTGCGGGTATGTACTGCAACGGCACCTGGGTCTACGACGAGATCGCCGGAAAGTATCCGGAATCCGCCGACAAGATCGGCTCGTTCATCCTCCCGTTGTATGAGAAGAACTACACCTGCTCTTCTATGCCCGGCTCCGTCGTCATGACCGCAGCCTGCAAGGATCAGGCGCTCGGTGAAAAGGTCCTGAACTTCCTCGCTTCCTCTGAGGCGCAGCAGATCTACGCGACCGCGCAGCCCGGCATCTACCTCAACCAGAAGGTGACCTGCGAGCTTTCCGAGGCATATCAGACGCTGTATGATGAAATGCTCAAGGGCAACAGCATGGAGGTCTGGCAAAATGGCAACGTCTACCACTACGGTGATTATCATATCCATCTGCAGGACTATCTTGCCGGAGGCATGGACATCGATCAGGTCATCAGCCTGCTCGACAGCGACACCGCCGACAATGCCAGAACTGCAAATGACCCCAATTGGAATTAAGGTTCACAGAAGTTGAATATTGATAAATAAATGGAGTGCATGCACTCCATTTATTTATATCCGTCAAAAAAGGAGCTTTCCCTTGAATCAGACCAAATCACTCAACAAATTACAAGCGAAAAGCCCGTATCCCTACTCGCTCGTGCTGCCTGCGCTGATCGTTTACAGCGTTTTGTACGTGCTTCCGGCGGCATCCGGCTTTCTTCTGTCCTTTTTCAACGTAAAGACGTTCAAAATTTCCTCCTTTACCTTTGCAGGACTGGAAAACTACGCGATCGTCCTGCACAACCCTTATTTCAGCATCGCGATTAAAAACACGCTGCTGTTTGCCATCGTGACGACGCTTGGGAAGGTCGGCTTCGGGCTGGCACTGGCGCTGCTGGTGAACAATCGGTTTCGCGGCGTCAACTATATGCGGACGGTCTTCTTCCTGCCTGCCGTGCTGAATAACGTCGCCGTCGGGCTGGTGTTTCGCTCCATGATGCACCCGTCCGGGCTCATCAACCGCACGCTGGCCGCGATCGGACTGGAGACGCTGACGCAAAACTGGCTGACCAACCCGAAAATTGCCATCCTATCTTGTGCTTTCGTGGAGATTTGGAAATGGACAGGCTATACGATGGTCATCCTTCTCGCGGGACTTCAGGCAATCGATACGACCTACTATGAAGCCGCGGAGCTTGACGGCGCCAGCCGCTGGCAGCAGTTCTGCTCCGTGACACTGCCGCTCATCATGCCGGCGTTCAACAACGCGGTCGTCATCAGCATCGTCGGCGGGCTCAAAGTCTTTGATATTGTGCAGGCGCTGACCAACGGCGGTCCTGGCAATGCGACCTCCGTTTTCGGAACACTGATCTATTCCTCGTTCAGCAGCGGCAGCTATGGACGCGGGTGCGCGGCCAGCATGATCCTGACGTTCTTCGTCCTGCTCATTGCCCTTCCGACCAATCGTTTCCTATCAGGAAAGGAGGTCGAGGTATGAAGCGGCATGCTCCTTTTCTGCGCACGGCATTCGGCTTCTTGCTGAGTCTTTTCATGCTCACGCCGTTTGCTATGATCGTTCTGAACTCCTTCAAGACGAAAAAAGAGGCGGCAGAGCTCGGTCTGGCGCTTCCGAAGCAGTGGAACATCTTTGAAAATTACAGGGCGGTGATGGAGACCGGCGTATTGCATGCCTTTCGCAACAGCTGCATCGTGACCTGTCTTTCCGTGCTGCTGATCATCCTTCTGTCGGCGCTGGCGGCATTCGTACTGCAGCGCCGGAACACGCGCTTCAGCCGAAAGCTAACGACTTTTTTCGTGCTGGGGCTCATCGTGCCAGGGCAGATTATCCCGACGTATATGCTGTGCAGCTATCTGAACCTGAAGACATTTGCGGGCGCGGCGGCTGTCCTGACGGCGGCAAACCTGCCGCTCGGGACGTTCTTGTATCTGGGTGCACTCAAGAGCATCCCTCGCGACATCGACGAGGCGGCGATTCTGGACGGCTGCGGCTCGCTGACGCTCTTTTTCCGCGTCATTTTCCCGCTGCTCAAGCCCATGACGGTGACCCTTTTTATCCTGACGTTTATGAATATCTGGAACGATTTCGGAACAACGATCTATTTCCTAAACACGTCCGAAAACTATACGCTGCCGCTCACCATCTACAATTTCTTCAGCACGCACAGCTCCGACTGGAATCTGGTCTTTACCGACGTGGTCATCGTTTCGCTTCCGGTCGTGCTGCTGTATTTCTGCGCGCAGAAGCAGATCATGTCCGGTATGACCTCCGGCGCAGTGAAGGGGTGAGACACAGGAGGATTTTTTCAGCATCGAATGCAGAATCCATTTTCTATGCGGAAAACTTCCGTGATTTCCGGGCGCGCGGCGTAGAGTTGCACGGCGCATGGTCCTCCGGACGGGCGCGTTCCGAAACATCCGCATCCGTCAGGAAAGCAACTACGCCATCTGCTGCGTGATCACCCGATGGTCCACGGTGCAAGATATCATCTTCGAGGAGATCACAATGCCAGGAAACTATCTTATTTTCCTCTCAGGCTTTTCTGAAAGCAATCGTCTTTATCATGTTTTGATTAAAAACATATCAATATGGCGAGACAGTTCAAAATCTGTATGCAACAATTTCTACGAGCACCTGAAACAAAATTTGTAAACATAATGGAATTAAACGGGAGATGATTCTATGAGAAGATTTTTCACATTCGTATTGACTATTTCTCTGATTATTTCTTGCAGAGCATTTTCTGTTCAAGCGGCTTCATCTGTAGACGACTATGTTTTCCCAGCGGGGCTTCCCACGAAGTATCGATCCTCAATATTTACTGTGTCAGTAGATGGAACACCCATCGGAACATATAAAGCAGGCTTGAACGTATGGGGAAACGAGGTTGCTTGCTGTGCGTTTTCGGCTGCAACCGCTGTAACGATTACAGTGACTACGGACTTTGCTTTTTCATCTGCCAGGATACTTCCGCGAAGTGCAAATGTATCATGCTCAAAAAGCGGAAATAAGTTAACCTTTTCCATACCCTCGCCACAGAATGTAACCGTATTATTCGACGAAAACTTTCAGGGGAATGTGCTGCATATCTTTGCGCAGGCTCCAGATAGCAACATTATGGACAGCGAGGATGCGAACACCATTTACTTTGGTCCTGGTTATTATGATTATGCTTCTCAGTCACCTCTCCGTGTTGAAAGCGGACAAACGCTGTATCTAGCAGCCGGAGCCGTTCTTCGTGGTAGAGTTCTTGTTTCAAATGCATCTAATGTTACAATTTGCGGTCGCGGCGTCATTTTAAATGACTTCACAACGAATGACGGCTATGACAGCGTTGCATTGACGCTAAAGAATAGTAGCAATGTTACGATAAAAGATGTTACCATCCTACGTAATTCAGCTTCGTGGAGTGCATTTATGTGGAAATGTGGAAACATCTCCGTTGAAAATGTAAAAATCCTGAATCCCAAATATGCTTGTTCAGATGGATTTGATATTGCCAACAGCCATGATGTAACATTCAATAATTTGTTCATCCGCTCTTGCGACGACAGCATTGCCATTAAGGGGACCGGAAATCACGGCTATAATGTAGCTGAAAATCCAGCAGAAACGCAAGCAAATTATAGAATATCCATCCTGAACTCACAGGTATGGAGCGATACAAATAATGCTCTTGGAATTGGTGCAGAAACCGTCGCCGCTTACTACGATGATATAACTTTTGAAAATATCGACATTCTTTATAACTATGATGACTACACTTATCCAGATCAATTCACAGAAAGATCAGCACTCAATATTTGTGCGCTGAATGCGACTAATATTTCAAACATTACATATGAGGACATTCGCGTAGAAAAAGCAAAACGGCTGATATCGGTTACAATGCCAAATGATTTTTGGTTTGGCAGTTTGCAAGGAAATTGGAATTGGAATGGGAACTTCTCTGGAATCACATATCGCAACATCATTTCTTATTCAAACGGCAGTAATGAAATCCAGATTCTTGGGCACGATTCAACACACACTATTTCAGATATCCGGTTCGATAATATCCAGATAAATGATCAAATTCTTGATTTGAGCAGTCCGCTTTTCAAAACGAACAAATACACAAAACAGGTGCAGCTTTGCAGTAACGGAATTGTACTCCAAACAAAAGACGGTCCATTTGGCAGCAATGTGCACAATGCCGCAGAAGAATATTCTGCTGGAGAGCAAGGATATAAACAGTGGTTTTACCGCACATGGACAAATGGGATTGGCAATGCGGATATGCTCTGGAATCGTGATGGAAGCTACCATTGGCGCGGCGTCCATGCCTACGACGCAATTTGGATGTACGATAATACGCTCTATATGCACCCAGATACAGATCAAACAATGCTCGAATGGAGTGCATCTAGCGCTGGAACAATTCAAATCAGCGGAAACGTAAGGAAATATGATGTTGCGGGAGGTGACGGAGTGTCCGTAAGTGTCTGGAAAAACAATACACTAATCTGGCCGATAACTGGATGGCGCACTATTTCATATAACGATCGCATCGGACTGAGCCATGATTTTGCTGTCGATGTAAATTGCGGAGATGTCATTTCTTTTCGAGTTGATGAGGGAGATAACAATGCTTACGACACTACAATCTGGGACGCAAATATTGTATACAATTTCTACAGATCGTATTAGAATCCGCGATCCGTTCATCGTCGCGGACCGGACGTCGATGCAGTACTATCTGTTCGGCACAACGGATGCAGATCCATGGAACGGCACAGGCACCGGCTTTCAAGTATACCGCAGCCGGGACCTGAAGCTCTGGTCGGAGCCGGAATATGCATTTCGTCCGCCGGAAGGCTTTTGGGGAACGAAAAACTTCTGGGCTCCGGAGGTTCACCATTACGGGGACAGCTGGTATTTGATCGCAAGCTTTTTTGCTGAGAGCCGACACCGCGGCGTGCAGATCTTCCGTTCCGGGCTGATCACCGGACCATATGTTCCCCTTTCTGAATCTCCTGCAACACCGGAGGACTGGGACTGCCTGGACGGTACGCTCTATGTAGAAGAAGATACACCGTGGCTGGTCTTTTCCCATGAGTGGACGCAGATCCAGAACGGTGCCATCTGCACGCTTCCGCTGTCGAAAGACCTCTCCAAAGCGGTCGGTGACCCGGTCACGCTGTTCCATGCAAAGGATGCGCCGTGGAGCGTGCCAGACACCGGCGATGTCGTGGTTGTAAAGGGCGAAAATTATGTAACGGACGGTCCGTTCCTGTTCCACGAAGAAGGGAAACTGAAAATGCTGTGGTCGAGTTTTGCCGCAGGCGGCTACGCGATCGGAATTGCGGAAAGCCAGACCGGAAACCTTACAGGACCGTGGACGCAGCAAAAAACGCCCGTATTTGTTTTTGGCGGACACGGAATGCTGTTTGACGCATTCGAAGGGATGCGCTACCTCGTACTTCATGCGCCGAATACCTCCGGGCTGGAACGCATGCGTCTTGTTCGCTGGGACTAAGAATCTATCGAACAGGGCATCCCGCCATACGTTTTTGTCTGCTTGGTGTGTTTTTTAAAGGCAGCTTGCAAGTTTTCTGACCTGCAAGCTGCTTTTTTCTGAGCGATAAGCCTGAGGGTGCGCATCATGGTCGCATGAATGCGCATCGGAGGGTTCTGCGTGCCGGTGGCACGCGTTTAGAACCGACCGAGCCGGAAGGCGAGACCAACGGACAATCGAGAGGGGCGTTTTCTGCCCTACTCGAATATGATTGCAGACGTTCTGTTTGACAGCCTGTTTCAGAACTGCGCTCCCGAAATTTTATATCTTGGTGGCCAATACTAAAATGCCCGGAAGCCGCATAACTCAGACCCCGGATGCGCCGTAGTTCGAAAGAACACGGGCAGAAGGGTCGTTTACGTTCTTCAGAGCTTCCCAGCTGCGGTTCGGCATCCAGAAATCGACGACCATGTCGCTCTGTCCCGGATAGTACTTTTCGAAGATCTCGCGGTAGAGCAGAGACTCCTTCGTGAACGGCTGTGCGTGTGTGTACTTCTTTCTCTTCTCCTCGTATTCTTCATCCGTGTAGAGGCTGTTCGCGTAGTCAATGATGTCGTTGCGGAGAGAGTGGCCGACGGCATCGGAGAACGCGGCCTTCTCGCGCATCAGAATATCGTGCGGAATGAGAGCATCCTTCTCAAAGGCATGGCGGAGAAGATATTTGCCGATGCCGTACTTGTTGAGTTTTTTCTCCGGGTCGATGTGCATTACATAATCGACAAAGTCAAGGTCGCCGAACGGGACTCTGGCTTCCAGGGAGTTCACGGAGATGCAGCGGTCCGCGCGGAGAACATCGTACATGTGGAGCTCACGGATGCGCTTCTCGGCTTCCTTCTGGAATTCCGCGGCATTCGGAGCAAAGTCGGTGTACTTGTAGCCGAACAGCTCATCGGAAATCTCTCCGGTGAGAAGAACGCGGATGTCGGTGTTCTCGTGAATCCATTTGCAGACGAGATACATACCGACAGATGCGCGGATCGTGGTGATGTCATAGGTGCCGAGAGCTTTGATGACGTCTCTGAGCGATGCGATGACTTCATCTCTTGTCATGATGACTTCATGATGGTTGGAGTGAATGTAATCGGCAACCTCACGTGCGTACTTGAGGTCGATGGCGTCGATGTCCATACCGATGGAGAAAGTCTCAAGCGGCTTGTCCAGAATTTTAGCGGCAGCACCGCATACGAGTGAGGAATCAAGACCGCCGGAGAGAAGGAAGCCGACCGGTGCATCCGCGTCGAGACGTTTGTCGATGCCGGTCATGAGACGGTCGTGGATTTCCTTCGCAATGGTATCCATATCGTCATGAGTATAATAGGTAATATCGCTCATGTCGCGATAGCAGATGAACCTTCCGTCTTCATAATAATGTCCCGGAGGAAATGGCTGTATTCTGTCGCAGACGCCGACAAGGTTCTTCGGTTCGGATGCGAAGATGATCACGCCGTCTTTATCATATCCGTAATAAAGAGGGCGGATTCCGATCGGGTCGCGGGCCGCGATGTACTTATCCTGTTTTGCGTCGTAGATGACGAGGGCGAACTCGGCATCGAGCATGCGGAACATAGAGACACCGACCTTTTCATAGAGCGGCAGCAGGATCTCACAGTCCGAGTCGCTCTCAAAGGTGTAGCCGCTGATCTTCAGATAATCACGGAGCGGGCGGAAGCCGTAGATTTCGCCGTTGCAGACGACTGCACTTCCTTTCCGGGTGAAAGGCTGCATGCCGGAAGCGGTAAGACCCATGATGGAGAGACGGTTGAAGCCCATGTATCCATTGCCTGTATTTATGATCCTGGAATCATCCGGACCTCTGGAAGTCGTTTCGGCAAGCATTTCCTGCACTTTACTGAGTTCTGCGGATTTACCGCAGTAGGCAAGTATGGAACACATGATAAAGTCTCTCCTTTGAATGATTTGACGTCAAAACGATAAAAAAGGACAGCAAAAGGCGCATAGAATCTATATCGGCGCCATTGCCGTCCACCTTCCACCGATTATGCTACTGGGCAGGAAAAGTGTCAAGCGAAACTGTATACTCGCATACAACAGCTTGACAGGTGAGTCCTGTTGAGTATAATCAATTCCATGAAGCAAAGGCGCTTTGAAAACCTGCAGGGTAAGTGGGTATTTCAGAGCGCTTTTTGTGTCCGGCGGTTCCCCGACTGACCGAAAGGACCGAAGGAACAATTACGCAGGAAAGGTGAAGGTGAGAAGATGAGTATGGAAGAAACAGGAAGCACGGTCAACATTCCTGAAATCTACGGCAGTCTCGTTTTTGATGACCGTGTAATGAGGGAGCGTCTGCCGAAGGATGTTTACCGGGCAGTCCGCAAGACCATCAAGGATGGTTCACATCTCGAACTCGACGTTGCAAATACAGTTGCTGCGGTTATGAAGAACTGGGCAATTGAGCATGGTGCGACGCATTTCACACACTGGTTCCAGCCGCTGACAGGACTTACGGCTGAGAAGCATGACAGCTTTATTTCCCCGACCGGCGACGGCGGCGTGGTTCTTGATTTCTCCGGAAAAGAGCTTGTAAAGGGCGAGCCGGATGCATCCAGCTTCCCGTCTGGAGGACTTCGCGCAACTTTCGAGGCAAGAGGCTATACGGCATGGGATCCGTCTTCGCCTGCTTTCATAAAGGACGGAACTCTTTATATTCCGACAGCATTCTGCTCCTACGGCGGAGAGGCACTGGACAAGAAGACACCGCTTCTTCGTTCGATGGAAGCTATCAGCAAATCGGCTGTGAGAGTGCTGCATCTTCTCGGCAATGAAGATGTCACACACGTCGACACGACGATCGGTTCCGAACAGGAATATTTCCTTATTGACAAGGACCTTTACAAACAGAGAAAGGACCTGCTCCTCTGCGGCAGAACGCTGATCGGCGCTCCTGCACCGAAGGGACAGGAAATGGAAGATCATTACTTCGGCGTCCTCAAGCCGAAGGTGGCCGAGTACATGCACGATCTGGACCAGGAGCTCTGGAAGCTCGGTGTACCCGCCAAAACCAAGCACAACGAGGTCGCTCCTTCTCAGCATGAGCTTGCTCCGGTCTTCGAGACGGCAAATGTCGCGGTGGATCACAACCAGCTGACGATGGAGATGATGAAGAAGGTTGCCGACAAGCACAATTACGCATGCCTTCTTCACGAGAAGCCGTTTGAGGGAGTTAATGGCTCCGGCAAACACAACAACTGGTCGATCAGCACCAACACCGGTGTAAACCTTCTTGACCCGGGCGCAACCCCGGCCGAGAACATTCAGTTCCTGGTGTTCCTGATGGCAGTTATCTCTGCTGTCGATGAATATGCGGATCTGCTCCGTGTATCGGTTGCAACCGCCGGAAACGATCACCGTCTCGGCGCAAATGAAGCACCGCCTGCAATCATCTCGATCTTCGTCGGCGATGAGCTCGAGGGCGTGCTGAAGAGCATTGACGACGGCACCGCATTCGTGAGCCAGGGCAAGACCAAGTTAGGAATGGGCGCTGCGGTTCTTCCGCATATCACTCGTGATTCCACGGACCGCAACCGTACTTCCCCGTTCGCATTTACGGGCAACAAGTTTGAGTTCCGCTCGGTAGGTTCTGCCCTTTCCGTGGCAGATCCCAACATTGTTCTGAACACGGCAGTGGCAGAATACCTCGACCGTATTTACGATCGTCTGAAGGATGTGCCGAAGGAGAGTTTTGACACCGAACTGAAGAAGCTCCTTAAGGAACTCCTCGATGAGCACAAGAGAGTTCTCTTCAACGGCGACGGCTACAGTGAAGAGTGGGTGAAGGAAGCAGAACGGAGAGGACTTTACAACCTGAAGTCTCTTCCGGATGCAATGCCGCACCTGGTCAGCGAACACAGCGTTGATCTCTTTACGAAGCACAAGGTCTTCACAAAGAGTGAGCTTGAGAGCCGCTACGAGATCTTCCTTGAGAACTACTCGAAGACGATTCACATCGAATCGCTCACGATGCAGGAAATGGTCCGCAAGGACTTCACGTCCGGACTGCTTTCTTACGAGAAGGCACTGACGGATGAGATGATCGGCAAGAAGTCCCTTCTTCCAGGAGCAAAGTGCAAGCTTGAGAGTGATACGCTCGGAACGCTGGAAACGGAGTCCGAGGCAATCGATGCATCGCTTTCGAAGCTGCATGATGATACGAAGGAAGCAGAGAGGGACGGCGATGCGCTGCACACGGCAAGGTATTATCACGATACCATCCTGGCCGATATGACAGAGCTTCGTTCTCATGTCGACACCGCAGAGGCGATGATTCCGGAATGCTATCTTCCGTATCCGACATACGGCGAGATGCTGTTCTCCCTTCGCTGAGCAATTCATCAAAAAACCATATTCATCCTCATCTGTTCCTGTTCCCGCCGGAAAAAGTCCGCGGGCTCCATGGATGACCCGGGTACCCGGAGAAACCGGGACCCGGGTATCCGGAGAAACCGGGACCCGGTACCCGGAGAAACCGGAACCCGGGTATCCGGAGAAACCGGAACCCGGGTATCAGGGGGCCGGCTGGCAGCCTTCCGGCGCGGCAGGAGCGGGAAGAGGAGAATAAATAACAGATTCCTGCGTGCAGAATGGCCTGCGCACCTGGGGCGCAGGTGCGCAGGCTTTTGTTGTATCGTTATATATTTTACAGAATCTGTCTATTACAGGATTTGTCTTTAAACGGATTTGAACCGGTTTTTTAAATCCATCTATAATTAATACATCCGTGAACGGATATCTGCGCTCGCCTTTTGAATGCAGATTCACTTTTATTTTTTCACTAGTTTTTTCCCGGGATCTGCTTTTGGGATTTGCTGCCGAAACAGTCAAAGCTTCGTTTTTCGGCCATATCTTTTTGCCCGGGACGGGATACATGGATACCGGAACAGGGGATCATTATGAATCGTAACAACACCTTCGAACACGACGCCTGCGGAATCGGCGTCATCGTCAATATCGACGGGCACAAAGACTACAAGGTTCTCGACGATGCGCTTCATATCGTGGAAAAGCTTGAGCACAGAGCCGGCAAAGATGCGACCGGGAAGGTCGGCGACGGCGTCGGAATTCTGCTGCAGGTAAGCCACAGCTTCTTCTCGAAGGCGATGAAAGAGGCAGGCATTGAAAACGCAGATGCACTTGGCGAGGGCGATTACGGCGTGGGTATGTTCTTCCTCCCGCAGGATAACCTGAAGCGCACGTTTGCGATGCGCATGCTGCAGGTCATCACGGAGAAGGAGGGACTGCAGTTTCTCGGCTGGCGGAATGTCCCAACGAATCCGGACATTCTCGGAGCCCCGGCGCGCGACTGCATGCCGTACATAAGCCAGTGCTTTATCGGCCGTCCGAAGGATACCGCAAAGGGAATTGATTTCGACCGGCGCCTCTATGTCGTCCGCCGCGAGTTTGAGCAGAGCTCGGAGGATACGTATATCTGTTCGCTTTCCTCCCGTACGGTGGTCTATAAAGGTATGTTCCTCGTGGGGCAGCTCCGCAAATTCTATAAGGACCTGCAGAGCGAGGATTATAAGACGGCGATTGCCATCGTGCATTCCCGTTTCTCCACCAATACGACACCTTCCTGGAATCGTGCGCATCCGTACCGCATGATCGCACATAACGGCGAAATCAATACGATCCGGGGCAACATCGACAGAATGCTCGCCCGCGAGGAGACCATGAATTCGCCGATTATGGAGAAGGATCTCGACAAGATCTACCCGGTCATTCAGAAGACGGGATCTGACTCGGCGATGCTCGACAATACGCTCGAATTCCTCTACATGAACGGCATGGATCTGCCGCTCGCGATGACGGTCATCATTCCGGAGCCCTGGAAGCACAACGACTTCATGGATCAGGACCGCAAGGACTTCTACCATTATTATGCGACGATGATGGAGCCCTGGGACGGCCCGGCAGCCATTCTGTTTTCGGATGGAGACGTGGTCGGCGCAACGCTCGACCGGAACGGCCTTCGTCCTTCCCGTTATTACATCACCGATGACAATCGCCTGATTCTCGCCTCCGAGGTCGGCGTCCTTGATATTGCGCCGGAACATGTCGTAAGAAAGTCACGCCTTGAACCAGGCCGTATTCTTGTTGTTGATACGAAGCAGAAGAGAATTATCTCAGACGAGGAAATCAAAGAGATGTACGCGGCGCGCCAGCCGTACGGCGAGTGGCTTGACCGCAATCTGCTGCATCTGACGGAACTGAAGATCCCGAACAAGAAGATTCCGTATTTTTCGCAGGAAATGCGTGACCGGATGTACAAGGTCTTCGGCTATACGTATGAGGATGTCCGCGATGATATCCTCCCGATGGCGGAGAACGCCGTTGAGCCCACGGTTTCCATGGGACACGATGTGCCTCTGGCTGTCATCGACAACAAGCATCAGCTGCTTTTCAACTACTTCAAGCAGCTGTTCGCACAGGTCACGAACCCTCCGATCGATTCTCTTCGCGAGAAAATCGTCACCGACACCACCGTCTATATCGGCTCCGACGGCGACCTTCTCAACGAGAACAGCCAAAACTGCCGCGTCCTCGAGGTGAATAACCCGATCCTCACGGGCGTCGATATGATGAAGATCCGTTCGCTCGATCAGCCGGGCTTCCATCCGGAGACGATTCCGATTCTTTACTACAAGAACACCTCGCTCGAACGGGCACTTGAGCAGCTGAATATTGCGGTCGACCGCGCGGCCTCAAACGGCAAGAACATCATCATCCTCTCCGACCGCGGCGTCGACGAGAACCATGTGCCGATCCCGTCTCTTCTTGCAGTGAGCTCGGTCGAGCAGCACCTCGTCCGCACGAAAAAGCGCACGGCGATTTCCCTGATTCTCGAGAGCGGCGAGCCCCGCGACGTCCATCAGATGGCGACGCTCCTCGGCTTCGGTGCCCGCGCGATCAATCCGTACCTGGCACAGGAGTGCATCTCGGAGCTGATCGATATCGGCATCCTGGACAAGGATTATCACACCGCCATCGAGGACTATGACAAGGCACTCCTCAACGGCGTCGTCAAAACTGCTGCAAAGATGGGAATCAGTACGCTGCAGTCGTATCAGTCCGCCCGTATCTTCGAGGCCATCGGCCTTTCGCAGGAGGTCATCGACAAATACTTCACCGGCACGCAGAGCGCTGCGGGCGGCATCGGAATGCGGGAAATTCAGGAAGATGTCACCTGGCGTCATGATCAGGCATTTGACCCGCTCGGACTCGGAACGGACACAACGCTGGATTCCGTCGGCTTCCATGGTCTGCGCAGCGGCAGAGACAAGGAAGATCATCTCTACAATCCGGAGACGATCATTGCGCTGCAGCAGGCGGTCCGGAACAATGACTACAATCGGTTCAAAGAATACACCGCGATGGTGGATGATTCCGGACGGCCGCACACACTGCGCGGTCTGATGGATCTTGTGCCGGCAGGCGATCCGGTTCCGCTCGAGGAGGTAGAGCCGGTCGAGTCCATTGTGAAGCGGTTCAAGACGGGCGCCATGTCCTTCGGATCCATCTCAAAGGAAGCGCATGAAACCCTGGCGGTTGCGATGAACTCCATCGGAGGCAAGTCGAACACCGGCGAGGGCGGCGAGGATCCGAAGCGATTTGGGACAGGCCGCAACAGCGCCATCAAACAGGTGGCATCGGGACGTTTTGGCGTAACGAGCGCATACCTGAATAGTGCGACGGAAATTCAGATCAAAATGGCACAAGGCGCAAAGCCCGGCGAGGGAGGCAATCTTCCGGGACGAAAAGTGTATCCGTGGGTTGCAGCGATCCGTTATTCGACCCCCGGCGTATCCCTGATTTCACCGCCGCCGCATCATGATATTTATTCGATCGAGGACCTTGCGCAGCTTATCTACGATCTGAAGAATGCAAACCGGAATGCGCGCATTTCCGTGAAACTGGTGTCCGAGGCCGGCGTCGGAACGATCGCGAGCGGCGTTGCAAAGGCCGGCGCACAGGTCATTCTGATCTCGGGATATGACGGCGGCACCGGAGCGGCTCCGTACAGTTCGGTTCATCACGCCGGTCTTCCGTGGGAGCTCGGCGTCTCCGAGGCGCATCAGAGTCTCATCGAGAACGGCCTGCGCGGACGTGTCTGCATCGAAACCGACGGCAAGCTCATGAGCGGCCGGGATGTTGTCATCGCCTGCCTGCTCGGCGCGGAGGAATTCGGTTTTGCGACCGCTCCGCTTGTGTGCATGGGCTGCATGATGATGCGCGTATGTTCAAAGGATACCTGCCCGGTCGGCATTGCGACACAGAACGAGAAGCTCCGCGCACGTTTCTCCGGAAAACCCGAGTACGTCGTGAACTTCATGCATTTCATCGCCGAGGAGGTCCGCGAGATCATGGCATCTCTCGGATTCCGCACCGTGAATGAAATGGTCGGACGTACGGACTGCCTGAAGAAGAGAGATTATTCAAGCGGAAAGGTGAAGGCCGGCGCCGCGGCGATGGTCGATCTGTCCGAAATCATCAATCCGGAATATGCAGGAGTGCCGGAAAACGAGCGGCACTTTGTGAAAGAAAAGGTCTATGATTTCCACCTCGAGAAGACGCTGGATGAGTCGAAACTTCTTCCGGCATTCGAGAGTGCGCTGAAGGGACCCGCCGAGAAGGCAAAGGGAGAGATTTATCTGAAGGTCTCGAGCACGGACCGTGCGTTCGGCACGATTCTCGGAAGTGAGATCACGAAACAGTTTGGCGAGAAGCTGCCGGAAGACAGCTTTGTGGTTCACGCAGAAGGCGGCGGCGGACAGTCGTTCGGCGCATTTATTCCGAAGGGACTGACGCTCCGGCTTTCCGGAGATGCAAACGACGGCTTCGGAAAGGGACTTTCCGGCGGCAAACTGGTGGTGGTGCCTCCGAAGGGATCAAGATTCCGCGCGAGTGAGAATATCATTATCGGCAACGTTGCCCTGTACGGCGCAACCTCCGGAAAAGCGTATGTCTGCGGAAGAGCGGGAGAGCGCTTCTGCGTCCGCAATTCGGGAGCAGTGGCCGTCGCGGAAGGCTGCGGCGATCACGGTCTTGAGTACATGACTGGCGGGCGGGCCGTGATCCTCGGACCGACCGGAAAGAATTTTGCGGCTGGTATGAGCGGCGGCATCGCTTACGTCCTCGATGAAGACCACAGTCTGTACCGGCGAATGAACAAGGATATGGACTCACTCGAAGAAGTGACGGAGAAATATGACATCGCCGATCTTCGCGAAATCCTCCGGGATTACGTGAAAGAGACGGATTCTGAGCTCGGCCGGAAGATTCTCGATCATTTCGAGGAATACCTTCCGAGTTTCAAGAAGATCGTTCCGAGAGACTACCAGAAGATGCTGATCGCAATCAGCAAGTATGAAGAGCAGGGAATTCCGCACGACAGTGCGGTTCTCGAGGCATTCCGGGAAGTAACGGCCTGACTTGCTGCCGGGGCCGGATGCTCTGCCGGAGCAGAAAGAATGCAGAGTCTCATCTTCATGAAACATATACAGTCTCAGTCCTAAGTCAAAAGGAAAGACAGCCGTCCCGCCGGAAACGGCAGGAGGCACGTGTAAGAGGTTAGTATGGGAAAGCCCACAGGATTTCTTGAGTACACAAGAAAAGACAATGTCGATGTGCCGGTTTCCGAGCGCATCCTGAGTTTTAACGAGTTCCATCTCCCGCTCTCGGCTGAAGAGAGGAGAAAGCAGGCAGCACGCTGCATGAACTGTGGTGTTCCGTTCTGCCAGTCCGCGATGAAGCTTTCGGGAATGGTCACGGGGTGCCCTCTGCACAATCTGATTCCGGAATGGAATGATCAGATTTACCGGGAGCACGATGCACATGCACTCAGCCGTCTTCTGAAGACAAGCAATTTCCCGGAATTCACAGGGAGGGTGTGCCCCGCTCTGTGCGAGAAGGCATGCATGTGCGGCGAATATGATGATCCCGTGACCGTGCACGACAATGAACTCTTCCTGATCGAGACGGCGTTCGAAAAAGGATACATTAAGCCGAGGATTCCGAAAGTGAGGAGCGGCAAGAGAGTTGCCGTCGTCGGAAGCGGCCCTTCGGGACTGGCAGCTGCCGACACACTCAATCAGCGCGGGCACAGTGTCACCGTGTTTGAGCGCGATGACCGCATCGGCGGACTTCTCATGTACGGCATACCGAACATGAAGCTCGACAAGAAGGTTGTTGACAGACGCAGGAAGCTCATGGAGGAAGAGGGTGTCGTATTCCGCACCGGCGTGAATGTCGGCACCGATATCACGGCAGAGGAGTTGAAGAAAGAATTCGATGCGGTCATCATCGCGACGGGCGCAAAGAATCCCAGACCTCTCACCGGCAAGGTGACAGGGATGCAGCCGGCATCGCCGGACAAGCCCGTAAACCCGATTGATATCAATGGTGTGTATTACGCTGTCGATTTTCTGAAGGCGACAACGCACGCTCTCCTTACGCAGGACGGCCGTTCGGTGGAAGATTTCCTCAGTACGGACGGCTACATCAGTGCGCAGGGGAAGGATGTGGTTGTAGTCGGAGGCGGCGATACAGGCAATGACTGCATCGGAACGGTCATCCGCCACGGCTGCCGTTCCGTCACGGCTCTTGAAATGATGCCGGAGCCGCCGGAACAAAGACTGCCCTCGAACCCGTGGCCCGAATGGCCGAAGGTGAAGAAGACGGATTACGGCCATGAAGAGGCAATCTATAAGTTCGGCCACGACCCGAGAGTCTATGAGACGACGGTGAAGGAATTTATCACAAACAAAAAGGGCGAGCTGAAGAAGATCCGCACGGTGAAGGTAAAATTCGAGAACCGCAGGATGATCGAAGTACCTGGAACCGAGCAGGAGCTTTCCTGCCAGCTTCTTCTGATTGCAGCAGGTTTTATCGGCTGCGAGCCGTATACGGCAGATGCGTTCGGCATCCCGCTCGGAAAGAGAGGGACGATCGAGACGGAGGCGGACCATTACAGAACGCCGGCTGATAAAGTGTTCACGGCGGGCGACTGTCACAGAGGCCAGTCTCTGGTCGTCTGGGCAATCACCGAAGGACGTGCCTGCGCACGCGAGGTAGACGAGTATCTCATGGGATACACAACGCTCAAAGAGTGCTGAGAAAAGGGCATTTCACTATTGAAATAATTGCGTATAATGGTATACAATCTTTCCATACTTATAGCTGATATGGAAAGACAAGCGTTTCGTTCTGAGAGGAAAGCCGGACAGGCTTTTTGAACCAATACGAATCGACAAAGGCGTCGAGACCCTGAATAACAGGGCTTCGGCGCCTTTTTGTGCGCCCGGCGGGCGCACGTTTATCTGTATCGAAGGAGGGAGACAGTTATGGAAATAAATGTGAACACTGTTGCATGGGTGCTCTTCGCGACAGCGCTGGTCTATTTCATGCAGGCCGGATTTGCGCTCTGCGAGGCAGGCCTTACCAGGGCGAAGAATACAGGCAATATTCTCATGAAAAACATGATGGATTTCTGTATCGGAACCCCCTGCTTCTGGCTGATCGGTTTCTCGATCATGTTCCACGGAGGGCTCGGTGGATTCATCGGAACACCTGACCTTCTGATCCGCGGCTCTTATACGGCGGAGAACAGCGTGGTCCCGCAGACGATGCCTCTCTGGTGCTACGTTATTTTCCAGACGGTGTTCTGCGCGACAGCAGCGACGATCGTCTCCGGATCGATGGCTGAGCGCACGAACTTCAAGGCTTACTGTGTTTATTCCGCAATGATCTCGCTCATCATCTATCCGATCTGCGGACACTGGAGCTGGGGAGGCGGCTGGCTTCAGCAGCTCGGATTCCATGATTTCGCAGGCTCTGCACAGGTTCATAACGTCGGCGGTATCATCGCAATGCTCGGTGCCTGGATGCTCGGTCCCCGCATCGGAAAGTATGACAAGAATGGAAAAGCACACGCGATTCCGGGTCATAATCTCACGGCAGCTGCCCTCGGCGTATTCATTCTCTGGTTTTGCTGGTTTGGTTTTAACGGCGGTTCGACGGTTGCAATGGCAACGGCGGACGATGCGGCATCCGCTTCGCTCGTATTCATGAATACGAACCTTGCGGCGGCAGTAGCAACCACGACCACCATGATTTTCACCTGGGTCCGTTACGGTAAGCCGGATGTCTCGATGACTTTCAACGGTGCGCTTGCAGGCCTGGTTGCCATCACGGCAGGCTGTGACTGTGTCTCACCGGTCGGCGCATTCTTCATCGGCCTTGTGGCAGGCTTCCTGGTTGTGTTCTCCGTTGAATTCTTTGACAATGTCGCCAAGATCGACGATCCGGTCGGCGCGGTATCGGTTCACTTCGCGAACGGCGTCTGGGGAACGCTCGCAGTCGGTCTTTTCTCTGACGGCACGGACGGTGTCGGCAAAGGCCTCTTCTACGGCGGCGGATTCACACAGTTTGGCATTGAACTTCTCGGAATTGTCGCGATTGATGCCTATGTTCTTATCGTCATGTTCATCGTCTTCAAAATCATCGACAAGACCATCGGTCTCCGTGTTCCGGCAAAGGTTGAAATCGAAGGTCTTGATATTCATGAGCACGGCCTTGCAAGTGCTTACTCCGGATTTGCAATCACCGATGCCACCGATTACACGATGGATGTCAATGAGAATACAGATCTCGGTGAGGAAGATATCGAGAAGGCATCTCCGGAGCAGGTTTCTGCGGCTGTCAGGGTACAGAAGGAGACGGCTCCCCTTCCGGCAGGCTATGACACCGGCATGCACAAGGTTTCCATCATCTGCCGGCTGTCCAAGTTTGATGAACTGAAAAAAGCGCTCAACGCGCTTGGCGTCACCGGAATGACGATGACACAGGTCATGGGATGCGGCATCCAGAAAGGTACGCCCGAGCGGTACCGCGGCGCGGTCGTCGATGCCACCCTTCTTCCGAAGGTGAAGGTAGAGGTCATAGTCTCGAAGATTCCGGTTGACGACGTCATTCATGCAGCGACGAGAGCTCTCTACACCGGTCATATCGGTGACGGCAAGATCTTCGTCTATAATGTGGTGAAGGTCGTCAAGGTCCGCACCGGAGAGGTTGATGAAGAAGCTCTGCAGGATGTGGAATAAATAAGAAACGAACAGAGAGTAAGAGGAACTCTGCGGCAGGCCGGTGAAAGCCGGATACCGCAGGGTTCTTTTCAGGTAGACATCCGTCTTCGCCGGAGGAGGCCGTACTGAATTCGATTTTCCGAATTGACCTTGAAACAGTGAACTCATATAATTGCACACTGTAGCCCGGCTTGATTTCCTTAATCTTATGAGGTCCGAAGTTCAATGGAAGAGGGAAACATCAAAAACACAGAAACAGAGCAGACGAGTGCGGCAGGAATCAGGGGTGAAACCATGCCGGGAAACGAAGCGGGCAGTGCTTCGGAGATCAAAGAAAGCAGGATGGTCACAGGTGTTCTGTGGCAGCAGCTTCTTCTTTTTTTTGTGCCGCTTCTTGCGGGGACGTTCTTCCAGCTTCTTTATAATACGGTCGATGCGATCATTGTCGGACAGTTCATCGGCAAGGAAGCCCTCTCGGCGGTCGGCGGCGCCACGGCGACGCTCATCAATCTGTTCGTCGGTTTTTTTGTCGGCATCACATCCGGTGAGACAGTCGTTGTATCGCAGTTCTATGGGGCAAGAAGAACAGGAGACGTGCGGAAGTCCGTCCACACCGGAATGGCGATTGCCGTCTGGGGAGGCGTGATCCTCACGGTCGTGGTTGGGGGACTCGCCGAGATTATGCTCGAGGCGATGAGCACCCCGGCGGACACGCTGGAGTGGTCCACGCAGTATCTGCGCATCTATGCGGCGGGGATGATCGGAAACATGGTCTACAACATGGCAGCTTCCATTCTTCGCGCGGGAGGAGACTCCAGGAGACCATTCCTCTATCTGGTTGCCGGCACACTGACGAATGTTGTACTGGACTGCCTGTTTGTCATCGCTTTTCACTGGGGCGTTGCGGGTGCAGCTTTTGCGACGATTTTCTCGCAGTACATCAGCGCGGTACTTGCACTCATCTATCTCTCCCGGACGACAGAATGCTTTCATATCAGTTTTCGCAGAATACGGCTGGACCCGGTCTATGTGCCGAAGATCCTCCGGATCGGCATCCCGGCGGCACTTCAGTCCCTTATGTACAGCTTTTCCAACGTTCTCATCCAGGTGGCTGTCAACGGTTTCGGCACAGACACGGTGGCAGCATGGACGGTGTGGGGAAAGGTGGACAGTATATTCTGGATGATCATCGGGTCGCTCGGCCTGGCCACAACGACCGTTGTCGGCCAGAATTTTGGCGCGGGCAAGTACGGCCGTGTGCGGAAATGTGCAAGGGAGGCATATCTCATTACCTTCCTGTTTACAGCCTCGATGAGCACGTTTTTCTATACGCTGCGGGATCCACTGGTGCGGATTTTCACATCGGATCCGGATGTCGTCCGGCTTGGTGTTGAGATTGCGGGCTTCATGGCTCCGACGTTTCTTACGTATTTCACCATCGAAATTCTGTCCGGGACGCTGCGGGGCATGGGCGATGCGCTGATCCCCACGCTCATCACGGTGCTCGGTGTGTGCGGCGCGCGGATCGTCTGGCTGTTCACCGCGGTCGCGGCCAATACGACGATGAAGATGGTGATGTACTGTTATCCGATTTCCTGGTCGATCAGCACCGCCGCGTTCATCTTTTATTATTTCTATTATGTGAGGAAGCATCAGATCAGCGAAGACAGAGCGGCAGCCTGAAAGAAATGCGGCCGCGTTGCGGCATAATAAGTAAACATGGTATAATGTCCTTTGATTTTCTGAGGCGCATGCGGGACGATGACCGCATAGCCGCAGGAAAAGCATAAAACCATCTTGCCGGAACACAGACATATGCGTTTTCGGGATTAATCGAACAGAGTTCGGAGGGTGACAATGATGTCAGACGGGAAACCATATTTGGGGGTTCCGGACCATGCCACTCTCTTTTTTCTGTTCAAAGAATAGTACAATAAATTCAGCCGTTCATGGGAAGCGGGAATGCAATGAAGCAGAACTCAGGACGGGAAGCGGAGTCAAGACTCAATGAGGAGGTCTTCAATGGTCAAGTATGTATTTGTAACCGGAGGTGTTGTTTCAGGACTCGGCAAGGGAATCACGGCGGCATCGCTCGGCCGGCTTTTAAAGGCGCGTGGATATGATGTCACCATGCAGAAGTTTGATCCGTATCTCAACATCGATCCGGGCACGATGAATCCGATTCAGCACGGCGAAGTATTCGTCACCGATGACGGAACCGAGACGGACCTTGACCTTGGTCACTATGAGCGTTTCATTGATGAAAGCCTCGATCATAATTCCAACGTGACGAGCGGCAAGGTCTACTGGTCGGTCCTGAACAAGGAGCGCCACGGAGACTATGGCGGAGGCACGGTTCAGGTTATTCCGCACATCACGAATGAGATCAAGAGCCGCTTCTACCGCCCGACCAGTGAAAACGACAACCGCATCGCCATCATCGAGGTCGGAGGAACGGTCGGCGATATCGAGTCACAGCCATTCTATGAATCCATCCGTCAGTTCATGCAGGAAGTAGGACCGGGCAATGCCTGCATGATTCATGTGACGCTGATCCCGTATCTGTACGGCTCCCGCGAGATGAAGACAAAACCTACGCAGGCATCCGTTCGCGAGCTGCAGCGTATGGGAATCCGCGCGGACATTATTGTCTGCCGCTCGGAATTCGAGATTCCGCAGGAATTAAGAGACAAGATCGCCCTCTTCTGCAACGTGCCTTCTTCACATGTTCTGCAGAATCTTAACGCAAATTCCATCTATGAGGTTCCGCTGATGATGGAGAAGGAGCACCTCGCAAATGTCGTCTGTGAGTGCCTGAATCTTCCCTGCCCGGAACCGGACCTTTCCGACTGGAATGCCATGGTCGATGCGCTCGAGCATCCGAAGCAGAAGATTGAAATCGCGCTGGTCGGCAAGTATACACAGCTGCATGACGCGTATCTCTCGGTCGTCGAGGCCCTTCACCACGGCGGCATCGCAAACCGCGCGGAGGTATCCGTCCGCTGGGTCGATTCAGAGGAAGTGGAGGCAGAAGGAACGGACGAGCTTCTTGCCGGCATTGACGGAATGATCATCCCCGGCGGTTTCGGAAACCGCGGCACCGAGGGAATGATCATGGCAGCGAATTATGCCCGCGAGCACAAGATTCCGTACCTCGGCATCTGCCTGGGAATGCAGATGGCGATGATCGAGTATGCAAGGAATGTACTCGGCTGGCATGACGCGAACAGCTCAGAGCTCAATCCGGATACCACACATCCGGTCATCGATCTCATGCCGGAGCAGAAAAATGTCACTGACCTCGGCGGCACGATGCGCCTCGGTGCTTATCCGTGCGTGCTGAAGAAGGGTTCTCTTGCGGAAAAACTCTATGTGGAGTATCACGGCACGGAGTCCATCCGGAGGGCCGGGCTCGCGGCAGGAGCACGGGTCGGTACGGCCGCAGGCATGACCGGCGGATCGGAGGAAATGAAGGATTTTGAATCCTTTGCAAAGCTCTTTGAGAGCGAGGATGAGAAGGACCGTCCGGTTCTTATCTCGGAGCGCCACCGCCACAGATATGAAGTGAACAATGAATACCGCGACGCTTTCACCAAGGCAGGGCTTGTTCTATCCGGAACCTCACCGAACGGGCATATCATCGAGATGATGGAGCTGCCGACATCTGTCCATCCGTATTTCATCGGGACCCAGGGCCATCCGGAATTCAAGTCCCGTCCGAACCACGCGCATCCGCTTTTTGCAGGTCTTGTGCGGGCAGCAGCGGATTATAAGAATAAGAACGGAAAGGAAAACTGACCAAGAATACATACATTCTGACGGCCTTTGCCTTCCCGCTGGCCCCGGCGGAGGGGGGAGCGCCGGGCCGGGTTCCGAAGAGATACTACCAGACACAGCAACCGGGGGATCTTCTACAACAGAAAGTGCGGCAATCAGCGAATGGAGCAAACGAATAACAGGAACGAAACAGATCACGGTATTCACGACGAGTGCGGCGTTTTCGGCATCCGTGTCCCGGAGGATTCGGATGTCGCCTCTCTGACATACTACGCACTTATTTCCCTGCAGCACCGCGGCCAGGAATCAGCCGGCATTGCGGTCAACAAAGACCGGACGATCAACTGCTACAAGGACCTCGGTCTTGTGCACGATGTTTTTACGCCTCACACGCTCGCCTCGCTCGGAACGGGCACGATGGCGGTCGGCCATGTGCGGTATTCGACGAGCGGTTCGGTCACGCGCGAGAATGCGCAGCCGATGGTTGTCAAGCATGTGAAAGGCCAGCTTGCAATCTCCCATAACGGCAATCTCGTGAATTCCTTTGCACTCCGCCGCAAACTGGAGCTCGAGGGATGCATTTTCCATTCCACGAGCGACACGGAGGTCATCTCCTACATCATTACCCGCGAGCGCCTGCACTGCGGAAAAATCGAAGAGGCAGTCGCCCGTGCGATGGATTCGCTCGAGGGCGCGTATTCGCTCGTCATCATGTCACCGGCAAAACTCATCGCGTGCCGTGATCCGTTCGGATTCCGGCCGCTCTGCTATGGAACAAGGGAGGACGGAAGCATTATCTTCGCTTCGGAGTCCTGTGCCCTTGACGCCGTCGGCGCGCACTTCGTCCGTGATCTTCTGCCGGGCGAGATTATGATCTCCGACAAGGACGGACTCAGGAGCGACAGGCGCCACTGTCAGAGGAAAAATATTGTGCGCGAAAACCTTCCCGGTGAGAGCGTCACATCTGTGAAGGCCATCCCGGCCGGTTCGCTCGGAACAGAGGAGGACGCGGTCGTCGAGCAGGCACTTGCCTCGCTGGAAGGTGCCCGTCCTGTTCCCTCCGTCAGCGCCCACTGCATTTTCGAATACATTTATTTCTCGAGACCGGATTCGATCGTCGACGGGATCTCTGTCCATGATTTCCGCGTCGGCGCCGGAATGCTGCTCGCATCAGAGGCTCTGGTCGATGCCGACCTTGTCATCGGAGTTCCCGATTCGGGGCTCGACGCCGCGACCGGATATTCGAAGAAGTCCGGAATCCCGTACGCCATCGGACTTATCAAGAACAAATACATCGGGCGCACCTTTATCGCGCCTTCCCAGGCGGAGAGAGACAATCTTGTCCGTCTCAAGCTGAATGCAATCCGCAGCGTCATCGAGGGAAAGAGAGTTGTCCTGATCGATGATTCCATCGTGCGGGGAACGACAAGCGCACGCATTATCAGCCTTGTCCGTGAAGCCGGGGCGAAGGAAGTTCACATGCGGATCTCGTCGCCGCCGTTCCTCAATCCTTGCTATTACGGGACGGACATTGATTCCCGTGAAAACCTCATCGCATGCCATCACACCATTGAAGAGACGGCCGGGATCATCGGCGCCGACTCTCTTGCGTATCTTTCCGTCGAGGGTGCAAAGCTGCTGGCAAAAGAGGACATAAGCAGCGGAAGAGGATTCTGCTGCGCATGTTTTGACGGAAAATATCCGACCAATGTACCGGAGGAGTATTCAAAAGCGAAGCTGGAGGATTATTGATGTACAGCGTCAACGAAAATTATCTGAAGCTGCCGGGAAGTTATCTTTTCTCAACCATTGCAAAGAAGGTCGCCGCTTACTGTGAGGAGCACCCGGAGGCAAAAATCATACGCCTTGGGATCGGCGACGTGACGCTGCCGCTCTGCCCGGCTGTCATCAAAGCGCTGCACAGTGCAGTGGACGAGATGGGGAAGGCGGAGACGTTCCGCGGCTACGGCCCGGAGAACGGTTATGCATTCCTCCGCGACAAGATGGCAAAGATGGATTATGAGGACCGCGGCTGTCACATCGACCCGGATGAGATTTTCATTTCTGACGGTGCGAAGAGCGACTCCGGCAACATACAGGAAATTTTCGGCGCGGACAATTGTGTCGCGGTCTGCGACCCGGTTTATCCGGTTTATCTTGACACCAATGTCATGGCAGGGCGCACCGGAGAATACAGCCGGGAGAAGGAAGGTTTTGACGGCGTCGTGTATCTTCCGTGCACCGAGGAGAACGGATTTTCTCCCGCGGTTCCCGCGGACGATGCGCCCGTGAAACCCGATATCATCTACATCTGCTCGCCGAACAATCCGACCGGTACGGTGCTCACGAAGGAGCAGCTGCAGGCCTGGGTCGATTATGCGAACCGTAACGGCGCGGTCATTATCTATGATGCCGCATATGCTGCGTATATCACGGAGCCGGATGTTCCGCACACAATATACGAGTGTGAGGGAGCAAGAACCTGCGCGGTCGAGCTGCGTTCGTTCTCAAAGAATGCAGGATTCACCGGACTTCGTCTGGGAGCCTGCGTCGTGCCGCACGATCTGAAGCGTGAGGTGACTTACATCGACCCGCAAACCGGAGAGAAGGTCACGCGGAATGTGGAACTGCACAGCCTCTGGACGAGGCGTCACGGGACAAAATTCAACGGGGCGCCCTACATCGTGCAGCGCGCCGGCGAGGCTGTCTATTCCGAAGAGGGACAGCGTGAAACAAAGGAGCAGGTCGCCTATTATATGCGCAATGCGGCCTATATCCGCGAAAATCTCGCCGCAGCCGGGTTTACGGTCTATGGCGGCGTGAATGCACCGTATATCTGGCTGAAGACGCCCGGGGACCTCACGAGCTGGGAGTTCTTCGACCGGCTGCTTGCCGAGGCGAATGTCGTCGGAACGCCGGGGTCGGGATTCGGTCCTCATGGAGAACATTTCTTCCGTCTCACCGCTTTCGGGACCTATGAGAATACGACCGCTGCCGTCGGGCGGATGATCGAGTGGAAGAAAAAAGCCGGTATCTGAGGAAAGTACTTCAGAAGCGGAGGGGAGCACTTATTGCAGGAGGTTCAGCATGAAAACCTACGATGATCTGAGTGAATTTGTGGAAGAGGAGAATGTGAAATTCATCCGACTCGCATTCATCGATGCGCTCGGAAACCAGAAGAACATTGCAATTATGCCGGGCGAGCTTCCGAGGGCGATGAAGGAGGGAATTTCCATTGATGCCTCTGCCGTCCCCGGGTTTGGCTCCGCCGAGCGTTCGGATCTTTTTCTGCATCCGGATCCGGAAACCATCACCATCGTGCCGTGGAGGCCGATCGACGGACGGGTCGCGCGCATGTTCTGTGATGTGGCGTACCCGGACGGCAAGCCGTTCGAGCGCGACACAAGGCTTATCCTCAAAAATGCCGTCAAAGCGGCACAGGATAAAAATATCCGGATCAATTTCGGACCGGAAATCGAGTTCTATGTCTTCCGGCAGGATGAGAACGGAAATCCGACGAAGGAGCCTCTCGATCACGCGGGATATATGGACATAGATCCGTGTGATCGCGGCGACAATATCCGCAGAGAGGTCTGCTTCACGCTGCTGGACATGGGAATTGTCCCGGAAGCATCGCATCACGAGCAGGGACCGGGACAGAATGAGGTCGATTTCCGCTACAGTGATCCGCTTTCCACGGCAGACAATACCGAGACTCTGAAGTGGGCCGTCCGGAGTATCTGCGACAGCAACGGCATGACCGCGGACTTTTCGCCGAAACCGCTTGCCGATGAACCCGGCAACGGAATGCATATCAATATCTCCGTCGAGAGCGGAGAGGGGAAGAATGTAACAAAGCCGTTTATGGCGGGGATCATGAAATACATCCGCGATTTCACGCTTTTCCTCAACCCCGAGAGCGAGTCCTACAGCCGTCTCGGCGTGCAGAAGGCACCGGCCTTCATCAGCTGGTCGGAGCAGAACCGTTCTCAGCTGATCCGCATTCCGGCGGCAGATGAGGGAAGGAAGAGAATGGAGCTGCGTTCTCCGGACCCGGAGGCAAATCCGTATCTCGCCTATGCACTTCTTATCTATGCAGGCCTTTCCGGCATCGAGGAAAATCTCGCACCGGAACCGAGTCTTGATGTGAATCTGTATACGGCGGATCCGGAGATGACGGCGGGTCTTAAGAGACTGCCGGCAACTCTGGCCGAAGCGGCTGCAGCTGCAAGACGCAGCGAGTTCGTGCAGAAGTATGTGCCGTCCGACATCCTGGAAATTTACTGTGAGAGAGCGTAATACTACGGCCGAGGCTTCGACGGATGCGGATTCTATTCTCCAGAGGTGATACCCATGTCGGCTATGAAAGACGGGTGCGGTGCCATTATCGTGGCGCAGAACACAACAGCATACAATACAATAAAGGGAGTCATTGCGTCTTCGTTCAGCCCGATTTCACAGGCAGTATCGCTGGCACAGGCAAGGCAGAAGCTCCTCCGGGCGGACGGATGCATTATTATCATCAACACACCGGCTGCCGATGAATTCGGAATCGATGGAGCGGTTGACATTGCCGTGAGGACCGGGACACCGGTCATGGCCCTTGTCTCCGCCGATATCTATGAGCGCGCGGTCTACCGGGCGCGCGGCACGGGAGTTTTCATTCTGTCAAGGCCGCTCAAAGGGCAGATGCTGCTCGAGAGCGCGAATCTTCTTCTCACGATGCAGAGGCGCATCCGTGACCTGCAGAGCGAGAATGACCGTCTCTCGAGACGGCTCGAGGAACTCGGACTGGTGACCCGCGCGAAGTGTATCCTCATTGAGAAAAGGCATATGACAGAGCCGGAGGCACACCGTTTTCTGGAAACCGAGGCGATGAACAATTCTCTCACGAAGAAGGAAGTCGCGCAGCAGATCATCCGGCAGTACGAAGAGTAAATGGCTGTGGACAAAAAAACAGTGAGAAAAACCAGTAAGACCGGGAAGCGATTCCCGCGGGAAAGGCAAGTGCGTATATGAAAATTGTAGTTTTGGCGGGCGGCCTCAGCACAGAGAGGAAGATATCCTTCTCTTCGGGCACGAAAATCTGTGCGGCGCTGCGGACGCTGGGTCATAAGGCAGTCCTCGTCGATATGTTCAACGGACTCGAGGAAATGGGCGAGGATGTGATCGCGAATCCTGCCGTTCTTTTTGACAGTCTGCCGGAGCTGAAGCCGGTCGTTTTCGACGGAGTTGCCCCGGATCTCGATGCCGTGAAGAGAAATCGGAAATATCAGAGCCCTTCGCTTTTCGGACGGGGCGTCATCGATATCTGCAGAGCCTCGGATGTTGTGTTCATCGCGCTGCACGGTATGAACGGTGAGGATGGAAGAGTCCAGGCAGCTTTCGATCTTCTCGGCATTCCCTATACCGGATCCGGTTATCTCGGCGCCGCGATGGCGATGGATAAGATCATCACGAAGGAAATCGTAGCACCGCAGGGTGTGAATACGCCGGCATGGCATGCGTATAAGGATGTAAAGGAGAGCGACATCCCGGCAATTCTGTCGGAGACGAAGATCCCCTGCGTCGTCAAAACGACAACGGGCGGTTCCTCCGTCGGTGTAACGATTGTGAAAAAGCAGGAGGACCTTGAGTCCGCCGTCACGGACTCGCTGAAGTATGGAAAAGACCTCCTCATCGAGCAGTATATTGACGGCCGTGAATTCACGGTCGGTGTCCTCATGGACAAAGCTCTTCCCTCTGTTGAGATCGTCCCGAAGACGAATTTCTACGACTACCAGAACAAATACAAGGCAGGCGCGACCGATGAAATCTGTCCCGGCCGCTGCACACCGGAAGTTGAGAAGAAGATGGGAGAGATGGCTGTCGCGGTTCACCGCATTCTCGGCCTTCGGACGTATTCACGTTCGGATTTCATGGTTGATGCGCACGGAGATGCGTGGTTCCTTGAGGTCAACACGCTTCCCGGCATGACACCGACCAGTCTTGTCCCGCAGGAGGCGGCTGCAGTCGGAATCTCCTATGAGAAGCTCTGCGGTATAATCGTGGACGATGCGGCGGCAAGAAGCAAGGAGTAAGCCTGCAGAAAGCAATCCCCCGGCTGGAAAGATAACCCGGCTAGGGAAACAGCCCGGCTAGGGAAACAGCCCGGCTGAGGGAAACAGCCCGGCTGAGGGAAACAGCCTGGCTGAGGGAAACAGTCCGGCTTGAAAAACAGTCCGGGCAGGGATAGTGGAAATGGAAAAAATTACATTGCGAGACATCCTCGCCGCAACGCGCGGCGAGCTCATTGGAGCATACAGGGATCTTTCTGCCCCGGTCACGGGTGTACAGTCTGACAACCGCAAGGTGAAACCGGGCGATGTATTCTTTGCCTTCGTCGGCGAGAAAACCGACGGGCATAAATATGTGAATGCGGCTCTCGAGGCGGGTGCTGCCGGTGCGGTGGTCAGCAGGACGCCGGATGAATTTCTTCCGGGCAGATTCTATGTGAAGGTGGAAGATACAATTCTTGCGGCAGGAGACCTCGCCCGCTGGTATCGGAAGCTGTTCCGCATTCCGGTGGTCGGCATCACGGGGAGCGTCGGCAAGACGACAACCAAAGACATGATTGCCTCCGTCCTCTCTGAGAAATACAGAGTGGTCCGGACCGAGGCCAATTTCAATAATAATATCGGTCTTCCGCGGACGATATTCCGCTTTGATCACACGACAGAGCTCGGCGTCATCGAAATGGGAATGAATCATCCGGGCGAGATTGATTATCTCACGCGGATCGCGCAGCCGACCGCAGTTACCATCACGAACGTGGGTGATGCGCACATCGGTCTCCTCGGCAGCAGGAACAATATTTTCCACGCCAAAACGGAAATCTTTCAGGGACTTTCGGACGGCGGTTTTGCGGTGATGAACGGCGACGATGAGAATCTGAGAAGACTTCGCCCTGAGAATCCACGTTTTGACGAAGAGAAAACGGGGACAGGAATTCCGTTCCCGGAGCTTGCGGCGAGATTCCGGTTTGCCTGGGTCGGCGAGTCAGAGGACTGCGATTACCGTGCGGTCAAGATCCAGGATGATCTGCCGGACTGTGTGAGGTTCGAAGCGCTCACGCCGGTCGGGACGATGGAAATCACGGTTCCGGCGCTCGGGCGGCACATGATTTATCCTGCCCTCACTGCAGCGGCTATGGGAGTTCACTTCGGACTTACGAAGGAACAGATCGGGGCTGGGATTGCGCATTATCAGGCAACAAAGATGCGCATGGAAGTTCTTCGTCCGGGACATGGAACGATTATTTACAATGACACCTACAACGCAAATCCGCAGTCGATGAAGGCAGGACTTTCAGCACTGTCACAGACCGCAGGGGTCCGGCATGTGGCCGTTGTCGGTGACATGTTTGAACTCGGCCGGGAAGAGGAGCGGTGTCACCGCGAGATCGGCTCTTTCGCGGCAGGACTTCGGATTGATACGCTTGTCACAGTCGGCCGTGCGGCAGAGTACATCGCGGATGAGGCAAAGAAACACGGAATGAAGGATGTCCGTGCGGTGAAGGACAAGGCAGAGGCGGAGCAGATCCTAGGTGAATTGATCGCTCCGGACACAGCGTATTTCGTCAAGGCCTCGCACGGTATGGCACTCGAGGAGTTGGCAGCTTTTCTCGAGGAAAAAATCAAGGCAATGTAAGTCTCTCTTTCCGGGGAGATCTTCACAGACGGAGGAAACGTGCACCGCGGGCGCACAAAAAAAGCAGCATCCCGAAAAAGGATGCCGCTTTTTTTATATTCGGTGTTACGCAGAAGTTCAGCTCAGGGTGATGTCATCCCAATAATCGCTCGGAACGAGGGAGATGTAGGTCTTGCCCTGGTTGATCTGAATCTCATTTCCGTCCGCATCAAAATACTGCGTGATGCCGGTGTCGCTAACCTTGGACCAAGTGATCGGGATGGCCTTGCCGCCGGTCAGATAGTAACCGTCCTCATTGGTGGTCTCGCAGTTGTAAATGAGATAACCATTATCATCAAGCTGCGTGAAGGAGCACTTCTGAAGGATCACGTTCGTGAAGGTGAGCGGATCGCCGGAATCTGCATCGGTGTGCTGGCTGCCGTATTCATAGTAGTCATACGTTCCGGTGCTGTCATTGTACTTGAGCTCGGACTTATTGTGTTTGAAAGCTGCGCTCAGATTGACATCGGTTGCATCGACTGCGTCCGACTGGCCGGAAAGATCAATGGTCGTGCCGTAGTCCGCGAAAAGGAAATGCGAATCGCGTGTCGGCTTATAGTCGTTGTAATCCGTGGAAATTCCCGCGGATTTTGCTTCCTTTTCGACATCGCCCTTGCAGACATACTCGGTGAATTCCCAGTCCTTGCCGTTGCTGACACGGGAGAAGACACCGGAGAGGTGATCTGCCCAGTCATTGGAAAGGTACTGGTCAATGTAATAAGGTCCGCCATCGTGGCAGAGAATTGCGTTGTACTCTCCCATCAGAAGGATGTTGGTCGGACGGGTACTGCGGACAGAACCGAGCTGATCAATATTACCCCAGTCCTTGACTACACACATAAGACGGGTAATGCGGTCGTTTTCCGTGCTGTTCATCAGTTCGTAGACGATATCGGCATCTGCGGTTCCGTAATGTGGAAGAGCAGTCTTTTCATTATCGACCATGACAGCGATCGGACGCTGATTCTTGAGATCTTCACTGATCGGCTCACCGGTGAGCTCACTGCGGTAGGTTCCTGCCGGAAGCTCTGCGGAGGATGCTGTATCCTCGGTTGTTGCTTCACTGGATGCCTCGGAAGCTTCACTGCTGGTCGGGATCGTCTCTTCGGCAACAGAGATCGTTGTAAGTGTCGAGGAATCACTGCTGGAACCGCAGCCGGCGAGGCTTGCGGCAGCGATTACAGCTGCGGCAGCGGCACCGAATAATTTTTTGTTCATTCTCATCTAAGTTTTCTCCTGAAACGTTTTTCAACAACAATAAAATCCGGTTATGCGGGCGCATAAAAAACGCATAAAAAATAAGTCCGGACCGGACCTGACTGTGAACGCTTTTCTATTCTATCACAGTCTATTCTGTTTTCACAGAATCAGCTTTTTTTGTTATCATATTCATACCCTGCAGTCTGTATGTCTGCATCGGCAGGACATACAGACCGGATACGGATTGATTAAGCCGGAGGATGGAATATGAAATCTCATAAAAGCATATATGTCTCCGGTAAGGGAAGAAAGCAGAGCCCGGAAAACAGCAAATCCGAACGGGTGATCTTTTTTCTGTATCTGGCTTATTTTCTTCTTATTGCAGTTCCGCTGGCAATTGCGCAGCCGGTCATTCTTTCGGAGCCTCTGCTTCCGAATCCGCCGGATGAAATATCTCGGCTCATCATTCCGATGTATATCGCGAAGTTCGGCAAACTGCCGACTGGCTATGAGCCGGAGGTGCAGATCGCCGGTTACGGCGGATCGTATGCATTTTTCCCCTGTTTCCCGTACATGATCATGGGCGCAATCATGCGGGCCGAGTATCTTTGTGGGCTGCCGGATTATATCCTTATTTATACGGCGAGGCTTGTGAATGTTACCTCGGGTGTCCTCATGGCCGTCGGGGTCCGGAAGCTTGCGGGGCGCGTTTTCAATGACCGCGGGGCCGCATGGGTTTTTGCGTTTGCAGTGATGTTCTGGCCGGAGCAGCTCTTCGTGCATACGTACGTGAACTGCGAATCGATGAGCCAGCTCTCCATCGTGATCATTCTGCTCGCACTTGTCGGGCTCTATCAGGACGGGCCGGGGGAAAGGAACTGTATTCTCCTTTCGGCCGGGCTCATTCTCTGTATCCTTACTTATTACAATGCATATGGATATGTGCTTGCGGCAGTGGCACTGTTCTTTGGATGGTTTGCAATCCGGATTCATGAAACGAAGCGCGGAGCAGGAATTACCGCAGGCGCCGGGACGGAAATGGACAAAACATCGGAAAATTCCGGTTCATACGGCAGTACTGCCGGAAATGCTGCGAAGGATGCGGATACAGCCGCAGAAGTCCGCCTGCTTCGAAGGTCCATGGGACGGTACGGACGGATGGTATTTCTGATCGTGCTCATCGGTGCCGGATGGTGGTTTGTGAGAAGCGGTATTCTTCATAACGGCGATCTTTTCGGACTGAAGACACTTTCCGAGTCGCGGGCGCCGCGGGAGGAGCTGTTTGGCCTTACCTATTATGAGCAGGGAAAATCTGTCTTCACGATGTTTAAAGAGACAGGACTCGCCCGGACGCTGCTTCGTTCGTTCATCGCCTGCTACGGTTCCTTAAGTATCTGGGCGGGGCCATGGCTTTACCGCTTCGATGAAATTTTCCTCTTCGGCGGTGCAGCCATGTGTATTGTCTTCCGGATTATGAGAACAGTCCGCAGGCACGGCTCCGGGAAGAAGTCAGGAGACAGGCTACAGCAGGAACCCGGGGACGAGTCCGGGGACGGGCTCCGGCAGAATTCCGGGTATTGGACACGCACGTATTTTCATATCATTATGATTCTGGCGATGGCGATTGTCTTCGGGCTCTGGCTCTATTACTGCTACAGGATGGATTTTCAGGCGCAGGGACGCTATCTTCTTGCAACGGTCACACCGCTGTTTTACTATTGTACTTCAGGATGGCTTTGTCTTGCGGATGCACTGAAAATCCGCGGGTGGGCCCGCACGGTGATCTGTATTCTCGGCGCGGCTGCGTTCGTATATCTCGAGGCGGACTTTGTGTTCGGAACGGTCATTCCGATCTGTTTATCCTGAGCGGCAGTGTACCGCTTTTCAGGAAAGATGTGATACGTAAAACCTTCTCCGGGCAGCCAGGGCTTCGCCGGAGACTTCAAAGCTGAAATCACAGCGGCGCCCGGCGGCCGCTAATGCGAGGGCAGAATGGTTTTTTCCAGTATTATCTTCGTATTTCTTTTCCTTCCGATCGTTCTTCTTGCTTATTATCTTGTGAAGAATGACCGTGCCCGCAACGGGATTCTTCTCGTCGCCAGCCTCATTTTCTATGCGTACGGCGAGCCGCGGTTCGTTTTCGCGATGATCGGATCGATCGTGGGCAATTATCTCTTCGCGCTCGGGATTGATCATTTTGAGAAAAAGGGAAACCGGAAAGCAAAAAAGACTGTCCTTGTCTTCGATGTGATTGCGAATCTTTCCGTTTTCTTCATCTTCAAGTATCTTAACTTCTCGCTGAAGGCGCTGAACGATATTTTCCATGTGGGCGTCACGGTGACAGACATCGCGCTTCCGATCGGAATTTCATTCTTCACATTCCAGGCGATGTCCTATGTCTTCGATGTCTACCGCGGCGACACAGAGGTACAGAAAAATCCTTTCCGCCTTGGCCTTTATATTGCGTTCTTCCCGCAGCTTATTGCAGGCCCGATCGTCCGTTATAAACAGATCAACAGGCAGATTGAATCGCACCGCGTGATCACAGCTTCAGAGTTCGGTTATGGAATCGAACGGTTCATGATCGGCTTCTGCAAAAAAGTCATCATTGCGAATAACCTTTCTTCGGCGGCGGAGGATACATTCTGCTACCTTGATTTTGCAGCCGCGAACAAGCCGGTCCTTTTCTACTGGCTCGGTGCAGTTGCATATATGCTGCAGATCTATTTTGATTTCTCGGGCTATTCCGACATGGCCATCGGTCTCGGACACATGTTCGGATTCAAATTCGAGGAGAACTTCAACTATCCTTACATCGCAAAATCGGTCACGGACTTCTGGCGCCGCTGGCACATCTCTCTGTCGAGCTGGTTCCGCGATTATGTCTATATTCCGCTCGGAGGTTCGCACGTATCGGTTCCGCGCCATATTTTCAACATGTTCGTTGTCTGGATGCTGACCGGCATCTGGCACGGTGCGAATTACACGTTTTGGGTCTGGGGCTTCATCTACTGGGTATTCCTGGTGATTGAAAAGTACCTGGTGAAGCCGGAAAAGAGAAATCGTTTCGTGCAGTTTATCTGGAGAATCGTCACGCTGCTTCTCGTTCTTTTCAACTGGGTTATGTTCAACGCGGTCGGTCTCAAACAGGGTATTCATTACTGGATGGCGATGCTCGGCCGCTACAGCGGTTCGCTCGGCCTGCATGATCCGAGCGTCATCCGGATGGTCCGCGAATTCTGGCCGTATTTCCTGCTCGGTATTCTTTTCTCGATGCCGATTGCAAAGAGCATCAAGGCAAAGTGCGACGGCAGTGCGGCTGCGCGCAGGGTCTGCGACGTCGCCGTCCCGGTCGGATTGTTTCTGGCTTTCCTATGGGCGGTCACGTTCCTTGTGATGGGAGCTCATAACCCGTTCATTTACTTTAATTTCTGACGGCAAAACCGCATCCGCGGATTTTGCCTCAGCGGGGTATAAGTTTGAAAGTCCTGCTGATGCAGAACTTTCAAACTGCAGCATCGGTGCTGAAGCACCGGCTGCCGCATTCGGCGAAACCGCATCCGCGGATTTTGCCTCAGCGGGGTATAAGTTTGAAAGTCCTGCTGATGCAGGACTTTCAAACCGCAGCATCGGTGCTAAAGCACCGGCTGCCGCATTCGGCAAAACCGCATTCGCGGATTTTGCCTCAGCGGGGTATAAGTTTGAAAGTCCTGCTGATGCAGGACTTTCAAACCGCAGCATCGGTGCTGAAGCACCGGCTGCCGCATTCGGCAAAACCGCATCCGCGGATTTTGCCTCAGCGGGGTATAAATATGACAGAAGAAATCAGAGAAAGTTCATTGCGTCTGAAACTGATGGCGGTGCTGTTCACTGTCTTCGTTGCGGCTGCTGCCGTTTATACCGATATCGGGTTTGCGCACTATAAGATCACCGGAGAGCCGGATCTGTCCTACTGGACGCGGAATTCCTCGGACAATTTCGAGAGTGAATACACGGGCTGCATGCCGTTAAAACTTGCCGCTCTTTCGGTAAATGGAGCCATCAATAAATCACTCGGGCAGCGGGAAATGAACGAAGTCATCCGCATGAATAACGGGTACCTGATGTCCCCGATGCTTCCGGCGTCGGATGAACGCCTGAAATATGAGGCAGATCAGATCATCGCGCTGCAGAACGAACTCGAATCGCAGGGTGTGCAGTTCCTCTATGTCGCGACGCTCACGAAGAACAGCAACTACGATCCGCAGCTTCCGGTCGGCGAGGACGATTATACCAATTCCAATCTCGACAAGTTTCTTTCCTATCTCGATGAGGGAGGTGTGAACTATCTCGATTTACGGGAGACCGCACACGAGGAAGGACTGAATACCTACGATCTTTTCTACCACACGGATCATCACTGGACGACAGAGGCGGGCTTCTGGGCTTATACGGAGATCGCAAAGTGGCTGGAAGCGAACTGCGGATTCGAGATTGATGATACCCTCACGGATTTCGACAACTATGAGGTCACGCATTACGAAAATGCCGTGCTCGGTTCGAGGGGAAAGCGGGTTGGTGTCTGCTACGGAGGACTTGATGATTTTGATGTGATCAAGCCGAAGTTTGAGACGAAGCTCGAGGACCTTGAAACACATGAGGTCGGAACCTTCGAGGACCTTCTTATCAACGAGGATTACGTGAAAGAAAACAAGGACAAGCTCCTGAGCGCGGATATCTATGATCTCGGACTGCAGGGCTCGATGCACACGCAGAATCAGCTGTGCACGAATGATTCGAATATTATCCTGGTCGGTGACTCCTTCTCCTTCACGGTGGAGCAGTATCTCGCGCTTTCGACCAATCGATTCGATGTGCTGTCGGCATATGTCCCGAACGGACTGGCCGATCTTGTAAAACAGGTCCATCCGACCTGCGTCATTGTCGCACAGTGCCCGGTCTTTAACCTCGGATCGGATATGAGTTTTGACTTCGGATACGGAACCGGGGAATGACCGGCGGAAGGCGTCGGGGCGTCAGAACGGAACGAAGCAGAACACAGCAAACAGAGGGAATCAGCAATAACAGTTTAATGAAAAGGGGTACAGGCAGTATGGTGGATTCGAAGGTATTGGAACGCATTTACGGGGAAAAAGCGTCACAGGCAGAGGGCCGCTACGAAAGTCTGGAGAAGAATTTCCGGGAGAAGTTCGGTGAGAGTGTGCCGGAGTTTTTCTCGGCGCCGGGGCGCACGGAGATCATCGGCAATCACACGGATCACAATGGAGGGCGCATTCTCGCGGCAAGTATTGAGATGGATACAATTGCTGCCGCTGCCCGGACGGATTCTCCGGTTGTTACAATCATCAGCGAAGGGTACCGCGACCCGATCGTCGTTGACACGTCGGAACTGGACAAGGTTCCGCTCTGCAAGGGTTCTGTCTCGCTGGTTGCAGGAATTCTTGCCGGCGCTCTGAAATTCGGCTATCAGATCGGCGGCTTTAACGCATATGTTTCGACGCAGGTCATTTCCTCGGCGGGGGTCAGTTCATCGGCATCGTTCGAGATGCTCGTCTGCGCCATTATCAATCATTTCTTCAATGAAGGAAAGATTGATTATGCGCACTATGCGCGGATGGGCCAGTACGCGGAGAATGTCTACTGGAAGAAGGCGTCCGGCCTGATGGATCAGATGGCCTGCGCGGTCGGCGGAACGATTCTGCTTGATTTCGGCGGCGGTGACGTGAAGGTGGAGAAAGTCGATTTTGATTTTGGATCGATCGGATACAATGAGGTCATCATCAACACTGGAAAGGGCCACGCGGATCTTTCGGCCGAATATTCTTCCATCCCGAACGAGATGCGCGAGGTAGCACATGAATTTGGCGCGGAGAATCTCTGCGATGTAAAGGAAGAGGATGTGCTTGCAAAGATTCCGGAGCTCCGGGAGAAACTCGGAAGCGACCGTGCTGTCATGAGGGCACTTCATTATTTTGAGGAATGCAGAAGAGTTGACCTCGCGGCAGCGGCATTGAAGGAAGGCCGCAAGGAGGAAATGCTCAGGCTGATCGATGACTCCGGCAGAAGTTCTTTTGAGATGCTCGAGAACTGCTATGTCGACAGCAATCCGAAGGAACAGTCCATTCCCATGGCGTTAGCCCTGTCAAGAATCTATATGAGCCGCATCGGGGCAGGTGTCTGCCGTGTTCATGGCGGCGGTTTTGCCGGCGTCATCATGTGTGTGCTTCCGAAGGATAAGACGGAGGGATTCGTGGACTTCATGGCGCCGTATTTCGGCAGGGAAAACATCTACATCACCGGAATCCGCGCTGCAGGAGCCGTGACCGTGGAGTGAAATGCGGGCACCTGGCACAAGGCCAGGCACAGGGCCAGGCGCAGGGCCCGAATGCCAGGGCCGGACATCGTCCGGGCGCAGCCCTGGCAGCGAAATAACAGGACGGACGGGACAGGTTCTGGAGAAGCGGGGACATGAGTATGGTAATTGCAGAATTCCTGAGCAGCATTCATATGCCGGATGAGGCCGCGGAGGCCATTCTGGACGCCGGCAGCAAAAGCGAAGTAAAGGAAATTCTCTCGTCCGATGATTTTGAAAGGCTTTGCTTTTATCCGACGGCGGAAGAGGCCGGAAAACATATAAGAGAAAGGCTGAGCGGGAAGGATGGCCGGGGATTTTCTGAGCTTTTTATTCACTGTGCCGCTGCGGTACGAAACCGAAATGAAGGCTGCTGGAAGAGTTTTGACGGAGACATCTTTACGGCGACGTTCGGATGCTTCTCCCGGTTTGTGAACGAATCGCTTGTTTCGTACGGGTACTATGCTTTCGACCGCGGCTTTTGGACAATCCGGCAGATCGGCGCTGTTCTGTTTCGGCTCGGCGCCCTCGAATATGAAATCTGCAGGGACGAAAAGCGGGTTCAGATCCATATCCCGAGCGATGCGGACCTTCGGAGAAATTCAATATCGGCGTCGCTGGCGATGGAAATGGAGTTTATGAAAAATCATTTTCCGGAGGTGTGCGGATGGACGCATTCCTGCGGGTCGTGGCTTCTCTCGCCGGCGCTTCCGGAGCTTCTCCCGGAGACATCGAACATTCTTGCGTTTCAGAGACGTTTTTCCCTGGCAAAAACGGACCCGGAGGCAAGGGATTATCTTCAGTGGGTATATAAATTCGCGGATCCGGACCGGAGTAGTATCAATCTGAACGAGCTTCCGGAGAACACCTCTCTTCAGAAAAGAATGAAGGAATTTGTACTTGCCGGCGGCAGGGTCGGTGTCGGATACGGCGACCTTACGGACCGGAAGTAAGGCCAGTGCCGGGCAGCTGCCCTGGGCCGGCTGGACAAGATGAAAACAGAATAATAAAATCCAGTAATGACCGGTCGGCTTCCGGGTTATTACTGGATTTTGTTTTTGCTTTTTATAGTGAGGTTACTGGCGAATGGAAAAAGTACGGGATCGAATTATTGAAGCATACGATTCAATGACAACGGTTGAGCGCGGTGTGGCGGACTTCTTTCTCAAGAATGAAGACCTGATGGATTTTTCGTCACGGAATATATCCGGTCTTCTCTACATTTCAGAACCTACGCTCTCCCGATTTGCCCAGAAATGCGGCTACGACGGCTACAGAAAGTTTATTTATGACTATGAGAAGGAAATCGCCGAGGCGATCCGGGAGAGAAATATCAGTGAGCTGTCCCACCGTGTGAAGGGAACCTATGAGCGCCTTCTGAATGAAGAGTTTCAGCAGCTCGAGGAGGAAAAGGTAAAGAAAGTCTCCGAAATGTTGGGCAAGGCGGAGAAGGTCTATGTCTGCGGGCGGGGAAGCTCGGGTTTTGCCGCCAGAGAATTTTATCTGCGGTTCATGCGGCTGGGTCTGGAGGTTCAGGCATTGACTGATCCGCAGGTAATATCCATGATCGCAGCTGTGAGCGGCCCGGAAACGCTTGTAATAGGAATTTCGCTGAGCGGTCATACGGAAGAAATTCTCGAAGCGCTTACAACTGCAAAGAGCAGGAATGCCTCCGCTGTTCTGATCACTTCGGACCGCGATACGGCGATGAAATCCGTGTGTGATGAAGTTCTGCTGGTGGCAGGCGACCGGAACATGGATACCGGAACCGAGATTTCTCCGCAGTTTCCGATCCTCATGCTGATGGACGTTCTCTATATGTATTATCTGAAAAATGACACCAAGGAGAAAACGCGGAGGTGGAATGAAACGCTGAAGGCACTGCATGAACACCGAAAACCAGAAGAAGGAGAAAGAGGCAATGGACAGGATGAATAAGACAGCATATCTGGGAATCGATATCGGCGGGACAGACGTAAAAATGGGTCTGATCACGGGAAAAGGAGAGATCATTGCGAAAACGGAGACTTCGGTATCTTTTGACGGCTATAAGACACCGATCATTGACACAGTCATCCGCTGCGCATCCTCTTTTCTTTCCTCCATGAAGGAATCCGATACGTGTGCAGGGTATATGCCGGCAGCGATCGGAGTATCAGCCACGGGTCAGGTAGACACGGAGAAAGGCATTATTACAGGGGCAGCAGGGCATATCCCGGGCTGGACAGGAACGACGGTCGGAGAGGATCTCGAAAAGGCTTTTGGTCTCCCGGTTCATGTCGAAAATGATGCAAATTGCGCCGTGCTTGGGGAACGCTGGACCGGGGCTGCCAGGGGTGTAGACGATGTGATTGCCGTCACGATCGGAACCGGAGTCGGCGGCGGAGTGATCACCGGCGGACATCTGCTCTCCGGGGCCAGAGGAATCGCAGGAGAACTGGGGCATATTATTATCAACGGAGACGGCGAGCTCTGCAGCTGCGGCAACCGAGGGTGCCTCGAGCGGTACGGATCAACGACGGCATTGGTCCGGATGGTAAGCGAAGAAACGGACCGTGGCAATATTCCTGCTTTCAGAGACGGAATAAACGGAAAAACGATCTTTACCCGGCTCGCAGAGGAAAAGGCCGGGGAAAGAGCGGATAACAGTGCCGGAAAGAATACGGAGCAGGGTACTCTTGAAGAGGTCGTCAGATGCTGGATCGCGTATATAGCGGACGGACTCGTAAGCCTCGTTCACATTTTCAATCCGGCGGTGATTCTGATCGGCGGAGGTGTCAGCGCGCAGGAAGATCTTTTTATCGATCCCCTCCGAAGGCAGGTTCTTTCAAGAGTCATGCCTTCCTATGCGGAAGATCTCGTTATTAAAAGAGCCGCCCTCGGAAATGATGCCGGCATGGTCGGAGCGGTCGCAGCATACATCGAAAGCACAGGAACTGTATTCTGAAACTACTTTCAGAGTTTGCGGCGAACTTGCATTTCTGCCAATATCACTGCTATGATAGCTTTCGTGAGTCAACAGACAGACTGTAGAAATGACTGTATTGATTTGAAAGGCGCAGCGCCAGACCGGAGTTTTGACGCAGAGCCATAAAAGAGTGAAAAGGTAAAACCGGCAAAGAGGCCGGGATGGCGAGAAACCATCCCGGCCTCTTTGTGCAGGCGGCGGCCGTGCATCACCCTGTGCGAAGCGTGAGATGACGGCGGGCGGCGGCCGCGCATCACCCGGTGCGAAGCACGAAATGACGGCGAAGCCGTGAATTCACTTTCTAAATTGCAGAATGCCTTGATTCAGATGATGCCAGTAAGTAAAATGCATATTAATCAGTTGAATTCAGACAAAAAAATGGGCAACATTGACAACTGGTGACAGACCATTAGCCATACTCATGTGCTAATTGTCTATATCTGCTGTCGGGCAAACACTGCTGGATGAAATGAATGACTATAGTCCGGCGGCAGATTTTTTATTTCAGACTCTGAATCAGCAGGTACAACCCACAGGAAAACATTTTACAGCGGTTTCCTGTTGAGAATACACCAAATGGGAGGAATATTATGAACGGAAAGAAACTTGTAGGTATTGGTCTGGCTGCAGCCATGACCGGTGGTCTGCTTGCAGGATGTGGAAGCACCACCTCGGATTCCGCCACATCGACATCTGCAGACACGGCTTCCGCTGAAACCGCGACATCTTCCGCTACTGCATCGGACACGGCAGCATCGGATGGTCAGGCAGCATCCGGGGACCGGGAAACCGTGAACTTCTGGTATCTGTGGGGCGGAGATGAAGCCGGTTACATCGAACAGATCATTCAGGCTTACAACGAGAGTCAGGACAAATATGAGGTTGTAGGGCTCAGCACTCCGGATCAGCAGAAGGTGATCACCGGCATTTCCGGCGGAGACGGCCCGGATATAACCGATGATTTCGGCTCAAGCATCCCGAATTATGCGGAGCAGAACATTGCCATGGCTCTTGACGATTACATCGCAAAGGATGGCATTGATGTCAACTCTACCTTCATCTCCGGCTCGATGGATCAACAGACCTATAACGGAAAGGTCTATGCACTCCCGATCAGTGCAAACGTCAATGCGCTGTATTACAACAAGGATCTCCTGAGTGCGGCGGGATACGATAATCCGCCGGCTACCATGGAAGAGCTTCAGGAAATGGCATCCAAACTGACGACCGCCGAGAACGGAACCATCACACAGTTTGGCGCTCCGCTCATTCCGACTTCCTACTGGTGGGAGAATTTTGTTTTTGCGAACGGCGACACCTTCGGTGAGCCCGGCGCATTAAAGGCGGACAACGAAGGCTTCGTCAAAGCTCTTACCTGGCTTCAGAATTATGTATCTGAGTTCGGCTCCGATACGGTCAACAGCTACGTGACATCCGGCCAGTCCAAGATCAACTCTGCACAGGATCCGTTCCTTGCAGGAGAACAGGCACTCAGAATCGACGGTCCCTGGTTCTACAAGATGGCAAAGGATGCGGGCGTGAATTTTGGCCTCGTTCTCACCCCTTCCTATGAGGCGCAGGGCGATAAGACGTACAGTCTGCTTGATACGTCCAACTTCTATATCCCGTCCACAGCCAAGAATCCGGATGGAGCGTGGGATTTCCTGAAATACATCACGATGGGCGACGGAGCTAAGATGTTCATCACTCTCAAGGGTGATCTGCCGGCTCTTCAGTCTCTGCTGGACGACCCGGATGTTTCGGGCGCTTCGGAATCCTACGATGTATATCTGAAGGTGCTCTCTGATTCTACGCTGGTGACCATGCCGAACATTCTGGACAGCACATCCTTCGACACCGCGCTTCAGACTGCTATTGATACGGTCATGCTCGGCGGGAGTGCGGAGGATGCCGTCAAGGAAGCACAGGATACAGTATCCAGTATTGAATAACAACATAAGCTGAGACAATCGGCTTTTAACAGCGCCTGTCTGCTCTACGGATATATCAATCGGTGGATGGCAGACGGGCGCTTATCTTTTTGAACATATAGAGGCTTTTATGAGAAAACCCAGGACAAAGGCAAATATCCGCGCACGGAAGGAGAACAGGGATGGATTTCTGTTTGCGCTCCCCTGGCTGATCGGTTTTCTGGCATTCAGTCTTTATCCCATCGCGATGTCAGCATATTACAGTTTTACCGATTTCAGCGCCATCAAGGATCCGGTATGGGTGGGATGGAAGAATTATTCAGACCTCATGAAGGATAAGCTGTTTTGGAGGAGTCTTGAAAACACTCTTCTTTATGTGGCGATTTCTGTACCGGTAACGATTCTTCTCTCCCTGCTGCTTGCGGCTCTTTTAAAAATCGTCACTGTCGGGAAGGCTTTCTTCCGGTCGATCTTCTTCATACCTTCTATTTTCCCTGTTGTGGCATCGACCATGATCTGGCTCCTTATCCTGGATCCGATCAGCGGCTATCTCAACCGGTTTCTTAACCTGATCGGACTTCCATCCGTAAACTGGCTGGGCAATCCTGTCTGGACAAAACCGGCACTGGTCATTATGACCTGCTGGGGTGTCGGCTCGACGGTCGTCATACTCCTGGCTGCGATGGGAGATGTTCCATCCGAGCTGTATGAATCAGCCTCTATCGACGGCGCCGGAACATGGACCCAGTTCTGGAAGATCACAGTGCCCGGCATAGCCCATGTTCTTCTTTATCAGATCATCCTTGCAGTCATCAATGGCTTCCAGTACTTCACACAGGTATACATCCTGTGCAGCGCACAGTCCGGAAACTTAAGCGCCGGCGTGGGAGCAGGAAAGCAGAACAGCCTGCTCATGTATCCGCTGTATCTGTTCCAGAATGCGTTCGGAAGGCTGAAAATGGGTACCGCATCGGCAATGGCATGGATTCTCTTTGTCATCGTTCTTCTGCTTACCCTTCTGATGATCAAGGTTTCAGATAAATATGTTGATGTGAAATAAAGGAGGCGAACGGGATGGAAGAAAAAAAGGTTAAAGGAAGGCTCGGAAATCTTGTTCCATTTATCCTTCTTTGCATTTTTGCAGTCATCTATATCTTTCCGATACTGATCATGCTGTCCTCCTCATTCCGGACAAACGATCAGATCTTCGACACTTCTCTTGGACTGTGGCCGGAGAGCTTCAATCTCGATAACTTTACGGAAGTGTTCGATGTGATGCCGTTCTGGAAATATTTCTGGAACACGATGTGGGTCACCGGAATGAACGTCCTCGGGACGCTGGTCTGCACACCGATGATTGCTTTTTCCCTTTCCAAGATCCGCTGGAAGGGCAGAGACCTGTATTTCAGCATCATCATGGCCAGCATGATGATCCCGTACACGGTTACCATGATTCCCCTTTACAGACTCTGGTCCAAAGCGGGATTTGTCGGTACTTTCTGGCCCCTGATCATTCCTGCATTTTTTGGATATCCCTTTTATATCGTGATCCTTCGTCAGTTTATGCTTACAATTCCGGACGAGCTGATCGAAGCTGGAGAAATTGACGGAGCCACCAGATGGCAGATTTACTGCAAGGTCATTCTTCCGCTCTCCAAACCGGGAATTGCGACGGTCACGATCTTTACATTTATGAGCACCTTTTCCGACTTCCTCGGACCGCTGCTTTATGCCAACAACAGTGACCATTACACTCTTTCCCTCGGACTATATTCCTTCATGAATGAGCACACCGTTGACTGGGCAGGGATGATGGCCGCGGCTACGCTGCTCATGATCCCGATTCTGATTGTGTTCGTATTCTGCCAGCGATATCTCATGGATGGAATTTCAACATCCGGTCTGAAGGGATAATACAGGGGAAAATGACGGATGCCGCAAAAACGCGGCACGGGGTATAACGATGGATCATTCAAAAACGAAAATACTTTATGTTCCGCTTGATGACCGGGACTGTAATTACAATTTTCCTTATTTTCTCTGCCAGATGACGGATGACTGTGAAATCCTGCGGCCGCCCTACGAGTGGATGGGAAAACTCAAAGAGCCGGCGGACTGCGGCAGGATCTGGGAATGGCTTTTCGAAAATGTAAAAGACTGTCAGTACTGCATTCTTTCGGTCGACACTCTGGTCTACGGAAACATAGTGAACTCGCGGACACATCATCTGTCGGAAGAGGAGTGCAGCCGCAGGCTGGAAGGATTCCGGAAACTCAAAACGATCAATCCTGAGGTTCATATTCATGCCTTCAATCTGGTTGCCCGTGTAGCTGCTTACAACAGCAGCCAGGAAGACCCGGATTACTGGGAGAATTACGGCGAGGACATCTGGAAATATACCTGGCTTCTCGACAAGGAAAGGCAGATCGGAGTAAGCCCGGAAGAGAAGAAGGAAATCGAAACTCTCAAGGATACAATTCCGCAGGATTATCTTACGGATTTTCTCGAACGAAGAAAAGTAGACCGATTTGTCAACCTGCAGAGCGTAAAGCTGACACGGGATGGGGTCTTCGATATCCTGACGGTTCCCAAGGATGATACTGCTGAATACGGCTACGCGGCGATGGACCAGGCGGTACTGGCCGGGAAGATTCGCGAAGAGAGGCTGTATGACCGGGTTTTCGTCTATCCGGGAGCGGACGAAGTCGGGAGCGTATTGTTTGCGCGCGTCTTTAATGAGGTGCATCACTACGTGCCCGCCGTCTATGTGCGCTATTCATCCATCAACGGTCCCGCGGTCTGCCCGAGATACGAAGACCGTCCGCTTGGCGAGAGTATCAAGTGGCAGATCACGTCGGCCGGCGGCATCATCACGGAGACTCCTACAGACTCGGACTGTATGCTGGCGGTAAACTGCAGCGGTACCCGGCAGTACGAGAGCGCGGATCAGCTGAATCGTCCGGTGTCCTACAAGAACAATACAAACAGCGAGGAGCTGCTTCGATACATCAGCTATTATCGCGAAAAGTACGATAAGGCCATCGGCGTGTCGGATGTCTCTACCAGCAATGGCTGTGACAATGAGTTCATGGACAATGCATGCCTTCATGGAACGTTCGACAAAATCGATGCAGTGGGCGGATGGAACACGGCGGAGAACACCAATGGTGTTGTGATAGCGCAGATGATGATTGCCGCTTATTATGACCGTTTTCGCGGATGCGGCAGGCAGATGGAAGCGTCGGATACATTCTTTGCAAGATCTCTTGTTGCGGACTGGCTCAGTCAGGCAAATGTCGCCCGTGAGTTCTACGAGGACTATGCCCCGGCACACGGGATCGATCCGTATCGTCTCCATGACTGTATGGATGAGGTGACGGGTTTTTACGAGAAGAGAATCGATGAGCTCCTCGGAGAAAAACTTCATCACAGCATCAAGGGGAGAAAAGTGGTCCTCGACCGCGTTCGGTTTAACTGGGACGGAGCGTTTTACTTTGCAGCGGACTGCTCGCTGAAGTAGCGATGGGCATGGCCTGTTTTCCGATTGAATGGAACAGGACGGGCTTAGACGGTACCAGGATTACAGGGGCTGGTCAAGACAAAAAGAGCAGGAAAAACAGAGCAGAAAAAACAGACATCCTTGAGAAGGGGTTATTAGAATCAAATGAAACAGTTGAATATCATGGTCATCGGAGCGCATCCGGATGACTGCGAGGGAGGCTGCGGCGGAATCGCACTCAAATACATAAAAGAGGGCTCCAAGGTCACGTTCGTTTCCGTCACCGACGGAAGCGCAGGGCACCAGACGATGGATCGGAAAACGCTCGCGAATGTCCGCAGAGAAGAAGCAGAAAGGTCTGCAGCGGTATCGGGAGTAAAATCCATTGTCCTTGATCATCCGGACGGACTTCTGGAGAACACACTCGAAAACCGCGAGGAAATGGTGCGGCTCATTCGAAATATCAAGCCGGACATTATCTTCACTCACAGAATCAATGATTATCACCCGGATCACAGAACGACGTCACAGATTGTCGAGGACAGTTCTTATCTGGTGATGGTTCCGGCTGTGTGCCCGGATGTCCCGGCGCTCGATTATCAGCCTGCCATATTTTTTATCTATGATTTCTTCCGGTATCCTTATCGGTTTCATCCGGATATTGCGGTGGGAATTGATGATGTTATCGATCAGAAAATTCAAATGACATCCTGCCACAAATCGCAATATCATGATTTCCTTCCGTGGATGGCATTGAAGCAGGGGGAAATCGATTCCACCTATGACATTGACAATTATGCCCGCGATGCCATTGTGAACTGGGACCGGAAAGTGGCGGATGAATGCCGGCAGGAACTGGACAGACGCTATGGGAAGTCGGAAACATTTCAATATGCCGAGGCATATGAGCTGAGTGAATATGGCAGTCAGATCCCGGAGAGCGAACTGGAAGAGTATTTTCCGAGATAGCTGTTTGGACAATATCGGGTTTTCACGGTACCGAACTTTACATACAATAAATTTTTCGCCGGAGGTGCGGTCAGGCACCGTGATCAGAAAATGATACCCGGCAGAAAGGACATGATGAATAAGGAAGAGCTGTTCGCAAAAATCAGAGGAGGATTGATCGTCTCCTGCCAGGCACTCAAAACAGAACCTCTTTACAGTTCTTTTATTATGTCGAGAATGGCTTATGCGGCCGAGGAAGGCGGAGCGGTCGGCATCCGTGCCAATTCTCCCGAAGATATTTCAGAGATCCGCAAAACAGTTGATCTGCCGATTATTGGATTATACAAAGTGGATTACCCGGATTCAGAGATCTACATTACTCCGACCATGAGAGAGGTGGATGCGCTTATGGCTGTCCGGCCGGATGTCATCGCCATGGATGCGACGGAAAGGGTACGTCCGGGCGGACTTGATCTCAAAGAATTCTTCCGGCAAGTGAAGGAAAAATATCCCGATATGATTTTTATGGCGGACTGCTCCTGCTTTGAAGATGCAAAAAGAGCACAGGAACTCGGATTTGACATCGCAGGAACAACGATGCGGGGGTACACGGAGGCAACAAAGGGAAAGGCAATCCCTGATTTTGACATGATCCACCAGATGACACACGAGCTCACCATCCCGGTCATTGCCGAGGGAGGAATCTGGGAAACAGAGCAACTGCGGAGAGTTTTCAGGGAGCCTGTGCTTGCAGCCGTGATCGGCACCGCAATCACAAGGCCGAGAGAGATTACGAGGCGTTTTGTGAAGGCAATCCATGAGGAATAGCGAAAAGTACTGAAAGCAGCATAATAGAAGACAGTAAGAAAGGCGATAGAAGCAGTCTGTATCATTGTCTCCTTACGGAGAGCTTGGCCTTTAAGACAGCTGTATGTCAAGGGGATCTGGCATGGCATGGTCGATCACGTGACCGTCTTCTCAAAGGACGACATTCGATTCAACATGAAGGATGGCACGGGAGTTCAGGCATAAGAAAAGACTCCCCGGAACCAGTTGATCACTGGTACCGGGGAGTCTTTCGATGGATCATACCTGGCTTTATGCATCCGGCGTGCGGGGACTGTCATTTTCGGGAAATATGATTGAGAACCGGGAAGGAAATGTCCTAGGCACGGAGATTCATGATGTCTGATCCTGAATTGCTATAAAACTCAATATTGATTCCTGCATCCCGGATGCTATTCTGTTGATAAGAAGTTGTCAGACGCAGAAGAACATCATCTGGAAGCGAGGAGCAGGAAAGCCATCCTTTGTCAGAGTGCGGTTCTGCGGGATGGCTTTTTCAAGTTTCAGGCAGCTTTTTGACGATCAATACGGAGTAGACGCCCGGTCGGCATCATTATGAATCAGATTAGTAAAAATGAGGCAATCCTATTTGCCTGCTGTGACTCTCTTTACTGGGGGTGTGTCGCGTGCTTCCTTGGATTTGCAGGATGCTTTTTTCTTGACTGCGGCATGGCAAGCAGCGTACTGAGTCTCGTCATCGCTGCGTACCAGCTTCTGGCACTCGGCGGTGGCTTTTTCTGGGGCGGTCTCTGCGATCGGCTGGAGACAAACAGGAAAATTTTCATTCCGGTTTTTGCGGGTTATCTGGTATGCATGTCGCTCACGTACTATTTTGGGACGCGGAATCTTCCGCTTGCCTGCGTGATGTATTTTGCAGCCGGATTTCTGATTGCCTCGATGGGCACGAATCTTGATGTGTGGATCCTTCGAACCGTTCATTATGACCCGGATTATTTCGGCGTCATACGCGGCATCGGCTCCATGGGATGGGCTATAGCGGTCCTCATCTGCGGCTTTCTTATCGATGCTTACGGCTACGGTGTGATGGTGATTTCCTCACTGATTCTTGCCGCCGCGACCTATGTCTTTGTATTCATCCTTAAGGAACCGCCTTATGTCCGGGAGAAGAAGGCACAAGTCCGCGTGAAGGATCTTGCGGGCAATCGAAATTACATCTACCTGATGATTGTGATTCTTCTCTGCGGAATGGCCATCAGCCCGGTTGGCAACCTGCAGGCAGTTTTCCTGCAGGATGTCGGCGGTGACGTCGGAATGCTCGGAATCGATAGTTTTATCGGTGTAATGTTCCAGGGGCTCTTTATTATCATTTCGGGGAAATTTGAGAGGATGCCCGCTCATCTTCGCATGGTGCTGATGTGCGCGCTGCTCGTCGCGGAACTGGTCGTGACAGGCCTCGCCAAGTCGCCATTCCTTATTATCATGGGCATGGTATTTGCAAATGTAAGTTATGGCATCATGATGCCGACCATGCGCGAACTGGTTACAAGGTATGTGCCGGAGCATCTGCGCAACACGGCGCACAGCCTTTCCGATCTGATCTTCGGAAGCCTTTCGGCGATCATTTCACTGACTTATTCCAGCGCGTTGATTCACAGTCTGGGGACAAAATCCGTTGTTGTAATCGGGCTCTGCATCATCGCAGTGCCAATGATTCTGACGCTGCGAAGAAAGAGCTTCCGGTGAGTACAGCCTTCCGGAGCTGCACCTCTGCACCTCATTTGATTTGATACAGATCCAGATTGATAAAAAAGGCAGTATCCGGTTTGCGCCGGCGGGTGTTTTCGCGCGATAATAACAGTGATTCAGCATCATCATCGGTTTCAGAGTCCTGCATCGGACGGACTTTCAAATCGGAAGTCATCTCGGTGTATTAATTACTCTTGGCCAATAGTGAACACTCTGACAGAAAGGAATCGTTTATGCAGCTTGTTTTATCGGAGAAAGAGAATGATCTCGGGCCGTTCCTCGAAGAGATGAAGGATGTTCTCGGGGCGGGAGAAGAAAAGGGAAGCTTTCTTCTTAAGACAGAGAAGAGAGAAACCGCAGGATACAGCTTTCTAAAGCAGGACGGAAATCTTCTCGTGAAGTACGGCACGAGGCCGGACCTTGCCCGGGCGCTTGTCCGTGCGGCATCGGGCAGTGAGACAAAAGGAAGCGAAGAGAGAAGAACTCCGGACTTCGGATATATGGCGGACTGCGCACGCAACGGAGTCCCCACGGTGGATGCGCTGAAGCGGATGGTAAAGGTACTTGCCTGCATGGGATATCAGTTTCTCGGGCTTTATATCGAGGATATCATCCGCATCCCCGAAGAGCCGTATGTGGGATACATGCGCGGCGCGTATTCGAAGGAAGAGATCGGCGAGGTCATCCGGTACGCGGATATCTTTGGAGTTGAGATCCGGCCGTACGTGGAGACGCTCGCGCACCTGAATCAGATCACGCGGTACAGCCGTTACCAGAAGATAATCGACACGGACGACATTCTGCTTGCGGGCGAGGAGGAGACTTATCGGTTCCTCGATCATTACCTGGGCGCGGTTTCGGATGCTTTCCGGTCCCGCCGCATCAACATCGGCATGGACGAGGCGCACATGGTGGGCCTCGGGAAGTATCTCGACAAACATGGCTTCGAAGACCGCGTGGAGATTATCTTGAAGCATCTTGATCGTGTGATGGAGATCTGCAGAAAGTATGGTTTTATACCGGAGATGTGGAGCGATATGTTTTTCCGGCTCGCCTTTGGCGGCGAATATTATGTGGATGACAAACCGATCACGAGAGAGATCCACATTCCGGAAGGCCTTACCATCTGCTATTGGGACTACTACACAACCGATGAGGCACGGTATGACCGCATGCTGAAGCAGCATCTGCGGATTACGGATCATGTTTCCTTTGCAGCCGGTGCATGGAGATGGGCGACGCTCTCGCCCTCCAATGCTTTCTCGATTGCGGCGGGCCGTCCTGCCATCCGTGCATGCAGAAAGAATCAGATTTCCTCCATTGTGATCACGGGCTGGGGAGATGACGGAAGCGAGTGCTCGCAGTTCGGGACACTGCCGTCACTGTTTGCGGATGCGAATGAGGTTTATGAAGACGGGCTTTCCGGGAAAGCCTATAAGGCAGTGACGGGCATGAGTTTTGAGGATGCATGCCTTGCCGATCTCGGAAATCCGTTTGCGGGAGATATCTGCTCCAAGAACAATGCGGGCAAGCTTTTCCTTTACAATGACCCGCTGATCGGAACGTTTGATTCAACGGCTGCACAGCTGGATGATACCTATTACGCCGATGCAGCGGAAAAACTTGATGCGGCACTGCGGCGCAGCAAGAACAGTCCTTTTGCATATGTTCTTGCGGAACAGAATAACCTGTGCCGCCTTCTGGTGCTGAAGGCTAAATTCGGCGACGCTCTCCGGACTGCATATAAGGACGGCGACCGTGAGGCTCTGCGTCTTCTCGCAGAAGAGGATATCCCGCAGATTGTGAACCGAATCGACAGCTTCTACGCAGCCATCAAGGATCAGTGGAGCCGCGAGAACAAACCGTTTGGCTTTGAAGTGCTGACGGTGCGCTTTGGAGGACTGCGGCAGCGCATGCTGGATACAAAGGAGCGGATTCAGGACTATCTGGACGGGAAAGAAAGGGCCATTCCGGAGCTTGCGGAGAACTATCTGCCGCAGGCGCTTCTCCCGGAGGATGATATTCATACCGCCGACTACCTGCCTTGGTGGAAGATCGTCAGCCCTTCGGTGATCGGGAGATAACACTGGACAGCAAAACTTAAGTCACCGCAATCAGAACATTCTTTTCGGACCGTGGTCGGGGAATTCCTCTTCTCCCTCGATCATCGGTCCGTTTTCCCTGTCATAGACTTCGAGAAAACTGTGCTTTCCCTTCACGTCCTTCCAGCCCAGAATCTTCGAAAGAGGGACATTTTCCATTGATTTGAAAAGATTCGCCTCGATATAGGGATTGGTTTCCTTCAGTTTTGCGATGAGCTGCTTGGTTTCAAGGCGCTTGCTTCCGGTGTCGCCGTTCGCGCGGCAGGTGGTGCAGGTATCGGTGAACTTGCAGGCGCACTGAATGAAGTGAAGCCCGTTCATATCCCGCCAGCGCTTGATATCGTCCTCGCGGATGAAGTACATCGGGCGGATGAGCTCCAGACCCTGGTAGTTGGTGCTTTTCAGTTTCGGCATCATCGCCTGGAACTGGCCGCTGTAGAGCATCCCCATGAGAATCGTTTCAATGACGTCATCGTAATGATGGCCGAGGGCAATTTTGTTGCAGCCGAGTTTTTGCGCTTCCTTGTAGAGATAGCCGCGGCGCATGCGCGCGCAGAGATAGCAGGGCGACTGGTCGATTTTATAGACGGAATCGAAAATCTGCGTCTCGAAGATCGTGATCGGGATGCCGAGGAGAGCAGCATTGCTCTCGATGACCCGGCGGTTATACTCATTGTAGCCCGGGTCCATGACAAGGAAGACGAGCTCGAACGGAAACTTGTTGTGGCGTTTCACTTCCTGAAACAGTTTTGCCATGCACATCGAATCTTTGCCGCCGGAGATGCAGACTGCGATTTTATCCCCGGGCTGTACGAGATCGTATTCGCAGATCGCATGACAGAACCGTCCATAGAGGTCCTTCTTGAAGCGTCCCCGGATGGACTTTTCGATGTCCTCGCGCCGCTTTTCATCCTCTGCCGCACGGCGGGCATTCTCATAGACATAGCGGCCGTAGCCGCCCTCGAGATTATAAGCGCTGTAGCCGCGCTGGGATAGGGCAATGGCGGCGTCCTCGCTCAGTCTGCCGTAGCGGCAGACCAGAACAAGCTTCAGGCTGCCGCGGCCGGCCTCGATCTCCGCGGGCAGTTTCGCCGAACCGTTCAGAATCCCATCGAGCGGGAGATGAATGGAGCCGGGGATGGAATCCTTCTCATAATCCGCATCCTCCCGGACATCAATGATCCGATAGCTGTCCTTATCCCAGTTTTCCAGTTCCTCCGGCGTCACAGAGGAAAATGCGTTGTCATAGGTATTGTTTGCATTGCTGTTCATGTTGTTCATCTCTATTTCCATATATCTGTGTGAAATTCCTGCTGCCGGATTGTTTTATGATCGGATTGGAATCCTGTGCCGGCCTGCAGTAATTGGCCTGCGGCCTGCCGCACCAGGCCTGTGATTCCAAAACACAGCTCCAGGCGGCTTTGCATGCGGGGGTGGAACTTCAATCCGGGCAGGGTGTCTTTGAATGCTCCATTATGACGACAGTACTGCATTATATATGAGCTCAAGGCCCTGAGGCACCGTTACGAGTTTATTTTGTTTGCGGATGTTTTGCAATGGTCTGCCGGGGCCATTGCCTTTGTGTCCGCAAAAGGACTTTCGGGCCTTCACCTTCAATGGTAAGATAAAGGCATCAATACGAAAAAATGCGTCAGCCCGGGTCCGGATGGACTCCGGAGATGTGCATTAATAGGAATTCCCCGGGAATCAGTTGAAATCGGGCTTAGACGGATTCTTACCTGGGATTCTTTAAATGGGTCCTGAAAGCGAGTTATGGAAGAAATCATTCATGTTATAAAAGAATATGCAGGTACAGGCTGGCTGCTTGTGCTGTATCTGATCGCGCTTGTCTATCTGCTCATCCGCGAGAAGGACCGCCGTGCGAGAATGATGCTTGTGTATCTGCCGCTCGCCGTGATCGTTGTTTTCCTGCTTCCGCCGGTTTACAGACTCTATTCGGCGCTCGAACAGACCGACACCTACTATCGTTTCCTGTGGCTCATCCCGATGAGCGTGACGATGATTTACGCAGGTCTCAAGGCGGCAGTCCGTCTGAAGGGCGGCCTCCGGTATGCAGGCTACGCAGTTCTCTGCGCCGTCATCATCCTCGGCGGTTCCTGTGTCTACAACAATGAGAACGTCCTTGCGGCCGAGAACCGGCAGCATGTGCCGCACGAAGTCATCGACATCTGTGACTACCTCCTAGCGGAAAACGACGGAAACCAGATCAAGGTGGCATTTCCGTCCAATCTTGTTCAGTTCGTCCGCCAGTACACTACAAAGATCGATATGCCCTACGGCCGCGATATGCTGGTCGCACAGTGGGATTACTGGAATGAAGTCTACGACGTGATGGAGAAGCCGGAAGTCATCTGTGCGAAGGATCTTGCCAAAGCCATCAAGGACACGTATTGCAATTATGTCGTTTTGGATCCCACCCATGAAATCGACGGAGATCTTGCAGATTACGGCCTCGAAAAGGTCGGCACGGTTGACGGCTTCCCGATCTACCGCAATCCGGATATGTACAAGGACGAATAACCGTTAAAACTCTGCCGTCACCGCAGTTTTATATGTATCGCCTGCCGATGCCGCATCTTCGGATGCGGCGTTTTGCTTATTCTGAAGTTCCTGCCTCCGCAGCCGCGGAAGCAGAATCGGCATCTGCTCCCTGCTCCGTGTTGAAGTCGTACTCGCTCGTGTCACCTTCGATGATCTTGTTCACGAAGTGCTTTGCGATTGCCGTGCGCCCCGCATTGTTCAGATGGACGCCGTCGGTCATGAACTGTTCGTAATTGGTCCCGTTTATGGAACCGTAATAGTTGTCGATGAATGAAACCTGTTCGGCGACACAGACATCGACGGCCTTGAGCCAGTAAGTGCTCATTTCGCCGTTTCCGATATTGGTGGTATCTCCGTTCTCGAGAGTTCCGTTCTGCTCGACTCTCGTGTAGGTCGGAGACATGAAAACGATCCGGATGAAGGGATATGCCTCATGGATCCGTCGGATGCCGAGGCGGAGAGCACCGGTATAGGTCACGAGGTCGACATCATTTCCATCGTTCCAGACAGCCGATCCGTTCAGATAATCGGCCGCATCATAGGCAATTACGAGGATATCCACGCTGTCCCAGTCGATGCCCGCAAGGGTATCAGCCGTCTGCGCGAAGCGCTCATCGTCGGTGTGATAGGCGGCAACGTTCTTCTGGCCGGAAAAATCATCGATACTGATCGAGTTTGCAACATAGAAGAAATTGAAGATGTCGTCCATATCATACTGACTGTCGGTCTTGTACTCCATGTTGTAGCAGGCAATCTGTGAAGATGGAAAGCCGGCAGCAATGCAGTCGGCGCCGGAGAGAGAGGCCACCTGTCCTGCGATGCCTGTCTCAGTGGTATCGTCTGTGATGAGGTCATTTCCGAGGAAGACAATCGTCGTCTTTCCGTCGTCTGTGTGCCCCTCGAGGTCGTCCGGGTTCTGCGCCAGGATGACATCCTGCACCTCGACATCATACTGATCTGTTTTTTTCGACGGGTCATAAGTTGACTTCTCGCCGATGTTCCAGATATAGAGACGGACGGCGACAAAAACGAGGATGCCTGCAATCACGAGTGCGAAAAGACCATGGATGCCGATCTTTCGTCTGCGCGGCTGTCTGATGCCCGTACTCCCCGCGGCGTGCCTGTCTTCCGGACTTTGGTCCGGAAGATCCGGGAGCTCCCGATGGTGTCTGTCTGAATGGCTGCGGGATGATTTGTGTGTTATCCTGCCACGCTCATCCTCCGCGAGTTTTTCCTTCAGCGTCCTGCGGCGCCTGTTCTCCATATCCACCACTTCATCAATATCAATAAAAGGAACGCTGTCTTCCTTCTGCTCTTCGCTGTTTTTTAAATTTCTGTCATCTCTAGAGTCGCTGCTCATCGGCCGGCGTCCCCTTCCTTTCTGCATTCTGCCATGCAGGTCAATCGCATTATGCTGTTCACGCTTTATCAAGACAGCCCGGGCACACATGTTTTCGCGCACAGGTCATCTTTTGTCAAAACACAGGCCTTTATATATGTTAGAATTCGAACGTACCCGTTTCGTCCGTGGTTTCCCATTATAGCAAAACGGGCGCATTTTTGAAAAACCCGCGGAGCAGGGCACGGTTTCCCGGGGAAAATCCTGAAGGGGCCGCCGACAGAGCTCAGGAGGTGTATTTCATTTTATGAAGAAACAGATCAAGGTGAAGGATATCCTGTATCTGCAGCTTATCGTCATGATTTTTTCTCTCTCGTCGGTCACGGCGAAGTTCGCCTCCGGGCAGAAATTCATGACCAGGGGATTTATCCTTTTCTATGGGCTGGAAGTAGTCATCCTCGCTGTCTATGCGCTTCTGTGGCAGCAGGCCATCAAAAAATTCGATATTTCCATTGCCTATGCAAACAAGGCAATGGTACTGCTTTGGGGGCTTTTGTGGAGCGTTGTTGTTTTTCATGACAGTATTACGGTCCGAAAAGTTTTTGGAGTCGCTCTTGTTATCTGCGGGGTCATCATTCTGAACCGCGGGCAGGAAGCTGGACAGAGCGGTGGGAAAGATGCGGCCGGAGCCGGAGAAAAAGAGCCTGCCCCCGCCGATGCGGGCGGCGCCCCGGAAGAAAAGAAGGAGGCAGACGTACGATGACGAAGTTTCAGATATTTCTCCTCATTATGATCTGCTCGGAGCTTGTCGCCTCTTCATCGCAGATGCTTCTCAAGAAAAGCGCCACGCTTCATTACAGCAGCTGGATCCGTGAATACCTGAACAAATGGGTCATTACGGGTTATTTCATGCTGTTCGTGTCGATGCTTCTCACAATCCGCGGCTATGCGTATGCGGATTCGTATATGAATGTACCTGTCTGTGAGACGCTCGGGTATATTTTTGTCATGATTTTCGGCCGGATTTTCTTTGGGGAAAAGATCACCCGGAACAAGATCATCGGCATGATTTTCATTCTCGCCGGTATCCTCGTGTTCTATACGTGAGTTCTTGTGCAGGGGGTCTGGAAATTGCTATAATTCCGGTGCTATGACTGGAATAGTCTATGCACGGAAAAATACGTTGTATTGGGGAACAGGGTAAATATGACCGGGGACAGAGAGAATTTCGACGAGACAAAAGAATATACCATTGAGACCGCATTGGACGAGACACAGGCCTTCGAAGAGGAGCAGGAACGCCTGCGTGCGCTGGAGGAGAAGAAACATCTGGAAGAAGAGCGCGCCGAAGCACTGGAATATGACGATTTGCCGGACGGGGATTACCTTGATGACGATGACCCGGATACGGTGGATTATCTGGATGATGACGATGAGACGGCGGATCCGGCTGCCGGGAGTGATGACAGTGAGAGGGCAGATCACCCAGACGGAGATGCGGAGGACACTCCGGAATCCCGTGTGAAAGCGGCCAAAAGCTCATCGACTGATGGAGTCAACGGCACGTCCGTACAGGCCGACAGTCCGAAAGAGACCGCCGGGGAGACATCTTCGGCCGGGGAAACGGAGCCGGAAGAATCTTTGCCTGACAGCACTGCTGACGAGACGGACGAGGACGACTCCGCCTATGAAGACAGAGTTCTGTCTGCACCGGGAAGCCATAAATCCCGTATTCTTGATTTTGCTGTCATTCTGGCCGGCGCAGCCGTCGCTGCTGCACTGGTTTTTGCGGGAAGAACCTATTTCGAGAACCGGGCGGTAAGCCAGGTGGTTGGAACCTATGCCGCTCTCGGAACACAGTTCCCGGCTGAAGGTTCCATTGGGACAAATATAATCAGCAGTATCGCAGGGGAGAAGAAGAAAGACCTGGAAGAAAAGGAAGCGGCAGAAGAGGCCGCAAAGCTCGAGGCCGAGAAAGAAAAAGAAGAAGAGCTCCTGAAGAACCGCACTGTGGTGGAGGTGCGTCTTACTTCCATTCTGCAGGACCTCAAGATAAAATTTGTAAATAAGGACAGTAATTCACTGATCGACGGTGTTTCGTTCCGGTGCACGGTGGCTTATCCGGACGGGACCACGAAGGAGTATGAAGACGACGATCTCGACGGAATTGTTTACCTCTCGGGGCTGAAGGCCGGGACGTATACAGTGACCTGTATCCCGTTTGAAAAAACGGACGAGGATTATCTGTATTACAAGCTCTCGGAGGAGCCGCAGAGTATTGCCGTAAAGGACCAGATCGAGTATAAGAAGGTCGACGTCACGGATGAAATCAAGGATACATCGCAGGTCAACGTTGCAAAGGAAGATACGGGGCATGCGAAGAAAATCGTGGAACCGGTGACGACGGATACGGTCGAGTGGGTCGAGTCGACGAAGACAGAGGTTTCCGACTCGGAAGATGGTTATTACAGTGACGAGGCAAGTTATGAAGAGGTGAGCAGGGATAATGTCCCGGACCCTTCAGGTTCTGCCTCGCTTCCGAGGCTCACCGGCAATCCGTATGCGGACGGAAGGATGCTGGCAAAGGCGGGCGAAGTGCGCCTTCTCGGCATGGTGGCGTCCGTTTCGCCGGTGCGGATCGCACTCTTTGCGGACAATGACGGCGGGGAGACAAGCAATGCAGCTGTAACTTCCAGTGAAGCTTCCTCTGAAGCCTCCTCCGATTCATCGTCTGAAAGTTCCTCTTCGGCGCCTTCCGGCGTGACCGGCGTTTCGATCGACGGCGGCAGTCAGTCTGTGCGGTCGGCCAGCGTGAAGCTGCATGCTACGGTCAGTGCGGACGGTGTGAATGTCACGTATACATGGGAGGTGACCGACGGAAGTGCCGGAATCAGCGGAAGCGGTGCGGACGCGACTCTTACCTTCACGGAAGGACAGTCCTCGGACGCTGCGGTGAAGGTGACCGCCGCAGGCGATGACGGGTCGAGTGCGTCAGCAGAGGCCACCATCAGCTATAATGCCGCGCAGTCGACGGCGGTGATTACGGTCATTCCGACGAGTGTGAATCTCACGGTCGGATCATCGGTGACGCTTCGCGTGAGTGTCCAGAATTCGGACGGCGGGAAACTGTATGATCAGAGTGTCACCTATTCCTCCTCTGATTCTTCTGTCGCGACAGTGGACTCTTCCGGAAAGATCAGTGCGGTTTCGGCCGGCAGCTGCACAGTGACCGTTGCGAGATCCTCGGATTCATCTGTTTCGGCGGATGTGGCCATTACGGTTGCCTCGAACAGTACATCCCTCAAGGACAAGGACGGAAATCAGCTTTACGTAAAGAAATCGGACGGGACATACCGGGCGGCGACGGGAGACGACTACTACGACACCTCCGTCACCCTTTATAAACTCGTGAGCGGCAGAAAGAAATACCGTTATACCGGCTGGCAGACGCTCGAGGGAAAGACCTATTTCTTTGACAAGAACGGCAATTATGTGACCGGTACACAGACGATTCAGGGTGTCGAATATACCTTCGGCAGTGACGGCGCGCTCGCAGTTTCGGGCTCGGGCACGCTTGGAATCGATGTGTCCCAGTGGAATGGAAGCATCGACTGGAATGCGGTGAAGAACGCGGGCGTCAGCTTCGTCATCATCCGCTGCGGTTTCCGCGGTTCTGCGACCGGCGCGCTTGTCCGCGACTCGAATTTCAAGACGAACATCGCGGGAGCAAAGGCGGCGGGCCTCAAGGTCGGTGTTTATTTCTACACACAGGCGATAAATGAGGTAGAAGCCGTCGAGGAAGCCTCGATGGCGCTGTCGCTTGTAAGCGGCTACAGCCTCGACTATCCGATTTATCTGGACATCGAGAGCAGCGGCGGACGCGGCGATTCCATCAGCTACGATGAACGCACGAATGTCGCAAAGGCATTCTGCGCAACCGTCAAAGCTTCGGGCTATCGCGCGGGTGTCTATGCGAATACAAGCTGGATGTCGGGCAAATTCAATGCAGGCTCTCTTTCCAGCTATTCCATCTGGCTTGCGCAGTATGCCGCATCGCCGACGTATTCCTCGCGCTATGACATCTGGCAGTACAGCTCCGCCGGCCATATCAACGGCATCAGCGGATATGTGGATCTCAACAAGGTGAACTGACACGGCAGTGCCTAAATCTGTCAAGTTATGGTACACTGATTTCGATAATCCAGCGCCTGCGCGCAGAAAGGCTGATATAAACCCATGAAAACATATCTGGTAACTGGAGGCTGCGGCTTTATCGGCAGCAACTTCATCCACCACCTGTTCAATACATACGGTGACAGCATCCGCGTCATCAATGTCGATACGCTGACCTATGCCGGAAATCCTGAGAATCTGCAGGATATTGAGGACCGTCCGAACTATACCTTCGTGAAGGCAGACATCTGCGACAAAGAAGCAATCCGCAAAGTATTCCGGGAGAATACCGTTGATTACGTCGTGCATTTTGCGGCGGAGTCCCATGTCGACCGCTCTATTCTGGAGCCGGAACTGTTCGTAAAAACCAATGTTCTCGGCACTGCGAACATGCTGAACTGTGCAAAGGAAGCATGGTCACTTCCGGATGGACCCGATCCCCTCGGCAACTATCGGGAGGGCGTGAAATTCCTTCATGTCTCCACAGACGAGGTTTACGGATCTCTTCCGGAGGACCCGAATGCTTATTTTTATGAGACAACACCGTATGCGCCGCACAGTCCGTATTCTGCATCCAAGGCAAGCTCGGACTTCCTCGTCAAAGCATACATGGACACCTATCATTTCCCGGCGAATATCACGAACTGCTCCAATAACTACGGCCCTTATCAGTTCCCGGAAAAACTGATTCCGCTGATGATCAACAATGCACTGAACGGGCGGAAGCTTCCGGTTTACGGTGACGGAAAGAATGTACGCGACTGGCTCTATGTGGAAGATCACTGCCGCGCGATCGATCTCGTCCTGCACAAGGCAAAGCTTTTCGAGACCTATAACATCGGCGGCCACAATGAGAAGCAGAATATCGAGATCGTGAGAACCATTATTGAGGTTCTCCGCGAGGAACTTCCAGTCACAGATCCCCGCAGAGCACAGATCACCGAAGATCTCATTACCTATGTTGAGGACCGCAAGGGCCATGACCGCCGTTATGCCATCTCGCCGGACAAGATCGGAAGAGACCTCGGCTGGAAGCCTGAGACCATGTTTAAGGACGGCATCCGCAAGACCATTACCTGGTATTTCGATCATCAGGAGTGGATGGAGCACATCACGAACGGCAACTATATGAAGTACTACGAGACGATGTACGCAAAGCGTCTTGCAAAGTCCTCCAAATAAGGAATATTCATCACGGACCCCTTGGCCGCACTGTTTCCGTTCCGGAGAGGTGCGGCAGGAAGTCCGTGTTTCCTCTAATTGGGAAAATCCCGGTTTTCATGTTCATTGAAAACGGCAGGGGAACCCCGGGGAAATACGTTTTTCGAGGTTCATGGATCCGGAAGACGGTACCTGTGTTTATAAAAAACTGTGTTTCCGCGCTTCGGAAATACGGATGATAATTGGGAGAGAGTTATGAAGGGAATTATTCTTGCCGGCGGTTCGGGAACAAGACTTTATCCGCTCACGAAGGCAGTCTCGAAGCAGATCATGCCGGTCTATGACAAACCGATGATTTATTACCCGCTTTCTACGCTGATGCTTGCCGGCATCCGCGAAATCCTCATTATTTCGACGCCGCGGGACCTTCCGGTGTTCGAGGAGCTGTTCGGAACCGGTGAGCAGCTGGGACTTTCCTTTACCTACCGTGTGCAGGAAAAGCCGAGAGGTCTGGCGGATGCATTCATCATCGGAGCGGATTTTATAGGCAAAGATTCGGTCGCTCTTGTCCTTGGCGACAATATTTTCTACGGCCAGAGCTTTACCAAGGTCCTGATGCGTGCGGCAGCGCGGGAGAAGGGCGCAACGATTTTCGGATATTACGTGAAGGACCCGAGGGAATACGGCGTCGTAGAGTTCGACAGGAATGGGAAAGTCCTCAGCATCGAGGAAAAACCGGAGAAGCCGAAGAGCAATTATGCGGTTCCCGGACTGTATTTCTATGATAATGATGTCGTCGATATAGCGGCGAATGTAAAACCGAGTGCGCGCGGTGAGATTGAGATCACATCGATCAACAACGAATACCTGTCGAGGAGCGATCTTTATGTGGAACCGCTGGGACGCGGCTTTGCATGGCTTGACACAGGCAACCCGGACATGCTTCTCGATGCAGCGAATTTCGTTGCAACCTGCGAGAAGAGACAGGGCCTTTACATTTCCTGCATCGAGGAAATCGCCTACAAGAAGGGCTTCATCGGAAGAGATCAGCTCCTCGCCCTCGCAGAGCCGCTTAAGAAGACCAACTATGGAAAGTATCTCATTGATGTGGCGAACGGACTGTAATTAGTTAAAGGAAAAACAGAAGAAGGAAGACGGAAGAAGGACAACAGAAGAAATGGGAAAGATAACGGTAGAAACATGCGGCATTGAAGGACTTAAGATCATAACCCCGAAGGTTTACCCGGATTCCCGCGGATATTTCTGCGAGACGTACAATTACAACGACTTCAAAGAAGTCGGAATTGACATGAATTTCGTTCAGGACAACCAGTCTGCCAGCAGGCGCGGTGTTCTCCGCGGACTTCATTTCCAGATCCACTATCCGCAGGATAAACTTGTGCGGGTCGTCCGCGGCGAGGTCTTTGACGTGGCAGTCGACTTAAGAGAAGGCAGCAAAACCTTCGGCAAATCCTTCGGTGTTGTGCTGTCTGCGGAGAATAAGAAACAGTTCTTCATCCCGAAGAACTTCGCACATGGATTTCTGGTACTCTCCGATGAGGCAGAATTCTGCTACAAGGTGACGGACTTTTATCATCCGAACGATGAGGGCGGCCTTATGTGGAATGACCCGGATATTAACGTGAAGTGGCCGCTCCAGGAGGGCGTAGAGCTCATTCTCTCCGACAAGGACAAGGTACATCCGAGTTTCAGACAGTACTGCAAAGAGCGGGGCATTGTAATTGAACAGTAAGAAAAACGGGCTCTCGCCCGCTCAGAAAAAACGCAAGAGGCACATACTCACCGCTGTTTTTGTGGCAGCGGCATTCCTGGGGCTTCTGATTGCGCTTCATAATAATCCGCTCGATGATTCCGGCACGGTGCGCCTCAAGAAAACATGCGGCTATCTGCTCCTCGGGACCAGCGTCGTCCTGATCTGCGGTACTTACGACAAGCTTCTTGTTCTGCCGAAGGAACTGTGGCAGAGCAGACGTCTGATCTGGCGCCTTGCGAAAAATGATTTCCGCAAGCGGTATGCAGGCTCCATTTTCGGTGCTGTCTGGGCAATGATTCCGCCGATTGTCACCGTCATCATGTACTGGGTTGTTTTCGACCGGATTTTCGGCCAGCATACCATTCAGCTCGCGAACGGAGAAGAGCTTCCCTATGTCGTGTTCCTGACGGCAGGCCTCGTACCGTGGTTTTTCTTTTCCGATGCGCTGAATTCCGGGACGGCGTCGCTTCTTGAATACAACTACCTCGTAAAGAAAGTTGTCTTCAAGATCAGCGTTCTTCCGATCATCAAAATCATCGCGGCACTGTTCACGCACCTGTTCTTCACGGCTATCCTTCTGGTGATTGCCGTGATTGCAGGGTACGAGCCGAGCATCTATTGGATCCAGCTGATTTACTATACCGCGGCGGAATTTCTCTTTGTGCTCGGGCTGTGCTATGCGACGTGCGCGATTACGGTATTCTTCCGCGACCTTCAGCAGATCATCGGCATCGTCCTTCAAGTAGGCATGTGGGCGACCCCGATCCTCTGGGATATCAACATGCTTCAGAACAGCCCCTGGATCGTCCTCATCAAGATGAACCCGATGACCTACATCGTGAACGGATACCGCAACGCAATCTTTGAGAAACAGTGGTTCTGGTATCACTTTTATTCATCGACCTACTTCTGGATGGCTACCATCCTGATGTTCTGCATCGGATCGCTGATCTTTAAGAAGCTGAAGGTTGCCTTCGCGGATGTACTGTGAGAAGCAAAAAGCAGCATCCGTGCATCCGCTGTGCGGGCATGCGGCGTGCGCACAGGCTTTTCCTATATGCCCAAACCGCATTCGCGGGATCTGTCTGAGCGGGGCATACGATGACGGTGCAGTCTGCAGAATGATAAACCCGGTTACAGAATGAATTTATGAGCGAACAGGAACAGAAAGAAATCGCCATTAAGGTCTCACACCTTAACAAGCGCTACAAACTATACAGACACAATCGCGACCGCGTGGCGGACGCACTCGGATTTCCCGGGGCACACTACACGGAGCACATGGCCCTGAACGATGTCTCCATGACAGTCTACCGCGGCGAAACCGTCGGCATCATTGGCACGAACGGCTCCGGCAAGTCGACGATCCTTAAAATCATCACCGGTGTCCTCAACCCGACGAGCGGCGATGTCGAGGTAAACGGCCGGATCAGCGCACTTTTGGAGCTTGGCGCCGGTTTCAACATGGAGTACAACGGCATCGAGAACATCTACCTCAACGGAACGATGATCGGTTTCTCTGAGAAGGAAATCGACGAGAAGATGGACGCGATTCTCGACTTTGCGGATATCGGCGAGTACGTCTATCAGCCCGTCAAAACTTATTCCTCCGGTATGTTCATGCGGCTCGCCTTTGCAGTCGCCATCAATATCGAGCCGGAAATACTCATCGTCGATGAGGCACTGTCGGTCGGCGATGTCTTCTTCCAGGCAAAGTGCTATCACAAATTTGATGAATTCAAAAAACAGGGCAAGACAGTTCTTTTTGTCAGCCATGACCTTTCGAACATCAGCAAATACTGCGACCGTGTTGTTCTCCTGAACCAGGGCGTGAAGCTTGGAGAGGGCTCGCCCAAGAAGATGATCGACATCTACAAGCAGGTGCTTGTAGGACAGTACGATCCGAATAAACCCGCAGATGAACAGAAGACGGCGGGTGCAAGCGACGATGCCATCATGGCAGCCGCGGCGAAGAAAGCGGATGAGGCCGATGCGAAGATCAAGGGCGACTCTGCAGAGCGCATCCGTGCGGCAAACGAGGCGGCCCGCGAGACAATGAAGGTCAGTGCAGCCGGTGCGGACACGAAGGATGACCCGGACCGCAGGCCGGCGGAGCGCAATGAGGACACCCTCGAATACGGCTCCCGCAAGGCCACGATCACCGATTATTACATTCTCGACGATCAGGGCAGGAAAACCACAACCGTCATGAAGGGAAGCATCTTCACGGTCCACATGACCGTCACATTCCATGAAGATGTGGCAGCCCCGATTTTTGCGTTCACGGTCAAAAACGTCTACGGCGTCGAAATCTGCGGCACCAACACCATGATCGAAAAAGCCTTTCTCGATCCAGTGAAGAAGGGAGAGGTCAAGAACATCACCTTCACACAGAAAATTGATCTGCAGGGCGGTGAATACCTCATCTCACTGGGATGCACAGGCTTCGAACAGCAGGACTTCACGGTCTACCACCGCCTGTATGATGTCATGAATCTGACCGTCGTTTCCGACAAGAATACGGTCGGATACTACGACATGAACTCGATTGTAAAGGTAGATTGAAAGTAACGGTGCCGTGAACCCATGTAAGTTTATCAGCGAAACTTAAACGACGGTTTTCAGTACAATTTTCAGGAGGTCCCAAATGAGTGATAAAGAACAGATCGGCGGTGTTGTGCTGGACCTCTCAAAGTATCCCGGCGAAGATTTCTACTGCGACGGCAGCGTCGAGGATGAGATCCTGAAAATCGTAAAGGAGAATGCACCGGAGGATTACGCGGCCGAGATCCTGAAGAGAAAGGACTGGCCGACGCTGTATCATCTCTCCGGTTTCCGCGGGAACATCGCGGGCTGGATTCCCTTCGACGGAACAGAGAAGGTGCTTGAAATCGGCGCCGGCCCGGGAGCCGTCACGGGCACCATTGCATCGAAGGTAAGCCGCGTCGACTGCGTTGACCTTTCGAAAAAGCGCTCTCTCATCAATGCATACCGGAACCGCGGGCGGGACAATGTGACGATTCATGTCGGCAACTTTGCGGACATCGAGCCGACTCTTCCGGACGACTACGACTATATTTTTCTTATCGGGGTTTTTGAATACTTCAGTCATTATATCGATGCGGAGGATCCCTTCCGCGCGGAACTGAAGAAGATTCTTCCGCACGCAAAGAAGAGCACAGGGCGGATTGTCATTGCCATCGAGAATCGTCTGGGACTCAAGTATTTTGCCGGGGCAAGGGAAGATCATACCGGAAAATTCTTCGACGGCATCGAGAATTATGAGTCCGCCGGAGCCGATGTGCACACGTTCTCAAAGCCCGCACTCGAGAAGATTTTCAAAGACTGCGGCGCTTCGGAGTATTCTTTCTACTATCCATATCCAGACTATAAATTTCCGACAGCAATTTATTCGGACAGGCGTCTTCCCCGCGGGGCAGAGCTTTCCGACAACATCCGGAATTTTGACCGCAGCCGGCTGCTTCTGTTCAATGAAAAGCTCGCCTACGACGGTCTTGCAGAGGACGGACTTTATCCGCTGTTCTCAAATTCCTTCGAGGCGGTGATCGGGCCGGCTCTTCCGGTGACGTACGCGAGATTTTCGAATGACCGCGAACAGAAGTATCGGATTCTCACGGAATTCAGGGAAGAGAACGGGCAAGTCCGTGTTGTGAAGAAGGCTCTCGTTCCGGAAGCGAAGGAACATGTAGAGCATCTCGTGACGGCCTTTGAAGAGCTGAAGGCGCGTTTCAGCGGGACGCCGCTTTCCGTCTGCCCCTGCAGAAAAGAGGCGGACGGTGAGGTGAGTTTTGACAGGGCGGAAGGCATTCCGCTCGAGGAGCTGCTCGACCGGAAGCTTTTTACGGGGGACCTTGCGGGTTTTAACGGACTCATACGGGCCTATGCGGAGGCGGCCGGGGCAAATGATTCGTACCCGGCTTCGGATCCGGACATGACGTTTGCGAATATTCTCGTAGACCAGGACGGCTCGATGTGTGCCATCGACTACGAGTGGGAAGAGGCACGCCCGATGGCGGCAAAGGACCTGCTTGTGCGGGCCCTGACCGTGTATTTTGCGGAGAATCCGAAACGCGAGTCGAAGATCCCCGAAGCATTTCTGAAGGATCATTTCGGAATCACGGATGAGGACCTCGAGGCTGGAAGAGCGGCCGAAAAAGCGTTCCAGGCGAAGGTGACCGGCGGGAGTATCCCGCTCTCTTCGTTCCGGGCGATGCTCGGCATGGATGTGATTGTGCCGAAGGAGATTCAGGCACAGAATCCGGGGATCGAGAAAGAAACGCTCTCGAAAGAGGAGTTCCGGGCGAAAAAGGAAGAGAAGAAAAGGAAGGCTGACTCGATTTCCTCTGTACAGATTTATTTTGACCGCGGGGACGGATACAGCGAGCAGGATTCTTATTTTGCTCCGGAAATGTACGGCGACGAAGGCAGGATGAGCCTCACCGTCCGTGTGCCCGGGGATGTCAGGAATCTGCGCGTTGATCCTGCACTCTGCCCATGTTTCGTGCTGCCGGAAAAAATGACCGTGGACGGCAGGACGGTCCACGCAGTCCGGAAAGCCATGCGGTGCAGCGGTACGGAGAATCCGGACGGGAGCATCACGTTCACGACAAATGACCCGTGGATGGAATGGCGGATGGATAAGCTCCTCCGGCAGGCCGGAATCCGCGGCGGCAGGGCAGGAGAATCGGGCGCGGAAGAGCGCACGGTGACGCTTTCGTATCAGATGTGCGGCATGCCTTCTACGATGGCGGCGAGAATGTCTCTGGACGGCGCAAAGAGACGCAATTTGTTATAGAATAGTAATAATTACGGACCGCACAGATGGATTTCTGTGATACTTTGTGTCCGCTCTCATTCAAATACAAGTTCTGACAGTAAGTTTTGACGCGAATGGACTGAACCATGCTCAAACAGAAGATCAAACAATTTCTGACAAAAAGGGCCGACGCGGAATATGAGCGCGAGGTCGAACTGAGCCGGGCTGTTTACAGCAACTGGTACCGGGAATATAAAAACAAGCTTTCCAAGGAGATCGCGGCGACGGACCACTCTGCGGGCGATAAGTTCACGACAGCGGTGGTGCGGTATTCGCATCTCAAGAATTACATTCTGAGCGGCGGCGATAAGCCGGACATCATCATTGCGTGTGACGATGAGGGAAATCTCACCGATTTTGCCGATCAGATGATCCGGGATTATTTCGCGGCAAATCCGCGCATTTCGCTGGTGTACGGCGATGAGGACAGGATCGACGAGAACGGGGAGCTCACGGACCCCTGGCTCAAGAGCGACTGGGCGCCCGACACGTTTCTTTCGACTTTTTATTTCGGCAGTATTTTTGCGTTCCGGTCGAGCGAGCTTCTGCTTGTGAATCCGGGTGGGCGCGTGGCCTCGGATTACAAGAGCCGCCAGGGCATTCAGGCGGACAGTGAGGAGGAGACGGTCGCCAAAACCAGTGATGTGGATACAAATCTTGCCTCGTTCATCTACGGCAAATTCTGCCTCAAACTCGCGCAGGCGGAGGGCGGTTTCTCGAGGCGCTCAGCCAGCATGGTGAAGGAAGGAAAGTTCCCCATCGGGCATATCAGCGAGATCCTGTTTCACCGCACGGCAAGGCCGGTTCTCTGGGACAGCAGGCTTATACACAATTCGCTGACGGGGCGCTTCAGTCCGGAGTCGGCGGCGACGAGGCTGATTTCCATCATTATCCTGAGCAAGGATAATCCGGAGATCCTGAAGACCTGCATTTCGACCATCGAGAAGTACACGGTCTCCTCGCCCTATGAGATCATTGTCGTCGACAATGGCAGCAGTGAGGCAAACCGCGCGAAGTACCAGGATATTCTCGAGGCGCACGACCGCAGCGAATACGGAAGCGGTACGCAGTACATCTATGAGCCCATGGATTTCAACTTCTCGAAGATGTGCAACATGGGTGCAGAGAAGGCAGGCGGAGAGCTGCTCCTGTTTCTCAATGACGACATCGAGATTCGCAAGCCCGGCTGGCTTTCCTATCTTTCCGAGAAAGCGAAGCTGCCGTATGTCGGCGCTGTCGGTATGAAGCTTCTCTATCCGGGATCCGATGTCATCCAGCATGCGGGCGTCGTAAATCTTCGGGTGGGGCCGGTGCACAAGCTGCAGTACCAGAACAATACGGAAGAGCATTATTTCGGCTTCAACAAGGGCGTGCGGAATGTGCTCGCCGTGACAGGCGCCTGCCTGATGGTGCGCACGGAACTCTTCCGCGAGATCGGAGGTTTTGACGAGGAGAAGTTTGCCGTCGCATTCAACGATGTCGATCTGTGCTACCGGATTTTTGAGAGAGGATATTACAACGTGGTGCGGAACAATATGTATCTGTACCATCACGAGTCGCTCTCGAGGGGCGATGACCGGGTCGACAAGGTGAAGTCCGCAAGACTTTCGAAGGAACTCAAGACGCTGCTTCTGTCGCATCCGGATCTGTACGGCGTCGATCCGTTTTATCATAAGTATCTCAGCCAGAATCCGGCGGAGACGCGGTTTGTCATCGATATTGAGGAAGAAATGATCCGGAATCTGCGCTCCGACATGCAGACGCCGGTGCGGCGCAGCCGTCCGCTTCCGGAAAAATGGACGGACCCGGTGCTGCGCCTCGGCGTCGAGTATGCGAACAGCCTCGACGAGTGGTATCTCGGGCCGTTTGCGAAGAGCGACGACCGCGGATATTATGTAAAAGGATATTCGTTTGTCATCAACGCGGACAATGCCGTTTATGAGCGAAAACTCCTTCTCCGGAAGACCGTGCCTCTGACGGGCGCGGTGAGCAGTGAGATCTGGGAGGTTCCGGTCCTTGCCGGCTACCGTGAGGATATTGCGAATAATCTCACGAATCAGAAGAACGATCTTCTCACCGGTTTCTTTACCGTCTTCCCCGAGAATGCACTGCCGGCCGGCATTTATCAGATCGGCATGCTGGAGAAGGACCGCACTTCGACGCAGCGGCTTGTGAACTGGAGTGACGTGTCTCTGCGCGTGAAGAGCAGGGACGCGGGAAACGAAAAATAAAGGCGGGATTTCCACTCAATGGAAACAGACAAGGAAAGCAAGGATTTAAACAGCATACAGGACGGCCGGAATTATAAAGAAGAGTACGAGCACGAGAAGGTCAAGAGCGCCTATCTTGCGGATCGTGTGGCCCAGCTTGAGGACCAGGTGGACGACCTTGAGTTCAAGCTGAACCGGATTCATTCGAACCCGGTCTGGAAGGCAAGCAAACCGGCAAGAGACGCCATGCACTGGTGCCAGCGCCAGAAGGAGCGCATCACCAATCAGGGAAATCTTAAGGGCGTTTTTGCGAAGATCGATTACAAACGGCGCGAGAAGCTCGCGGAGAAAGGGTACGGCACGGCCTCGTTCCCGGATGAGGCGGAGCGAAAGAGACAGAGTGAGGAAGCCGCGGGACTTGGCCGGCAGATTCTCTTCAGCATCCTGGTGCCTCTCTACAATACGCCCCGCAAATATCTGAAGGATATGTGCGATTCCGTGCTGAATCAGACGTACGGGAACTGGGAGCTGTGCCTTGCGGACGGCTCGGACGCGGATCACTCCTATGTGGGCGAAATCATCCGTGAATACCAGAACCGTGATGAGAATCTCGGTAAGCGCATCAAATACACGAAGCTTGAGAAGAACGGCGGGATTTCCGCGAACACGAATGCATGCCTCGCGCTGGCGACAGGGGATTATCTCTGCCCGTTTGATCACGATGATTACCTGCACCCTTCCGTCCTCTACTGGTACGTGAAGACCATCAATGAGACAGGGGCAGATTATCTGTACTGCGATGAGGCAACCTTCCTCGAGGATGACCTCAATCACTTCGTGACGATGCACTTCAAGCCCGACTACGCGATCGACACGCTGCGGGCGAACAACTATATCTGCCACCTGTCGGCGTTTGACCGCCATCTGCTCGAGGGCGAGGAACTGTACCGTCCGCAGTATGACGGAAGCCAGGACCACGATATGATCCTGCGTCTCACCGACAAGGCAAAGAAAATCGTCCACGTCCCGAAACTGCTCTATTACTGGCGGCAGCATGCGGGCTCAACGGCGGGCAACATCAACGCCAAAACGTATGCGATCGACGCGGCAAGGGGAGCGGTATCCGATCATCTGCGCCGGCACGGATTCAGGAACTTCAAGATTACCTCGACCCGTGCATTTGAGACTATCTTTAAAATCACGTACGAGATCGAGGGCAATCCGCTCGTCTCGATCGTGATTCCGAACCGCGACTACGCAGAGGGACTGAAGCGTTGCCTCACATCCATCTTCGACAAGTCGACCTATGAGAATTTCGAGATCATTATCGTCGAGAACGGAAGCAAGGAAGAGGCGACGGAGAAATATTACCGGGAGCTGATGGGCGGCCCGTACAAAGACCGCTGCCATATCGTCCGGTATGAGGAGACCGAAACCGGCAGGGCCGCGAAGGCGAACGGCGAGGGCTTTAACTTCTCAAAGCTCTGCAATGAGGGCGTGAAGGCCTCAAAGGGCGAGTACGTCCTTCTTCTCAACAATGATACACAGGTCATCTCGGTGAACTGGATCGAGGAGCTTCTGATGTACGCACAGCGTCCCGATGTTGCCTGCGTCGGCGGCAAGCTCTATTATCCCGACAAAACCATTCAGCACGCGGGCATTATCCTCGGACTCGGTGCGCACCGCACGGCGGGACATCCATTCTACAAGCAGCGCCGTGAAAACCTGGGCTATATGGGGCGTCTGTGCTATGCACAGGATCTCTCGGCGGTCACCGGCGCCTGCCTCATGGTAAAGCGCAGGCTCTACGATGAGGCCGGGGGATTCTCGGAAGATTTTGCCGTCTCCTTAAACGACGTCGATTTCTGCCTCAAGCTCCGCGCGAAGGGGTATCTCAATGTTTTTACGCCGTTTGCGGAGCTTTACCACTATGAATCCGAGTCCCGCGGAGATGATCTCACAGGAACGCGGGCAGAGCGGTACAATAAAGAAGCAGAACATTTCCGTACGAAGTGGAAGGATGTCCTTGCCAAAGGGGATCCTTATTACAATCCGAATTTCTCGCTTGACCGCAGTGATTTCTCACTGAAGGTGCAGGTGCCGGAGAAAAAGGCCTGAAAGTACTGCGGATGCCGCAGGAAACACGGTATGGAGTACAGTGATGGAGGAAAAGAAAATGGAAGCACGTGTCATGGAGCAGTTCAATTACTGGCTGAATGATCCTTATTTTGACGATGCGACGAAGCAGGAGCTTCTCGCCATCCGCAACGACCCGAAAGAAGTCGAGGATCGGTTCTATAAGGATCTTGCCTTCGGTACCGGAGGACTGCGCGGCGTCATCGGCGCCGGGACGAACCGCATGAATCTCTACACAGTCCGCAAGGCGACGCAGGGACTTGCCAACTATATCAATAAGAACGGCGACCCGAAGAAGGGAGTTGCGATTTCCTATGACAGCCGCCGCATGAGTGCTGAGTTCGCAAAGGAGACAGCGCTTTGCCTTGCAGCGAACGGAATCAAGGCGTATCTTTCCGACACGCTCCGTCCGGTTCCGGAGGAGTCCTTTGCACTCCGCTATTTTGGGTGCCAGGCAGGCGTTGAGATCACAGCATCCCACAACCCGCCGGAATACAACGGATACAAGGTCTATTGGGAGGACGGCGCACAGGTTACGCCGCCGCACGACACAGGCATCATTGCGGATGTAAACGCAGTGACGGATTACAATGAAGTCAAAACAATGTCCGAAGCCGATGCAAAGGCAGCAGGCCTTCTTGTGTACTTTGGAAAAGAAATCGATGACGCGTACATGGAGGCTCTCAAGAAGCAGATCATCCATCCGGATGTTATCAAGGAAATGGCGGATGATCTTACGATTGTCTACACCCCGTTCCATGGAGCAGGCCTTGTCCCTGTGACAAGAGTTCTCTCGGAGCTCGGGTTCAAGAAAGTCTATGTCGTACCGGAGCAGAAGGACCCGGATCCGAATTTCACAACACTCACGTACCCGAATCCGGAGGATCCGAAGGCATTCGAGCTTGCCTTAAAGCTGGCAAAGAAGGTGGATGCGGATATCGTCCTCGCTACTGACCCGGATGCTGACCGTCTCGGTGTCTACTGCAAGGATACGAAGACCGGCGAGTATGTCGGCTTCACAGGAAATATGTCCGGCATGCTGATCGGCGAGTACATTCTCCGCGAGCGGTCCAAGAACGGAACGCTTCCGAAGAATCCGGCGTTTGTCACGACCATTGTCACGACGAATCTCGCAAAGGCAGTGGCGGAAAAGTACGGCCTTCATTATGTGGAGACACTCACCGGCTTCAAGTACATCGGCGAGCAGATTCATCATTTTGAGCTCGACCACTCCTATAATTATGTATTCGGTCTCGAGGAGTCCTACGGCTGCCTTGCCGGCACGCATGCGCGCGACAAGGATGCACCGGTTGCGGTCATGATGCTCTGCGAGGCGGCTGCCTTCTACAAGAAGCAGGGACTTACGCTCTGGGATCAGATGCAGAACATCTACAGGGAATATGGCTACTACAAGGAAACACAGATTGCCATTACGATGAAGGGAATCGAAGGAGCGGGAAAGATTCAGGAGATGATGAATTCGCTCCGCGAGAATCCGCCGAAGAAGTTCGGCAAGTGGACGGTCGAGGAGTTCCGCGACTACGACCGGAATATCGTGAAGGAAACTGCAACTGGAGAAACGCACAGCACAGGACTTCCGAAGAGCAATGTTCTGTACTTCGCGCTTGATAATGATGCCTGGGTCTGCGCAAGACCGTCGGGAACCGAGCCGAAGATCAAGTTCTACATCGGTGTAAGGAGCGACAGCCTCGAACATGCAGCCGAGGAGAATGAAGAGCTCAGCGCGGAAGTGAAGAAGATCATCGGTGCCTGACCGGAATTCCGGGAGAAGAGCAAGTGTCGGTATCAGAGGACATTCGGAAAACACTCAGCTATTATAAAAGAAACGGCCTTTCGGACACGTTTTATGCGGCAAAGGAACGCCTCGATGAGCGGCGGGCCAGGGAACGGTACAACTATGTTCCCGCGCCTGCAGAGCTCGTCCGCTCGCAGCAGGCACTCTGGCAGTGCCTCGAGGGCGGCGATGATCCGGGAGCGGTCTTCGGTGCCGAGTATACGGGAAAACATCTGCCGCTGATTTCCGTGCTCGTGCCGGCCTATGAGACCGATGAGCTCTTCCTCAGGGAACTCCTGGAATCGGTGCTTGCGCAGACGTACGGCAAATGGGAACTGATCCTTGCGGATGCCTCCAGCACAGGAAAGGTCGCGGCGGTTTCCTCGGAATATATACTGAAAGATTCGCGGATTCATTATCTCCGTCTTCCGGAGAATAAGGGAATTTCAGCGAATACCAATGCGGCGGCAGCGGCGGCAGACGGAGATTACGTTGCCTTTCTCGACCATGACGATTTCCTTGAGCCGAATGCCCTTTTCGAGGCGGCGCTCGGCATTCTCAAGACAGACTGCGAGATTCTCTATACGGATGAGGATAAATGCGATGAGAAGGCGCAGCACTATTTCGAGCCGAACCGCAAGCCGGATTTTGACTACGATTATCTGCTGACGAATAATTATATCTGCCATCTGCTTGTGATGAAGAGAGGGCTGTTCCTCGCCCTGAAGCTCCGGAGTGAGTTCGACGGGGCGCAGGACTATGATCTGTGCCTGCGCGCACCCAAGACGAAGATCTGCCATGTCGCAAAGATTCTCTATCACTGGCGGACGCATGAGGGATCAACGGCGGGGAACCCCGGCAGCAAGGATTATGCCGCTGAGCGCGGCAGACTCGCGCTTGAACAGTATTTTCAGGAGCATCACATCCATGCGGAGGTGGAGCATTCAAGACACCGCGGCTTCTACAAGGTCACCTATATACCGGATATATTCTCGGCGCGCCGGGATGTCGGCGTGGTGGGCGGAAAGATTGTGAACCGCCGTCACCGCATTGTCGGCGGTCTTCTGCAGCAGGACGGCTCTGTCCTGTACGCCGGGCGCCATGAGAAGGAGAGCGGACCGATGCACCGGATGGACACGCGGCAGGATGCCTGGGCAGTGGATGTGCGCTGCATGAAAATCCGGGACGAACTGAGACCGCTCTACAGAGATGTGTTCGGTGCGCCGTATGAATCGCACATTCTCACGGCGGGAACGGACTACACGGAGCAGAGCATCCGTTTCTGCAGGGATGTCTATGCGCTCGGCTACAATATTGTATGGGACCCGGACATGATCCTGCGGATCGACTGACTGCGAAAAGCACGTATGCGGAGGACGGTTCATCCTGCAGGTCCTCCGGTAGATCGGAATTATCTGGAATGAACAAAGTAACGGTCGTCATACCGAATTACAACGGCATACAGTACATCGCGGGCTGCCTTGATTCGATTCTCTCGGGCAGCATGGTTCCCGAGATTATCGTCGTCGACAACGGGTCGGATGACGGGAGCTTTGAGCTCGTGCGGGATCAATACGGGGATAAGGTGACGCTTCTCCGTCTTAAGACGAATACCGGTTTCTGTCATGCTGTGAACAGCGGCATCCACATTACCCGCACGAAGTATGTGTGCCTTCTGAACAATGACACCACAGTGGACCGGGACTGCGTGAAGAATCTGTACACGGCAATCGCCCAGTCCGGCCGCATTTTCAGTGTGCAGGCAAAGATGCTGTCGATGAAGGACCCGAAGGTCATCGATGACGCAGGCGACCTGTACTGCGCACTCGGGTGGGCTTTCGCCCGGGGCAAGGCGATGAGCGCGAATCTATTCAATGAGCCCGCGGAGATTTTTTCTGCCTGCGCCGGCGCTGCAATCTACCGGATGAAAGCTTTTGAGAAGATCGGTTATTTTGATGAGCGCCATTTCTGCTATCTCGAGGACGTCGACATCGGTTTCCGTGCCCGGATTTACGGGTACAGGAACCTTTACGAACCGTCGGCAATTGTTTATCATGCAGGAAGTGCCTCGAGCGGTTCGACGTACAATGAATTCAAGGAACTCATGACGAGCGGAAACAACTGGTACCTCCTGTGGAAGAATCTCCCCGGATTCTGGTACGGGCTGAACTATCCTCTGATCAAACTCGGAGTGAGGATCAAACAGAAATATTTTGACAGGAAGGGCCTCGGAGAGGCCTACAGGAACGGCCTTGAGCGGGGAAAGTATCTCATCCGGCGTTCGAAATATGAGGACGGAATGCGGAAACTGGAGTCGCCGGAGAAGGGAACCATCTTTGAAGAGGCCGGGATAAGTTTTGACGATGAAGAGGAAAAGCCTCTCGTGCATCCGCTCTATATCAGCGGGAAGGTGCCGTTTTCGCCTCTTCATCTGTTTAATTATTTTGCAGTTCAGTCGGAGCTGTGGGCCAATACCGTCCGCAGACTCCGGGAGTGAAGCACTGATCGAAACCGGAAGCAATGATCAGAGACAATCAGAGCTATTTTAATCGTCTTCATATCGTGATGGACGGCGTGGTCACCGGACTTTCCTATGCGCTTGCGTGGGCGGTCTGGTTCCTCTCCCCGTTTTCAACGACGACACCGGGCCTGACGGCATATCCTGCCAGGACCTACTTCAGTGCACTCTATTTTATCATTCCGCTCTATCTTATTCTCTATGCCGTCTTTCATCTCTATGATTCGCGGCGTGTCTCGCGCATCCGGAACGAGCTTCTTGAGATTCTTCGCGCGAATGTAATCGGCGCCATCGGCTGTATCGTCGTCTTCTTCCTCACGGAGATGAACGATTTCTCGAAGGGCTTCCTCGCACTTTTCTTCATTGTCAATACGATTGCGACCTGCGGTGCGCACTATTTCATGCGGTGGGTTCTGTACCGCATCCGCAGAAGCGGGCGGAACCTCAAGCATGTCCTCTGCATCGGCTATTCGCGGGCGGCGGAAGCATATATCGACCGGATCCTGAGCAACGGTCAGTGGGGATATGTCTGCCACGGCATTCTCGACGATCATGTGCCGCGCGGGACGGTGTACAAGGGAGTGAAGGTTCTCGGCGACATTGACAACCTGCAGTATATCCTGCCGGAGAACAAGCTCGATGAGATCGCGATTACGCTGCCCCTGAGCGATTATGACCGTCTCGAAGAGCTGGTCGCGGAATGTGAGAAGTCAGGCGTGCACACGAAGTTCATCCCGGACTATGTCTCGCTCTTCCCGAGCAAGCCGTACACCGAGGATCTGCAGGGCCTTACCTGCATCAATATCCGCTATGTGCCGCTGACGAACAGCTGGAACATTTTTATCAAGCGCGTGGGCGATATCATCGGATCGCTTCTCTGCATCATCGTTTTCTCGCCGATCATGCTGTTCGCGGCGGTCGGGACAAAGCTCACGAGCAAGGGACCGATCATATACAGGCAGGAGCGGATCGGTCTGCACAGCCGGCCCTTTACGATGTATAAGTTCCGCACCATGGTGGTTCAGTCGGCGGAAGAAGAGAAGAAGGGCTGGACGACCAGAAACGATTCCCGCGTCACAAAATTCGGAGAGTTTCTGCGGAAGCACAGCATCGATGAAATGCCGCAGTTCTTCAACGTGCTCACCGGCAGCATGAGTCTGGTGGGTCCGAGGCCGGAGCGGCCGCAGTTTGTCGAGAAATTCAAGGAAGAAATCCCCCGCTACATGGTGAAGCATCAGGTCCGCCCGGGCATCACCGGCTGGGCACAGGTGAACGGCTACCGCGGCGATACCTCCATCCGCAAACGGATTGAGTATGACCTTTATTACATTGAAAACTGGAGCGTCGGCTTCGATTTCAGGATCCTTTTCCTCACTGTTTTCAAGGGGTTCACGAATAAGAACGCATACTGAGAAAGGCGCCCTCGCTTGCCTGCAGGGAGGGTTTGTGCCATAATAGGTCGGCTTTCGGTCGAAGACCGAAAAGTCGTTTTGGAGTTTTTGCGGAGGAGTTATGGCTTCGAAGAGAAGATATGACGATGATTATGACTACGGCGAATACGGAGATTCCCGGAGCCGCCGTGGGTCCTCATCCCGTTATGATGATGCGGACAGCGGCTATGAAGACGATGATTCCTACGGCAGGTCTTCCGGCCGCGGGTATGAAGATGACCGTTATGAGGACGGCCGCGGCGGTTACGATGACCGCTATGACGATGAGTATGACAGCGGCTATGAAGACGATGATTCCTACGGCAGGTCTTCCGGCCGCGTGTACGAAGATGACCGCTATGAGGATGGATACGACGGCCGTTATGATGACGGATACCGGGACGATGATTACGATGACCGGTATGATGATTACGAAGAGGAGAGAAGGCCGCGCGGAAACAGGAAGAAGGCGGGCCGCAGCTCCGCTTCCGCCCGTTCATCTGCCGGAGGGCGGAAATCTTCCGGCCGGAATGATTACTACCAGGAGGAGCGGATAACCGGCTCTTCCCGCGGCGGCCGTTCGAAACCGAAGAAGAAACACGGCAAGGGGCGCGCCGTCCTCCTGTTTGTCGAGATCGTTGCGCTGATTGTCGTGCTCGGCGTTCTCTACATCACGAACAAGGCAACCAAAGCCGGCAAGCTCTCCCTCAATGATGAGCAGATCACCGAGCAGATGAATGATAATGTCGTAAAGGAGACGCAGGACGGCTCGATGAAGGGATACAGAAATATCGCTCTCTTCGGCGTCGACTCGCGGAGCAATAATCTTGCAAGCGGCGACAACCGCAGTGACACGATCATGATCGCTTCCATAAATGAGGACACGGGCGATGTAAAGCTCGTCTCTGTATACCGCGACACCTATCTCAACACGGGAAACGACGACTACACGAAGTGCAACGCGGCCTACGCGAAAGGCGGTCCGGAGCAGGCCATCACGATGCTCAACATGAATCTTGATATGAACATCACGGATTTCATCACGGTCGGCTTCGCAGGTCTCACCAAGGTTGTCGATGATGTCGGCGGCGTCGATATTGATGTCGATGACGCAGAGCTGCCGCATCTCAACAGCTATGCGCTCACGATGTCGCAGGAGCTCGATTATCCTTATGAGGAGCTCACGCAGACCGGCACGGTTCACCTCAACGGCCTGCAGGCGACGGCATACTGCCGTATCCGTTATACGGCGGGCGATGATTTCAAGCGCACCGAGCGTCAGCGGGAGGTTCTCATGGCAGTTCTTTCCAACGCCAAAACGCTGGACGCCGCATCGCTTGATCAGACGGCAAGCGATCTTTTCGACAAGGATATGATTTATACCTCCTTCGATCTTTCGGATATCGTCGATATGCTCGGCAATATCTCTTCGGACAACATCACGGGACAGGACGGCTTCCCGCAGGAAGACCTCCGCACGACCGGAAATGTTCAGATCGGCGGTGTCGGCCAGAGCTGCGTCATCCCGAGAGATCTGAGCGACAACGTCGTCTGGCTTCACCACTTCCTTTTTGACGACCAGGATTATCAGGTGTCGTCTGAGGTTCAGGAATACAGCGACAAGATTGCATCCGACACAGCAGGCATCGGCTGAGACTAAAATCCTGCGGATGCTCTGCAGCAGGCAGGGTGAAATGCCGGAAAAGAAGATGCAGCTTCGAAATAAAAGAACTGAGGAAGAAGGCTCCGCCGCCCATTTCCACCGGACCGGCGGGGCCTTCCTGCATACACGGAGGACCCCGGGCGGGTTTAAAAGCCGGACGGATCCATTGTACCTTTGTAACCTCCGGTGGGCAGATCAAGTATAATTACCGTATGAATATCAGCGTGATTATCCCGGTTTATCATCCGGATGAAAAACTTGCGAAGGCGGTAAGGCTTCTCGGAGAGCAGAAAGCGGCCGTGGACAGAATCCTTCTCATGGATACCCTGGAAAAGGACGGAACAAGCATTCTCCGCCCATACCTTGATGCAGAGGGAATTGCAGACAGTGTTACAGCTGTTCCGGTGAAGGCAGAGGATTTTGACCACGGCGGGACGAGGGCGCTGGGAGCGGAGCTATGCCCGGATGCGGATTTCTTTCTTTTCATGACACAGGACGCCGTGCCGGCAGACCAGAACCTCACGGAGAATCTCGTGCAGTTTCTCTGCGCCCATAAAGACATGGCAGTCTGCGGGGCCCGGCAACTGGCATATGAGGATGCCAGGGAAGAGGAAAAGATTTCACGGGAATTCAACTATCCTGAAGTTTCCGGAGTGAAGACGGAAGCGGATATCGGGACGCTTGGAATCAAGACCTTTTTCTGTTCCAATGTCTGCGCAATGTACCGGTCGGATGTGTACAGGAAACTGGGCGGTTTCATCCGGCACACGGTATTCAATGAGGATATGATTTTCGCGGCGGCGGCCATCCGGCAGGGATATTCCGTGGGATATTGTGCACAGGCCTGTGTGTACCATTCGCACAACTATACTGCGCGGCAGCAGTTCCGCCGGAATTTTGACCTTGGCGTTTCACAGACGGATCACCCGGAAGTTTTTGCGTCCGTCCCCTCCGAAGGGGAGGGCCTGAAATACGTGAAAACGGTTGCCCGCCGCCTGCTGTCGAAGGGCAAGGCCGGCGAAACGGCCGGCTTTCTCGTGCGGTGTGCGGCACGTTATCTCGGGTACAGGAAGGGAAAAAACTATAAGAAGGCGGCACCGGACAAGATCCGGAAGTGGACGCTTTCGCCGGCATACTGGGAGAAGGACCCGGATTTTACTGCACGGTCCGGGAGAAAGACCGGATGAGCTTTTGCATCTTTAGTGCAGCAGACTGAAACAAGAATAGCTATTCAGGAGTAGTCAGATTCAGGGGTTATATATGGAACTGGAAGTAAATGGGGAAGGGCCTGACAGCTGGGAAGAAGTCATGCTGATTTACAGCGCGGCCCTCAAGGAAATGACAACCAAGCTGGAAATTCTCAACGAGGAATTCCAGCATGTTCATCGATACAATCCGATCGAGCATATCAAATCACGTCTTAAGACACCGCAGAGCATCGTGCGCAAACTGCGGCGCCACGGCTATGATTCCACCATTTCCAACATGGTGAAATACTGCAATGACATCGCCGGCGTCCGCGTGATCTGCGATTATACATCCGACATTTATAAGATTGCGGACATGATCAGCAATCAGAATGACATCCGTGTCGTCGCGATCAAGGACTACATCGAGCACCCGAAGCCGAGCGGATATGAGAGCTATCATATGATCGTCCTCATTCCGGTATACCTGTCGGACCGCATCATCGATACCAAGGTTGAGATTCAGATCCGCACCATTGCGATGGATTTCTGGGCAAGTCTTGAGCACAAGATTCAGTATAAGTTCCCGGGCGTCGTGCCGCAGCAGATTCAGGACGAACTTCTTGAAAATGCAAAGAAAGTCTCCGAGCTCGATGCCAGCATGCAGAAGCTGAACGAAGAAATCCGGGAGATCGCGGGAGAAGACGAGGAGATGGAGAACAAATAAAGGCGGAATTACTGGTTCCGCCGGAAAGTTCCCTATAAACGAGGAGTGCCCGGGCACCTCACGGCACCCGGGCTATTATGAAAAATATCTACGTTTCGCACTTGCTATGATTTAATACTAGTATTAATTTATGAACAAAATATGAACAGCTTGTGAATATCATGTAATATTTCACAGCGAGAAACCGATTTCCAGGCGGAATTTGTACAAATAACACAAATATTGGCGACGGGTCAAGAACAAAAGTTGCGCTGCGCCCCGGGACAGCGGACTTTCTGCCGGACACGGAACTTCCGGTACGGGCAGTGAACCTTCTGTGCTGAAAGGACGGCTGACAGGAGGGCCGCCGACGGAGGATCCTGTCTTATTTGCCTATCGGTTTTGTGAATGGTATCATTACTTATATTTTATTTGGTTATTGATTCGAAAAGGACGCCGACGGGCGGATTATTCCGTGTGGGTACAGGAGGCTGTTATGGATTCGGAAGAGTTGAATTTCGGAAGCGCGGATGAGCAGATCCGGGCAAACGGTGAGGCTGAAGCAAGAGAAGCGGACCGTCTCCGGGAAGAGAATGAAGCATACCGCACGGGAATCGAGGAACTGAAGCAGCTGTACAGGAAAAACTGCGATCTTATTGCGCAGATGACAAGAGCGCTCGACAAAAATGCATCCGATGTACAGACAGGAATGAAAACCATCATGAACGGCGGTGTTGAGAGGATAGCTGAGCAGACCAGAGCAGCGGCAAAGGCCGCGGCGGCAGCAGGTGCGGAGGACGCGGACAGTGCGGACGAAGAGGATACCGGTAAAGAAGAGATCCTCGCGGCGGCTGCAGATGCAAAGCAGGAGATTTTAAACCGCATGGACGTCTCGGATGATTCGACGCATAAGGACTGCGTCCGTGTCTATCGGAATGTGCAGGCGGAAATTGTGGCAGACCTCGATAAGCAGACGAAAGACATTGAATCTGCCATTTATGCTCTCCAAGAGACGAGCTCAAACATCGAATCGACGCTCCGGCAGATGCAGGAGGAGCAGATCGGGCAGGCTGATAAAAAGAAGAATCACGCGTCCGTTCTTGAAATTCTGTCGTTTATTCTGATTCTCCTCACAGGCGCGTTTGTCGTCTGTGATAAGTTCGGACTGATCGATGATCTCATGCATCTTCTGGGAGTATGAATTCAGAATTATCCCGCGAGATACCGCGCGGAGCCGGGATCCGGAAATTTCCGGGTCCCTTCATTATGCTCTGTTACAGGCGGCGGGAGGGAGATCTTCATGGGAAGACAATACTGGAAACCGGGAAATATGCTGAATCCGGTTCCTGCTGTGCTCATCTCTTCGATGGATGAGGACGGGAAGACAAACATCATGACGGCCGCATGGACCGGGAATCTCTGTTCCGATCCGGTTATGGTCTCTGTATCCATCCGGCCGCAGAGGTATTCGTACGGCATTATTAAGAAAACCGGTGAATTTGTCCTGAACCTTTCCAACCGCGCACTCGTGCGCGCGGTCGACTACTGCGGTGTAAAGAGCGGAAGGGATTCCGATAAATTTGCCGAGCTCCGTCTTACCCGGAGCCCATCCCGTTTTGTGAAGGCGCCGGGGATCGGGGAGAGCCCCGTGAGTCTTGAGTGCAGAGTTGAGAAGATTCTTCCTCTCGGGACACACGATGTCTTCATTGCCCGTGTTCTCTCCACGGATGTCGACGAACAGTATCTTGATGAAAAGGGCCGGTTTGACCTCGACCGGGCAGACCTCATCGCGTATTCGCACGGTGAGTATTATGCCCTCGGCGAAAAGCTCGGAAAATTCGGCTTTTCCGTACAGAAGCCGCAGCGCAGTCACAAAGCCCGCAGACAGTAAACAATGAAATCTTATTCCATATACAGCCGAAAAATTCATCTGTGGTTTTTGCTGTCCTCGGTGATCGCCATGATCATCGCGATTTTCCTGATGCCTTCTTTCCGGCCGATCGAGCTTTCCGGCTACACGATGTATGACGTCACGCTGAACGGCGAGTCGGTGGGGACGGTCTCCTCGGAAGAAGAAGCGCAGAGCGACCTCATCGAGGCCAGAAGAAAAGTTGCCTCCGGGAGCGATGACCTGATCTGCGTGAGCGCCGACCTCTCCTGCACTGGACGGAACGTTCTGTGGGGAACCGTCGACCGCCATTCGGACGTCGTGAACGCAATGGCAGATATCCTCGACAAAGACAAAGACAGCACGCTGACCCGCTGTTTTACCCTTAAAATCGGCAGCTATATGGCGGCACTCGCCTCCCGTGACGACATCCGCCAGCTGCTTTCGGATGTCTCTGCCCGCTACGATACAGAAAACCAGTACCTTGTAAGTCTTGTCCCGGATACGGACCGTCAGCTCGGCTGCCTTACGGCCAAAATCAGCACGGCAAAGGAGCAGGAGGTCGAGAATCAGAAAACTTCCCGCCTCCCGATTGCAGGCATCAATGAGGAGCTCGACGATGTCCTCATCACGGCAGAGCCCGAGGTTACTCCGGATTTTGACGATTATGACCTCGGCATCACATCGATGGATTTCGGAAAGAAGATCGAGATCGCAGAATCCTATCTGCCGGCATCGCAGATACGGAGTGTTTCCGATGTGGAAAGCGAGATCCTCAAGAACTCGGAGCAGAAGCAGGTCGTAGAAGTGAAGGCGGGCGATACGCTGTCCCAGATCGCGGAGAATTACGGTCTTTCCATGGATGATCTTCTTGCAATGAACACGAACTATGAGGACGAAAATGCGGTCATCCGTGTCGGAGACCTTATCACGGTCACGGTTCCGGAGCCGGAGCTTCCGGTCGACTACACTAAGGACGAATATTACGAAGAGGACTATAACGAGGATACCGTCTACATTGATAATGACAGCTGGTACACTACAAAGACAGAAGTTGTACAGGAGCCCTCGACCGGCCACCGCCGTGTCATTGCGGAAGTCAGTTATGAGAATGACACACAGACCGGCAGCAAAATTCTGAAGCAGCAGGTGATGACAGCGGCCGTGCCGATGATCGTCGAACGCGGCACACAGACTCCGCCGACCTATATCTGGCCGGTATCCGGAGGTTACGTTTCATCCGGTTTTGGCGCAAGATCCGCTCCGAAGAAAGGCGCGAGCACGTATCACAAGGGAATCGACATCGCCTGCTCGGTCGGAACAGCCGTCATGGCTTCGAATGGAGGCACTGTGTCGTCTGCCGGCTGGCAGAGTGGCTACGGCTACGTCGTCTATATCGATCATGGAAACGGCGTGCAGACGCGCTACGGGCATCTGTCGAAGATTCTGGTGAGTGTCGGCGAACACGTATCACAGGGAGAGAGGATTGCGCTCTCGGGCAACACCGGCAATTCCACCGGCCCGCACTGCCACTTTGAAATCCGCATCAACGGCGAGGCCGTGAATCCGCTGAATTATCTGAATTGAGTTTTGACGGAAGTGGGAGCTTCTCGGAGCGAAACTGAAACGGCCATTAACCATGTCGGTCAATGCCTGCTTACCTGGAATTGACATTCCGGCCGTTTTTATATAAATTTATTCTTAGTCTTCTATTGACAAGACCCGTTCCATTAAGGGAGCGGTTATGAAGAGGCCTGTCTCGGATGGAATTCTATTCAATCAAGGGCGGTAATCCCCTGGTCGGAGAAGTAGGAATTTCGGGAGCAAAGAATGCTGCGCTTCCGATTCTTGCCGCGGCCATCATGACAAATGAAACAACCGTCATTGAGAATGTGCCGGATGTCAGCGACATACGCGCTATCCTGAGTGCGATCAGGAGTATCGGTGCCATTGTAACTGAAACCGATCGGCACACATTCAAAATCAACGGTTCCCAGATTCACGATATCCCGGTTGTCGACGAAGCGGTGAAAAAGATCCGCGGCTCGTATTATCTGATCGGAGCACTTCTCGGAAAGTATCATCATGCGTCCGTCACCCTTCCAAAGGGCTGCAATATCGGACTTCGTCCGATTGATCAGCATGTCAAAGGGTTTCGTGCTCTTGGAGCGGATGTCCGCATTGAGCACGGCATGATTGTTGCCGAAGCGGATGAACTCGTCGGAAGCCATATTTATCTTGATGTCGTTTCGGTCGGCGCGACCATCAATATTATGATGGCGGCGTCCCTTGCACACGGCATGACCATTATCGAGAATGCCGCCAAAGAGCCGCATGTCGTCGACTGTGCCAACTGCCTGAACAGTATGGGGGCACGTATCCGCGGCGCCGGCACGGACGTCATCCGCATCCGCGGCGTTGAATCGCTCCACGGATCGGATTACTCCATCATTCCGGATATGATCGAGGCCGGCACCTTCATGTTTGCCTCGGCAGCAACCCGCGGCGACGTGACGATTCACAACGTCATCCCGAAGCACCTTGAATCGCTGACGTCAAAACTCGAGGAGATCGGCTGCCAGATTGAAACGTCGGACGAAGCGGTCCGCGTGACGGCGAACAAGCGCCTTCTCAATACACACGTCAAAACGCTTCCTTACCCGGGCTTCCCGACGGATATGCAGCCGCAAATCACGGTGATCCTCGGGCTTGCAAACGGGACGAGCATTGTCACCGAGAGCATCTTCGAGAGCCGGTTCAAATATGTTGATGAGCTGGTCCGCATGGGTGCGCAGATCAAAGTGGAGGGCAATACCGCCATTGTGACCGGTGTCCCGAGTTATACGGGAGCCAGCATCACCTGCCCGGACCTTCGCGCAGGAGCGGGACTTGTGATCGCAGCTCTTGCAGCGGAAGGTTATTCGGACGTGCATGATGTGATTTATATTGAGAGAGGATACGAGGATTTTCCGGAAAAACTCCGCTCTCTCGGCGCAGACATCGAGGTCCTGGACGACGAAGATCCCGAGAGCATGAGAAGAAGAATGCATCTCGTCAGCTGAACTGTATGCGGTAACGGATGCTGCAGCACAAACGCTGAGCAGTAATAAGCAGCAATGACCCGGGCGGTCACTGCTGTTTTTTTATACAGAAAATTGATCGGGAAATGGCGGCAGAAATGAACCTGCAGTGTTTGTTAAAGTTTACGGAAGAAGTGAGTCTGTGCCTGCTGAAATATCAGTATGAGTTTTTCAAAAGGAAGGGGTGCGTTTATAATATTATTAATCGAGTTCAAAAGCTGACGTTCTGAAGGTCAGCGAAGAGTCGGCCGCGGGACCTTTATGGCTTGAGGGCATAGGGAGAGTCCCTTATTCCGGCAGAAGGAGAAAAGGGGTATGGAACTGAATCTTAAGGATCCGAAGGAGTGCAGGTATGACGCCGTCTCACTCGGCGAGATCATGCTGCGCCTCGACCCGGGAGAGGGGAGAGTGCGTACGGCGCGTTCCTTCAAGGTATGGGAGGGCGGCGGAGAATATAATGTCGTCCGCGGACTTCACAAATGTTTTCACATGCACACAGGGGTTATCACCGCTTTTGCGGACAACGAGGTCGGAAAACTGCTCACGGATCTCGTGGAACAGGGCGGCGTTGACACAAGCCTGATCTATTACAAGAAGACAGACGGAATCGGGCGGATTTGCCGGAACGGTCTCAATTTTACCGAGAGGGGATTCGGCGTCCGCGGGGCACTCGGCGTCTCTGACCGCGCGAACACAGCGATCAGCCAGGCAAGCCCGGAGGAGCTGAATCTTGACTATATTTTCGGCACGCTCGGTGTCCGGTGGCTTCATACCGGCGGAATTTACGCGGCGTTGTCCGAGCAGTCCTGCGAAACGGTCATCAGTGCGATCAGGACCGCGAAGAAATACGGCACCGTTGTTTCCTATGATCTCAATTACCGTCCGTCTATGTGGAGTGCAATCGGCGGACAGGCAAAAGCGCAGGAGGTCAATAAGGAGATCGCAAAATACGTCGATGTGATGATCGGAAACGAAGAGGACTTCACGGCATGCCTCGGACTTGCGGTCGAAGGGCAGGATGCGGGCCTTACGAAGCTCAATATCGATGGGTATAAGAAGATGATCGACAGGGCGGCTGAAACCTATCCGAACTTCAAGGCGATCGCGACAACACTACGCACCGTCAAAACGGCGACGGTCAATGACTGGAAGGCAATCTGCTGGGCAGACGGACAGATTTATCAGTCAAAGGAATACAATAACCTCGAGATATTCGACCGCGTCGGAGGCGGCGATTCGTTTGCATCGGGCCTCATCTACGGCCTCATGACGACGGGCGATCCGCAGAAGGCAGTTGACTATGGAGCGGCCCACGGCGCACTTGCCATGACGACACCGGGAGACACCTCCATGGCGGACGTGAAGGAAGTCGAGGCGCTGATGGGCGGCGCAGGCGCGCGGGTAAAGCGCTGAGCGGAGAATCTGCACAGAGGACCGCCTGCAGAGAGAACAAACCTGCACTGAGAACGGTGCGCACGGAGAGAAAAATCTGCACAGAGGACGGTGCGCACGGAGAAAAAACTGGCTGCGGACAGTTCCTCAAAGGATATCCCGGCAGCGCGCAGTTTTAAAGAGGACAATTCCTTCGGAGCAGGCAAATACGTGAGAAGGATGAGAGGTACGGACATGATTGAGAGCAGAGCGTTTCAGGAAGCGTATGAAAAATTCTATAATGCCGGAATCATTCCGGTCGTCGTTTTCAGTGATGTAAAAGAGGCACTTCCGCTTGGGGAATGCCTCATGAAGGGCGGACTTCCTGCGGCAGAGGTGACATTCAGGACGGATGCGGCGGAAGAGTCGATCCGGATTCTCAGTAAGAATTATCCGGACCTTTTCGTTGGGGCGGGAACCGTTTTGACGACGGAACAGGCAGACCGCGCGATCGGGGCGGGGGCAAAGTTTATTGTCTCTCCTGGTTTTGACCCGAAGATTGTGCAGTACTGCATCGACCGTGATGTCCCGGTCTGCCCGGGCACGCAGACTCCGTCCGAGATGATTGCGGCGATGAACATGGGACTCGACCACGTGAAGTTCTTCCCGGCAGAACTCTCCGGCGGTGTGAAGATGATCAACGCGATCGGCGCGGCGCTGACGAAGCTGAAGTTTATGCCGACAGGCGGAGTCAGCGCTTCGAATGCTGCTGAATACCTTCGCTGTGAACGGGTATTCTGTGCCGGCGGCTCCTGGATGGTTAAAAAGGACCTGATGCAGGCCGGAGAATGGGATACAATTCTCGGTTTGGTGAAGGAGGCGTCCGCGATTGTAAGAAAAGTCCGTACGGCTGCCGAATAACCGAAATCTTTTGAGACTCCCGGCAGCAAACGGACCCGAGCGGCAAATTTTCATATTCTGGCCATAATGAAACCCCACCTTTTAAGGGTGGGGTTTTCACTTAAAGTTTATGCTGAATCAGCCTGAGCTGCACGATTGCCATGATCCTTTTTGTTCCTCCGAATCAAAGTCATCATCCGGGTCATACGCTCAATTTCCGATCCATTATCCATCCGCCGAGGCAGAAGAAGAGAACAATAAAAGCAGCGTAGATACCGGACCGCACGGCCGTTCCGGCAGCGGCGGGAGCGAGCGCCCCGAGTTTGTTCTGCAGGGCGGCGACTGCTCCGGCCAGAACGAGGAAGAAGAAAAAGCTGATCCATCCGGCACCCTTTCTGCCGCGCAGTACGGTTGCCTGCAGGATGTCCGCAAAATAGGCAGTGACAATAAGAAACAACCAGGAACCATACGCGATAGCCGCTGCGGCAGCAATGCTCTGGCCGAAGCCAGTCGGTATGGGAGCTGCGCTAAACGCCTGCCGGATAGCGTTGGCCAGGGCCGAAAATCCCACTTCCTGGGCACCGATCAGAATCAGATCCAGTGTAGCAAGAACGGCGAAGAGAACGGTCAGAATGGAGAGAGAGATCGCGCCGGACAAAATTTTGCTGCCCAGAATCTGATAAGAATTTCTGGGTGTGAGAAAGAGCATGTAGCTTTGGGTGGTATTGAGCTCCCGGTGAAGGATGTTGATGCTGAGCAGAGCGACGATGAATATGCCGAAGGTGGCTGCGAGAACAAGCACCAGCGCTCCGAATGTAAGCAGGGCAACGGCTCCTGCGAGAATGCCGGCCAGAAATAATACTTCTCCAATGACGGTGATAAGAAGAATAGCCAGGGTGACATTTTTCGATTTCCTGAATTCATATTTTAAAAGATTACGCATGATGTTTTTAAACCTTTCTGACGCGAGGGCCTGTACTGCGGGTGCGCGTCCTTTCTGTGTTATTTCAATTATTAAGCGGGAGAACTTTCCCCGGGGTTGAGGTCAGAGCGTCGGATGCCAATGGGTGGAATCCTGACCTGAAAACTCTATATTTACTGCATCAGCTCACGGTAGCGGTCGGCGAGAGACTTTCCGGTGCGGGTGCGCAGTTCCTCGGTGTCTGTAATCTCCAAAAGTTTTCCGCTGCGGAGGAAAATTGCAGTGCTTACGAAGGACTCCACTTCTTCAACCAGGTGGCTGGAGATTACTACAGCGGTTTCCGGGCTCATCACGGAAATCACTGCCTTCATGACGGCATCGCGTGCCACGAGATCGATGCCGTTTAGCGGTTCATCAAGCAGGTAGACGCGGGCTTTCCGAGAGATTGCGGCTGAGAGACGAAGCTTGGCATTCATGCCGGAGCTGAGTGACTTTACTTTCGCGTCGGCAGGGAGCTCCATGTCTTTTATCATGTCACGATACTGGCCCTGGTCAAAATCTTCGAAAAAATCGGCGCAATAGTCTCCGACATCTGCTACAGTCATCCAGGAATAAAAGAAAGACTCGGTGGGCATATAAGAGATTTCTTTTCTGCTTTCTACACCGACAGGGATGCCGTTCCAGAGGACAGACCCGGAAGTCGGCTTTGTGAGGGAAGCGGCCGTTTTCATCCAGGTAGTCTTGCCGCTCCCGTTAGGGCCGAGGAGCAGATATGTTTTGCCGGGTTCTATTTGGAATGAAATATCATTCAGCGCGGTTTTGCCGCCGAATTTTTTGATCAGGTTTTTTGTTTCCAGCATGGTAAATTCCTTTCTCTTCTTTTCTTTTTTGATATCCATGTTCAATAACGGTGTCATGGAATCCGATTTGCGCAAAAACTTCCAATAAGACTTTCAGGCGATCCCGGATGCCGATTCTGATTCAGCCCCGGCCGAATCATTTGAACTCTGGATTTTCAGATAAAATGAGGCTTTCTCCGGCACAGCAGGCACGGCCTTATTCCTTTCCTGACAGGTCTGTATGCTCCTCTTCCGGAAAGTCCCAGTCTTCGAGGCAGTGCAGGATCTCGTTCCTGTGATAGCCGAGATCAGCCATGTCCCTTATATACGCCCTGGTATATCCATCGGCCATTTCTTTGCGCATGTCGGCCAGAAGCCCGGGTTCCTCCCGGACATATGTACCGGTGCCGCGCCTTGTTTCAGTCACGTGTTCTGTTTCCAGAACCTGATAAACGCGTGCGGCTGTATTTGGATTGATCCGGTACTGTACTGCAAGGTCCCGGCAGGATGGAAGCTTGTCACCAGGTTTGATTCTTCCGGCTGCAATTTCTTTTTTGATTGTGGTCACTACCTGCTGATAGATGGGCAGAGAATTATCAAACTGCATCGTTTCCCCTTTCCTTGTGAACTAGTGAACTAATAACATAGTACACTAAAACACAGAAACGTCAACCCTCCAGAAAAATATATTTGTGTGGTATCCGTATCAGCGTGCGCATTTCACTGGAAATCTCCAGATTCCAGACAAAATTTGTCAACATCCGGCGGATTCTTTGTCAAATCGAGGCTTATGGATACAGTTCTGATTGGCGCAGGCTTGTCCGGAATTCCCTTTCTGTGAGACACAACCGCATAAATACAAGAATGCTGCAAAAAATATAACTAGCAATGCGCCAATAAATGAAACATAATTCAACAAATTACCGATGTAAATTGAATTTTCGAAAACAAAAAGTTGTTCAAAATGGCCTATCAAATTTTGAATATTTTCAACAAACAATACAATATGAACATACAAATCGATTGACACACATTGTGTACGGAATTATTATTGAGTTATTCGATCGGTACATAAATTGGGGTATGTACCGGGGCCATAACGAGCTCATATGGTCCGGAAGAAAACTTTTTATGGAGGAAAAGTTATGAACAGTAAGAAGTTGGTAGCATTACTGGCGGCTACTGCGATGACAGCCGGAATGGTTGCCGGATGCGGAAGCAGCACGGATACCGCAGCTTCCACCGCGGCTTCCACGGCATCATCGGAAGCTACATCAGAAGCAGTGACAAGTGAGGCGGCAGCATCTTCTGAAGCTGCAGAAACCTCGGAATCAGCGACGACGGAAGAGGCATCGGCAGATGCCGATCAGCTTCCCCGCGATCAGACACTGTATTTCAGCGGTCAGCAGTGGGGCTCTGTCAATGACTATAACCCGCTTTCCGGAAACTCCAACAATGGAATGGTCCTTGCTGCATCGACGTTCTCCCGTATCCTTGTCTACGAGACGCTGATGATGTACGATCCGCTGACGACGGAGTGCAAGCCTCTGCTTGCGACCGATTACAGCTGGAACGATGACCACACCGAGATGACCGTGCATCTGAATCCAGACGCCAAGTGGTCGGACGGCACACAGGTCACATCGGCGGATATCGCCTACACGTGGGAAGCTCAGAAGAAGTACAACACCGCCGGATATGGAACATTCAGTCCTTTCATCGACACCATTGAAGCCGTGGATGACACGACCTTCACCATCAAGATGGTCCTCAATGATGACGGTAAGCCGGTCAACTATAAGTATGGAGAGCAGTATCTGATCAGCCCCTATCAGATGCAGAAGGCATATCTGCAGAAGGTTGAGGAAAGAGACGGAGAGGATGCGGACAAGGTTACGACCGACCGCATGGATGATCTCGTAGCATCGGGTCCGTACAAGCCGTACATCGACAATGATCAGAAGGTTGTCCTCATCCGCGACGACAATTACTGGGGCCAGGCAGACTCCATGTGGGGCAAGCTCCCGGTTCCGAAGTACATCGCACACGCGATTTACAAGGACAATGCAGCAGGCGACACCGCTCTTCGCCAGGGCGAGGTCGATGTTTCCCAGCAGTTCACTTCGAATGTTCAGGATCTGTGGGAGAAGGACGGACTCGATATTTCCACATGGCTGGACGAGGCTCCGTATGATCTTGCAATGCAGACTCCTTCCGCATTCTTCAACTGCAAGAAGCCGGGTCTCGACAATGCAACGGTCCGCAAGGCAATCGCTATGGCTGTTGACTATGATCAGATCATTGCTTCTGCAATGTCCGGACAGTCACCGACCTTTGATGAGTATCCCCGCTGCGTTGTTGCTCCGAACGATACGCTGCGTGAGAAGTACATCGACTATGATGCACTGAAGGATTATCAGTTTGCCGGCGGCGATGTTGACGGCGCCAACAAGCTTCTCGACGATGCTGGCATCGTTGATACCGACGGCGACGGCATCCGCGAGATCGACGGAACAAATCTTTCCTTCAAGGCAGAGTGCCCGAGCGGCTGGTCTGACTGGAATGCTTCTCTTGAAATCGTTGCCGCAGCGGGACAGAGTATCGGCATCGATATTCAGACTTACTTCCCAGAGGCATCGGTTTATTACACCGATATGACTACCCACCAGTTTGATATCTGCATGTGGGGCGGCCCTGGCCAGGGACCTCTTGCACCGTACGACACGGCTATGTTCTATCTGAGCAAGGATTACGGCGATCTTGAAGTCGACTGGAACGGAAACTTCGGTCAGTATGAGAACGCGGATGCAGAGAAGATCCTGAAGGCGCTCCCGCAGGAGACCGATGATGCGAAGCTCAAGGAAGACTACACCGAGCTTTCGAAGATTCTCCTTGAGGATTGCCCTGCATTTGCTCTTATGTACCGTCCGGGCGAGTTCTACACGGTCAATGAGTCTGTATGGACCAACTTCCCTGCACAGGATGACGGCAGAGGCATTCCGCCGCTGGACTGCACCGATGGCTACGGCGTTGCAGCTCTGTATGATCTGGAACTTGCAGAATGATGTTCTGCGGTCTGACTGATCAGCCGGGGCAGCAGTAAACATGCAGGCCAGGGAACTGGACCGAATGAGGGGCTTCGGAGTTTTGACGCCGGGGCCCCTTTCTTCATCGATAGATGCATCTTTTCTTTCGCTGTCTCTGCTGGAAACCGGACTTCATCCGGCGAATCGCCGGGTGTAGTCCTGAAGCGGAGGGACTACTTTGAAAGGGTTTAGAAAATATTATGGTCAGAAGATCCTCTGGTATCTTCTGACACTCGTCTTCGCAGTCATACTGAACTTTGTTCTGCCACGCCTCATGCCCGGCGATCCGGTTGCCGCCATCGCGTCAAAACAGCTCGGCGGAAATGAGACAGCATCGCAGATTCAGCAGATTTATGCGGAGTACAATGCAAAGTTCGGCACCGACAAACCGATGTGGCAGCAGTTTTTCATCTGGCTCGGGAATCTCTTCCATGGAGATTTGGGTGTTTCCTTCTCCCAATATCCCCGAACGGTTTCGAACATCATTCATTCAGCGGTAGGCTGGACCATCGCACTTCAGCTGCCCGCGATCCTTGTCGGATGGATCCTTGGCAACCTCCTCGGTGCTGTGGCGGCTTACAAACGGGGAGCGTGGGATAAGGTCGTCCTTCCGATTTCCATGTTCATTTCGAATATCCCGGCATTCGGTATGGCGGTCATCCTTCTTTTCATCTTTGCAATTAAACTGAAAATCGCACCGTCCAGTGGAGGCTACGGGTTCGATATGATTCCGAATCTTTCATGGGCCTTCTTCAAATCGGTGATGGCACACTATCAGCTGCCGTTCTGGTCCATTGTTCTTACCACCATCGGCGGTCAGGCAATTGGTATGCGTTCGATGTCGATCTATGAACTGAATGCGGACTACGTCAAGTATTCCCGCTTTCTCGGCATCAAGGACCGCAAGATCGTCGGCTACGTCTTCCACAATGCGATGCTTCCGCAGATCACCGGTCTTGCGCTTTCCCTCGGCACGATGATCGGCGGCGCGCTCGTCGCGGAAATGATCTTTTCGTACCCGGGCCTCGGCACAACCATTCTTCAGGCAACCACCGGTCAGGATTACCCTCTGCTTTCTGCCTGCACTCTTATCATCACGATCATGGTCCTCGTGGCCTGCTTTGTCGTTGAGATTCTCTACGGCGTAATTGATCCGAGAGTCAAGGCGAATCAGCAGGATAGTTAAGGAGGAGTGGAGAGATGAAAAATACAATCAAACAGGTCTTTCATTCCGGAAAATTCCTGGTCGGATTCGTTATCTTTGTTTTCATTCTGGTATATATCATCGTCTATCCGCTTGTCGTCGCGACAAGTCCGATGGAGATGATCGGCAACGGCAACTTCTTCCCTCCGGGAACGTATATCTCCCAGCAGGAGGCAGCCACGACGAGCGACAGCTATCAGCTGAACGTGGATACGTCGGCGTCAAAACTGAATGCGGCGCTGGGATCGGAAGAGATCAGCGCCATGGCAGACTGGCTCGAAAAATTTGCGGGAATTGACGCGGCGGATATCGATGTCTCCGACACAGAGGCTCTCGTGAAGCTCTGGCAGGACAATTATGATCCCACGCTTTCGAGTTCTCTTAAGTCCGCAAAAAGAAAATATTACAAGAGACTCAACGACAAGATCACCGAGGCGATGAAGGGCGGCGACGTCATCATCGCGGAGAAAAATGAAGACGGAGAGCTCGAAGAGTCCTCCACCATCGGAAGTCAGCAGTTTGTCAATGTCAGCCAGGTCGGCACAAAGAGAACATTCATCCTCGGCACTGACAACTTTGGCCGCGACGTTCTCACCGAGCTCGTCTATGCGACGAAGAGCTCTCTGAAGATCGGCCTTGTCGCAGGTCTCATAGCGACTGCGATCGGACTTCTCCTCGGCATGCTGGCAGGCTATCTCTCCGGAACGGTGGATAACGTCATCATGTTCATCACGAACCTGTTCACCGTCATTCCGTCGTTCGTAATCCTTATCCTGATTTCCTACTCGGTCGGCGACAAGGCGAGAGGCATCATGATGGTTGCCTTCATCATCGGCATCACATCCTGGCCGTGGACCTGCCGTTCCGTGCGTTCGCAGGTCATCTCTCTCCGGAACCGCGATCACGTCAATTTGTCAAAACTTTCGGGACACAGCATGGTCCGGATTATTTTCACGGACATTCTGCCGTACATTGCCTCCTATGTTGTCATGGCGATGATCCTTCAGATCTCGAGCGGCATTCTCTCGGAAGCGCAGCTGTCAATCCTGGGCCTCGGGCCGGCGACGACGAAGACCAGCACCCTCGGCCTTATGATGCAGTGGGCGATGACCTACAGTGCACATACGAACGGTTCCTGGTGGGCTTACTTCCCGGTTGTTCTTGTGATCGCTCTGATCTCGTTCTCGCTGAATCTGATGAATACCGGACTCGATCAGGTATTCAATCCGCAGCTTCGTGACTGACCGATGTTCTTATTGCAATCGGCAAAACCGCATCCGCGGATTTTGCCTCAGCGAGGTATTCGTTTGTAAGTCCTGCTGATGCAGGCCTTACAAACTGCAGCATCGGTGCTTCGCACCGGCTGCGCAATCGGCAAAACCGCATTCGCGGATTTTGCCTCTGCGAGGTATTCATATGCCAAAGTATATGCTTGAGGTCAATAACCTCAAAACAAAATACATCACAAGATTCCATGAGGATGTCTATGCTGTTGACGGCATTTCACTGAAACTTGAGGACGGCAAGAGCCTGGGCATCGCGGGTGAATCCGGGTGCGGCAAGTCAACACTTGCCCTCTCCCTCATGGGATATTATTTTGCTCCGCTTCACTATATCAGCGGAGACATTATCGTCGACGGTGTGAAGATTTCCGACATGAAGCCGGATGATGTCCGCCGCAAGGAGCTGGGAAATGAGATCGCCTACATCCCGCAGGCGGCCATGAACGCGCTCAACCCGACGATGAAAATCAGCAGATTCATCAATGATGTCATGCGGGCGCATGGAAGCAAACTGACGGACAAAGAAATCTACGATATGGCAAGGGAGCGCTTTGAATCCGTAGGCCTTCCGCAGATGGTTCTCGACAAGTATGCAGCCGAGCTTTCCGGCGGCATGAAACAGAGAACGGTCATCGCAATCTCGACCATTCTGTCCCCCAAGGTGCTGATCGCTGATGAGCCGAGCTCCGCTCTTGATGTCTCGAGTCAGAAGCTTGTCATCCGGATGCTCCGGCAGATGATGGAGAAACAGTACATCCGTTCCATGATCTTCATCACACACGAGCTGCCGCTTCTCTATAACGTGACGGATGATATCGCTGTCATGTATGCGGGCCAGTTTGTCGAGATGGGAACAGCAAAGCAGATGGTCTTCGATCCGATCCATCCGTACGCAAAGGGACTGATGGGCTCTATCATTGTTCCAGAGGAAGGCATCAAGACGCATCAGCTCACGGCCCTCAAGGGAACTCCTCCGAACCTGAAACATCCGCCGGCAGGCTGCCGTTTTGCGGACCGCTGCCCGTATGCGGTTCCCACCTGTAAAGCGATGGCACCGGACATGAAGAAGTTTGACGGGACCAGAGAATATCGCTGTCTGCGTTCGGTCAAGAAACTGAGGGAGATATATAGCAATGGAGAACAACAGAGTACAGGAAACAGTGAAGACGAGCTCGAAGCCGTTGAATGAGCAGGAAAAGACGGAAGAAGCAGCTGCGGACAAGACCGAAAAGAAGTCTGTACCCTGCCTCTCCGGACGCGGCGTCACGAAGATATTCGGTACCGGAAAAACACAGGTCACGGCCGTGGATCACGTTGATTTTGACTTCAATGAAGGCGAGATCGTCTCTATTGTCGGTGAATCCGGAAGCGGCAAAACCACACTTTCCAAAATGCTTCTCGGCCTCATCAAAGTGTCGGACGGACAGATCTTCTATAAGGGAGCGCCGCGCGATATCAGCACCCACAAGAAAAAGGAAGAGTACTGGAAGAATATCCAGCCGATTTTCCAGGATCCGTTTGCATCCTATAACATGTTTTACAAGATCGATGCAGTTCTCGACGACTGCCTTGCAATGCGCGGCTTCAAGCACGCATCCGAGGAGAAGAAGCTCGAGCTCAAGACCGAGGCCTGCAGTTTCGTCAACCTGAAATACGCAGAGCTCACGAACAAATATCCGTTCGAGCTCTCCGGCGGCCAGATGCAGCGTCTGATGATTGCCCGCATCTTCCTTCTCAAGCCGAAGATCCTGATGGCGGATGAACCGACTTCGATGATCGATGCCTGCTCGAGAGCGACGATCCTTGACATGCTTCTCAAGCTCCGCAATGAGATCAACATGACGGTCATCTTCATCACGCATGATATCGGTCTTGCCTACTATATTTCGGACAAGGTTTATATCATGGAGCACGGGAAGTTTGTCGAGTCCGGCACAGCGGACGAGTGCATTCTGCATCCGAAGCAGGCTTACACAAAGCGCCTGATCAGTGATGTTCCGAAGATTTATGAGAAGTGGGATCTCAGTGACACTGGCGAAGAGGAAAAAGCAAACTGAGAAGAAGAGCAGATACGATTTACGGAGTGTAATTTTCTATCGCCGGTGCACTGAACAGCGTATACTGTGAATGCTGCACCGGCGCAGTTTCTGCCGGAATCAAAATTTATTTTTTATATCCGCGTGAAGAAGTTCGATGCAGAAGAAAGCCTGTCCGCGGGAAGTCTTTCTGAATCGCATATGCGGATGCCGCAAAAAATGCGGCATGGGGAAAAACGATGAAAACAGAAATTCTGAATGACAACTGGGAAATGAAAGTCATCGGCAAAAATGTCTATGACATCCCCGGGGATCCGATCAGCACGAAGGTTCCTTCCACTGTGTACGGGACACTCCTTGAACACAGGCTGATGCCCGATCCTTTCTACCGGGACAATGAGCTTGACGCAACAAAGCTGATGGACAACGACTTCGAGTATACAAGGGATTTCACCGTGAGTGGGGAACTGCGCGCAAAGGACCGCGTATTTCTGAAGTTTGACGGCATTGACACACTTGCCGACATCTATCTCGGGGATACTCTTCTCGGCTCCGCGGACAATATGAACCGCATCTGGGAGTTTGATATCACGGATTTTATCCGCGGCGATGCAGAGGAGACGGTTTATCATCTCCGGGTGGTTCTTCACTCTCCGACAAAATTCATCAAAGATGCCTATGAAAAGGATCCGATCGGCGGCTCGGATGATGCAATGCCGGGCTTCCCGCACATCCGCAAGGCTGCCTGCATGTTCGGCTGGGACTGGGGTCCGCGCCTTCCCGATGCGGGACTTTTCCGCCCGGTCAGCCTGAACGCATACACGACGGCGAGGATTGAAAGCGTTCTCATCCGGCAGGTTCACCATGTGACCGGGAAAACGGTCCATGGGAATACGGTCGATTCCGTCACCCTTACAGCAGATGTGCATATCGAGTGGATGCCGGAAGCAGGCGGAAAGGCGGTGAAGGCCGTCTTCAAAGTGACTTCCCCGGAGGGAGAGACCTTCGTGAAGGCGAGCGATCCCGTGAAGATCGGCCGCCATACTGCGCCCTCCGACAACCTCACAGGACTTGATGAGCCGCTGCAGTCGGACCATGTGAAGGCGGAAGTAAGAATCGACGATCCGAAGCTCTGGTGGCCGAACGGATACGGCGATCAGACCCTGTATAAGGCGGAAGTTGTCCTTGTTCCGGCGGACGCGGCCGTGACCTGGGACGGAGAAATCAGCGGGGCGGAAGAGAGCGGAACAAAAGAAGAGGCAGTTCTGGACACCTGGGAGAAGAAGATCGGCCTCCGCACGATGACGGTCAATACCGATCTGATTCCGGACGAAACCTTCGATCCGCATATGACGGATCAGCAGCCGGATCTCGATGACGGTGACAATATGCTGATCGGACAGGGCGGAAAGACGGTAGCTGTCATTGACAAGCAGGTGAAAAAGGTTCCGTCACGCAACTTTGCCTTCGAGGTGAATGGCCTTCAGATCTTCGCGATGGGCGGAGATTATATCCCGGAGGATAATGTTTTCCAGAGACTTTCCAGGGAGCGCTCGGATCTTCTTCTCAAGACGGCGCAGGAGTCGCATTATAACTGCATCCGTATCTGGGGCGGCGGCTATTTCCCGGATGATTATCTCTATGAAATCTGCGACGAGAGAGGAATTCTCATCTGGCAGGACTTCATGTTTGCCTGCGCAGCCTATGAGCTGAGCGATTCGTTCACTGCCAACATCACGGCGGAAATCCGCACGCAGATGAGAAGACTCCGCTCCCATCCGTGCATGGCTCTCTGGTGCGGGAACAATGAGACCGAGACGGAATTCGAGGTCCATTACGGACCGAAGACGCCCAAGCAGATGTATGACTACATCCGTATGTATGAAGAGATATTCCCGAAGGTTGTGAAGGCGGAAGACCCGGATGCATTCTACTGGCCGTCTTCTCCTTCCTCGGGCGGAAACTTCCACAACAGCAATGCGGAGAACGTCGGCGATGTCCATTACTGGGGCGTCTGGCACGGGAGCGAACCGTTCACGGCATACCGGAAGCATCACTATCGCTTCCTCTCCGAGTTCGGCTTCCAGTCCTTCCCGGCTGTGCAGACGATTGACAGGTTCACGGAACCCGGCGACCGCAATATTTTCTCCCGCGTCATGGAGATGCATCAGAGAAATACAGCGGCAAACGGAAAGATCCTGAATTATCTTTCCGCAACCTACCTTTATCCGAAGAGTTTTGACGATCTTGTGTACTGCTCGCAGCTGCTGCAGGCAGACGCGATCCGCTACGGCGTCGAGCATTTCCGCAGATTCCGCGGCACATGCATGGGCACCATTGTCTGGCAGCTCGACGACATCTGGCCGGTTGCGTCCTGGGCGAGCGTCGATTACTACGGAAACTGGAAGGCGCTCCAGTACGCTGAGAAACGGGCATTTGCGCCGGTCATGCTCTCCTGCGAGGAGCACGGGGAAATTGACCAGAAGCCGTTCCCGAATTCGCTTCCGCACCCGATTGATGTCAGCGCCGATCTGCATGTGGCCAATGAGACGGATAAACCGGTGAGTGGTACGGTCTTCTGGTCACTTCGCAGGCCGGATTCTTCGGTGGTGCGGGAAGGAAGTTTTGACGTGACCGCGCCGGCATATGGCGGTGTGTGGTGCCCGCACCTAGATTTCAACGATCAGGATCCGCTGGAGGTTCATCTGACCTATTCTCTCGAAGTGGACGGAAAAGTGGTGAGCCATGGCTCCTCGCTGTTCTGTGCGCCGAAGCACTATCACTTTGCAGATCCGAAGCTTTCGGTGAAGCGCGAGGGAAACACAGTGACCGTCACGAGTGCGGCATTTGCAAAGTGCGTCGATATCGAGATTCCGGAAGCCGTGCTCCGGCTTGACGAAAACTTCGTCGATCTCGAGGCGGGAACGTATACCTTCCATGTTCTGCCGGGATGCGACTTTACAGATCCGGGTGACTGCTACGAGGGACAGAGCGTTTCTGTGCGCAGTGTCTTCGAAACGGCGGAGCGGTGATCTTAGCGCAAAGCCGCGAAAACGGGCGTTGGGACGGTCAGAACGGAAGGACAGATAGCGGAAGGAACAAAGACGGAGATGATGAATCAGAACCGGACTCTCTGCATCCGGTACACATGAGCAAATCCAGAGACTAAAACAGTTCCGTTCAAAATCTATATTTCAGGAGGACAGCGCGGCTTTGACGGGTATTCCGGACGGCCGCGCTTTCCTCAAAGGAGGATTATGGCAACACTCAGAGATGTCGCAAGAGAGGCGGGCCTTAATGTCTCCACTGTATCGCGGGTTCTCAATAACCGCGGATATATCAGCGAAGAGGCCCGCGCGCGGGTCGACAGCGCGATGAAAAAGCTTCACTACCGGCCGAACGAAATTGCCCGCTCGCTCCGGACACAGAACAGCGGGCTCATCGGCGTCATCGTGCCGAGGCTGTCCCATCCGTATTACGCCTCCTCACTTCACTGGCTGATGAAGAGATTCGACAGCGCGGCCTATCATATGCTGCTGTTTGATTCGGAAAATAATAACGATAAGCTCTGGCAATATCTTCAATACTGCGAGTCGTATCATGTCGATGCAGTGGTCCTGATGAGCAATCTCATCAAGATGGACAAGAAGAAAGAGTTTTCTTTTCCACTGATTACGGTTGAGAGGGAAAGAGGCTGGGCCGATGCACTTGTTCAGTGTGATAACCTGAACGGCGGACGGATGGCGGCAGAGCATCTCTATGAACGGGGCTGCCGCAATCTGATTCAGATCGCCGGGGCAAATGTCCCGGGGATTCCTTCTGACCGGAGGATGACAGGGTTTATCGAGATGTGTGACCGGCTACATGTAAAACACCGCGAATTTTCGACGGATGAGTACCAGTTTGATTCCGGAGACTATCTTCGGTTCATCGTGGATATACTCAGGCGTTTTCCGGATACGGACGGAGTTTTTGCTTCATCGGACATGATAGCGATGAATGTGGAGAAGGCGGCGAAACAGTTGGGCCTTTCCGTCCCGGACGACCTCAAAATTGTGGGATTTGACGATACGAAAATTGCGGAGTATGCAGAGCCGCCGATCACCTCTATTCATCAGGATCTTCCGGCTATGATGTCGACTGTCGTGGAGCTTCTTCCGAAGCTCATCGCGGGAGAAGAAGTACAGAAGGAGACTACGATTCCGGTGAAGCTCGTGAAGCGCGGCTCCACGTGAAAACGCACACCGCATGCCTGTCTGCGTGCGGCTTTCGTGAGTACGCATCCGGTGTGCCTGTCTGCGTGCGGCTCCACGTGAAAACTCTTTCACCCGGCAGGGTGATTTGTTATCATCAATTATAGATGTCAGAGCCCGTAAACGCGGTGGCCTTACAAACTGCAGCATCGGTGCTTCGCACCGGCTGCGCATTCGGCAAAACCGCATCCGCGGATTTTGCCTCTGCGAGGTATTGGAATGGTAAAGCATATTATTCTTTGGCAGCTGAAGGATGAGCTCTCGGAAGATGAGAAAGAAAAGGTGCGGGGGCAGATTAAAGAAGGCCTGGAAGGTCTGAAAGGGAAGGTCCCGGGACTTGTGGAAATTCATGTGCAGACAAAGCGTCTTTCTTCGTCCAATGCGGATTTAATGCTGGATGCGACGCTGGAGAGCCCGGAGGCTCTGAAGGGGTATGCGGTCCATCCGGAACACCTTAAGGTCGCAAATGGCGTCGTCCGGCCGAATACGAAGCAGAGAGTCTGCATCGACTACGAATTCTAAAACCCGAAGAGTCCGTAGAAGTCAGAAAGAACTGGAACGAGTCAGAAAAACGAACGGGAAAGAGATGTTTTCATTCTAATGGCAGAATATAAATTGGTGAAGGGGCGGCCGGAGTCGGACGAGGGACGGCTCGCAAAGGAAATCCGCTGCTACGACTGTCTCGACCGTCTTGGCATGGAATACTGGAGAACAGACCATCCGGATGCGCAGGCTTATACAATGGAAGCGTGCAAAGAGATTGATGCCGTGCTCGGAGCGACCGTGTGCAAGAATCTGTTCCTTACAAACCGGCAGCACACGCAGTTTTATCTGCTGATGATGCCGGGTGAGAAGGTTTTCAAGACGAAAGAACTTTCATCCCAGATTGGATCCGCACGTCTTTCCTTCGGAACACCGGAAGAGATGGAGGAACTCATCGACTGCGCTCCCGGTTCGGCGAGTGTGCTGGGACTGATGAACGACAGGGATAATCGGGTCCGCCTGCTTGTTGACAGGGATATACTCGGCGGAGAGTTCCTCGGAGCGCATCCATGCATCAACACGTCGAGTCTTAAGCTCAGGACGAAAGAAATTGTGGAAAAATTTCTGCCGGCCGTGCATCACGAAATGACCGTGGTGGAGCTGAAGGGCGAGGCATAGGCTGTCACCCGGATTCCGGAGGTGTTTATTGATACAGGATATCGGAGAAGGACTTCTCCGCAATGAATATGCAAGAAAAAGAGAGCCGCGCGAGGGAGACATGATCTTTGCCTTCCGCGGCCGGAACGTGCTTGTCTGCACGAAGGATATCGACGGCGACGGGGTGCGCGATATCACCGTGCCAACCGTCACGGGTTTTGACGGCGGTACTCCTGGCGCAGGCCGCCGATCTGCGGATATCACCGTGCCGTCCGTCGCGGGTTTTGACGGACAGAAGGGCATGTTCCTCCAATATCTTTTCGAGGTGGGAGGGACGGCGTGCTTTCTTCTCATGAATGAGGATCCGGCGGCGGAGGCGCCGGAAATACCGGGTTTCTCGTATGAAAAGCTTTCAGTGCTCCGAAGAAGCCGGCCGAGGCCGCTGTCGTTTGCGGGCGAGACCGCCTATCAGCTTTTCTGCTGGTACCGGGACAACCGCTACTGCGGACGGTGCGGTCACCGGATGAACTTCGGAGAGGAAGAGCGGGACATGGTCTGCCCGTTCTGCGGCAACCGGAGCTATCCGCGCATCATGCCGGCCGTGATCGTCGGCGTGACGGACGGAGAGCGGATTCTCATGACGCGCTACCGCGGCAGGGAGTATCACGGACATGCGCTGATCGCGGGATTCTGCGAGATCGGAGAAACCGGAGAGGATACCGTCCGGCGCGAGGTCTTTGAAGAGACCGGCGTCCGGGTGAAGAATATCCGCTATTATAAGTCACAGCCGTGGGGGTTCGACTCGGATCTGCTTCTCGGCTATTACTGTGAGCTTGACGGCGATGATACCATCCGGATGGAAGAGGATGAACTTTCCGCCGCCGAGTGGGTGAGGCGCGAAGACATAAAGGACCGCTTCGAGAACATGAGTCTCACCAATGAGATGATCGTTCGGTTCCGTGAGCTCGGCGCAGAACGCTGAGCGGATGCAGAGGCATCAGAACCTTTTAAGGAAGTGGCCGGATGATTCCGGCCCGGGGCAGCAAGGAGGATATCAAGGAGGATATTTATGAAGGAAATCAGGAAATGGGAACTGAGCGGCTTTCCGACCGACGAGGTACAGCCGTTTGAAACAGAACACAGGAAGGTCGCGCGCAGGGCAGCAGCGCAGGGCATGGTCCTTCTGAAGAATGAGGACGATGTCCTTCCGATTGCAAAGAGCACGAGCATCGCGCTGTACGGCGAGGGCGCCTACAACACGATCAAGGGCGGCACCGGCTCGGGCGATGTCAACGCGCGCGAGACCGTGAACATCTGGCAGGGACTGGAGAATGCCGGATACACGATCGCGAACCGCGACTGGCTTGAGGATTATAAACAGAAATTCGATGACGCTCATATCGCATGGCGCGAGGAAATCTGGAAGAAACTTGGCGAGAACGGAAACGACATGACGAAGTTCTGGGACGCCTACGGCAATACGAAGTTCGTAAAGCCTGTACAGGTGCTCCCGGAGGAGAAGATGGCGGATGTCGCGATGTATGTCATCGCACGTAATGCCGGCGAAGGCGCGGACCGCTTCAATAAAGAGGGAGACTACCAGCTGACGAAGGAGGAGGATGCCTTCATCGCCAGACTGAATGAACTCTATTCCAGAGTCGTCTTCATCCTCAACACCGGCGGCCTCATCGATCTTGGCTTTACGGAGAAATACCCGAACATCAAGTCGATTCTCTATGTTCATCAGCCCGGCATGGAAGCCGGCAACGCGGTTGCTGACATCATTTCCGGCGCCGTCACGCCGTCCGGAAAACTCACGGACACCTGGGCGATGAAGTACGAGGATTATCCGTGTGCGGACACCTTCTCGCACAACAACGGCGACCTTACCCGGGAGGAGTACAAAGAGGGTATCTTTGTCGGATACCGTTATTTCGATACATTTAACGTTCCGGTCCGCTATGGATTCGGATACGGCCTCTCCTATACGAGTTTCAGCGTAAAAACGATCGGCATCCGGCATCATGATCTCGGAACGGAGGATCCTTCCATTTCAGTCACGGCCGAGGTGAAAAATACAGGCAAAGCGGACGGCCGCGAGGTTGTCGAGGTCTATGTATCCTGCCCGCAGGGACGTCTCGTCAAGGAGTTCCGGCGTCTGGTCGGTTTTGCCAAAACAAAGCTTCTGAAGCCGGGTGAGACCGAAGAGCTCGAGATCCGGTTCCCGCTTTATGCACTCGCATCCTACGACGGATTCCTGCCGGGATGGGTGATGGAGAAGGGCGAATATATTCTGCTTGTCGGCACGAGCCTTGCGGATTCCGAGGCGGTCGGAATCGTGCGCGCGGACGACGAACTTATTTTCACGAAGACAGAGAATGTCTGTGAGCCGCATATTCCGATTCCGGAGATCACTCCGGATCCGAGTGCCCTAGAGGAGCGGCGGAATGCACTGGTCCGCGCAATCAGCGCGAGAACGCCCTACGGCGATATGCCGATTGTCGGAATTCATGAGGGTGATGTAAAGACGAAGACCATCGAGTACGGCCCCGCTTATGATGACTGCCCGGCAGAAGTTCTTGATCTCGTCAAAACGCTGACCACGGACGAGTGCATTGATCTGGTGACCGGTGATATCAAGAAAGGCCAGGGCGCTGCCGAGAATGACAGCGGACAGTTCGGCGCTGCCGGAAATGCAGTTCCCGGATCGGCTGCACAGACCGTTGCTATTCCGGAGAAGGGAATTGCGGACATCGTCCTTGCCGACGGCCCTGCGGGACTTCGTCTGAACCGCACGTATCCGGTCAAGAACGGCTATCCGGTTCAGCAGCCGTTTATGGCATCGGTTGAGGGAGGCTTCCTGGCGGAAGGCCATCTGAACACAGGCCTTGAAAGGCGGTACCAGAACCTTACGGCAATCCCGGTCGGCACACTGCTCGCGCAGAGCTGGGATCCGGAGACCGTAAAGGAGTGCGGCAGAATCGTAGCCGATGAGATGCACCGCTACGGCGTCACGCTGTGGCTTGCACCCGGCATGAATATTCACCGCAATCCGCTATGCGGCAGGAACTTCGAGTACTTCAGCGAAGATCCGCTAATTGCCGGCCTCATGGCGGCTGCCATGACCGAGGGCGTTCAGAGCGTTGCGGGCTGCGGCACCACGATCAAGCATTATTTTTGCAATAACAGTGAGGACAACCGTATGGGAGTTGACTGCATCGTCTCCGAGCGCGCTATCCGCGAGATTTACGTGAAGGGCTTTGAGATTGCCGTGAAGAAGTCGCAGCCGATGTCCATCATGACCAGCTACAACCAGGTGAACGGCGTCCACTCCGCGAACAATTATGACTCCTGCACGAAGCTTGCAAGGAACGAATGGGGCTTCAAGGGTGTGATCATGACCGACTGGACCACGACAACGGACAGCACAGCCGGTGAGTCCACTGCGAGCGGCTGCATGAGAGCCGGAAACGACCTCATCATGCCGGGCGACCAGAGAGACCACGACAACCTGAAAGAAGAGCTCGCGAAGGGAACACTGAAGGAAGCAGACCTGCGCAGAAGCGTTGCCCGTCTCGTGAATATCGTCTGGAAGTCCGACCGCTACGTGGACTAATCCCTGCGGCGGGAGTACAATGATGCAGTGCATGTTAGAACATTCGGCAAAACCGCATTCGCGGATTTTGCCTCAGTGAGGTATTCGTTTGAAAGTGGCGTCGATACGCCACTTTCAAACAGCAGCAACGGCACGTCCGCACAGCGGACGTACCGGCTGCCACATTCGGCAAAACCGCATTCGCAGTTTTGCCTCAGTGAGGTATTCGTTTGAAAGTGGCGTCGATACGCCACTTTCAAACAGCAGCAACGGCACGTCCGCACAGCGGACGTACCGGCTGCCACATTCGGCAAAACCGCATTCGCGGATTTTGCCTCAGTGAGGTATATGTATGAGAATTGGTGCACTGGAAGGCGGCGGAACCAAGATGGTTCTCGCAGTCGGCGATGAGACCGGAAAGATTTTTGAACAGGAGAGCATTCCTACCGTCAGCCCGGAAGAGACCATGCCAAGGATGGTCGATTATTTCCGTGGCAAGAATATCGAGGCACTCGGAATTGCGACCTTTGGTCCGATCGACGTGAAGAAGGAATCTCCGACCTACGGATGTGTCCTTGCAACGCCGAAACTCATCTGGCAGGGCTGCAATTTCGTGAAGCCGTTTGAGGATGCGCTGCATATTCCGGTCGGTTTTGACACGGATGTCAACGGTTCCTGTCTCGGTGAGGTCACGTACGGCGCCGCAAAAGGCCTGAGCAGTGTCCTTTATTACACGATCGGAACCGGTGTCGGCGGCGGCATCTTTGTAAACGGAAAGCTGCTTCACGGCATGCTTCATCCGGAAGCCGGGCATATTCTCCTCAACATCTCGGACAAGGACCCGGGCGGAAGTGTCTGCCCGTTCCATCCGAACTGTTTCGAGGGTCTTTGCAGCGGTCCTTCCATTCAGGCACGCTGGGGCAAGAGTGCGAAGGAGCTTGCAGACGATCCGGAAGTCTGGGAGCTTGAGGGCGATTACATCGCGCAGGCACTGGTCGATGAGGTCATGACCCTTTCGCCGCAGCGCATTATTCTCGGCGGCGGCGTCATGCATCAGGAGCAGCTGTTCCCGATCATCCGCAGGAAGTTCGCGGAGTACATGAACGGCTACATCAAGACACCGGAGCTTGCAGACCTCGATCATTACATCGTTCCGGCTTCCCTTCACGACGATCAGGGAATCATGGGCGCACTCCGCCTGGGCGAGATCGCATGGGAAGAGGCAAACCAAAAGGCATAAAGCCGGATCTGCGGGACCATGACGGATTCAATGGCCTATGAAGAAATCACAGGATAATACTCTGATGTTCAGGCCTCGAAGTACACAGCTCTGAGATAATCTTTGTATCTGAGAATGATGCATCTGGTAATTATCTGGTAATTATAAAAGAATCGCTTCTGCCGCGCGGTGGGAGCGGTTCTTTTTCTATGGTAAAATCGCAGTCATGGAGGGCTATACAATGGGAAAAGAGATACTACATGTCGTACCGCTGCCGTCATCTTATGAATTCACGGAGGGCACCTGCCCGGAAGACCTGCAGGAGAACATCCGTGAGAATATCGGGATGATTCATGACGATGAGGAAGCCTACGAGCTCGATATCACAAAGGACGGTGTCACGATTACCGGTGCACCGGCAGGTATTTTCTATGCACATGTCACCCTGCAGCAGCTAAAACTTCAGTATCCAGATGCGATTCCATGCATGCACATCGAGGACCGGCCCCGCTTTAAATACCGCGGGTTCATGCTCGACTGCAGCCGCCATTTCCTGCCGGAATCGGACGTCATGACGCTCATCGATGCGGCATCGTACTACAAGATCAATAAATTCCACTGGCACCTCACGGATGACCAGGGCTGGCGCATCGAGATTGAGAAATACCCGCGCCTCACGGAGATCGGGGCACAGACCGGCGAAGAGGGAAGGCGGTCGAGATTCTATACGAAGAAGCAGATCCGCCGGATCATCGGCTTCGCGAAGGAAAGAAATGTGGAAATCATCCCGGAGATTGAGATGCCGGGGCATTCGACGGCGGCTATTGCCTCGTATCCGGAACTCGGATGCACAGGCGAATCAATACCGGTCGAAACAGGAACCGGAGTTTTTGCGAACCTCATCTGTGCCGGCAGGGATGAGTGCCTTGCCTTCTGCAAAGATGTACTGGATGAGGTGATGGACATCTTCCCGTCGGAGACGATCCATATCGGCGGCGATGAGGCGAGAAAGGATCACTGGAAAAACTGCCCGTACTGCCAGGCACGCAGGAAGGCCCTCGATCTTCCGGATGAGGATGCTCTGCAGCGCTGGTTTACGGACCAGATTCTGTGCTATCTCAATTCCAGGGGCCGCTCCGGAAGAGTCTGGAGCGATGCCTTCACCGGAAATGACCTCACGGCGGAAAGATATTCTGCGCAGTTCTGGGTGAGCCAGGTTGGCAATCTGAAATATCAGGCAGCCCTCGGGCATGAACTCGTGAACTCCGATACGGCGGCGTACTATTTTGACTACCCGTACCGGGATGAATTTGGCCTTGGAAACTACGGCCACCCGATCAATGTCGACACGATTCTGAATTACGAACCGGTGCCGGCGTGGCTGACGGAGAAATTCGCGAAGCAGATGATCGGGACGGAGTGTGCGCTCTGGACCGAGCACGTGCCGGACCTTGAAACCGCCGTACAGCGGCTCTTTCCGCGCCTTCCCGCGATGGCGGAGACGACATGGACTGTGAAGGATGCGCGCGACAATGCCTCCTTTGATGAGCGGTATATCGGAACCGCCGCAGAATTTGAGAAGCGGCGCCTCCGCGGCCAGGCCCCGCAGGAGCTGTGGCACTGAGATTATGTTACGAGTTTATATCACAGAGTCTATGGCACAGGTTCTATAGCACTGAGACTATGGCACGAGACCAGTCTGCTGCAAATCACGAGAAAGGATGAATATGCAGCTTTGACTCAGGTGGAGAGGTACGCCGCTTATTCGGGAGGTGAGAAGAAGATGGACAATCTGATCATGACAATCCATGTCATATTCGATAAGGCGGAGATAAACACGCTGCAGGGTCCATGGGGAGGAGTCACGTTCATCCCTTTTGAGGCTTCCGTGGAGTCTTCGCTGTTCACCGGGAAAACGCTTCCCGGTGCTGCAGACGTCCAGACGGAAAACCGTGCAGGGGTGCGCCATCTGTGCGCAAAGTATATGTTTGATGGAAAGGACGGGAGCGGTAATCCATGCAGGCTGTTTGTCCAGAACGACGGGTATCTGACTCCTGCAAACCGGAATGAACCGGTTATCGGGGCACAGCCATTCTTCCTCACGGACAGCAGAGAACTTGGAGAGTATCTCTGCCAGAACAGGTTTCGCTCGGAGGTGCACGGAACCGGAGCCCAGACACTGGATATTCTTATAACCCATGTGGGCGAGAAAACCCACGGTTTCAACCGTGAGGATGATAGCCCACCTCTTTGCGTTCTGTAGATAATATATTAATAAATATCTACAAATGTGCTACTATATATTCATGAAGAATGAATATAAATATACAAAAACAACTGTATCATTGATTAACTACCATTTTGTATTTTGTCCTCGATACCGCAGAAAAATATTTAATATCCAAGGTGTTGAGGATAGATTTAAACAACTTACTACTGCCGAATGTGAAAAACAAGGTATTGAGATCCTTGCTCTGGAATGTCATATAGACCATGTACATATTTTCGTCAGTGTGCTGCCAACTATGTCCATTCCAAATATAATGAAGCAGATTAAGGGCTGTACTTCACTTCAATTAAGGGAAGAATTTCCACAGCTTAAAGCAATGCCGAGTCTTTGGACCCGAAGCTATTTTGTAAGTACAGCAGGCAATGTAAGTTCCGAAACTATTAAGTGGTATGTAAATACCCAAAAAACAAGACCGTAGGTGTAAGTATGAACAAGGGTGTTAAGTTTAGGGCGTATCCCAATAAGGGACAACAAAACTTAATAAATCGAACACTCGGATGTTGCAGGCTCATCTACAACAAAGGTCTTGCTATGCGTAACGATGCCTATTCTAATGGCAAAAAGATTGGCTATAACCAAACATCTGCTATGCTCACAGACCTGAAAAAGCAGGCTGACTTTGCTTTCCTGAGGGACGTTGATTCTATTGCACTCCAGCAGTCTTTGAGGGATTTAGACCGTGGATTTAAAAATCTCTTTGAGAAACGTGCAAGACATCCGCAGTTCAAGAGTAAGCATAATAACCACCAGTCATACAGAACCATCAATCAGGACGATAACATCCGCATAATCGGGAAGTATATTAAGCTCCCGAAGCTCGGGTATGTCAAAATCAAACAGTCCATGGAAGTCGGGCATATCAATAATGTCACGGTAGAGCGCACTCCTACGGGTAAATACTTTGTGGTTCTGAATGTTGACTTTGAGCCGGAGTTTCGACCAAATGCAGGCCGCATGATTGGCATTGATGTCGGCATAAAGGAGTTTTACTCCGACAGCAACGGCAATGTTGTCAATAACCCTAAGTATTTAGAGAAGTCTATGCGTAAACTCGTCAGAGAGCAACGCAGGCTTTCTCGTAAGCAAAAAGGCTCTAATAATCGCAGCAGACAGCGTGTTAAGGTAGCTAAAGCCCATGAAAAGATAACTAATCAGCGTAACGATTTCCTTCAAAAACAGTCAACGATACTTGTTAGCGAAAACCAAACTATCTGTATCGAAGACCTAAATGTAAAAGGAATGATTCGTAATCATAAACTTGCACAACACATAGCAAGCTGTTCATGGTCTAAGTTCTTTGCAATGCTTGAATACAAGGCTACATGGTACGGAAATGACATAATCAAAGTACCTACTCTGTATCCAAGCAGTCAGACATGCAGTTGTTGTGGGTATAAGAACCCGCTTGTAAAGAATCTCTCCATCAGAGAATGGGAATGTCCTAATTGTCACGCAAAGCACGATAGAGACACCAACGCAAGCATAAACATCTTAAATAAAGGGCTATCCTTAGCCTGACATATATAAAATACCGTAGGGCATACGGGAATTTACGCTTGTGGACACTGTGTAAGACGAGCCAACAAGGTAACTTGTTAGGAACGCAGTAGTGGTTGAAGCAAGAATCCCACGACTTTAGTCATGTGGAGTGTCAATTTTGATATTCAGTGAAATGGGGAAAAACAAAGGCTGTGCACTCAAAATCAGCCGCGCCGCCATGGCGGGGCGATAGTCACAGAAGACTTCGAAAAAGTCATTGAAAATGCAGGAAAAACTGGCCTCGTCTCACCATAAATGCAAAAGCTTTACGAAGAGCCGGGAGACCTTGTACCAGGGCGTCTCGAGATCTGCGGCCGCATCGGAGAGTCTCTTTCGGATCGGAATCGACTGCGGGCAGAGCTTCTCGCATCTTCCGCACTTCACACAGAGCGAGGCGCTGGTGGCGTCATGCCGGAGAATGGACGCGCGGTAATAGTCCGTGCGTCCGGATTTCTTTGATTCGGTGTACATTTCATTCCAGCAGCGGAAGGCACCTGGGATATCGACTCCGTGCGGGCAGGGCATGCAGTACGAACAGCCCGTGCAGGGGACGCGAAGCGTTTTTGCGATTTCCGATCGAACCTGTTTCAGAACAGCCTCTTCGGAGGTACCAAACGAACCGACCGTGGCGGCAGAGGCGATGCGGCAGTTCTCTTCGACCATTTCGATCGAATTCATGCCGGACAGGACGCAGGTGACTCCGCTCTGATTGTAGAGCCAGCGAAGGCCCCACTCAGCCGGAGACCATCCGTGCGGATCCTCCGCGAAGATTTTCTTTGCACTCTGCGGCAGCAGATTCACGAGCCGGCCGCCCCGCAGAGGCTCCATGATGATGACAGGGATTCCCTTCTTTTCGGCGTATTCAAGACCGCGTCTGCCGGCCTGCGAATTCTCATCCATATAGTTGTACTGGATCTGGCAGAAGTCCCAGTCGTAGGAATCGAGAATTTTGATGAATTCGTCCGTCGGTCCGTGGAAAGAAAAACCGATCTGGCGGATTTCGCCGGCTTTTTTCTTCTCCGCTATGAACTCTTCGATGCCGAGTTTCCGGACCCGCTCCCATGCGCCAAGGTCGGTCAGCATGTGCATCAGATAGTAATCAATGTGATCCGTTCCGATGCGGGAGAGCTCCTCGCGGAAGGTGCGCTCGATCTGTGCATGTGTCTTCATAAGGTAGTGCGGAAGCTTTGTTGCGATATTGATTTTGTCCCGGAGACCGTCGTTCCGGGCAAGAATCTTCCCGAAGGCCGTTTCAATGCCGGGATAGACATACGCCATGTCGTAATAATTCACGCCAAGTCCAAAGGCACGCTTTACCTCGGACTCCGCTTTGTCGATGTCGACCTGCCCGGCCGCATTCTTTGTAAAACGCATACAGCCAAAACCGAGCTCGGAGATCGTATTCCCATATCTGTCTTTTCTGTAGATCATGCCTTTGTTGATCGTGTCTTTGTTGATCATGCCTTTGCTGATCATGCCTTTGTTGATCGTGTCTTTGCTGATCATGCCGTATCCTTTCTGTCCTTTTATCGGGAAATCCCCGGCAGAATACAATCAGAACGCATCGCTGGTGAATATGATCATAAGCGTTCCCGGCGATAGAATTCTTACTTTTGTAATGATAGAATATTTTCTTGAGACATCCTATATCTGGGTTTTGACAAAGAAACCGCCAGAAGCCGACCAGAATTGTCATCTTCCGGAGAATTTTTTGTCAACAAAAGAGTAAGTCAGGCTGAAGAATCTTCAGACAGCTTCCTGAAATCAAAATAAGGCAAAATCAGTATAGAGTATTCAATATGCAGAGAAAACCGTTCATTTTAAAGACTATTATGGCTGTAGCTGCCTGCAAGGCGGTGCGCGCTTTTCTTCGACGCTCCGGCAGGGGAGGGGGGACCGCCCTTCCCGGCAAGGTGGCGCGGAAGTTCTCAAAGCAGGTCCTCGAGACGACTTCAGAGGGAATGGATATCATCGTCGTCACCGGTACCAATGGAAAGACGACGACGGCAAACATGCTCGAGACGGCACTCACAGAGTCCGGAAAAGACGTGCTTGCGAATAAGTCCGGTGCAAACCTCCTGTCCGGTGTCACGGCGGAATTTGCCTGTGCGGCAGATTTCCTCGGGCATCCGAAGAAAAAATACGCCGTCATTGAGTGCGATGAAGGCGCTCTCAAGCAGGTGGTTCCGGAGATTCATCCGAAGGTTATCCTTGTGACCAACCTCTTCCGCGACCAGCTCGACCGCTACGGGGAGGTCATGAATACGTTAAAACAGATCCGCACGGGAGTTGAAAAGGACCCTGACGCAGTTCTGGTGCTCAATGCGGATGATTCGCTGGTATCTTCACTGGGACTTGATACGCCGAACAGGAAAGTCTGGTTTGGACTCGACATGCCGGTGGGAGACCAGAGTCCGCGTGTGATTTCCGATGCGCTTCACTGCATCCGCTGCGGAGCAGAATATCAATATCATTACTACACATATGCGCATCTCGGCAGTTTTTACTGTCCGAAGTGCGGTTACAGCCGGGTAAAACCGGACTTTGCGGTTGAAAAAATCGACAGGATGGACGCGGACGGCAGCAGCGTCACCTTCCGCATCGGAAGCGAAACGCGGAACGTAACCGTCGGACTTCCCGCGGTATACAACCTCTACAATGCGGCTGGCGCCATCGCGGCCTATGCGGCGTTCGGAGGAAAAGCGGACGATATCTGCCGTTCGCTGTCCACCGTACACAGCTCATTCGGAAGAATGGAGAAGTTCGATCTTCCGAGACAGACAATCCTGGAAAGAGCGGACAAGGTATCCGGAAAAGCAGCGGAAGTAGGGACGGTGTCGAAGGCGGATATGGAAGCTGTGCCGGGAGGAAGATCGGAAGCGGCACCCGAAGAAAAGAACAAAACGGAAAATGCAGAGACAGAGAAAACTGTTCCTGTCCGAATGATCCTTGTAAAAAATCCGGCCGGATGCTCACAGACCATCGATTATCTCTCACGAATTGACGAGGATTTCCTTCTGGTGATTTGTCTCAATGACAGGACGGCGGACGGACATGATATTTCGTGGATCTGGGATGCGGATTATGAACGCCTCTCAGAAAATACGCACATACAGAGTATGATTGTCTCTGGAGACCGTGCGGAAGACCTGAGAGTGAGACTGAAATATGCAGGCATCGACGAGAAGAAGATCGCAATGGAGAAAGACAATGAGAGCCTTCTCTCCTCCATGCGCAGCAGCACACTCCCTGTATTCGTGATGCCGAATTACACTTCGATGCTTGCGCTGCGCAAGATTCTGAGCGATGCGACGGGCAAGAGGGAATTCTGGGAAAAACAGTCCTGACAGGATAAGAAGAGTCTGATGACGAAAGCTGTCAGGAACGTTTTCCGCTGATTTACCGCAGCGGGGGAGAAATGTATGGAGATAAATATTTGTCACCTTTATCCGGAGGTGCTCAACTTATACGGAGACCGCGGCAATATCCGCTGTCTTGAGAAGCGTCTTGAGTGGCGCGGCATCGACTGCAATGTAACGCTTCTTCGAATCGGCGACAAAGCCGACCTTACAAAATCCGATCTTTTTTTCATCGGGGGAGGTCAGGATTTCGAACAGGAGGTCCTTCTGGAAGACCTGGGGACTGGTAAGGGAAGAGATATAAAGGCTGCCATTGAAGATGGAAAGACATTTCTTGCCATCTGCGGCGGTTATCAGATGCTCGGACATTATTATGAGACCCATGAAGGCGTCCGCTGCGAATATCTCGGCGCAGTCGATTTTTATACAAAGGGAGCAGACGTTCGTATGATCGACAATTACTGCTATCAGCTTGGAAAAGAGTCTGGCGGCAGCATTGTCGTCGGGTATGAGAACCACAGCGGTAAAACTTGGCTCGGAAAAGGTGTGAGACCTCTCGGGAAGGTGATACGCGGGGATGGCAACAACGGGGAAGACGGTACCGAAGGAATCCGCTACAAGAATGTCTACGGAACATACTGCCACGGACCGGCCCTTCCGAAGAATCCGGAATTTGCGGATGAACTGATCCGCACGACACTTCTCCGTAAATATGGAACGGTGGAGCTTGAACCGCTCGATGATACGGCCGAGAAGGCCGCACATGATTCCGTTTATGAGAAGATCATGAATGGGACGATCCGGTAATACTGCAGACAAAACCGCTTTTGTAAACAAAAACCAGACGAACCAGACAGAAACGAACGGGAAACTAAAAACCTCCGTGCCCGCACTTATGGGTATAAGCCGTTTCCGGTTCCGACACTTCCTGCGACTTCATGATTCCGCGGACAGCATCGAGAAGATAGGGCTTCAGTTCCTGCATGGACATGGGTTCTTTAAAAAGAATGGCACTGTAGCTGGAGGACCCGACGAATTCGACGATCATGAAGAGCATGACCTCCGGGTCTTTGTACTTGATCTCCGAGGCGCTCACGGCCTCGAGGAAAACCCTTCGAAAATCAATGCCTTCGTTCTTCTGTATCGGAATTGTATTCAGATCATGTTTAAAAATACCCCAGATCAGGTTCTTTGAGAGAAAACGGACGATATTCGGATCGGTGATGAACTGATCAATGATGTTTGAGACAAAAAATACCATCTCATCTTCGAAGGCCATTTTCTTTCCCGTCTTTTCATAGGCTTCCACAGCGCGTCGGAAGATGACGTCTGCTTTCGTAGAGATCAGGAAATTCCGAATGTCGTATTTATCAGAGAAGTACAAGTAGAACGTCCCTTTTGCCACCCGCGCCTTCTTGGCAATATCGGCAATGGACGTCTTGTTGATGCCCTGAGAGGTGAAAAGCTCGAACGCAGCACTGGTGAGCGCGTCTCTTTTGGCCTTCTTATTCTGTTCAGCCTTGCCGATTGTTTTTACTTTCATTCTGAAGTTCCTTTCTGCACTCTACCAGTCTTTACGCCGCCCCGACTTGACAATATTCCGCAGGATTCCTGACAATTATTGTCAACCTCTGGAGGAGTCTTTGTCAATTCCCAGGTCTGCGGACATCCGGGCCACTTGAGTTATTGTTCTCTTTTTTTCTTTCTTTCTTTAACTCTTTCCTTAACTCTTTCCTTCGATCTCTCAGGCTTCGTATTCGTGAAAATTACCGTAAATTAACATTTGTTAATATTTGATTCTCCCGATTTATCACAAATCCTGCCGAATAATGATTGACCGATGGTCATAAATATGATAGAACATATCACGTTGAAAATAAATGACTAAAAGTCAGGAAATGTTGGCGCATCATGAAAAGTTATCAGAAGTCATGGAAAGCCATAGAAAGGCAGGAGGAGTTTTATGAATAAGGTTTCGCACGCGATTGTAAAGCTGCGGATTCCGATTTTTATCATCGCGCTCGTGCTGGTGTTCCCCGCTGCGATCAGCTATTCGCGGACGAAGGTCAACTACGATATGCTCAGTTACCTTCCTCAGGACATCGACACGATGAAAGGTCAGAACATCATGGTGGGCGAATTCGGTTCCGGCGCGTTCTCCGAAATCATCGTGGAGGGAATGACGAACAAACAGGTTTCGGCGCTCAAGGAGAAGGTGGAGAAGGTGGACCACGTCAAAACGGTTCTCTGGTATGACTCGGTCCTCGGCCCGTCGGTGCCCATGTCCATGCTTCCGGATGATCTCTACGACGCATTCAACAGCGGAAAAGCCACGATGCTGTTTGTCATCTACGATGACACATCGGCTGCGGATACGACCACAATGGCCTGTCGGGAGATCCGGGCACTTTGTGATGTGAACTGCTTCGTCGCCGGCATCACGCCGGTTCTCATCGACACGCAGCAGCTGGCCGACAAAGAAGCCCCGGTTTACGTCATCCTGGCAGTTATTTTCGCGACCATCATCCTGATGATCTCGATGGACTCGTTTATCGTTCCGTTTCTTTTCCTTGCCAGCATCGGCATGGCGATTATTTATAACCTCGGGACGAACTTCCTTCTCGGATCGATATCCTATGTGACGAAAGCACTTGCCGCGGTCCTGCAGCTGGGCGTCACGATGGACTATTCGATCTTCCTCTGGCACAGCTATGAGGAGGAGCTTGACAGCGGGCTTGACCGGGAAGAGGCTATGGCACAGGCCATCAGCGCGACGTTTTCGTCGGTTGTCGGCAGCTCCATCACGACAATTGCCGGTTTCATCGCACTCTGCTTCATGAGTTATACGCTGGGCATGGATCTGGGCCTTTGCATGTCGAAGGGCGTGCTCTTCGGAGTCATCTGCTGCGTTACGGTCCTGCCTTCGATGGTTCTGATCTTCGATCCGATCCTTCAGAAGACCCGTCATAAAGCGTTGATCCCGGAATACAACGGGCTTGGCAAATGGGTCCTCAAGCGCTTTCCGGTGTTTCTTATTATCTTTTTTATGCTCGTTGTCCCCGGCGCATACGGCAACAGCCATGTGAAGGTGTATTACAACCTGGATCGCACGCTGCCGGATTCATTTGAATCCATTATCGCAAACAAGAAGCTGGAAGAGGATTTTGACATGGGCACGACTGACATGCTCATGCTCAACGCAAAAACTCCTGCGAAGGATGTTCAGAAACTGGCAGATGAGATAAAGAATGTCGACGGCGTCAACTTTGTGGTTGGGGTGGACACCATCAAGGGCGCCGGCATTCCGGATTCCATGATTCCGGACGAGCTCATGGAATCTCTGCAGGATGAGAACTGGAAAGTTCTGCTGATCGGTTCGCAGTACAAGGTGGCATCGGACGAGATCAATAAACAGTGCGACACAATCAAGGCACTTGCAAAAAGTTTTGACGAGAACTCGATGCTCGTCGGCGAAGCGCCGGCCACTTACGATCTGATCACGACGACAAACCGGGATATCATCATGGTCAACTCGGTTTCCATCGGCATCATCTTCGTGATTATCGCGCTGGTGTTCCGCTCGATCTCACTGCCGTTTATTCTGGTTGCGGTCATTGAGGGCGGCATCCTCGTCAATATGGGGCTCCCATATTATATGGGGCAGTCGATTCCGTTCATCGCGAGCATCGTCATCGGCACCATTCAGCTCGGGTCGACCGTCGACTACGCTATCCTTGAGACGACGCGGTACCTCAGAGAGCGGAGAATCAATCAGCAGTCCAAATACGAAGCGGTCCGTATTGCGGTCCGCACAAGTTCGAAGTCAATTTTCGTCAGCGCCCTGTCGTTCTTTGCGGCGACCTTCGGCGTCGGCCTTTATTCGAACATCGATCTGATCTCGGTCATCTGCGTCATGATGGCGCGCGGCGCCCTGATCAGCATGGGCTGTGTCATCTTCGTGCTGCCGGGCTTCTTAATGATCTTCGATAAGCTCATTCTGAAGACGACCATGGCAGACCGGAGCGTGACAAGAGCAAAGGCAAGGGAAAAAGTGAAAGCCCGCATCGCAAAGAAGAACGCCAGAGCCGATTAAGCAGCGGTTTTATCGGCAAAGGCCGGCTTGCGGGGCTGCCCCGGAACGGATGGAAGAAAAGACGCGGAAGGCGCGGATCGTTCCTTTGTGGCAGATACGGAATCGAATTATTTCATATCGCGCGAATGCGCGTTTGTACGGATGGAGGAAATACATCATGAAGAAATGGAATCTGGTTGTCGGGAATAAACCGAAGGCGAAGGTTTTGAGTGTACTGCTTGCGGTCACCATGAGCTTTTCCCTGTTCGGATGCGGGCAGACTGCTTCCGACAAGGCAAACAGTGAGGCATCCGCGGCCGCTTCTGAGGTGGAAGAAGAAGCAAAGGATGCGGCTTCGGAAACCGTGACGAATCCTTCTCACAGCAGTGAGTCCGGAAAGGATGAGACCGTTTATATCGTGACGGACGCATCCGGAAACCCGACGAATATCACAGTCAATGATCAGCTCAAGAATAAAGACGGAAAAGCTTCTCTCGTCGACAAGACCGACCTTAAGGACATCGTAAATGTCAATGGCGATGGCTCCTACAAGGAAAACGACGACGGTACGATCACATGGGAGACGGGGAGTGCCGATGTCTATTATCAGGGAACCACCGACAAAACACTTCCGGTCACGGTCTCTTTGTCCTATCAGCTCGACGGAAAAGACATCCGTCCGGAGGACCTTGCCGGCAAGAGCGGCCATGTAAAGATCCGTTTTGACTATAAGAACACAGCCACGGTGAAGGAGAAGGTCGGCGATAAGGAAGAGGATGTCACGGTTCCGTTTGCGATAATTTCCGGGGCGATTCTTCCGATGAACAAGTTCACGAATGTCTCTGTAACGAACGGAAAGATTATGGGCGACGGGCAGAACAACATCGTCGTTGGCATGGCTTTTCCGGGACTGAAGGATGCGCTTGACTGGGAAAATCTCAAGAAAGACGCGAAGGACGATGAGGCAAAAAAGAAGCTTGACGATATCGATATCCCGGAATATGTCGAGATCGAAGCGGATGTGAAGGACTTTGCGCTTGATATGACCATGACCATGGCATCGAGCAATATCCTCTCCGATTTCAGCGATGTCGACGATATCGATGTGAGCGGGATTACCGACAAGATGAATGAGCTCCAGGATGGAACGGATGAACTGGAGGATGGTGCAAAGCAGCTCAAGGATGGCACTTCCGACCTGAAAGACGGCGTCAGCGAACTGGCGGACGGCACTTCGGACATGAAAGACGGTACGTCCGATCTCAAGGACGGCGCATCAAAACTGAAGGACGGCACGTCCGATCTGAAAGACGGAGCCTCCGATCTCAAGGACGGAACATCTGATCTCAAAGACGGTGCATCGAGTCTCAAGAGCGGTACATCCGAGCTGAAAACCGGAGCCTCGGATCTCAAGGGCGGCACGTCGAAACTGAAGGACGGCGCCTCTACTCTCAAGAGTGGCATGCAGAAGCTGGCGGATGGCGCGGCAACGCTGAAAAACGGAACCTCATCATTATCTGCAGGCACAAATGATCTCAAGGACGGAACGGAAAAACTGAGCAGTGGCGCGAAGACCCTTTCAGGCGGCGCGGGAACGCTGGCGGGTGGTCTTACAGAACTTGCATCAGCAACATCCGGTCTTGACAGCAAGTCCGCGGCTATGAAGTCAGGACTTACGTCCTTCGTCGGCGGCCTCTACAAGGTACAGGCCGGGGTGATGACGGCGGCAGGCGCCATTTCCGACGGTAATGAAGATACAAGTTCCACTACGCTGATCGGCGGGCTGAATGCGATGTCCAACCTGACCAGTGAAAATCAATCAGCAGCCGAAGATGCGGATACAAAACTTAATACTGTCATCACATATTTGAACAATCATAAGGAAAAAGATATTACAACGGCAGACATTCTGTCCGCCAGGAATGGCCTCTGCACGCAGTATCAGACGATGCTTGGGCAGCTTCAAAAGTTGGGCTATTACAATCCTGATAATGATTCAATTTTAACGCTGGATGAGAAAACGCTTACTGAAAAGACGTCGGCGTATCAGAAGGCAGCTTCGGACTATGCGAAGGCAGCTTCGGCCTATGCGGATGCTTATGCAACTTATAAGGCAGCCGAAGCGATGTCTTCGAATGCAGCAGCTGCATCTTCTCCTTCTGCAGGGGCAAAAGCAGCGGCTTTTTTGTGGGATGACGAAGATTCTGAATCTGAAGATGAAAGTTCCGAAAATGCAGATTCAGAAGTGGCATCAGTCGGAACAGCCGATGGCAGTGCTGGCAGTGCATCGACAGGTAGTACGGGAATAACGAATGGATCGGAGGCCACCAACACCGCATCGGCAGCAAGCTCGGAAGCCCCCAACACCGCATCGGAAGATGGCAGCGCATCTTCCGATTCGAGTACAGCGGGAAGTTCGTCTTCTCAGGCGCAGAGTACAGAAGAAAGTGGTCTTACAGTACAGACAGTTTCGCAGGAGGAGTCTCCGGAGATCACCAGCACAGATGTCGATGCATTGAAGCGGGCAAGCGATGCGGCTTATTCCGCGATGACGGAGGCGGCCACAGCCATGGCGGAAGCGCAGACGGCGTATACCAATGCTATGGCGGCGAAGACAATTATCGACCAGAAGCCGGACAGCTTGAAGAAGAATATTGATACATTTAATGAGGTGTTGAAAACATCTGGTATGACGATCCCAACTGGTAAAGAATATCTAAAAATAACCAGCGGAAGCTCTGACACCACTGGGACAACCGAATCATCCGGTACGGATGGAACTGCGTCTGTGACCTACGGAAATGCCCTCGATTCAGCTCTTTCCGCTAAGGAGTCGGTTGGGGCCATCAAGGTAAATGAAGGTATTCTTTTACAATCGGAGACAACGGAGAATGCAAGCCTTAAAAGTCTCTATCAAACGCTCAATGCAGTAGCCGGCCCAGACGGCCAGATTGAAAAGGAGCTTAATAAGAATAAGTCGATGCTGTCCAATGCCTCCAATATGATCGACAGTCTGCCGGCTCTCTCATCCGGAATTAAGTCGGCCGCTGATGGTGCATCGACACTCAGCGCCGGTGCGAAGAGTCTTGCTTCCGGCGCCGCGGGCGCAGATGCCGGTGCGGCGAAACTGCAGGCAGGAGCGAAAGAACTCGATACAGGCGCCGGGACGCTGAAGAGCGGAATCGATTCTGCAAACAGTGGAACGGGCAATCTGTATGACGGTGCCGTAAGCCTTGATGACGGTGCAGGAAAACTGTATAGCGGCTCTGCGAGCCTTGATGACGGTGCCGGCAGTCTCTACAATGGTGCTGTAAAGCTCAACGACGGCGCAGGAACGCTGTATGATGGCACGGTCGATCTCGACAACGGCGCCGGAGATCTCTATGACGGCGTTGTAAAGCTGGATGACGGTGCACAGGATCTGTATAACGGAGCTATGCAGCTCCTGGACGGCAGCGGTGATCTGGATGACGGAACACAAAAGCTTCTCGACGGCATTATCAAACTGAATGACGAAGGGATCAAGAAGCTCACAGAGCTGTTCGGCGACAATGTACAGGATGCGGTTGACCGCATCAAGGCAGTCAGGAACGCGGGCAGCGACTATCAGACATTCACCGAAGTTGCACCGACGGAGGACAAAGACGCGGTAAACACCGTGAAGTTCGTCTACCGCACGGCTGCAGTCAAGGCAGAGTAACTTTCCGAAGGGAGAGAAATGCCTGAAGAGAAAGGCAGTATCTTTCGACGGCAATAACATTCATTCGGCCTTACTTTTTATCAATCGGCAGGAATGGAATCGGGAAAACGCAGGCACATGAAAAATGTGCCTGCGTTTTTCTCGGTGGTGCGCCCGGCGGCGCACGTTTCTAACCGGTGCAAGTCCGGAGTCCGCCCGGTAGTGGGAAGGACATAGCTGAAGGCAAGGGTGTCCATCGTGAGGTGGAATCTGAAGAAAGCCGGATTCAGGGAACCTACTAACCCGAGGGCAAACCTCTGGCCTGACGTACAGGAACCTCATATAAGGTTGCATTTGTGGGTAAGACTGCCATACAAGCCGAAGCCCATAACTACACGGAAACAGATGCAATAAATGAGGCAGGCAGATGGAGGGAAAGAAACGTGTGGTACCCGGGGAGATCTGCATGGCATGCGCCGAAAGGCGTAAACACCGCCGAAAGCGGTGCTGAACATGCAGAAGTCAGCCGATGCCATAGTAGCGGGCAACCGTGAAGGGCTGAATCAACAGGAGTTCCAAGTACAACCCGGAAAGGAGGAAAGAGCACATGGATACAGAAAACGCCGGCAACGGCGGCTGCTCACAAAAGGATAGTGCGGAACACAAAAGATATGTGAGAGCGCACCGCTCTTTCAACCGGATATGGAAGGAAAGGGACAGTGCAGAGCCCGATATTCTCGGAAGGATACTGGCCAAAGATAACCTTAACCGGGCCTATAAGAGAGTAAAGGCGAATAAGGGAGCGCCGGGCGTTGATGGGATGACCATCGAAGAGGCGCTTCCGTGGTTGAAGGAACACGGCAACGAGCTGATCGACAGAATAAGGAGCGGACATTACACTCCACAGCCGGTCAGACGTGTCGAAATCCCGAAGCCGGACGGCGGAATACGGAAGCTTGGTATACCGACGGTTATTGACCGCATCATCCAGCAGGCGATCGCCCAGCAGCTGATGCCAATTTACGAGCCCTTGTTTTCGGATGGAAGTTTTGGCTATCGTCCGGGAAGAAGTGCAAAGGATGCCATTCAGAGGATAAAGGAATATGCGGAGCAGGGATATACAAGAGCAGTTGTTCTTGACCTGTCCAAGTACTTCGACACGATCAATCATGTGAAGCTTCTGAATCTTTTGCGGCAGAACGTAAAGGACGAGCGGGTTATACAGATGATCAAGCGGTATCTGAAGAGTGGTGTCATGGAGAACGGTGTTGTCTCCCCGACAGAGGAAGGCTCGCTGCAGGGAGGGAATCTCTCCCCACTGCTGGCGAACGTCTATCTGAACGAGTTTGACCAGGAGTTCAAGAGACGCGGAGTCCCATGCATCCGCTATGCAGACGACATTACTCTGCTGGCAAAGAGCGAGCGGGCGTCCCAGCGGCTTCTTGAATCCAGTGTGAAGTATCTTGAGGGAACCCTACAGTTAAAGGTGAACCGGGAGAAAAGCAGAACGGTCAGTGTGTTTGCTATCCGAAATTTTAAATTCCTTGGCTTCTGTTTCGGGAAAGGACGTAATGGTGTATTCATCAGAGTGCATCAGAAGTCGTGGAAGAAGTTCAAGGACAAGCTGAAGACACTTACATCCCGAAGCAGGTGCGGAAGCATAGTAAACGCCATGAAACGGATCACAGTTGTGGCCCGCGGATGGCTGGGCTACTACGGACTTGCTGACATGAAGAAGAACATCGGTACTTTTAAGAGCTGGCTGTACAGGCGGATTCGGATGTGCATCTGGAAGCAGTGGAAACTGCCAAGAACGCGCAAAAGAAAACTTCTTGGTCTTGGACTGCCAGAGTGGGCGGCCTGCGAAGGCGCCTACAGTCGGAAAGCTTACTGGCGTATGGCGAATTCAGGTGTGGTCAAAAGAGCATTAACCAAAGAAAGACTGATACACTGGGGCTTTTTCGATTTAGCCACAGCATACCAGTCTGTGCACGTCAACTGTTGAAACCGCCGTGTACCGAACGGTACGCACGGTGGTGTGAGAGGACGGCGGCTAATCACCGCCTCCTACTCGATTGCCCGGCGGCGCACGTTTCTGCCGGCTGGAGGACATTCTGGATTCCAGGCCGTTTTTGCTTCAGAAAAACTTCTGGAGAAACGGGAGAGAAAAACGGAATTTCTGTCCTTTGTTTGACAAAATGCGGCCCGCATGCTCGTGACTTTAGTCGTGAGTAAGGGACGTCTTGCACAGCATTGATTCGAATATGCGTTTGCGTTTCTAAATTCATATGGTATAATAGATATATGGATAAATTACATGTAATACAAACACCATCAAGTATTACTTATGGTCGAGGATATGTATACTTCCTCCAGTACCATGTCGTATGGGCAACCAAGTATCGGAAACCAATTCTTCTCAATACTATTGAAACAGATCTTAAAGATCTTCTGATGCAATATGCTACGGAACAAGGGCTGACCATCTGTGCAATGGAGATTATGCCGGATCATGTCCATCTTCTCATTGAAACGACGCCGCAGTGCAAGCTATCAGACGCAATCAAAGTGCTAAAAGGCAGCACTGCATGGCATCTTTTCAAACAGCATCCGGAAATGAAGCATCAGCTATACGGCGGGCATTTGTGGAATCCATCTTACTTTGTTGCAACCGTAAGCGATCGGACATCAGACCAGATCCGTGAGTACATTGCTAATCAGACAACCAGCACAAGAGGTCGTGGAAGACCAAAGAAATCTTAGAAAGGAGGCATCGCGATGAAAATCATTTCTTCTTATAAAGTACAAATCAAACAGCCGAATCATCTGTTTGATGATACCGTGCGTATTTATCGCGATGCCGTGAATTTCCTGATTTCGGTATGTCTAAATCATTGGGGTGAAATTTCCGTTTTGAATGGGATGCTGCTGCAGAAGTCTTATGTGGAGTCCATCGTTCATCAGACGAAAGAGCATCAAACTCCATTGTATGATTTTGATTCAAGATTTTATAAGTTTCCATCCTATCTGAGGAGAGATGCTATTGCGTGTGCAATCGGAAAGGTATCTTCTTATTCGTCAAACCTTGCGAACTGGAAGGAATCTGATCCCAAGACACGCGGCGCGGAGCCCGGTCTTCCGAAAGCCGGATTTGAATTCCCTTGTTTGTATAAGACGGTGATGTATGGCCGTACTTCAGATTACGAGTGCCGGATTAAGGTTTGGATTCGTAATACATGGGACTGGGTAACCGTATCCCTTCGGAAGTCGGACATTGATTACATTCGCAGGCACTGCGCAGACAGAAAGGAATGCGCCCCTATCCTTCAGAGACGGGGGAAACGTTGGTTTTTGCGATTCTGTTTCGAGGAAATGCAATCCTTATCTGATACGGATATCTTTCACCAGCGCATTGTCGCGGTAGATCTTGGCATTAATCACTGCTGCGTATGTTCTGTAATGCTTTCAGACGGCACGATCATCGGAAGACATTTTCTTCGTCTTCCGGAAGAATACGACTGCCTGAAGCGTAAAACAGACCATATCCGCAGAGCACAGAGCCACGGTTCCCGCAGTGTAAAGAGACTTTGGAAATTTGCAGACGGTGTGAACAATGATATCGCTGTCAAAACGGCACAGTTTATTATTGATGTCGCTGTTTTGTATCAAGCCGATGCTATTGTTATGGAGCACCTTGATGTTCGGCAGCCGTCCAAGAAATCCTGCAAACGGAGATCCAGGGGTATGAAGCTGCACCTTTGGAAATCACAGGCGGTTCAGCGCATTGTGGAAGGAAAAGCACATCGCCTTGGTATACATATTGTCAGGGTCTGTGCGTGGGGAACATCGCGCCTTGCTTTCGATGGCTCCGGCAGAGTACTGCGCGGGAATGAGTCTGCAAAGACAAATGGCAATTACAGCCTTTGCGAGTTCCAAACTGGTAAAGTATACCACTGTGATCTGAACGCAAGTTATAACATTGGCGCACGGTATTTTATCCGTGAGTTTGGAAAGTCCATTCCGGCAACGGAATGGCAGTGCATTGCGGCAAAAGTTCCGGAATGTATGAAGAGAAGCACCTGCACACTGTCCACTCTACGTAACATTTGCTCCGTCTTGTATGAGTCATCATACAATGGCACGGCAATTGCCTAAGGGGTGGTCAGTTAGTCCATGCCGCTATGAAACGAGGTATGGAAGCACGCGACTTCAGTCGTGTGAGGCTTCACTCGTTCCCACAGTCACCGTACAATGAAACAGGAAGGCCGGTTCGGATTTGGGCCTATAAGGGGACGAACCGCCGGCACGGAAAGGAGAAAAGATACTTTTCCTGCAGAAATTTGCACGGAAGAGGCAGAGAGGTGTTCTATATGAAAATCAAAATTTCGGATCATTTCAATTACAGTAAAATGCTTCGCTTTACGCTTCCCTCCATCATGATGATGATTTTTACATCGATCTACGGTATGGTGGACGGCTTCTTCATCTCCAATTTTGTCGGGGCGGTTCCGTTTGCGGCCGTAAACCTTGTGATGCCGTTCATTATGGTTCTCGGCGCGGTCGGAATGGTATTCGGGTCCGGCGGCAGCGCACTTGTTTCAATGAAACTCGGCATGGGGAAGAAGGAAGAAGCAAACGAAATTTTCTCATTTCTCATCTATTCGGCACTTGTGTTCGGCACAGTGCTTTCAGCTGTCGGATTCGTGGCTGCGGAGCCGGTCGCGCGTTTTCTCGGAGCGACGGACGAGATGCTTCCGTACTGCATCACTTATATTCGCATCAATATGCTGGGCAATGTACAGTTCATTCTGCAGTACATGTTCCAGGTTTTCTTCGTCACTGCGTCAAAACCGCATTTCGGCCTGTATGTGACGCTCGCCGCCGGGTTCGCAAACATGATTCTCGATGGTGTTTTTCTCGGCGTGCTTGGAATGGGCGTTGACGGAGCGGCCTGCGCGACGGTTCTCTCGCAGACGATCGGCGGCGTGCTGCCGCTTGTATATTTCGCGCTTCCCGGCAGGAAGGCGCTGCGCATCGGGAAAACGAGGCTTAACCTGCGCTGGATTTTCGATACGGTGAGCAACGGGCTGTCGGAATTCCTCTCGAGCATTTCTTCTTCTGTCGTCGGGATGCTCTATAATTTTCAGCTTCTGAAATACGCGGGCGCTGCGGGTGTTGCCGCATATGGCGTCATCATGTACGGGAACTTCATTTTCACAGGCGTTTACTTCGGATATTCTATGGGCATAGCGCCGGCCGTCAGTTATCATTACGGAGCGGAGAACACAAAGGAGCTCAAAGGGCTTTTCGCAAAGAGCCTTCACATCATTGCGGCGTTCATGGTCGTACTGACCGCGCTTGCGGAAGTTTTTGCGCCGCAGATTGTGTCGATTTTCGTCGGGTATGACGGGGAACTCCTCGCATTTACCACGCAGGCATACCGCATTTATGCGCTTTCCTTCATTTTCATGGGATTCAATGTCTTCGGATCCGGTTTCTTCACGGCATTGAACAACGGGAAGATATCAGCACTGATTTCCTTCGGAAGGACACTCGTTTTCGAGGTGATTTTTATCCTTCTTCTTCCGGCGGTTTTCGGAATCAACGGGATCTGGTCAGCGGTTATAGCTGCCGAGAGTGCGGCATTCGTTCTCACGATCGCATGTCTGATGCGGTACAGAAAGGTGTACCAGTACGCCTGATCTGCCGAACCCGGGGCGCGGGCGGCTTCGCGCAATTTAAAAGAAGTAATGTGGGTGTTATAATCGATTTATTCGAAGGTTCTGAAACCTTCGGCAGGAAAAGCTGACAGACCGCAGGAGAAACTGATGTCGGACGAAGAAGATCTTCTCAAACTGAAGAAGCGCTATGAAAAGGGAGAAATCCCTAAGAGCAGGTATGAAGAAGAGCGGGCCTGGATCCTGGGGACCGCTTCCCTTCTGATGCCCGGCGGCGACATGGAAGACGAACAGGGCGGCGATTCGGATGGGACAGAGGCCGGGCATCTTAAGAAGACTGCAGAAATTTCTTCTGACGATGTCAGTGAGGCCCCGGTCATCACGGTCGATGACGTCTGCAGGATGAAGCCGGCGGCCGAGGAAAAGAAGAAAGAGGCAAAGGAGTCCGACCTCGATCTGAAATATGCGGAGGATGAGGCCGCAATACTTGGCAAGAGAACATCTTGTGCAGCTGTCTCTTCCGGTGCGTCATCGTCCGGGTCTTTTGAGAGAACAGAGCCGGATCGTTCTTTCATCCGCGGCACGGAGGAAAAGGATTCCGGCTTATCGGCTTCCGGAAACGATGCGGAAAAAAACACGGCGGACTCCGCGGAGAATCCGGCAGGAACCGCCGGTATTCTTCCCGGAAAGAATTCTGCAGAGAAATCGAAGGAAAGGGATAAGGACCGGGAGCCGGAAAAGCAGAAGAAAACGAAGAGAAAGGGAAAGGGAAAGGCCGGTCAGCGTGTTCTGGCTGTACTCCTCGCTGTTTTTCTCTGGCCGGCTGCTATATTCTACATTGCAGCGAAGAAGCCATTCCCGAAATGGCTGAATATCCTGCTGACTGTATGGAGTTTTGCCGCCACTGTTGCTGCAGCTGCCTTTCTTGTCGTGTATTTTGCGGCCGGATGGAAGCTGTCTTCTTCCGGCAGCGGGCCGATGGATACGCTGAACAGCACCGCCTCATCCGTTACGGCCGGAGTATCGGAATCACAGGAAGCCGACAGTTATTCCGTGTTCCTGGCAAGTCTTGACTCATCTCTGCGGCAGTCCTACGGAAATAATTACATTCTGAGTGACAATGGGAAGGTGCTGTCGATCTCGATCTGGAAGAATGGTCTGGCAACAGAGGCAGAAATGGCCATTTCGAACGGCGGAGAAGAGCTGGACAGCTGGTCATCGATGCGGTCTGCCATACAGACACTGGCGGATACGATTTACCAGGCACTTGGGCAGACGTCGGACCAGCGTCATGTCGAGCTTAATCTGCTGAATGACACCAATACGGACAATGTTTTGCTTTCTTTTTATGATGCGGAATGCGTCTATGACGCGGTAGAAGATGCATCAGGCAGTACGCCGGACAGTTCTAAATAGCGAAAAGGAAAGGAGGTGTGAGAAAAGTTGGAAGAAAGACGGGAAAAAGAACAGGACAGAGTAAATGACGAGTCTTCGGCAAAGAAGCAAGAAGCGCAGAGGACGGCTGTCCGGAAGCTCGAAGAGGCAAGATCGTCGGCCGCTGGAAGACCGGTCAGCCGCGATGCGGATGTTGCAAGAGCGCTCGAAAACATCTCGAAATCACTGAATGACCTTGCAAAGTACGAGAAGAAGCATTCCTTCCAGGCCAAGATGGGAACCATCGGCAGCTGGCTTCTGTTTGCGGTGTTCTGTGCGTTTTTCGCATTCCTGACACCGGGGCTTTTCAGGCTTCTGAACAATCTCAACAGCACGGTCTCGGGTCTTCAGTCGACCATCGATAGGGCAAATAAGATTGTCGAGGACGCAGACAAGGGGATGAACGATACCTTTGACAGCGTGAATTCACTTCTTTCTTCGGTGGACGAGGATGCAAAGAGTCTGAATACAGCTGTCGAGGGAATCAACACGGCAGTGAATGACGTGCAGGCCATCATTGATGACAACACGGAAAAAATCAACACGGCGATCAATGGGATCTCGGGGATTGACTATGCCGGTTTGAATGAGGCAATCACGAATTCTGTGCAGTTCACGGAGAATGCAGACAAGGCGTCGAGAGACCTTGACACAGTTGTCCTTTCGGTCGGCGAGTCGGTCGATCAGATCAATGATGTCGTCCAGAACATTCAGGATACAGTGGATGATGCGGACGATGTTATCTTCAGCGCAGATACACTGGTGAACAATGCAGGCGATGCAGTCAGTGACGCAAGCAAGCTTATTAAGAACACCAATGAAACCGTGACGGACATCGGCAAAACGGCAGATCAGGTCACGAAGACGGCAAAGTCCATCAATACGGATGCGGAAAAACTCGAGGAGTCCATTGACTCCATCAATTCGCTTGCACAGGATCTTGGCAAGACGGTCGAAGCGACGAATAAGATGATCGGGACGACCCAGAAGACCGTCGAGAAAACCGGCAAAGACCTTGAGACGACCAGCAAGAATGCGAATGATACCCTCGACAATATGAACAGTGCGATTTCGGCTGTCGAGGACTCGGCTTCCGCGCTGAATGAAACGGTCAATGCACTCTCGGGCATCACCGGGGTAAGCACGAAGACATCAAAATCCAGTTCCGGTAAATGAACCCCGGGATATATCCCGGGATTTATCCCGGAGAGCTTTTCTTCTCCCCGGGAGAATGCGGGTGAAACCCGGACAGGATGAGCGCCGGCGACGACGGCTTTAACAGAATGAAAACTCCCTTTTCCGGAAGGCCGGAGGAGGGAGTTTTTTCGAAGAATAAGAACTGAAGAAAAAGAACTAAAGAAGAAATAGGAACCATGATCCGGGAGGGACGCATCCGGGCGTTTTCCCGCGGGTGCCGCAAAGAACGCGGCACGGGAGTATGAACATGAGATTTTTCCATCTCTCCGATCTGCACATCGGACTGAAACTGAAGAACCGCGACTTAAAAGAAGACCAGGAGTATATCCTTCGCGAGATCACGGACATCGCCCGGGAGAGGAAGCCGGACGCAGTTGTTATCGCAGGTGACATTTATGACCGCGCGGTTCCCTCGGCGGAGGCTGTCGGTGTATTTGACGCTTTCCTCACAGGACTGCGGGAAGCGGTTCCCGGGGCCGAAATTCTTGTCATCAGCGGAAACCACGACAGTCCGCAGCGGGTGAACTGCTTCCGAAGCCTCCTCTCGGGGGAACATGTGCATATGATTGGTCTTCCGCCGATGAAAAAAGGGGAGAATGTCGAGAAGGTGACGCTGCACGATGAATTCGGCCCGATTCATTTCTATCTTCTTCCCTTCGTAAAGCCGTCGATGGTGAAGGACATTACCGGAACGGACGAAAACGGAAACAATCTCTCGTATGATGCGGCCTTCCGCAAACTGCTTGCGGCTGTTCCGATTGACCCCTCCGAGAGAAACATTCTTGTGAGCCATCAGTTCTTTGTCCCCGCGGGAAAAAGCGCGGACGAGGTCGAGCGCTCGGATTCGGAAATCCGGACTGTCGGCAATATCGATCAGATCGGCGCTGATGTGCTTGCACCGTTTGATTATGCTGCGCTCGGCCACATCCATAAGCCGATGAAGGTCGGCAGTGAGTTCCTTCGTTACTGCGGGACTCCGATCTGCTGCTCGGTGGACGAGGAAGGCCAGCAGAAGGGCATCATTGAGGTTGAGCTTGGGAAAAAGGATCTCACAGGAACGGCCGGCATCCTGACCGATGAGGAAAGGAGCAAATACGTCAAAACTGCGGTGCTCCCGCTTCATCCGCTGCATGAGGTAAAGACGCTGACGGGGACCCTCGCCGAAGTGACGAAGGAACCGTCGGATGACTACGTGACCGTTCTTCTCACGGATGAGGCCGATCTTGATATCGTCGATATGCAGGACCGGTTGCGGCTCTGTTTCCCGAATCTTCTTGAGATCCGGAGGCAGCAGCGCTTCCGCACCGGTCTTCGCCGGTACCGCGGGAATGAGAAGGCCAAGGATCCGATGGAGCTCATCACCGATTTTCTCGGCGGAGAAGGCCTGGATGAAGAGGACAGAAAGCTGCTCGCGGATGTATTGAATACAGCCGGTTCAGAACAGGAATCACTCACGGACGAAGGAGGTCATTCATGAAACCGATCAAACTCACAATGCAGGCCTTCGGTTCCTACGGGATGGAGACGGTGATCGACTTCTCCGGACTCAATCAGAATCTGTTTCTTATCACCGGCGACACGGGCGCCGGAAAGACGACGATCTTCGATGCGATCGTTTTTGCGCTGTACGGGGAGGCGAGCTCGGAGGAAAACCGAAAGGACGGAGTCATCCTGCAGAGCCAGTACGTCCCGGAGAGCGTAGAACCGTTCGTGGAACTTGTTTTCACGGAGGGAGAGGACGGGAACGGGGAAGAGAAGAGGTATACCGTGCGGCGTGTGCCGGCGCACCGAAAGACACTCACGCGCGGCGCGAAAAAGGGGAAGTCCGTGCGTCTCGTCAGTGGATCGGTGCTTCTCACCATGCCGGACGGGTCACAGTATGAACCGAAGGAGACGGACCGGAAGATTGAGGAGATCGTGGGACTTTCGAAGCAGCAGTTCATGCAGGTCGCAATGATCGCGCAGGGCGAGTTCATGAACCTGCTCCGTGCGAAATCGGACGACCGGAAGGTGATCTTCCGGCATCTCTTCGGGACAGGGCTTTATGACAGTGCGGTGCGTGAGCTGAAGAGGCGCCGCTATGATGCGGATCAGGAGATCAGCCTCATTCGGGCAGAAGTGCAGACGATTGCCGCCGGAATACGGATACCGGATACAGAAGAGGAGAAAACAGAAAATCACCCGGAAACCGGCGATGCGGCAATGGAAGCCGGAGAATTGTGCCGCGGCGGGATAAAGCCGGAGCTGTGCTCACAGGTGCGGGACGGAAAAAGCCTGATACAGGACGGCAATCTGTCGGACCTTGATCACTTTCTGGAGGGGCTTTCGGCCCTTACCGATGCGTTAAAGGAAGAAACCGGACGCCTGTCGGAGGAGCAGAGGAAAGCATCGCTCCTCCGCGATGCCGCGAAGGAAGCGGTGACGAAGGGACAGGCACTTTCGGATCATTTCGCGGAAACGGAAGAGGCTAAGAAGAGAGCAGGCGAACTTGCCTCTCTTTCGGGGACAAATGCGGAAAAGGAGAAGCTGATTCAGAGCCTGACGGCGGCATATGACATAAAGGCGGTTTACGAGCCTTTCTCGCAGGCCGTGAAGAGTCTTGAGAAAAAGAAAAAGGCGGCAGAAGATCTCAGGGAAAAAATCCCGGACCTGGAGAGAGATGTAAAAGCGGCGCAGGAAGTAGTGAACAGCGCAAAAGCGCAGTTTGATGCGGCGCATGCTGAAAAGGCAGCGGTGGAAGAGAAGGTTCGGACCGCAAAGGAGATCTTCCGGAAAATACGGGATGCTGAGAGTGCAAAGGAGAAAGCCGGGAAAGAATACAATTCGGCGAAGAAGAACAGAGAAGACAGGGAGAAGGCACTCGGTGCGCTGAAGCTGCAGCATGCGGAGTGGAAGAGAAAGCTGACGAATCTTGGAAACGCCGAGGCGGCGTATACCGGCTGGACGGCCGAAAACAGCAGCCTGAATGCGATCGCAGAGGATGCGGGGACTCTTGAAAGGGAATACAGGAGCCTTGAAAGGCTCGAGTCGGAGGCTTCCGCTGCGGCAAAGGCGTACGAGCAGGCAAAGAAAGAATTCCTCGGACAGAACAAGGAATATCTTGCCCTTCAGCAGGCGTACTGGGATGCACAGGCAGGCTATTTTGTGAGCCGGCTGAAGGTGGGGGAGCCGTGTCCGATCTGCGGTCAGGTGGTGGAAAAGCTTCCGGAGAGAAATTCTGCGGACAGAGAAAAGAGTCTCTCATCCGAGGATCTTGCAGAAGCGCAGAAGGAGAATGACCGCCTGAAAGGACTGCAGGAAGAGGCAGCAGGAAATGCAGGGGCCTCTCATGCAAAAGCGGCAGCCAAACGCAGTACAGTGCTCTCAGACCTTGTGGGGCTGTCTTTGAAGCTCTCTGCTGCTTTCCGGGAGACAAAAGCAGTAAGTGCGGAAAAGGCGGCGAAAGAGGCAGGTCCGCTTTCCGTACTGGCTGATGCTGCCGGGAGAACTTCCGGGGACGGAGAACCACTGGGACCGGAAGACCTGGAAGCGGCAGTCCGTTTGCTTACCGGGTCTTTGTCTGTTCTGCAGGATGCTGTCCGCGTGGAAGGAGAGAGGCTGTCGGAGGCACGGAGCGAGTATCAGAAGCTGCAAGAAAGCCTGTCCGGTGCGGATGAAAGGGAGAATGCCGCGGCAGAGGAACTGGAGAAGGCAAGAAATACGGAGAGCGAGAAGCGGAGCGCTTTTGACAGCGCGGATGCCGCGGCCCGGAGCCAGCGCGGAAGTGCCGATTTCGGGACGGAAGCCGAGGCAGATGCCGCATTGGACGCGGCCATAAGGAAAGAAGACGAGAGCAGCAAAGTTTTTGCGGAGGCGGAGAAGGCCGGGACAAAGGCACAGGAGAATGTAACCCGCGCCCTATCGCTTCTTAAGAAGTATGAAGAGGAGATCCCGCAGGACGGGGCGGACACGGATCAGAAGCAGAAAGAATACAAGGCACTGCTGCGGGAGAAGGACCTTACGGAACCGGAGTGGATGGACCTCGTTTCCGGACATGACCGCGGGGAAATCGAAACGCTCCGGAAGGAAACGAAGAAGTACGGCGAGGACATGAGTGCGGCAAAGGCACGCCTGGAGGCGGCGGAGAAGCTGACTGCCGGCAGGGAGAAGCCGGACATGAATGCGCTTGGCGAGGAGCTTAAAGAAGCGGACAGAGTCTATAATGAGGCAGGCACCTCCTGTGAGGAGATGAAGGAGTATTGCAGGGATGACCAAAAGGCACTGGAAGGTCTATTGGCCCACCGGACGAGGCGGCAGAAGGCTGCCCGGGATTACAGCCGCATCGACCGGCTCTATAAGCTTCTCTCCGGCAATGTCACCGGATCGCGGATGGATATTGAGACGTACGTGCAGAGATATTATCTGGAACGGATCCTGGATGCAGCCAATACGCGTTTTGACGAGATGACATCGGGGCAGTACGAGCTGCGGATGGTTGACGATGAAGAGGCAGGCGAGGGAAGAAACCGGGGCCTTGATCTTTGTGTGTTCTCGACGGTGACCGGGAAGGAACGCGAGATCCGGTCGCTCTCCGGGGGCGAGTCGTTCATGGCGGCGCTGTCCCTTGCACTTGGCATGGCGGACGTGATCACACAGAGCTCCTCGGCGATCCGGCTCGATGTCATGTTCATTGACGAGGGCTTCGGCACGCTGGACGACCAGTCGCGCAGACAGGCGGTCGATGTCCTGAAGAGGATGGCGGAGAGTCATCGGATGGTCGGTATCATCTCACACGTGAGCGAACTGAAGACAGAGATCGAAGATCAGCTCATCGTAACCAGGGATGACAGGGGATCGCATGTGCGTTGGGAGATGAGCTGATTTTCAGAGTTCTGCTTCGGTTTTACTTTGCCCGGAGGGTAGGATATAATTTTTGTACTGTTTTTAGTGTTTGAAGCCGGGCAGAATCCGTCCGCGGGCTGCGCCGCATTCCGGGGGTATTCATGCGGAAAATTGCTTTTCATTTAAATAATCTCGAGCAGGGCGGTTCCGAGCGGGTTGTCACGAACCTCGTGGGCCGTTTTGCGGCGGAAGGCTATGAAGTGATCGTCGCCACAGAGGAAAAGGCGGAGAATGAGTTTGTTCTCGACAGCCGCGTGCGCCGCGAGATCATCGGCCTCACGCGGGAGGACGAAGGAAAAGGACGCTTTACGAAATTCCGTCTGCGCGAGAAATATCTTCATGCGTTCATGATGAAGGAAAAGCCGGATGTGCTCATCACATTTGCACAGAAGGCGGATTACCGGGCACTGATGGCCTGCAGGGGGACCAATGTGCCGGTCGTTATTTCCATCCGGACTGATCCGGCCGGGCATTACGATACCCGAATCGATCAGCTTCAGATTCATTTTCTCTTTCCGCGGGCAGCTGGCGCTGTATTCCAGACGACGCAGCAGAAGGAGTTTTTTAAGCCGTATTGTCAGGATCAATCGGCCATTATACTGAATCCGGTGAATCCGAAATATGTCGGTGTGCCGAAACCGGAGAAGAGAGACAAGGTTGTCATCCAGCATGCGCGTCTCGTCGACTTCAAAAATCAGCCGATGCTTATTGATGCGTTTATGAAGGTGCATGAAAAGCATCCGGATTGGAGCCTTGAGATCTGGGGTGGAGACAGTCATGACGGGACAAGGGAAATTCTGGAGGAGAAGATCCTTTCCTGTCACGCAGAGGGATTTGTTCACCTCTGCGGACCCTCCGATGAACTGGAGAAAATCATTCCGAAGGCCGGGGTCTATGCATTCAGCTCGGACTGGGAAGGACTTCCGAATTCCCTTATTGAAGCGATGGCGCTCGGAATGCCGATTGTGGCGACCGACTGCCCGTGCGGAGGGCCTGCCGAGATCATTCAGAACGGCGTGAACGGCCTGCTTGTCCCGATTAAAAACCCGGATGCCCTAGCAGACGGGATCTGCCGGCTGATCGAGGACCGGGACCTTGCGGAAAAGCTCGGCGAAGAGGCAAGGAAGATCAAGGACCGCTGCGGAGAAGACATCATCTACAGGCAGTGGAAAGAGTATCTGGAGAGCGTCTGTAAAAAGGCCGGAAGAAATTGACAAAGAATACGGGCAGCCTTTGCTGGCGGCCGGAACGGGAGCGATGGCGCAGGGAACGCTTTGCAGCCGGTCCCGGGACGAAAGGCGAAATGCCACAGCGCCGCAACGCGCATGCGGTATCAGGGAAAACCAGAAGGAGAGATCAGAAAGATGTTCAGCTACAAAGACTATCGGGAAATCATCCGCCTCATCAAGGCTTCGGGACGCGCGGCGGATTATGAGGAAGCGCTCCACAGAGATTCCTTTATTATCATGCGGCATGATGTGGAGTATTCGGTTGACCGTGCGTATGCACTCTCAAAGGTCGAGGAATCCGAGGATTTTCATTCCACGTATTTCTTCCAGTGGACGAATAATTCCTATAATATTCTCTCCCGCAAAAACCGTGATATCGTCACGGATATGCATGAAAGAGGCCATAACATCGGCCTGCATTTTGCTCTCAATGGAATGACCGACATGAACCTCATCCGGGAGCAGATCCAGAAAGAAATGGAAATGCTCAGCACAATGTTCGGCTTCGAGGTGAAATGGTTTTCTATTCACCGGCCGTCTCCGGCAGTGCTGAAAGAGAATATCAAATTCCCCGGAATCATCAACGCTTATCAGGATAATTTCTTCACGTTCAATCCGAACGTGAAGGCGGACACGCCGGTCGAGGTGAAATATCTCTCGGATGCAAATCACATCTGGCGCTATGGTTATCCGGATGAGGCGACACTCGCAGGGCACAGGAAAGTCCAGATTCTGATCCACCCCTTCGGCTGGACACAGCAGGGGTATGATAACTGCGAAAATTATCGAACGCTGATCGATGAGAAATATACCGAGATGATCAATTCCATCGACAGCGAGTGCAAGGATTTCGCGGCGCTTCGCCCGGAGTTTGAAGCGACTCCGTCCGAGCTGAGGAGCAGAATCCGTAAGGGGCAGTGAACCGCATTCAGCAAAACCGCATCCGCGTGTTTGCCAAAGCGATGGATACAATAGTCAGTGCAGCTTCATGGGAATCGTAATCAGGAGGAGAGAGCTTATGTGCGGAATCACCGGATATGTTTGCAGGAAAAGAATAGAACGGGATGTTCTCTCCAGAATGAATGACAGCATGGAGCACCGCGGCCCCGATGATGCGGGGGTGGAGCTATATGATGCCGCAGACGGCTATACAGTGGGATTTGCGCAGCGCCGCCTTTCTATCCTCGATCTTTCCCCGCTCGGTCATCAGCCGATGAAGTCGGCGGACGGGCGTCTTGAGATTGTCTACAACGGTGAAATCTACAATTTCCAGGAACTCAGGAAGGAACTCGCCGACTATCCATATAAATCTGCCTGTGACACAGAAGTCATCCTGGCAGCCTTCCTGAAATGGGGCATCCGTATGGTTGATCACATCAACGGGATGTTTGCGATCGCCCTTTATGACCGTACAGCGCAAAAACTCTACCTTATCCGCGACCGCATCGGCAAAAAACCGCTTTATTACGCGGTTGTGGATGAAAACGGAAATTCCCCGGAGAAGCCCTGCAGCACCGGCGGCAAAGGGGCAGGTCTTGTCTTCGGCTCGGAACTTAAACCGATTATGCTCTGGCCGGGCTTCCGGAAAGAGGTCCGCAGGGATGTTCTTCCGCGTTTTCTCTTCCATCAGTACATCAACGCCCCTTTCACGATTTTTGAGAATACCTGGAAGCTCGAGCCCGGCTGCATTCTGACATTCGATATCGGTAATCCGGGAGATGTGCCGGAAATCACGCGTTTTGACGGGGAAGCTCCCCGGCAGAGGGGGACAGCCGACGACTTCGCAAGAGGGCTCTGCTCCCCGAAGGGATTTCGGTGCACACGCCTTGCACCCCGTATTTCGATTGAAAAATTCTGGGATATCGCGGAGGTCTATAAGACAAATGCGGCAGACCCGGTCACAGACTACGAAGAGGCAAAGAAGGGCCTTAAGGATGTGCTGATGACGGCGGTGCGGGAGCGCATGATCGCCGATGTTCCGCTCGGATGCTTTCTCTCGGGAGGATATGACTCGTCGCTCACCTCGGCGCTTGCGCAGGAAATTTCCATGAAGGAGAACGGGCAGAGGCTCCGCACGTTCTGCATCGGTTTTAACGAAGAAGGATATAATGAGGCCGGGTTCGCGAAAACGATCGCGCAGCACCTCGGCACGGACCACACCGAGCTCTATATCGATGAACAGGAGATGCAGGACCTTGTCTCCAGCATCCCGTATTATTTCGATGAGCCTTTCGCGGATTCGAGCCAGATTCCGACGATGCTGGTCTCCATGCTTGCAAGAAGGGATGTCACGGTTGCCATTTCAGGGGACGGCGGGGATGAGTTTTTCTGCGGATATGGCGTCTATGAAGGGATCCGGAAGGCACAGCTGCTTGATCCGATCGGTGCCGCTGCCCATGCGTTCGGACAGATTCCCGCGGGCGGGATGAGGCTGGAATGGAAATATCCGATCCGCGCCCAGATCATCTCCATGAACCGGAACCCTGCGACGAAAACGCAGTTTGGGTCGGTGAGCTATCAAAGGAATGCATATCGTTTCATCGGTGCGGATGAGGAAACCGCGCATCTGCCGGACGGAACGAAATGCTGCCCGATCGGTTATCCGATTGAGAGCCGGTACGGGGTGAGAAACTGGCAGATCCGCCGTATGCTTCTGGACATGGATACTTATCTTCCGGGCGATATCCTCTGCAAAGTGGACCGCGCTTCCATGAAGTATTCGCTTGAGACGCGCTGCCCGATTCTGGACACTCATGTGATGGAATATTCTTTCCGGATTCCGCATGAATTCAAGTATCGTCACGGAGAGAAGAAGGCCATTCTGAAAGACCTGTGCTATGACTATATCCCGAAGGAGATGCTCGACCGGCCGAAGAAAGGATTCAGCGTCCCTCTCGACAAGTGGCTCCGGGGACCGCTCCGCGGGCAGCTGCGGAGCGCGGCGGATCCCGTATTCTTAAAGAAGCAGGGAATTTTCGATCCGGAGTTTGTCTCCGGGTATGTGGACAGCTATCTTAAGACGGGGGATGCAGGTCCCGCGACTGGAGCGAATTATTCAAAGATGGCGTGGAGCTTTCTCGTGTTCCAGATGTGGTATGAAAAATTCATGGAGAGGGCCTGAGCCGGATGGCGCAGAAGGCTGAACCAGGAGTTTTTAGATTCGTATTTCGTTATCAATGACCAGAAGCAGGGCAGTTAAGATAATTTCATTTCTAGCAGTTTTCTTCGTGTGCCTTACGGGGCTTACGTACATGCTGCGGACGAACGGCTCCGTGAAGGACCGGTTCATGGGTTTTTACGCGGAGAAGAAGGACACAATCGATGCGGTGATCATCGGTTCGAGCCCGGTTTTTCCGTATTATGCAGCACCGGAGATTTACGGTGAGACCGGCGCGGTCATCTATCCACTCTCCACGAATCTGCAGCGTCCCGCGGCACAGCTGTATCTTGCAAAGGAAGCTCTCTCGCGGCAGCACCCGCAGCTGATGATTTTCGAGGTGCGGATGTACACGGGCGATGAGCACAACATGACGAACAACATGGCCTATACCCGCGGCGTGACGGACAATCTGAAGTATTCGAAGAATCGCCTCGATGCGATTCTGGCGCTCACGGATGAATCGTCGGTGAACGGCGGCATCAGCGATTCCGACAAAGAGGCATATACGTATATTATTGATATCTTCAAATACCATTCGAACTGGCGGTCTCTGCGTGACCCCGGGCAGTGGACTTCTTTCCTCTTCACAAAGAAGGACCCGCACAAGGGGTATACGAGTTCGGACGAACTTGGCCCCTGCGAGCTGGTGGATTACTCATGGGATGATGACAGGACGCCGATTCCGGAGATTCAGGACGGACATCTGACGGAGCTGATGGACTGGCTCGAGGAGAACGGACAGCAGGCTCTCTTCATCGTGTCACCGTTTCTTGAGTCCGAAGAGCAGCATGAGATGTTCAACTATATTGGAGACCGCGTCACCGCGGAAGGATTCGGATTTCTCGACCTGAATGACTATGTGGACGAGTGCGGTCTCGACGGAGCGACGGACTTCAATGATTACGGAAACCACGTGAATGCACTGGGCTCCGGCAAGGTGACGAGGTTTTTCGAAAACTATCTTGAAGAGCATTATGATCTTCCGGACAGACGGGGAGACAATACCTACAGGAGCTGGGATGAAGCATATTCGCTCTGGCAGCAGGAAAGCGAGAGCGACATTGAAACCGTAAAGCAGCACATCAAAGACAAAACGTATGCTGAGATTGCAGAGTAAGAAGCATGCCCAAAATAGCGATTTATTGCAGTTCACTCTCCCGCGGCGGAACGGAGCGGGTCATCGTGAATCTGTCGGAGTACCTGAAGAGAGAAGGCTGGGACATCGTCCTTGTCACAATCTACAGGAAGCAAAATGAATATCCGCTGCGTTCTGACATCCGGCGCGTTCTCTCGGACATCACGCCGGAGGAAACCTGTTCCGGGAGCGGGCCTTTGCAGCGCGTGGTGAATTTCGAAAGGCGCCGCAGGAAGCTCAGCGGAATCTGGAAGACGGAGAGGCCGGACCTTATTGTCTCCTTCCTCGGGAAGAACAATATGATGGCGATCGAGACCGGAAGAAAATTCGGGATCCCCGTCATCGCCGCGGTCCGCGGGGACCCGGAACTGGAATATCCGGACGGGGCGCAGCGCAGCTGGATGCTCCGCACGTTTCCCTTCGCGGCCGGAATCATCTGCACGACAGAGGACTGCGCGTCTTTCTTCCCGGTCGGCGGAATCAAAGAGAAAACAAAGGTTTTGCCGAACCCGCTGAACCCGGCATTCCTCATCCCGCCGTATGAGGGAAAGAGAGAAAAAAGGGCCGTCGCCGTGGGGCGTCTCGACGGGAACAAGAATCAGTCCATGATGATCCGGGCCTTTGCAGGTGTGCTGGCGGATGCAGCCAAAGACAGTAAGGAGAAAAAGCACAGCAGGCATAACGCAGGGATCGGACAGTTCATCCCGGATTTTGACGGATGGACCCTGCATATTTATGGAGACGGACCGGACAGGGAGAAGCTCGAAGAAGAGATTCATAGCCTTGGAATGGACGGCCGCATCTTTCTCGAGGGTGCGGTATCGAATGTGGCGGAGGCGATCAGCAGAGCATCGATCTTTCTTCTCACATCCGATACCGAGGGCCTTCCGAATTCGCTGCTCGAGGCGATGTCTCTTGGGCTTGCGCCGATCTCGACAGACTGCCCGGTCGGCGGTCCCCGCATGGTGATCAGGAGCGGAGAAAACGGGCTTCTCATCCCTGTGGGGGGAATTGAGACTCTGAAGAGTGATCTGAAGCGTCTGATGGCGGATCCTGAATACAGCGCGGCGATGGGAAAGAGAGCGGAAGGCGTCCGTGAGGTCTATGCGCCGGATAAGGCGTTGCCGCAGTGGGAAGAGTATTTCCGGAAAATCCTGAATCATGAACCCGGCTGAACGGGGCAGGGGGGAGAGTCAATGTGCGGAATAGCTGGACTGATCGGCTTCGGCCGGACGGGCAGAGAGAATATGGAGAAGATGAGGGCGCGCATGGTGCACCGGGGGCCGGATGCGGGCGGGACATGGGTCTCGCCGGACGGCCTTGTCGTACTCGGTCATCAGCGCCTTTCCATCCTCGACCTCTCAGATGCCGGCGCCCAGCCCTTCACCTCTGCATCCGGACGGTTCACGATCGTATACAACGGAGAGATCTACAATTATGCGGATGTGAAAAAGCGGCTCCTGTCGGAGCACCGTGTGAGTGCCTTCCGCAGCACCTGCGACACGGAAGTCCTTGTCGAGGCAATCGAAGCCTGGGGCGTGGAAGAGACACTGTCCATGTGCCGGGGAATGTTTGCGTTCGGCCTTTTTGACAGGAAAGAGCGCACGATCACGCTTGCCCGCGACCGGGTTGGTGAGAAGCCACTTTATTATGGGTACATCAGGAATCCGGACGGCGGAAGAGCATTTGCCTTTGCATCCGATGTCGGAAGCATCGCGGCCGTCGATGGTTTTGACGCAAAGGTAGACAAGACGCTTCTTCACATGTATTTTGAGCATGGATATTTTCCTGCGCCGTATTCCGTCTATGTGGGAATTTACAAGCTGGTTCCGGGAACATGGATGCGGATTTGGGTCGATGATTTTGCCAGGAAAGAGACGCATACGTACTGGTCGGTAAAGGAAAAGGCCGTCTATGGGAGAGAGCATCCCTTCACCGGCACGCGCAAGGAGGCGGCGGATGAGCTTGAACGGCTTCTCCGTGCATCCATCCGCGGGCAGATGATCTCCGATGTGCCTCTCGGAGCCTTTCTCTCGGCAGGCATTGATTCGGGCACGATCGTCGCGCTCATGCAGGAAGAGAGCGGGAGCCGGAAAGTGCGCTCCTTTACAATCGGCATGCAGGATCCGAAATACAATGAGGCAGCTTTTGCAAAGCAGATCGCGGAGCATATCGGGACAGACCACACCGAGATGTATATCACAGAGGCGGATGCCAAGGCGGTCATCCCGCTTCTGCCGCATATGTTTTCAGAGCCGTTCGCGGATTCGAGCGAGATTCCGACTTTCTTAGTGTCAAAACTCACCCGGCAGCACGTTACCGTCTCGCTCTCGGGCGATGCGGGAGATGAGCTTTTCTGCGGATATAATTCCTATACATCCGTCGAACGGAAATGGGGGAAGAACCGGAAAGTGCCTGCGCCGCTGCGGAAGGCCGCGGGAAACTTCCTCCTGCACGGCCTGCCTGCACGGAGGGAGATGAACCGGGAGCGCGGAAAACTTCTGCTTGCTGAGAGCCCGGAGGACATGTATCGGCTCGACCGTTCGCGCGATCCTCTCATCCCGAAGATCGCTCTTGTGGACGGCGGATACCCTGACTGCGAATATTTCCATGCAGGTCCGGATACGCTCGGCGATCCCGCCCGGGATATCTCCCTCATGGATATGGAGATGTATCACCCCGATGATATCCTCGTGAAAGTCGACCGGACGGCGATGGCTGTTTCCCTTGAGACGCGTGTGCCGTTCCTTGACCGGGATGTCGTGGAATTTGCCTGGACGCTTCCGATGAATTATCTCCGCGGCCGGGAAGGACCGGACGGGAGCCGGATTGGAAAGCTTCTTCTCCGTGATGTGCTGTACCGGTATGTGCCGAAGGAACTGATGGACCGGCCGAAAAAGGGCTTTTCGGTTCCGATGGCAAAATGGCTCCGGGAGAGTGAGCTGCGTTCCTGGGCAGAGAGCCTCATCAGCCGCCGGAAGCTGGTAAACGAGGGATTCCTGAATCCGGATGTCGTCTGGAGCATGTGGGACGATCTGCAGGAGCGCGGGATCTGGCGAGAGCAGATCTGGTTCATTCTCATGTTTGAGGCATGGCTCGAAAACGAGTACAGAGGATTTTGACCGATGATTATTATTCAGATGTCGGGCGGACTTGGAAATCAGATGTTCCAGTATGCCCTCGGCATCCAGCTTGAGGCGCTGGGAAGAAAGGTGACGTTTGACACCAGGACCATGTACCGCGGAACGCCCGGAGCCGCCGCAGAGGACGGCGGAAGGGACCGTGCAGATGCCGGCAATGCAGCCGGCGTCATTCAGCGCATGCCGATGCTGGAGAGGGCATTCGGCATACAGGTCCCCGAGTGCAGCGAGGAAGACCGGATTCGGATCACGGATTCGGATCCCTCCTTCACCTCGAAGGTGCGGCGCAGGCTCTTCGGAAGGAAAAGCCTCGAGAAACATGACCGGAACTTCCGGTTTGACCCCTCATTTCTTGAAGAGACAGGGGATGCCTACTATGTCGGATGCTTCCAGTGTCCCGCCTATTTTCAGCGGGCGGAAGAAGAGACCGGCGCCGTGCGGAAATCATTCCGGTTCCGCTCTGACATACTGGAAGGAGAAGAGGCGCGGGATTCTGCAAGAGCCTGCGAAAAGATCCGGGGTGCAGAGGCGGAGGGAGAAGAGACCCTTGCGGTGCATCTTCGTTTTGGCGATTACGTGACCAAGGCCGACGTCTACGGCGGCTTCTGCACGGACGAGTATTATCACGCGTCGATCTGCGGTCTTCTCAAATGCGTGCATGCTCCGGTGCATGCGTTTGTTTTCTCCAACGATGAAAAAATGGCTGCGGACTGGATCCAGCGCGAGGAGGAACGGCTGAGGGTGGGAAAAGACGCCTCCGCCGGGGCGGAAAACGCGGCGGACAGTGTTCCGTCTCCCATTCGCTTCACGCTCGTGACCGGCTCGGATGAAGGGTCCGGCTTCCGGGATCTTTACCTGCTTTCTCTTTGCCGTCATTTCATCATTGCAAACAGCAGCTTCAGCTGGTGGGGAGCCTACCTTGGCAAGAAGAAAAATACCCGCATATATGCTCCTTCCCGCTGGACACATCTCTCGGACGGCGAAGGCAGAAGAGAGGAAATCTACACGCCGGACATGATTCTCGTGGGGCCGGACGGCACGATGGAAGCCATGAAAGCATAGTGAGGAAAACCTGAGCGATGCCTGCAGTATCGGTCATTGTCGCAATTTACAATATAGAAAAATATCTTCCGCGGGCTCTTGATTCGCTTGTGAATCAGACGCTCCGCGATATCGAAATCATTGCGGTCGACGACGGATCAACGGATTCCTGCCCGCAGATCGCAGACCGTTATGCGGAGAAGGACCCGAGGATTCACGTGATCCATCGGAAAAACGGCGGCCTTTCCGCCGCGAGAAACACGGGCCTTTCTGCAGCTTCGGGGGATTACATCGGATATCTCGACGGGGACGACTTTGCAGAACCGTCCATGTATGAGAAAATGTTCCGTGCGTGTAAGGATTTCGGCGCCGGGATGTGCTGTGCGCGCTACCGCATCGTGGACGAGGACGGAAAAACACCGCCCCGGGAACTTTCCCGTGAGCCGGCGGGCGGCTGGAAGGCGCCGGTGTGTTTTGACCGCGATGAAGCCGTCTGTCACTGGCTCGCGCAGGAGGATGAAATCCTTATCCGGAACTCGGTCTGGAGCAAGCTTTTCCGGAGGGACCTTGTCGAAGGGCTCACCTTCGCCGAAGGGCACAATTCCGAGGATATCATGTACACAACCGTTGCGATGACGAAGGCCTCGAAGGTTGCCTATGTCGATGAGCCGCTGTACAACTACGTGTTCGGCCGAAGTGACAGTATCATGAACAAGGACCGCGGAGAGAGGCGTTTTCGCGATGAAATCCCCTTTCTCCGGCAGCAGATCCGGTATTTCCGGGATCATGGGATGGATGAGGCCTCGGACCGGGCGGCATTCTGGTTTTATACACAGATGCTCTATTACGATCTTGATTTCCGGGAGGCCGGGATGAAGGATTACGCAAAGAGGCTGGAGAGAGAAATCCGCCCCGACCGGGCAGAAATAGAGCGCATCTACAAGGCGCCGTATGTCACGGAAGGCAACCGCAGGAGAATGGAACTCTTCCTTACATCACCCGCGCTTTACGCGCTGCTGTCGAGACTTTATGAAAAATGTGTGGTGCCGCTGAAACAGAAACGAAAGTCCTGAAGAAAACAAATGACAGAGGAAACAAAAATTAATACAAAGAACAAGAAAGTCAAGAACAAACCGACGGCGGAGCTCTCCATCCTGCGCAAGCTGAATTATATCTTCAGCCGCAGGCAGAAGAGACAGTTTGTGCTGCTCGGCGGAATGATCCTCATCAGCGGTATACTCGAGACGCTCGGCGTGTCGATGCTCGTCCCGGTTGTGGAGCTCATCGTAAGCCCCGACAAGCTGATGAGCCGCATAGAGAATCACCCGCAGCTTGCGGCGGTGCTTTCCCGGGCCGGCATCCGGACGAGCACAGAGGTCATCATTCTGATGCTCGGCCTCCTTATTGCGATTTACGTTTTGAAGGGACTTTACACGCTCTTCATGACGAAGAAGCAGAATCAGTTTGTCGCGTTCGCGCGCAACGATCTCATCAGCCGGATCCTGCGCGATTTCCTGAGCCGTCCGTACGAGCAGTATCTGGGCGCCGATATCCCGACTGTTTTCCGCATCACGGACTCCGATGTGCCGAATGTCTTCTCTCTGGTCACGAATCTCCTCAATCTGTCGACGGAGATGGTGGTTGCCGTCTTCCTCTGCGGAGTTCTGATCTTTACCAACTGGGAGATGACGGTATTTCTTGTCCTTGTTTTTGCACTCCTCACACTGCTCAATTCGAGGGGATTCAAGCCGAAGCTGAGCAGGCTCGGCCGCGAGAACCAGAACATCAGCTCCCGCATCGCCAAATGGCGCCTGGAGGCGATCTACGGGCTCAAGGATGTCAAGGTCTTAAACCGCCAGGACTTCTTTATCCGGAATTACTATGAGAGCGGCAAAACCGGTGCGCAGGTCGCGACGGATTATGCGGTTCTCAACAATCTGCCCCGCATTCTCATCGAGACGACTTCGATGGTTGCGGTCCTCGGCTTCATGCTCGTTTATATCGCCCGCGGCGGCGACATCACGGTGCTTGCCCCGCAGCTTACGGCATTTGCGGTTGCAGCTATGCGTCTCATCCCGTCCGTCAACCGCATCAACACCTACATTGCAAACATCGCCTACGAAGAGCCGAGCCTCAACTATGTCTACGACAATCTGACGGAAGGCTGCATGGACGAAAGTGAGATCGTGACCGGAAAGAAAGAACCGGAAGCTTCCCCTCTCACGCTGAACGACAGAATTTCGCTTGAGCACATCACATACCGCTATCCCGCCGGTGAGCGAAACATCTTTACGGATGCCTCCATGGTTATCCCGAAGGGAAAATCGGTCGGCATCATGGGACCGTCCGGTGCCGGAAAATCGACTATTGTCGACATCCTGCTCGGACTTCTTCACGCAGAGAAAGGGAAAATTCTGGTCGACGGCCGCGATATTTTTGACAATTACGACTCCTGGCTTTCGATGGTGGGGTATATTCCGCAGACCATCTATCTCATCGATGAGAGTATCCGCGACAACATTGCGTTTGGCATCGATGCCGATAAGGTCGATGAGAAGCGGATTGAGGAAGTTTTGAAGGAAGCGCAGATCTACGATTTCGTAAAGACGCTTCCCGAGGGACTTGATACAAAGATCGGCGACCGCGGCGTGCGGCTTTCCGGCGGTCAGAGGCAAAGGCTCGGGATCGCCAGGGCGCTCTATTCTGATCCGGAGATTCTTGTATTCGATGAGGCAACCAGCGCCCTCGACAATGAGACCGAGGAGGCCCTGATGGAGGCCATCAACAGCTTCCACGGGCGGAAGACGATGGTCATCATCGCTCATCGCCTCAACACGATCGCGGATTGTGACATCATCTACAAGGTCGATAACGAGAAAATTGTGAGAACTACTCTTGAAGGCCAGACAATTTATCACACGGCGGAATAAGAAATCCGGGAAGGAAAAATTCCCTGCATCGGAAGAGCCGCCGCAGCAATTCTTACAGCCACAGCCGTTCCGGCCGCCGGAGACAAGTCAGTTCCGGCGGCTTTTCAGTTCCCGCTCCACTTTCCGCACGGCCTTTAAGAAGAGCTGTTTTTTCTTAAGAAAGTCGGCGTGATGCTGTGCCTTCCGGAGAGCCTCCCCCTCGAGCCGTGTGCCGCGGCTTAGGTAAACAGGGGAGGTTTTTTTGTATTCAGCAAGCTCTTTCCGGCACTCTTCCGGCGTGAAGAGAGCGCCGCTCCTGTCCTGATAGTGAGCGAATGAATAGATGTTCTGCTCTGAGGACCAGTAGCCGTCGGAGACGTTGTGGCGGGCCCAGTATTTCGGAGCGATGGCAAACCGGAGCTCACTGCTTGTGAAGGCAGGGAGGACGGCAAACGAGGAATTCGACAGGATGAGATAGCGGGCGCTGTGCACGGCGGAATAATCCCGCCCGACATCGAAATGCCGGCACTCGAATTCGGGAAGAACCTTGTGAGCGGCCTCCGGGTCCTCGGTCACGATGAAAAAGCGCATCGACGGGTTGATGTTCTTCATGCTGCGGACTGCGCGGAGATAGTAGCGCCGGTCGAGATAGAGCTCCGGCTGGGACGTGTATTCCCCGCCGCGCATGTTGATGATGCAGAGATCATCTGCGGTGCACTCCGGCATGGCATATTCCGGGAGAACGCGAAGCCACGAGCAGATTTCGTCATGATACTTCCCGAAATATTCCTCTGACTGCATATTCCCCTGGATCAGCGTTCCGTCCGGAACCTTCATGAGATCAGGGTCAGCTCCGCTGATATAACAGCCGTGCGTGATGTCGTGCTCCGAGTTTCCGAGAAAAATCCGCTCTTCCTTCTCCTGATAGACCTTCATTTCGGCCTTTTCTTCGGGCGTTATGATGCGGCCCGGATCGACATCCATGAAGTACATTCCCTTGTGGGAGTGAACCACATTGCCGAGAAGCTCCGCGTGTACCGTGCCGAACTCTGTGTGATTTTCGATTGCCGCACACCGTGCGGTCACATAACACAGGAGCTGATTCCCCAGCCCCTGTCCCCTGATAAATTCTGTTCCGATCATAGCTGCCTTCTGAAAGTCCTGTGAGATCTCACTTCCGTGTGATGATTCAGCCCTGTTTTTTCTTTAAGTGACTCTGCGTATAACTGCGGACGCTTTCCATGAATCCGCGCGCTTTGCCGAGTGAGTACTGCCCCCGCGTAAAGCCGCACGCCTCTGCCTCCTTATACGGCTTATGATACGGAATGATGTAGGCGTCCATCATGTGTCTGCGGCACCGGGGATCCGTCCGCAGTTCATACTTGTCATAGATAAGGCGATAGTCCTGATAGACACGGTCGTCCCTGTCCTTGAAGGTCTCCGTGTACTGCTGACTGTGGAGTCCGATGCAGACCAGGGGATCCAGTGTGAACGAGAAAACGGGATTTTGGCGCAGAATGTCCATGTAGAGGACAACATCCGACGCGAAACCGCTCTTCTCGTCAAAAAGAACAGGCAGAGGAAGATCGGAGCCGGCATCATCCCGGGGCGGCTGTGAATGACCGCAGACCGTATCTATATCTTTTGTCCGGATGGAATTCTCCACATTCTTCAGATCCCGCCGGTAGATGACCGCGCTCGGGGATCCGATCTGATTGGAGAAAAAGAGAAAGCGCCAGTCGGAGCGGAGTTCATCCAGAAAGCTTTTTTCTGCATGGCGGCAGCGGCTGCTCTGTATTTTGTTTTCGAGATGACGAAGAGAGTCTGCAGAATCCGGGTTCAGAACGACCTGGCGGCTTCCGGAGAATGCAAGGGAAGAGGCGGGATGTTCGTCGAGCATGGAGACAAAGGCTCCGAGTGAATCTCCGGCAGCAAACCAGTCATCGCTGAACATGATTTTTATATAGTCGCCCCTCGAAAGACGCAGGGCTCTGTTCCAGTTGAAGACGGGGCCGAGCTTTTTTTCGTTGTGACAGTAGCGGATCCTGCCTGACAGAGGTGTATCCTGTAAGGACCAGCTGCGGCATACATCTGAGATGAGCGGACCGTCCGAATCATCGGTCACGATGACCTCGTAGTTCCGGAAGGTCTGCTCCGCAATGGAAGAGAGAAGACGATGGACATCATCCGGATTATTATATGTGGGAATGCAGATGGAGGTAAAATTCCTCATTTTGTCTAGCGAGCCTTTCTTCTCCGGAGATATGCACTGTCCCGGCACAGCTGTTTCCGGCGGCGGGAGGATGGAGTTCCTTTTTCTCCGCTTCCTCACGAAGAGATGCGCAGGATATGTTTCACAAGCCGCTTGCAGGACACGGAGACACTGTGCGCAGAGTCGCGGACTGCCTCCCGGATGTGACGGAGACGTTTCTTCGCGGGCTTTTCCTTTTTCAGGATCAGAAAATCATACTCATCAAGATGGTCGCGCAGATACTTCGGATAGGTGCTGTCGATTTCGGTGATGACGAACTTCGAGTCGCGGCCGAAAAGGTCCTTTCCGTCCAGCACATTGTCCTCGACCCGGTCGAGGATGTATTTGCTGTTAAGCTCCTGGTGTGCGGCGGAGACGACCTTCTCACTCACCCGCTTCCTGAGGTCGGTCTCGTGATGACCGCCCATGTAGCCGAAATGCCAGCCCCCGTCGGGAACGCGGATTCCGATCTTCTTCATCTCCGGAAAACGCAGCTGTCCGAGCTGCCAACCGTTCTTTCGGATGAGACTGTAGCTGCACATCTTCGTGCCGATCCACTGCGGATGTTCCACTCCGTCAAAATCTCCGCAGTACGCAAGAAGCTTTCCGGAAACCTCTTCCATGTTGAGATAGCAGTAGAAGAGCCTCTGTGCGAAGTGATAGACCTTCGTTTTGTCGATGCCGGCGTCCAGAATGCGCTTTATGGCGTCCGGATTCGGGATTTCGTCGAGGTCACTGAAGATTATAACATCGTCGTCGGTGCAGTCTTTGAGACCGCGGGTCACCGCATTCTTCTGGAAGGTGTCGCGGTCGTGCGTATAGCCCGCCGGTGTGTCATCCACGACGACGTGGATGATTTTGTCTTCGAACTCCCGGAACATCCCCTTGTTTTCCTCGTAATAGAGGGGCTTCTTCAGGCCGGAGAATGTCTCGGTTGCCTCGCTGATGACAAACCGGTCCACCACGTCGTTCAGGACATGGAGACGGATATTCAGAATATCGAGTTCATTGAAAAACTGAAAACAGTCATAAACCATGAGATTGTTTCATTACCCCTTGTTTTTGGATGAAAAAGGCAGTCTTCGCCGGATCCCTTTTTCTGCCCGGTGCAGCAGGGCACTTGCCTTTGACTCTTCGAGAAAATTCGGGTACTGCGCATTGGTGCCTGCCCATTTGTGAAAACAAAACGGCGTGATGCCTTCGATTTCAGGAATCATGGTCTCATGGCCGAAATATCTGGCGACCTCAAGCGGAGCGATGTGCATACCCTCCGCCTCGAGGAGATGGCGGATGCGGCAGCAGATGAAACCGTCCTCAAAATACCAGACTTTTCCGTATGCCGCCTGACCGGTCCACGGGATACCCGCTTTCTTCGGATAGTCCAGAAGCCGCTTGCTGCGGATGCCGACGCTGTTGCCGACCCGGCAGATGTTCCCGTGAATATCCCGGTATGTGGTGGTGTCGCCCTCCGGCGGCAGAGGCCAGGGGGAACCGATGTAGTCGTAGTCGAGAAACTCGTCTCTCCAGCACTCGGGGTGGACGATGAAACCGTCGGCGTGGACGATCATCGCGAAGTCGGTGTGAATATGACTCCCGAGCTCATAGACCATTTTGTAGTTGAAATCATTGATATTTTCGAGCTTCGTCGTGTGTGAGTACCGGATATTTTCCGGAAGATGGGAAGGCCTCCTGTCCGTCACAAGGACAACGTCCCCGAAATCGATTCCCCGGCAGCTGTATTCAAGGGCTTTGACGGTTGCCGGAATATCGACCGATGTGAGGGCGCAGAGCGTGACATTCGGAAGACTGCGTTTTGACGAAGAGTTTTTCATTTATTTGTCCGCGATTCTTTCCGCCGCAGAGCGGCGCATTCGATCTTTCTTTGATTTTCCCTTCAAAGTATAGCAGATTGAGAAGGGGATGTGGCCATCGGCGGCTGCAGATGTGATACAATCCCTCATAGATATGTACAGAGACACAGGTTAAGAAATTGTAAGGCATATCTTTCCGCAAAAGGCCCGCGGGGGTGGAATGAAAGAAAAAATCCGAACGGTGAGAGAGCGTCTGTCCAGGCCGGCGAAGGCCGCGTTCTGGCTTGGTCTCCTCATCGAGATTGTCATTCTGATCATCGATAAAAGCAATTACATCAATCCGATTGAAGGACAGCTGTTCCGCGTCACGTTTGTGCTGTTCGTGCTGAAAATGCTCTGCACGGACTATGACCGGAACGACCTTCTTTACATCGGTATTTTTGCTGTACTCGGATTTATCTCCTGGCGGGTGACCGGGAGAAATGAAATCCTGCGGGAAACGGCGTTTGTTGCAGCCTGCCGGGGGATTGACATGAGGAAAATTCTGAAGGTCCTGTTTTTCGGAACAGGAATCGGAAGTATGTTTCTCATTTTCCTCAGCGTGACCGGAATTTACGGCGGGATTTCCGTGACCGCAAATTTTGACGGGTATGTCACCACGCGTTACTGCTTCGGGATGGGCAATCCGAACAGTTTTGAGATCATGATCGGGATGATCACACTTCTCGGGCTTTTCGTGTACACGGACCGCGTGAAGATCTGGCACCTGTTCTGTCTTTTCATCCTCGATGGAATTCTGTTTTATCTATCCCGTTCCATCATGGGCGCGGGAGTGATGACCGCGGCGATTCTGTGGACGCTTGTTCTGAAGCTTGCGGGAAGGAATGCGGGCCGCAGGACACATGGAACAGGCCGGTTCATTTTCTGGGAGCTCGTCAGCGCCGCCGCAATGGCATTTGGTTTTTACGGTGCGGTCTATGACAACGGGATCGTAAAACTGCTTGATGATACGATTTTTACCGGGCGCTTCGCAAGTCTGCGCGGATTCAACCGTCATGACGGAATGCTCTCGACGTGGCATCTGTTCGGTTCAAGACTGAATGAGAAGTATTTTGACCTCGGGTGGGTGAGGCTTGTATACTGGTATGGCGTCATCCCGGCCGCAGCGATCCTTGCGGTCCTTTTCGTGATGTTTGCCGTGGCCAGAAAGAGGCAGGATGACTGGGCTCTCATGATGCTTACTATCCTTACTGTTTTTACTGTGATGGAAGCCCATATTGTATCGCAGTATATCGCGAGAAATTATCTGCTGGTCCTTGCATCGGCGATGCTGCCGCAGGCGGATCTTGCAGGATACATCACAGGAAGGAATTCCGATCAATGAGTTCGAAGAACAGAGTCGCGGTCAATTATGGCGTGTGGCTGCTGGATATGATCACGATGATCATTTCGTTCCAAACAGCTCTTCATATCCGGTACGGGCAGGGAGAATGGTATGACGAGAGGATGCATTATGTGGTGCTTCTCACGCTCTGCCTCTGCGCCACGGTATATCATTTCTTCGTTGGAAACCGTACGTTTCTGAAGCGCGGCTATATCCGGGAGGTGGTGGAGGTGCTGCAGTTCAACTGCTGCATCATCATCGCCGGCATGGTCATTGTGTATCTGACGCACTGGTCCATCTTCATGTCGCGAATTGTCTTCGCGTATTTCTTCCTCCTCAACATCGGCCTGATGCTGGTCGAGCGTTTTCTTGCGAAGTACTTTTTCCGGAAGCTCTTCACGGGAGAGACGATGGCGACAAGACTTCTCATTGTTTCCTGCGAGGAGCGCATGGAGGATACCATCCGCCGTGTCCTGAAGCAGGCGGAATACAACGGCTGGCTTGTGATCGGCGCGGCCTTTGCGGACCGTTCGATCGAGGCGGAGACGGGGGATAATCTGGCCATCGAAGGAATTCCGATTCTCGGGGGACTGAAGAAGCTCACGAAGAAGATGATCACGGTTCCATTCGATGAGGTCATCATCGATACACCGGATATTCCCCAGAAGGATATGGCGGACATCATCTCAGGATTCAATGAGATGGGTGTCACGGTTCACTATAATCTCGAACTGCCCGATCTCGGCGCCGGGACAAGTATCGTCGAAACCTTCGGCGATTATTCGGTCATCACTTATTCCACGATCCATGCAAGTTCAAGGAGACTCTGGATCAAGCGCGTCGTGGACATCATCGGAAGCCTCATCGGGCTTGCTGTCACGGGTGTTATCACGATTTTCCTCGCACCGGTCATTAAAATTGACTCTCCGGGTCCTGTTTTCTTCTCACAGATCCGCGTTGGCAAGAACGGCCGCCGATTCAAGATTTACAAGTTCCGCTCGATGTATGTGGATGCGGAGGACCGTCTGAAGGAGCTGCAGGCACAGAATAAGGTCAAAGGTCTGATGTTCAAGATGGAGAACGACCCGCGCGTCACAAAGGTGGGAAAGTTTATCCGGCGCACGTCTCTCGATGAGTTTCCGCAGTTTCTCAATGTCCTGAAGGGCGATATGAGCCTCGTCGGGACGAGACCGCCGACAGAAGCGGAATTTGAACAGTACAACGAGCACTACCGCAGGAGACTTTCGATGACGCCCGGTCTCACCGGCCTGTGGCAGGTGTCGGGACGCTCGGACATCACGGATTTTGACGAGGTCGTGAAACTTGACCTTCAGTACATCGACAACTGGAGCCTTTCCCTCGATTTCAAGATCCTGCTGCAGACCGTTGCTGTCGTCTTCTCGCACAAAGGAGCAGAGTGATGATTCTTGTGATCGATGCCTTCAAGCTCGTGAAGGGCGCCGGTAAGAGTATCGGCATCTACAATCTCACACGCTCGCTTGTGGAGTATCTCTCTGCAGAAAACGTCCGGCGCGGCTGTCCGGAGACCATCATTGTCCTCGGGAACAGCTACAATCGCGCGGATATGGAGCGGAACGGCTCGAAGTTCGTTCTCATCGACCGCGATCCGCTCAACCGGAAAACATTCACCTGGTGGGAGCTTGTCGGCGTCACGGGGGTTCTTCGCAGGTATCATGCGGATCTTGCGCTGTTCCCGCGGGGGTACCGGCCTCTGGTGTACCGTGGGAAGGATGCGGTGATCATTCATGATCTCATCCCGTTCTGGTACGATGAACAGTTTCCCGGATATCTTCCGAAGGTGGAAAACGCTTATATCATGAACCGCCTGAAGGCGTCCGCCCGTCACGCAGACAAGGTCATCACGATTTCCGATTATTCAAGAAGAGAGATCGAAAAACGGGTTCCGGGAAGCGCAGAGCATACCATCGTCATCTACAACGGACTCAATGATGTGAACCCGCCTGCGCCGGAAGAGAGGAAGAATGCTCCCTATATGGCGGCGGTCACCTCGAAGATGCCGCATAAGAACGCGGCCGGTATTCTCCGGACGTACGCCGTTTACTATAAGGAATGCCTCCGCCGGCAGATCCGTCCGCTGGAGCTTGAAATCATCGGCATAGGCAGTACGGATGGTTTCGGGGAAGGAAGCGGCCTTACGGCTGAAATGCGAAGATCCGTTCACTGCCGGGGATATATCGGCGATGATGCGAAGATGCACGCCCTGATCGCGGGAGCATGTTTTTTCCTTTTCCTCTCGCTGTCCGAAGGGTTCGGCTTTCCTCCCCTCGAGGCGATGCAGCTCGGAGTGCCCGTGATCTCCTCGGACCGCACGAGCCTTCCGGAGGTCGTCGGAGATGCCGGTATACTTACGGATCCGGAGGATTACACCGGCACCGCGCAGCAGATGATCGCACTGCAGCAGGACAGCGTCCTGCGCCAGTCGTATGTTGAGAAGGGCTTTGCGAACATCCGGCGTTTTTCCTGGGATTCAAGGACGCAGGAATACTGGAATGCTCTTTTTTCGCAGGATTAGACTATGGGCCGGCTGATTGTTTTTGATACCTCGAATTTCACAGATTTTCCGATCGGCGGGCAGCTCACAAGTGAGCGCTCCTTCCTTCGGTATCTTGCGGAATTCTGCCCGGAAACCGAAGGGCATGTGCTTCTTGTCGGTGCGGGAAAGCGCGAAGAAGAGACAGGAACGTACGGAACCGTCGAAATTTCCGGAAGGAAATTCCCTGTTTTCTATGTCTGTCACGTCGAGACGGACCTTGGACACACGAAGCATTCACTCCGCGCTTCCTTCGCAAAGGGCATTCTGAAATACGGAAGAGCGCTTCACATCACGAAGGACGACCTTCTCTACATCCAGACCCCGGAGGCTGCGGGAGCGTCAAAACTCCTCTGTCCCCGCGCCGGTTTTGTCGTTTTCTCCCATGGCTCCTACGCCAATATGGAGCGCGGGTTCCGGTTTTACCGTAAGAGCATTGTGAAGAAGCTTTTCCTCCGCTATCTTCACTGGGTGCTGCGGCATGCAAAGCTCATTTTCATTTTGGACGAGAACAGCCGGCGGGATTATCTGCCCTATAACCGCAATCTCGTGAAGGTGAAGAATTCCATCGCGCTTCCGGAGGACTACGAGTCGTTTGATCCGGAGAAGCGCTCCTTCCGTGGACGGCTTCTCTTCGTCGGCCGCCTCTCGAAGGACAAGGGACTTGCCGGGATCCTGAAGGCCGCCGCGCAGATGGAAGGGGAGGGAATCACGCTCACCGTCGTCGGCGACGGAGAAGAGGGCGAGTATTTCAGAACCTTTGCGGATGAGAAAATCCGCTTTACGGGAGCGGTCGCGCCCTCCCGGGTCGCCTCCTATATGCAGAATGCGGATGTCCTCGTCATGAACAGTGACTTCGAGGGCGTTCCGATGACGATTCTCGAGGCACTCTCCCATGGCCTCCCCGTGATCTCCACGGACGTCGGGGGGATCGCGGAGACGGTGGATTTCGGAAAGGATGCCGTCCGGACGGACGGGACGCCGGAAAGCATTATCCGGGCTGTCCGTGAAATAAAGGATCATTATGCGGATTTTGCCGCGGCAGCGCATGAACATGCCAGACAGTATGACTACCGCACAGTCAACGGGGAGGTCTTTGATGACCTCCGGAAGTTCTGGAGGATTCTATGACCGACACTCTCGTATCGATTATCGTGCCCGTCTATAACGCGGGAAGTTATCTGTCTCCCTGCGTTGAAAGCCTGACCTCCCAGACATACCGGAACATCGAACGGATTCTGGTGGACGACGGCTCGACCGACGGAAGCGGAAAGGTTCTGGATGCGTATGCCGCGAAGGACGCGGGAATCCGGGTCATCCACAAGAAAAACGGAGGCCTTGTAAGTGCCTGGAAACGGGGCGCGGCGGAGGCTTCCGGCAGGTACGTCATGTTTGTCGACAGCGACGACTGGATCGACCCTGATTTCGCAGAACGGCTCATGGCACAGGCAACCGGCCGGGACGATGAGATCATCAGCGCCGGATATGTCATCGAGCGGGAAAACGGGAAGAAGCAGGAGGTACTAAGCAGCGCTCTTCCCGGCATCTATGAGGGAGAGAAGCTCATGGAGCTTCAGAACGAACTCCTCGGCCACGAGTCGCGGAGAGTGATTTTATCGCGCTGTATGAAGCTCATTTCGAGAAAACTCCTCCTCGCGAATGAAACCTACACGGATGAGTCCGTCCGGATGGGAGAGGACCTGACCGTGATGCTTCCCTGCCTCTATACCTGCGGGAGGCTTGTCCTCGTGGACGGCTGCTTCGGATATCACTACCGTTTTGTCGACACATCCATGGTGCATCGATATAACCCATACCTTTACGGCAATATCAGGAAGCTGGGTGAAATTCTCACCCGGATCGCGGAGGATTTTGATATCCCCGACGGAAAGACAAAAGCCCGGAGAGAGTATTATTATCTCATGTGCCTCGAACTCAAGAATCAGCTCCGGAGGGACGGGGATGAGAAAGAGATTGAGAAGACTATAAAGAATGAGATCCGGGAAGCAGAGATGCCGGAAATTCTGAGGGAGAACCCGGAGAAACCGGCAGATCCGGCAGGCATGCTGCTTGCCCATCTGGTACGACACCCCGGCACGGCCTCCATCCGGCTGGTTCGGTGGATCTTCCGGAGAGCCGGCTGAAAAACAGCTTTATTGCGGAAAACGATGGAAGAAAAACTTGTATCTGTGATTATCCCCGCCTACAACGCGGCGCAGTTCCTTTCGCGCTCGGTGGAGAGCGCCCGGAAGCAGACATGGAAAAACATTGAAATTCTTGTGACCGATGACGGGTCGGCGGACCGGACGGCGGAGATTGCCCGGGAACTGGAAAAGAAAGATGCGCGGGTACGGCTTGTCACGAAGGAAAACGGCGGCGTCTCATCGGCCAGAAACTGCGGGCTTGCCCATGCGTCCGGCGAGTATGTCACCTTTCTTGACGCGGACGATGCGCTCGCGGAGGACATGATCAGAGAGCTCTGCGGGGTGCTGGAGAAGTCTGGTGCAGATTTTGCAGGGTGTCAGTTCGGAGACAGAGAAGAGCTCGGCGAGGGGAGCGGTGCTGTCACGGTTCTCACCGGACCTGAGATCGTGCGCGGGGCAATTCTACAAAGTGACACCAGGGTCTGGAGCAAGATCTTCCGGCGGGAGAAGCTCTCCGGGGAACAGTTCTCCGAAGACCTCACGATCGGCGAGGACATGCTGTTTCTCCTGAGTATTGTCCGTCCGGATACCCGGTATGCGCTTCTCGACCGCAAAGATTATTATTACTATGTCAATCCGCAGGGAGCAATGGAGCGGGGATTTTGCCCCTCCTACTTCGATCAGATCACCTGCTGGCAGCAGGCGGAGGCAAGAATCCGGGAGAAAATGCCGGACCTTTATAAAGAGCAGGGGGTCCGGGCGAGGCTTGCCTCCATCCGGGCAGTTTCCATCTGCCTCGTGGCGGGAAAACTTTCAAAGCTTCCGCCGGAGGAGCGAAAAGGATATGCTGACCGGATCAGTTCGATGCAGGAGGAGCTCCGGGAGCTTCTTGGAGTTCCTGGCATGAAGGAATTTCTTCCGAAGGGGTACGGCGTCAAAACGGCGCTGCTCGTGCGCTCGGCGAAGCTTTATTTCGCGGCGGCAGGCAAGAGGAAATAAAGAATCATGACAATGAGAGAGAAAACCGGGCTTGCCCTGTACATGCACGCGGGAAGCGGAAACCACGGCTGCGAGGCGATCGCCGACAGCCTGCTCCGCCAGATCAGCCGCAGCCTCAGCGGGAGAGTTCCCGGTTTCACGAACGGCTCGCAGCTTGTCACGCTGGTCACGAACAGCGTGGAACAGGACCGGAAATATAAGATCGGCACTATGGCTGCCCTTGCGGAGGAGCGTCACATCGCAGATTACTTCCTCACGCATGCGGCCTATTACCTCTGGCGGAAAGTGACCGGTGACAGAGAGTCCTTCCAGCGCTACCGCTTCCGCGCGATCACCGGAGCGAATGCGCCAAAACTCGCTGTTTCCATCGGCGGCGACAATTACTGTTATCCGGAGATGGTGGAGGATCTGATCCTTGCGGACCGGTGCCTCCGGAAGCAGGGGACGCACACGATGCTGCTGGGCTGCTCGATTGAGCCGGACACGCTGTCCGGGGAAGGCAGAAACGCCGGTCTCATCGAAGACATGAAGGGGTTTGACCGGATCATCGCCCGGGAGACGATCACGTATGCGGCCCTTCTGGAAGCCGGTGTCGACGGAAGAAACCTTGTCTGTCTGCCGGATCCTGCCTTCTCGCTTCCGGTACAGCTGCCGGGCAGCGAGAAGGCAGCGGACGTCCGGACCATTCTCTCGAACAGCTCGCATCCCGGAAACGGCACCGGCCTTGGTAAAGAAAGCAATGCGGTGGGAATCAACCTGAGCCCGATGGCAATGAATTATGCCGGGGACTCCGGTGCGCTGCTGGATTCCGTGCGGGGTCTTGTCCGGCATATCCTGGACGACACAGGTTTTGACGTGAAGCTTATCCCACACGTCGTGTGGCCGGGAAATGATGACCGCGTCGTGCTTTCGAAGCTGCGCGATGAATTCGCGGGGCAGGGCAGAGTGGAGCTTGTCACCGACCGGTCCGCGGAGGAGCTCAAGGGTGAGATCGCCCTCTGCCGGTACTTCATCGGGGCGAGGACGCACGCGACGATCGCGGCGTATTCGACCGGTGTTCCGACGATTGTCATCGGCTATTCCGTAAAGGCCAGAGGCATCGCGCAGGATATCTTCGGAACGGCGGATCACTATGTGATCCCGGTGCAGGAACTCACCGGAAAGAATCAACTCACCGATGCATTCGAGTGGCTTAGAGAAAACGAGGATGCCTGCCGGAACACGATCCAGGAGAAGATGCCCGGGTACATCAACGCGGCAGACCGGAACGGGCAGGAAATCCTTGATTATTATCGGCAGATATAACCTCGGAACTGCAGCTGCCCGGGACCATTCGGGCTGCATCACAGAATCGTGAGAGCGCGAAGCCCGGAGCGTTGCCCGGGCAATTTTGTAATATCAGACTTCTGACATCCACGTCATAACACTACATAAACGGATAAATTCATGGGAAGAACCAGACTCGCAGTTAAAAATATTTTCTTCGGTTATGTCGGGCAGGCGGTCACGGCAATTCTGGGCTTTGTCCTGAAGCAGGTCTTCATCACGCAGCTCGGGGATACGCTCAACGGCGTCAACGGCCTCTACACCGGCATCCTTTCCATGCTCAACATCGCGGAGCTCGGCATCGGGACCGCGATGAACTTCGCGCTGTACAAGCCGGTTGCGGAGAACGACAGGGAGAAGATCAAGTCGTACATGAAGGTCTATGCAAAGGCCTATCATATCATCGGCCTGGTTATAGCCATTGTCGGCCTCGTACTGGTCCCGTTCCTTCCTGTCTTCATCCGGAATCCCGGCGATAATTCCTGGCGCGACCTCACGCTCTATTACCTGATTTTCCTTTTCAATACCTGCAGCGGATACTTCGTCTCCTATAAATACAGTCTCGTCAATGCGGAACAGAAGAATTACATTCAGACAAACATCCTGTCCGCGACGAAGTTCATCACGACCGTCCTCCAGATTATCATTCTGCAGGCGACAAAGAGTTTTTACGCCTACCTGCTCACGGACATGTTTGTACAGCTCGCGCAGAAATTCTTCGTGAACTGGTATCTGAACCGCCGCTATCCGTATCTCCGGGAGAAGAACGTAAAGCCGCTCGACAAAGAAGAGTCCGGCATGATCTTCACCAAGGTGAAGGCACTCATCTGGATGAAGATCGGCGATGTCGCGCGCACACAGACTGACAGCCTCATCATCTCGTCATTCATCGCAGTCACGGTCTCGGGACTGGTCGACAACTATAACCAGGTCGTGAATTCGGTCGCGAATTTCGCAAACATCATTTTCAACTCCATGATTTCCGGCCTCGGCAATCTCGTCGCGACCGAGTCCAAAAAGAAACAGAAGCAGATCTTCGGGGTTTACCGGTTCGCCGCGGCCTGGATCTACGGCTATGTATCCGTGGCATTCTTTATATTACTTACGCCCTTCGTCGGCTATCTGTGGCTGACGCCGGACCACATCATCAGCGCGGCCGCGATCGATCTCATTCTTCTCGACTTTCTCTTCAAGGGCGAGCGGATTGTTCTCATGAACTTCAAAACGGCCGCGGGCGTCTTCGAGCCGGACAAATTCCTCCCGGCGATCCAGGGACTGGTCAATCTCGTGCTTTCCATCTGGCTTGTCATCGAAATCGGCCTTCCGGGCGTGTACATCGGCACCGTCGTCTCCGGACTCATGGCCAACATCGTGAAGCCCATTATCATCGCGCAGACCTGTTTTGACGAGAAACCGACGGGATATTTCGTGAAGAATTTTGAGTACTACGGCATCACCTTTGCTCTTGCCGCGGTGCTGTGGTTCCTCAGCCAGAGGATTCTCGGAACGGTCAGCTGGGGACGCTGGATTCTGATGGCGCTGATCGTGACGGTGCTCTTCAATGGTGTTTTCTTCCTTGTCTTCCGGCGGACAGAGGAGTTCCGGTACCTCGAGAACACAGTGGGAAACAAACTGAAACGGAAGATAAGAAACAGGAGATAAGAACCGGAAGGCAGGAACAAAGGATAAGAAGCAGAAGATAAACAGCAGGACAGCAGGTCAATCAAAAATACCATGATCATAATACGACTGATGGGCGGGCTCGGAAATCAGATGCAGCAGTACGCGCTGTACCGGAAGTTCCTCTCGCTCGGCAAAGAAAGCAAACTGGATGACATCTGGTTCCGGGACAGCAGCAATCAGGCAACTGTCCTCGCCCCGCGAAAACTCGAGCTCATGTATTTCCGGGGGCTTCCGATGGAGTTCTGTACGGACGGGGAGCGGAGAGCCCTTGTCCCGGAGGAGGGGAAGGGAGTTCTGGTGAAGATCCTCGCGGGCACCCTCGCAAGGACAAGGATCCGGAAGAGTGCCGTCCGCGATGTGAAGGGCATGTACGAGGAGGATATTTTTGACCTCGACAATGCGTATCTCGTCGGATATTTTGCCTGCAACAAGTATTACGCGGATATCCTGCCGGAGCTTCGGAAGGACTTCGTTTTTCCGGAAAACCCGGATGCCCGCGCGGCGGCACGCAACCGGGAGACAATGCAGCGGATGGAGAAAGAGAATGAGGATGGCCATACGCTTCCGGTGAGCATCCATTTCCGCCGCGGCGACTATCTTCTCGCGGAGAACAGTGCGCTCCTCGGCGGAATCTGCACGCCGGAATATTACAGGGGTGCGGTACAATATCTGAAAACGCGCTTCCCGGGCCGGACCTTCCATTTCTATCTTTTCTCCGACGACCCGGACTACGCGGAGACGCTCACCTTCGGCGATGAGAGCGATACGTCGACGGTCGTCCGCTGGAATGAAGGGGAAAGCTCGCTTCTCGACATCGAACTCATGAGCCGGTGCCGCGCGAACATCTGCGCGAACTCGACCTTCAGCTTCTGGGGAGCGCGGCTGAACCCGCGGGACGACGCGGTCCGGATCCGCCCGCTCGACCACAAGAACACACAGTCCGCGTCGCCGGAAGTCATGCACAGCCTCTGGGAGGGCTGGGTGCTCGCGGACAGGAAGGGAAATATTGTGTAGAGGATTTAAACGGATCCGGTGGCTTCCTGTGCCGGCCGCGCCATTTTCGTATACAATAGAGAAAGACTTTTTGGAAAAACAGATTGAATTGCAAGTTCGAGCGGAACACTTACTGTATTTGACAGAAAACTAGGGAGAGGAAGCACAGAAATGCCTCTTATTTCGGAACAGCTCAAGGATAAGCGGATCCTCATCTGGGGATACGGCCGCGAGGGAAAGGCGACCGAACAGTATATTAAAAATCATGTGCACCCGAAAAGCCTGGAGGTCTTCGAGGGCAGGAAGAATGAAATTGACGAAGACAAATACGACGTCATCATCAAAAGTCCGGGCATAGTAATGCCGGAGGATGATCCGAAGGTAACGGGAGAGACAGAGCTTTTCCTCTCACAGTTCCGCGGACAGACCGTCGGCATCACTGGCACGAAGGGAAAGAGCACCACGTCAGCGCTTCTCTATACCGTGCTGAAGAAGTGCGGAAAGGATGCAGTCCTTGTCGGAAACATCGGGAAACCGAGTTTTGACGAAATCGAAAACATGAAGGAGGACACCATAGCGGTCTATGAGATGAGCTGCCATCAGCTCTGGCACTCTCACCTCTCACCGCACGTGGCAGTGTTCCTCGATCTCTACGAGGAACACCTTGACTATTACAGGACTCTGGAGAATTATTTTCACGCGAAGGCCCACATCGCGCAGTTTCAGGAACCTGGCGACATTTATTACCGCGGCTGCAATGTGCCTGATATTCCGGTGCGGGAGGGCGTGAAGGTCGTCTGCGTGCCGGAGAAGCCGGAAATCCGATTCGACCTTTCCATCCCGGGCGAGTACAATCAATACAATGCCTCCATTGTATACCGCATCGCGGCAGACGTCTTCGGACTGGATCCGCAGAGCGTGCGGGAGGCCATGAAAGGATTCCGCGGACTGCCGCACCGGCTGCAGAAAATCGGCGCGGCAGGAGGACTTACCTTTGTCGATGATTCGATTTCAACGATCCCGGCTGCTGCCATCAGCGCGGCCGAAAGCATTCCGGGAGAAAAGACGATGCTTATCGGAGGCATGGACCGGGGCATCGACTACTCGGAGCTTGTGGACTTCATACGGAAGCATCAGGAGATCCGCTTCATCCTTGCTTATGCGTCGGGCAAACGGATTTATAAGGAGACAGGCAGTCTTGCAAATGTGCGGCTTGTGAAGGACCTTCCGGAGCAGACGAAGGAAGCGGTCCGGATCACGCCGCCGGGCGGCACAGTCATTCTCTCGCCCGCATCTCCGTCGTACGGATATTTCCGGAATTTTGAGGAGCGCGGCGATGCATTCCGCTCTCTGGTGCTCGGCGGGTCATGAGACGCAGGGCCGCAGGAAAATGCAGTGTGCGGTCACCGCAGATGGAAATGGACGCGTGCGATTATCAGGGCAGAAAGTATCCGGGGCCGGACAGCAGTCCCGGAAGTTTTAACGGACGAAAATATTATTATTGAAGGGGCATTGAGTATCATGGCAAAAATCATTCTCACAGGCGACCGTCCGACGGGACGCCTTCATATCGGTCACTATGTCGGGTCGCTCCGCCGCAGAGTCGAGCTCCAGAATTCCGGTGAGTTCGACGAGGTCAACATCCTCATCGCGGACGCACAGGCACTGACAGACAACTTCGACAATCCGGAGAAGGTCCGCGACAACATTTTCGAGGTGGCAATCGATTACATCTCCTGCGGCATTGACCCGAAGAAGTCGAACATCATCATCCAGTCGATGATCCCGGAGCTTACGGAGCTCACTTTCTATTATGCCGATCTTGTGACCGTCGCGCGGCTGCAGCGCAACCCCACCGTCAAAACGGAAGTCGGCATGCGGGGGTTTGGCGCGAGCATTCCGGTCGGCTTCTTCACCTATCCGATCAGCCAGGCAGCTGACATCACCGCGTTCAAGGCGACGACCGTTCCGGCCGGAGAGGATCAGGAACCGATGATCGAGCAGACCCGCGAGATCGTCCGCTCCTTCAACAGCACCTACCACTGCAGCACCCTTGTCGAGCCAGAGATTATGCTCCCGGGAAATCAGGCATCCATGCGTCTTCCGGGCACTGACGGCAAGGAAAAGATGAGCAAATCGCTCGGCAACTGCATTTATCTCTCCGATCCGGCTGCGGAAGTAAAACGCAAGGTCATGGGCATGTACACCGACCCGAGACACGTGAATGTGTCCGACCCGGGCAGGATCGAGGGCAATACTGTCTTCACCTATCTCGATGCTTTCTGCAAAGACGAATATTTCGCAGAGTACGCCCCGGAATACGCGAACCTTCAGGAGATGAAGGAACATTATCAGCGCGGCGGCCTCGGCGACGTCAAAGTGAAGAAGTTCCTGAACAATGTTCTGCAGGAGACGCTTGAGCCCATCCGGAAAAAGAGAGAGGAGCTTGAGAAGGATATCCCGTATGTCTATGAGGTGCTGAAGGAAGGTACGGCGGCAGGGGAGAAGAAGGCCGCCGAAACGCTTGCGGAAGTCAAGCACAGCATGAAGATCGACTATTTCAACGGCGACGAGTGGCTCGTCTCGCAGGAGAAGAAATTCGCCGAGAAGGCCGCCAGTGCAGATGCATCAAAACCTTCAAAGTCCAACATTCAGCTTCTCCGCCAGAAGGCAGCAGAGGCAAGAAAAGCTGCAAAAGAGAAAAACAAATAAGATTGGCTTGAAAAGTGTACAGGCCGGAGGAGAGGGGTATGACGATCGAAGAGGCAAAGAAGAAGCTCGCAGAATACGGACAGGAGCATGTACTGCGGTTCTATGATGAGCTGGGGGATGAGGAGAAGAAGAGTCTTCTTGCCCAGATTGAGAACACGGATTTCAGCGTCCTTCATTATCTGAAGACAGGAGATGAAGGCAAGAACAACCGGGGCAAAATCACGCCGCTCGGCGCGATGGAGCTTCCGGAGATCGAGAGCAGAAAAGAAGAATTCAAAGAAGCCGGCCTGTCGGCCATCCGCGGGGGAAAGGTCGGAGCCGTGCTTCTTGCCGGCGGCATGGGCACACGGCTCGGGTCCGATGATCCGAAGTGTATGTACGACATCGGAATCACGAAGCATGTCTACATCATCCAGCGCCAGATTGAAAACCTGGATGAAGTGGTAGCCGAAGCCGGCGTGAAGGTTCCGCTCTTCATCATGACGAGTGAAAAGAACGACGCCAAAACAAAGGCCTTTCTAAAAGAGCACGATTATTTCGGCTACGGAAAGGAAAATATCTGGTTCTTCCGTCAGGATATGGCTCCGGCGGCGGACCCGGACGGAAAGGTGTACATGGAGTCGAAGAGCCGCATCGCAACCAGTCCGAACGGCAACGGCGGCTGGTACAGCTCCATGGCGAAATCGGGCATTCTTGACATCGTCCATGCGAAGGGAATCGAATGGCTCAACTGCTTCTCTGTCGACAACGTGCTGCAGAGAATAGCCGATCCTGTTTTCATCGGCGCGACCATTCTCTCCGGATGCGCTACCGGCGCAAAGGTGGTCCGCAAGGTGAGCCCCGATGAGAAGGTCGGCGCGATGTGCCTCGAGGACGGACGGCCGTCCATCGTTGAGTACTATGACATGACCCCGGAGCTGCTCGCGGCGAAGAACGAAAAGGGCGATCCCGCTTACAATTTCGGTGTCATACTGAATTATGTCTTCCGTGAGAAAGATCTGCAGCGTGTTGTGAATGAGAAGCTTCCGATGCACGTGGTGAACAAGAAGATCGCGCACATCACAGAAAACGGCACATTTGTGAAGCCGGAAGAGCCGAACGGATATAAATTCGAGCAGCTGATCCTCGACATGATCCATGAACTGGACACCTGCCTGCCGTTCGAGGTGGTCCGCGGCCATGAGTTTGCACCGATCAAGAACAGGACGGGAGTCGACTCGGTGGAGTCAGCCCGTGAACTCTGCAGGAAAGATGGAATTGAGCTCTGATGAAATTCTGGTTCAAGATTTATAAAGACAATCACATCGTCCGCGACACAACCGTCGAGGATACCTCCGATGAGACGCGGACCCACAAGGTGTTTCACGCTCTCGAGAAGGCCTGCCATGATCTGGACCTTGCGGTGCCAATCTGGCTTCCGTCCAATGTGGCGGAGTTTCAGAAGCGGAGAAAGACGAGATTCACCAAAGATTCCTTCGTGGAAGAGATCGGTTTTGACTGGTTTGAGATAGAAGTCCTGAAGGAGGACGGCGATTCTGACTGAAAACGGTGCCGCGGCAGCAGAGGAAACTGGCTTCTGAGGGCGGCATCGTACAGCGGAAGACGGCGCTGCGCGGCAGCGGGAGACCGTGCCGTGAAACCGGAAAGGAGTATTGGAATGTCTGAAAAATCCATTCTTATTAAAGATACGACCCGTGAAGAGCGGATCAGGATCGTTCGTGAGTCGCTGAATGTCTGCGGCGGAGCATGCGATTTCTGCGGGGCCTGCGACAACATCGGCGGCGGAAGCGTCGATGAACTGTATCAGCCGTATATCGACGGAATCAAGGAAATCCGCGAGATCAACGAGGAATATCGGAGAAATTTCATACAATAACGGACACGGAAAAACGGCTGTAACAGGCATTCACAGCGGAACCGCGGTGATCTGGCGCCGGGTGCCGCATTCGGCAGAACCGCATTCGGGCAGTTTTGCCTCAGCGAGGTGTTAAGATGGCTTTTTTTGACAGCACGGAGAGTGCCGTAAAGGCACTTGTCTTCTACGGACTGAAGACGGGGCTCATCGAAGCGGACGATGCCGTTTTCGCGGCGAACGGGCTTTTCGATGCGCTGAAGTTTGAACCGGACAGCAGCTTTGGAATCACTGCGGATGAAATCCATGAGGCGATGAAAGAGCGCGGGAACCTGGATGCGGCAGGCAGCAGGGTGCAGGATTCCACCGGGGCGTCCGACGGATCGGAATATGATCTCGGAAGCGAGCTCGAGTCGATCCTGCAGTATCTCCTGGATGACGCGGTGAACCGCGGTGTCATAGACAGCGGCATCGCAAGCCGTGATCTTTTCGATACACGGCTTATGGGCGTGCTCACACCGAGACCGTCCATTGTCACCGGGACCTTTGCAAAGCTCTATAAGGAAAGCCCGGAGAAGGCAACGGATTATTTCTATAAGCTCTCGCGGGATTCGGACTATATCCGCACCTACCGCGTGCGGAAGGACCGCAAATGGGTCACCCGGACGAAGTACGGCGACATCGACATCACCATCAATCTGAGCAAACCGGAGAAAGACCCGAAGGCGATTGCGGCTGCGCTTCACAAGAAGCAGGATGCTTATCCGAAGTGTCTTCTCTGCCCGACCAATATCGGTTATGCGGGGCGCCTTGATCATCCGGCGCGCGAGACCATCCGCCTTATTCCGATGGAACTTGGCGGCAGCACCTGGTACATGCAGTATTCTCCGTACGTCTATTACAACGAGCACTGCATTGTCCTCTCGGGCGAGCACACGCCGATGAAGATCGACCGCGCAACCTTTGTCCGGCTCCTTGAATTCATTACGCGCTTCCCGCACTACACGATCGGTTCCAATGCCGACCTGCCCATCGTCGGCGGGTCCATTCTCACCCATGAACATTTCCAGGGCGGCCGCTACGAATTCGCCATGGCGCGGGCGTCTCTGCGTGAAAACCTGACCTTCGCGGGATTTGATGACGTGAAGGCCGGGATCGTGAACTGGCCGATGTCTGTCATTCGCCTGGATGCAGCTGATGCGGGAAGGCTTGTGGAGCTCGCAGACCGGATCCTTGCTTCCTGGAGAGGTTATTCCGATGAATCGGTCGGAATTCTCGCTTTCACGGAAGAAAGAGACGGGGATGGAGAGGCACGCCGCGTTCCGCATAACACGATTACTCCCATTGCCAGACGCCGCGGAGAGATGTATGAGCTCGATCTCGTCCTGCGCAATAACCGGACGACACCGGAGTATCCGCTCGGAATCTTCCATCCGCACGCAGATAAGCATCATATCAAGAAGGAAAACATCGGCCTCATCGAGGTCATGGGACTTGCCGTTTTGCCGGCCAGACTTTTGAAGGAGATGGCAGAACTGAAGAAGGCCGTCTTCGAGGGAAGAGATGCGGCAGACGATCCGGCAACGGCACCGCACGCGGAATGGATGAAGACGATCCTTGACAAGTATCCCGAATATCGTCCGGAAAATGTGAAGAACGCGAATCCCGCGAAATTCGATGAAATCCTCCGCGAGGAGATCGGCATCGTTTTCTCGGGCGTTCTCGAGGATGCGGGCGTCTACAAGGATGACGAAGCCGGCCGCGCGGCGTTTGAAAAATTCATCGGTGCCGTGAACGGGAAATAACATCCGGCAGTTTCTTATTGCGGAAGCACGGTTTATACTTATACAGAAAAATAATTTGCCAGATAAACCTGAGAAGGAGGTTGCGAAATGACTATTCTTGTGACCGGAGGGACCGGCTTCATCGGAAGCCACACCGTTATCGAACTGCAGAATGCAGGATACGATGTTGTTGTGGTCGACAATCTGTATAATTCGAAGAAGGTCGTGCTCGACCGCATTGAGACCATCTGCGGCAGACGGCCGAAGTTTTACGAACTCGACGTGCAGGACCGCGAAGGAATGAACCGTGTCTTCGATGAGAACAGGATTGATGCAGTCATTCATTTCGCCGGCTATAAGGCAGTCGGCGAGTCGACCCGCAAGCCGCTGGAATATTACAGCAATAACCTCGATACCACCCTTGTTCTGTGCGATGTGATGAGAAAGCACGGCTGCAAAAAGATTGTGTTCTCGAGTTCTGCCACCGTTTACGGCAAACCCGCGGAGATTCCGATCACGGAGGAGTGCCCTCTTGGAGAGACGACGAATCCGTACGGCACGACCAAGGTGTTCCAGGAGCGGATCCTGACAGACCTCTGGAAGAGCGATCACGAGTGGAACGTCATGCTGCTCCGTTACTTCAATCCGATCGGAGCGCACGAGAGCGGACTCATCGGTGAGGACCCGAAGGGAATTCCGAACAATCTCCTTCCCTATGTGGCACAGGTCGCCGCCGGAAAACTCGAGAAGATTCACGTCTTTGGTGACGATTATGACACTCCGGACGGAACAGGCGTCCGCGATTACATCCATGTCGTCGATCTCGCGAAGGGCCATGTGGCGGCAATCCGGGGAATGGAGAAGCTCTCCGGTGTCAACATCTTCAATCTCGGGACCGGAGTCGGGTATTCCGTCCTCGACATCATCCATGCCTTCGAAAAGGCATGCGGAAAAACACTTCCGTATGTCATCGATCCGAGACGCCCGGGCGATATCGATGCCTGCTATTCCGATCCGTCCAAGGCCTTAAAGGTGCTCGGCTGGAAGGCAGAGAAGAATATCGAGGATATGTGCCGCGACGCCTGGAACTGGCAGAAAAAGAATCCGAACGGATTTGAAGGACTTGATTAAAAAGCAGCGGAATAAGACGTTTGAAAGTCCTGCTGATGCAGGACTTTCAAACCGCAGCATCGGTGCGTGAGCATAGCCCACGCACCGGCTGCAGCATACGGCAAAACCGCATTCGCGGATTTTGCCTCTGCAGGGTTTAAGAATGAAAGATTTAGGAAACAGCAGTCGCCGTTATAACAGCGGGGAAGAAGATTACAGCGGCGGCCGGCTGGGGACCAGAGTCGTATCAGGCAGCGAGTATACCCGGGAGGACTTTGGCTCCGGTGCCGGTTATATAAATGGAACCGTTCCGGGAGACCGGTATGCTGGCAGCACCGGAAAGAAAAACCGGCGGGCGGCCGAAAATCCGGATTATGATCCCGGGCAGGATTTAGGTCAGGATTCAAAACATAATCCGGCTGATTTCGACACCCCGGCCGGAAATACAGATGAAAACTTAGACGTACCGATCCTGGACAGGGAAGACGACAGCGCCGCATATTACAGCTACGAGGATGAACAGCGCGCCCGTGAGCGCCGCATCCGCCGCGAGAAGAGAAAACTCGAAGAGAGAAACCGCAGGAACAGACAGATCCGATTCCGCATTACGGTAACGGTCTGTGCCGCAGCCGCTCTGGTCTGTGTCATCGGCGGCGCGGGATTCTTCATCCTGCGCGGCGGCAGTTTTGGAGACCTGTTCAGGGCATCCGCTGCAGAGGAAAGTTCCATGGAAGCCGTCTCGGGTTCCGATGTTTCGGCAAGTGCGGAAATTGCGGAAATGCCCGCATCGGACGGTGCGTCCGGGACCGCATCTGAAAACAGTGCGGATGCGAATGCATCAGCAGATGTTTCGGAGGACGGAACTGACGAATTATCGGACTATCAGTTTAAAGAGACGGACTCCACAATCACAATTCCGGACCTGTCCGAGGATACCGGCGACCCGTCCTATGTGGATTCCAAGTACGTTGTCCTCATCGACGCGGATACCAACGAAATTGTCGCCGAGCGCGACCCCTATGAGGTGATCAGCCCGGCTTCGATGACCAAAATCCTCACGATTCTGACGGCACGCAACAACCTCACAGATGATCAGCTCAACGACACCTTTACGATTACGCAGGAGATTTCGGATTACACCTACTCCAATGGCTGTTCGGTTGCGGGGTTTGAGGAAGGGAGCGCCATCAAAGTTGAAGAGCTCTTCTATGGCACGATTCTCCCGTCCGGAGCGGATGCCGCCGCAGCCCTTGCCTACTACACAAGCGGCAGCATCGAGAGCTTTGCTCAGCTGATGAACGAGGAATCGTCAAAACTGGGTATCTCGAAGACGGCGCACTTTGACAATCCGGTCGGCGTCTACAGTGAGGACAATCACTGCACTGTGACCGATATGGCGGCAATCATGAAGGCTGCTATGGAGGATGATTTCTGTGCAAAGGTTCTCTCGGCACATACGTATCAGTGCACTGCGACGAATCAGGACAACCCGGATGGAATTCTGCTGTCCAACTGGTTCCTTCGCCGCATTGAAGACAAGGACACAGGCGGCGGAACCGTCATCGCCGCGAAAACCGGATTTGTCAACGAGTCCGGAAGCTGTGCGGCGAGCTATTATGAATCAAACAGCGGCAAACATTACATCTGTGTGACAGCGAACGCATACAGCTCCTGGCGGGCAATTTACGACCATGCAGCCATCTACAAGACATACGCAAATTGACGTGGGACAGCTGAACGGGACTGTATTTTCAGTATCTGTCCGGAATGGGACATCCGCTGAAATAAGAAACTTTGATAATGCAGTAATAAGAGCGCAGCAGGCGCCCTTTCAGAGGCAGGAAACTATGCAGATAACGTATCCGGCAATTTTCAAAAAACTTGACAATGGGAAATGGAGAGCAGACTTCGTGGATCTTCCGTGCTGCTATGCAGAGGGAGATACAATTGATGAGTGCATTGACGATGCCATCGACTCCGAACGTGACTGGATCATGGCACGTATCGATGATTACGAGCCCCTCCCGAAGGTCTCCGGTATTGAGGATATCAAACTTGCGGAGGGAGAACAGGTCCGCGAGATCGGTGCAATCATCAAATTAATGGACGGCTGGGAAGAGTAGTCCGCAGCTGAACTGCGCTTTATTGCTTTCTTGAACGAGGCGGCACCCAATGGTGCCGCTTTGTTTTTTTTTAGACAGGCAGCGCGGTCGGCCTGTCTAAGCATATGAACAGCGGCCGAGGCGGCACCCAATGGTGCCGCCTCGTTTTTTCAGACATGCGGCGCAGGTTTCCTGTGAATGAAGCATATAAACAGTAGCCGAGGCGGCACCCAATGGTGCCGCCTCGTTTTTTCAGACATGCGACGCATGTCTGAAAAAAGCTTCACATACCTTGCACGAATTAAACACAGTTTCATCACATTTGATATTTATACTCATCATTGTAGCAAGGGAAAAAGCTTCCGCCAGTCGCGGGGCTGATAAAGAATTTATTATTAACAGTTCCGGAATGCTCCCGGTTTTCCGGGAAGCTGACGGAGCAGAGGAGTATAAATGATGAGTGACGAAATGAACGGTATGAACCAGAATGACATGAATAATACCGCGAATGACGCGGCACAGAATGAAGTTCCGAACAGCAGCATGAATGTCGGAAGCTCGGGAAGCAATACGGCGAATAACAGCTGGAACGGAAACAGTGATTCGGCAGGACAGAATTACGGATCCGGAAATTATTCTTCCGGATCGGACAACGGCCAGTCCGGATACGGCTACAGTGAATCCGGACAGGGCCAGTATCAGGGAACAACCGGAAACGGAAACTATCAGTACAGCAGTGCGTATGGTTCGAATCCGACCCCTGGCGGAAAGAAACCGAAACAGAAGAAGCCGCACAAGAAGTTTGGCACAGGAGCTAAAATTGCTGTTGCAGTAGTTTTGGCGGCCGCAGTCGGTGCCGGTGCCGGATTCGGAACCTATTCCTTCCAGAGCCGTGTGAACGGAAGTGAGTCCTCCGGGACAGAGGCAACGCTGAAGATCGCACAGGCAGATGAAAATTCTTCGGACAGTTCTTCGGCGGATACAACCAGTGAAGAATCCTCCAGTTCTTCAAGCTCCGTACAGGCAACACTGACCAAGTCTTCGGATACGACACAGACCGTTTCCGATGTCTCGGATATCGCCGATGAGGTAATGCCTTCCATTGTATCTGTATACAACAAGTACACGGCAACGGCCGAATTCTGGGGGCAGACGTACAGCCAGGAAGAGGAAGCAAGCGGTTCCGGTATTATCATCGGACAGACAGACACTGAGCTTCTGATTGTTACCAATAACCACGTTGTTGCAAATGCAGATGAGCTGAGCGTTCAGTTTATCGATAACACGACTGCTACAGCCAACATCAAGGGCACGGATTCTGCCAATGATCTTGCTGTCATTGCAGTAAGTCTTGATGATATCAAAGATGATACGATGAGCCAGATCAAGGTTGCTACGATCGGCGATTCGGATTCGCTTCGTGTCGGTGAGCCGGCAATTGCAATCGGCAATGCACTCGGTTATGGCCAGTCCGTTACAACCGGTGTCATCAGTGCACTCAACCGTGAGATTACAGATGAAAACGGTGAAACCAATACCTTTATCCAGACGGATGCAGCGATTAACCCCGGCAACTCCGGCGGTGCTCTTCTGAACAGCAAGGGCGAGGTCATCGGCATCAACTCCAGTAAGATCGCAAGTGAAAACGTCGAAGGTATGGGCTATGCAATTCCGATGGCCCGTGCAATCCCGATCATCGAGAATCTGATGAATCAGGAAACCAAGACGAAGGTCGATGAGGCTGACCAGGGTTATCTTGGAATCTCCGGTGTCTCGGTCACCGCACAGATCGGCAGCGCATATGGAATGCCGGAAGGTGTCTACATTGCTGAGATCATTGACGGCGGCGGCGCAGCAGATTCGGATCTTCAGAAGGGTGATATCATCACCAAGATTGACGGCACGACTGTGACCAGTATGGATGATCTCAAGAAGGAGCTCACCTATTATGCAGCAGGCGACACGGTTACCCTTACCGTCGAGCGTGCATCCGGCAACGGCAACTACGACGAAAAGGAAATCAAGGTTACGCTCGGGGACAAGAGTACGATCGAAAATTCGGACAATAACAGCAGTTCGGATTCGAAGAGCGGCAGTAGTTCCGGATCCGGAAGTGATAATTCAGGAAGTAATAATTCCGGCAATGGTTCCAGCGGTGAGGAAGGAGGAGAGAACGGTTTCGGTCAGGAAGAAAATCCGTTCGGCTTCTTTTTCGGGGAGAACGGACAATAACAGCAGCAGTGGGGCCAAAACCCAAAGCAGTACTGCGGGAACAGTCCAGGACAGTACGCAGGAAAATTCCGGAAGTAAGTCCTATTCAAGCTGTTTTAATTAAATAGAGTCAGCATACCAAAACGGCGGAACACAGGAAACTGTGCTCCGCCATTTTGTGTGTTGTGTGCCGTTTTATTCATGGTATCCGCCATGTTTTCCGACAGACATCCTTGTTTTAATTCAGATTTCACCTTGTTCGTTGTATTATTACTTTGTCCGCTGCATAGAAAAGAGGTAAGAATTTCATCAGGAAAATGCAGCGGCGGAAAGGTAAAGATACTAATTGGAGGAAAAGGGTATGGCAAGAAAGGCAAAACTGATTGTCGACAAAGATTTCCGGATCGGAGAGGTCGACAAGAGGATCTATGGCTCATTTATCGAGCATCTTGGAAGGGCGGTTTATACCGGGATTTATCAGCCGGATCATCCGACGGCGGATGAGATGGGGTTCCGGAAAGATGTCATCGGGCTGGTGAAGGAACTGAATGTTCCAATCGTACGGTATCCGGGCGGAAACTATGTGTCAAACTTCTACTGGGAAGATTCCGTGGGGCCGCGTGAGCAGCGAAAGCCCAGGCTTGACCTTGCCTGGCGCACCTATGAACCGAATCTCATCGGAATTAATGAATTTTCCAAATGGGCTAAGAAGGCGGATACGAGCGTCATGATGGCAGTAAACCTCGGTACGCGCGGCACATCCGATGCCCTCAATCTCCTTGAGTACTGCAATCTTGATACCGAGTCCTATTATGCTGATCTCAGAAGGAAACACGGGGATAAGGATCCATACAACATCAAGGTATGGTGCATGGGGAATGAGATGGACGGCCCCTGGCAGACCGGACACAAGGACGCGAAGGAATACGGACATCTGGCGGCTGAGACATCCAAAGCGATGAAGGCGATGGATCGTTCCATCGAGACAGTCGTCTGCGGTTCATCCAATGTCGACATGCCGACCTTCGGAAGCTGGGAGGCCGGAGTACTCGGGGAAGCTTACGATTATGTCGATTACATCTCGCTGCACCAGTATTGGAATAACAGGGCAGATGATACGGCAGACTTCTTTGCAGTGACCGATGATCTCGAGAATTTCATTCATTCGGTGATTGCAGCCTGCGATTACGTCAAAGCAGTCAGGCACAGCCATAAGAACATCAACCTTTCCTTTGATGAATGGAATGTCTGGTATCACTCGACAGACCAGGACAACGAGGACATGGAGAACAAGCCGTGGAGATCGCATCCCCATCTTCTCGAGGATATTTATAACTACGAGGATGCGATTGTGGATGCGCTGGCTCTCATCAAGTTCCTGCAGCACGCAGACCGCATCAAGATTGCCTGCCTTGCGCAGCTTGTCAACGTCATCGCCCCGATTATGACCGAGGAGAACGGACCTGCCTGGAAGCAGACTATTTTCTATCCATTCTATCTTGTCTCAAAGTATGGCCGCGGCACGGCACTTGAGCCGGTAATGACTGTCGATGACCATCCGACCAGCAGACATGATCATGTGACGGATGTGGAAGCTGTTTCCATTTATAACGAGGAGAAGGAGCAACTTACAATCTTTGCGGTGAACCGGAACACAGAAGAAAATGTGGAATTCGAGGCGGACATCCGCGGATTCGGGGGCTATACGCTTTCTGATTTCGAAGTCCTTGAGGGAACGGATATGAAAGCGGTAAATTCGGCAAAGGAAGAGAAGGTAAAACCGGTCCGCAGAGAGGATGCAAAGCTTGACGGAGGCATTCTCCGGACGGTTCTGAAGCCGGCAAGCTTTGCAGCCATTGTTCTGAAGAAATAATTTCCTGATATGACTGTCTGGGCGCTCTTCCTGCGTCAGCAGTCAGGATACGGGATCGGGATACGGCGGATTTGAAAACGAAATTCTGAAAAAGATGACGGCTGCAGCAGGGACCTCTGCAGCCGTCATTTTTTTCCGGAAAAGCGAATGGATGATCAATGGCAGAAGGAAGACTGCTTTTACTTTAGATTTCTTTCACATTCGTTTACGGTACTTTCATTGCTAACAGCTGTCATCTCGCCGTATACTTAAAGGTGCATGCAGGCCAAGCCGGTAAAAATTCTGCAGTTCAGTGCAGTTTTGCGGGAACAGGCGGATAAAAGCCCCTGCATGCACAAATCAGGCGGCGGAGCAGAGCACATGGCTCCGCAGGCGCTGGAGAGGAATAATTAATCAACTTATGAGTGAAAATAATACGAATGGTTCAAACGATGACGGCCGTGAGGAGTATTGCTCCATCTGCCATCGCCCGTCGTCTGCTGCAGGTAAAATGATCGAGTTGCCGAACGGCATTCATGTCTGCACGGACTGCATGAATCGCATGATGAGTTCCATGCCGGATATGATGCAGTTTATGAATAATCCGGAGGCAGTGCGCCAGCTGAATGAACAGATGCAGCACATGATGGAGAATTATCCGGGATTATTCGGGCTTACTCCGCAGGCATCGCAGACCGTCAAAACAGATGCCGCAGAGCAGCCGGTTTCCGCGGCCAGGGACGCGGCAAATCCTGATTCCCATGTAAATATACCGGACGGAACTGCTACGGATAATGGGCAAATGCAGACAGGATCCGGCCAGAACAGTCAGAATGCCGGAAATGAACTTCACGATGGAAAGGCGGCCGGGGCAAAATCTGCCTCTGCCGATGAGAAAGGCAGCAAAGACGGCAGGGACGATTCGGAAAACAAGGATAAAGGCGGCCCGACCATCAGCTTTTTAAACCTCGGCGATATTTTCGGCAATGCTCCGCAGCGGCAGCAGCCGAAGCGCACGAAGGCACCGCGCGTGAAACCGGTGTTCTCGATCGACAACATGCCGGCTCCGCATATCATCAAGGAAAAGCTGGATGAATATGTTGTGGGGCAGGATCATGCAAAGAAAGTTCTGTCCGTTGCCGTCTATAACCATTACAAGCGTGTCAAAACCGGCCATATGGATGACATCGACATCGAGAAGTCGAATATTTTAATGATCGGCCCCACCGGCTGCGGTAAAACGTATCTGGTCCGTGTCCTTGCGCAGCTGATCGATGTGCCGCTTGCCGTCACGGATGCGACTTCTCTGACGGAGGCGGGCTATATCGGCGATGACATTGAGAGTGTGATCTCAAAGCTGCTCGATGCGGCGGACAATGACGTCGAACGCACAGAAAAGGGTATTGTCTTCATCGATGAGATCGATAAAATCGCGAAGAAGAGCACGACCACATCCCGCGATGTGAACGGTGAGTCGGTGCAGCAGGGCATGCTTAAGCTCCTGGAAGGCGCGGAAGTGGAAGTTCCGGTCGGCGCCAGCAGCAAGAATGCCATGGTCCCGATGCAGATGATCAACACAAAAAATATCCTCTTCATCTGCGGCGGCGCATTCCCCGCGCTCACCGATATTGTGAAGGAACGTCTCACAAAACGGTCGGGTTTTGGCTATAACGCTGAGCTTCGCGATAAATATGACAACGACGAGAACATCCTCTCGCATGTGACAACGGAAGACCTGCGCACGTTTGGCTTCATTCCGGAATTCATCGGCCGTCTCCCGGTGATCTGCACTCTGAACGGTCTGACGAAGGAAGCGCTCGTGAAAATTCTGAAAGAGCCGAAGAATGCGATCATCAAGCAGTATCAGAAGCTCCTTGCAATTGACGGTGTTGATCTCGAATTTACGGACGGGGCGCTTGAGGCGATTGCGGAGAAAGCACTTGAGAGAGATACCGGAGCCCGTGCACTGCGCGCGATCATCGAGGACTGCATGCTCGATATCATGTATGAGGTTCCGAAGGACAAGAATATCGGCAAAGTGACCATTACCCGTGAATACATTGAGGGAACCGGAGTCCCGATCATTGAGACAAAGGAGATTCTTCCGAAGACGAATTCACCGCAGCTTCCCACGGATGGGATTGATACTACTGCCGCGGAAACTGTTTAGAGGAAATGTGTATGAAAGCGGAGAACGTGGTCTGCTGCCTCCTGACGGCAGGCGTGATCGCCGCCGATCAGGCGGCAAAGGCAAGTGTGAAGAAGAAGATCAGGCCGGGAGAGAAAAGGTATCTCTCGCCGAAGACGGGCAGGACCATCGAGATCAACCATGTGAAGAATTACGGGATGGCCGGAAATGTCGGTGAGGAATCACCGGACATGGTGAAGAAGATTTCCCTTGGAATGACGGCAGCGACGGCTGCGGCTCTGGCAGTGTCAGGGATCGGTGAGTCAGCCGCGGAAAAGCACGGAAAATCCGCCGGCGCTAAGAAGGCGAAGTACGCACTGCGCAAGGCCGGGCTCTCCCTTGCACTCGGCGGAGCGGTCAGCAACTGTATCGACCGTTTCCGCGACGGCTGTGTCACAGACTATATCACCGTCCACACGAAAGAGGGAGGAACACAGTCCGATCGGACTTCCTTCAACATCGCGGATGCCGGAATTGCGGCAGGTCTTGGCCTTACTCTGCTTTCCTGTGTGGCCTCATCGAAGGCGGCAGCAGGGAAAAAGACCCGAACGAAGAAACAGAGACGGCAGTACCGGTTTATGCCGTGATGACAGTACCGGTTTTTCCGCCCAGAGCATCGGAGACCGAATCAAGCTTGGTGATGAGGACGCGGCCTCCCGGAACTGCCTTCAGATACTCGATGGAAGCCTCAATCTTCGGCTCCATGTTGGTCTTGCCGAAGGCACCGGCTTCTATAAGTTCCTCAGCCTCGCGCACGTTCATCCGGGAGATAGCTTCTTGGTTCTCCTGACCGAAATTCCGGTAAACACACGGAACGGATGTGAGAATCATAAGCTCATCGACAGAAAGATCCGATGCAAGCTTACCGGCGATGGCATCCTTTTCAATGACCGCAGAAGCTCCGCGGAGAGCACCCTCCTGTACGATGACCGGGATGCCGCCTCCGCCGCAGGCGATGACGATTTCTCCCGCATTCACGAGTGCACGGATTGCGTCGATCTCGAGGATCTCCAGCGGTTTCGGCGCCGCAATGATGCGCTGCCAGCCCTTTCCGGGAACTTCGACGACATAATTGCCCTTCTTTATTTCATTGTCGGCGTCCTCTTTGGACATATAACGGCCGATTTTCTTGCTTGGATTATAGAATGCCTCGTCATACGGATCGACGGAAACCTGCGTAAGTATCGTCGCAACCGTGGTTGAATCGCCGCGGGAGATAAGCTCGGCGCGGAGCGAATTCTGAATATCATAGCCGACATAGCCCTGGCTCATGGCGCTGCACACGCTCATGGGAGCGGTCGTGTAGTCAATATAGAGACGGTGAAGCTCCGTCATTGCCTTGTGGATCATCGAAACCTGCGGGCCGTTGCTGTGCGTGATGACAAGCTGATAGCCGGCCTCGCAAAGATCTGCGAGAACGCGGGACGTCTTCTGAACGGCGGCGCGCTGCTTCTCCGTGGTGTAGCCGAGCGCATCATGCCCGAGAGCTACGACAATCTTCTTCTTTTCTTCCATCCCTGAACCTCCGGACTAAAGCTGAAATCGATGGATGCCAGACGTTTGTCTGCTCTCGAGTATAGCAGAAATCGAGAGGCAATTCATTATTCCAAAGGAAAGGAAAGGCGTTTTTATAAACCTTCTGAAACGGACTGCCAGAAAATATTCATTTTATTTATTGACAAATGAAGGGAAGCGGAATATTATCTAACTATGATATTCCTACATGAATAGTAGGAATTAAGAGAAACAAAGAAGCCTGATCTGCAGATAAGCAGATGTAAAAGCCCGAATCCTGTTTCCTTCGAGACGGGCTGGAAGGAATCGGAACAGCCGGCCGCGAGCGGACCGTCTTCTGTTTCAGGATTGAAAGGAGAACAACATGTCCAACGTCAAAACAAGTGCATCACAGCTGATCGGTCACACACCTCTACTTGAGGTAAAGAATTATGAAGCAAAGAATGGCATTAAGGATACGCGCATCCTTGCCAAGCTTGAGTATTTCAATCCGGCAGGTTCTGTGAAGGACCGTATCGCTCTTGCCATGATTGAGGATGCGGAGAAGAGCGGCAAGCTGAAGCCGGGCGCTACGATCATTGAGCCGACGAGCGGCAACACCGGTATCGGCATTGCATCCGTAGCAGCAGCAAAGGGATATAAAGCAATCCTCACTCTTCCGGACACGATGAGTGTTGAGAGACGCAACATCCTCAGGGCATACGGCGCAGAACTTGTTTTGACGGAAGGCGCAAAGGGCATGAAGGGCGCCATTGCCAAGGCAGATGAGCTGAACAAGGAGATTCCGGGCTCGATCATTCTTGGCCAGTTCAGCAACCCGGCAAACCCGAAGGCTCATTATGAGACAACCGGTCCGGAGATCTGGGACGACACTGACGGAAAGGTCGATGCGTTCATCGCAGGCGTAGGAACCGGCGGAACCCTGAGCGGTGTCGGTAAGTACCTTAAGGAGAAGAATCCGAACGTAAAGATCATCGCAGTTGAGCCCGATACCTCCGCTGTTCTGTCCGGCGAGAAGCCCGGCCCGCACAAGATTCAGGGTATCGGTGCCGGATTCATCCCGGAAACACTGGACACAAAGATTTACGACGAAATTATCCGCGTTCCGAACGAGGCAGCCTTTGAAGAGGGCAGAAGCCTTGCAACCTCGGAGGGCATCCTGGTCGGCATTTCTTCCGGTGCGGCTCTTTGGGCAGCAAAGCAGCTCGCAGCCCGCGAAGAGTACAAGGGAAAGACTATCGTCGCACTCCTTCCGGATTCGGGCGACCGTTACCTCTCCACACCGCTGTTCAACCCTGAAGCATAATTGCTGTTTAGCCCATAAGCACATAAGTCCATTAATCCATTAGTCCATGTCGTAGATACTCCTTAGACTGCCGCGGCTCCATTCCTCTTGGTGGAGCCGCGGCAGTTTTTCGTATGTCCTCGGCTATGAGAGGGCCGGGCTTCCAATGCTTGTTTTCATCTGCCACGCCGGGGGAGCCGGGTTTTAATAGTTAGTTCGCGGGTGCGGCTTCCGAAAGCCGGCAGATCATTTCCGCGACCGCAAAGCAACTTCCGTCACCCGCCCATCCCCAAGTCACAAAACTTTAATAAAATATATTTACAAAAGTCGTTGCGAATTGCCGGGTTTGGAATTATTCTATTGGTATCAGTGCATGGTTTCAGCGGTCACCAAGGCTCCACCGGTCACCGGGGCTACAAAAGTCGCCATGGTCACCGAACCGTGCAAAGTCATATTGGGAGGGCTATAGAAATGCTGTATATCGGTGTTGATCTCGGCACTTCGGCTGTCAAGCTGCTGCTGATGGACGAGAAGGGAAACATCAGGAACATTGTTTCCAAGGAATACCCGCTGTTCTTCCCGCATCCGGGCTGGTCTGAACAGAATCCGAAGGACTGGTTCGACAAGAGCATGGAAGGACTGAAAGAGCTGGTCCCGGAGGACGAGAAGAAAAACGTCCGCGGCATCAGTTTTGGCGGGCAGATGCACGGGCTTGTGATTCTCGATGAGAACGATGAAGTCATCCGCCCGGCGATTCTGTGGAACGACGGAAGAACCACGAAGGAAACAGATTACTTAAACAACGTGATCGGAAAGGATAAGCTGTCCGAGTACACCGCAAATATTGCCTTTGCGGGCTTTACTGCCCCGAAGATTCTATGGGTGAAGATCAACGAGCCGGAGAATTTCGCGCGCATCAGGAAGATCATGCTGCCGAAGGATTATCTCGCGTATCGCCTCAGCGGAGCATTCAGCACGGATCTTTCCGATGCATCCGGTATGCTGCTTCTCGACGTGAAGAACCGCCGCTGGAGCCGCGAAATGCTCGACATCTGCGGCGTGAAGGAAGAGCAGCTTCCGATGCTTCATGAGTCGTACGAGAAGATCGGAACGTTAAAACCGGTGATCGCGAAGGAGCTTGGGTTCCCGGAGGATACGCTGGTTGCTGCAGGCGCCGGTGACAATGCTGCAGCTGCGGTCGGAACCGGGACCGTCGGCGACGGGATGTGCAATCTTTCGCTCGGCACGAGCGGTACGCTGTTCATCTCCTCGAAGACCTTCCGCGTCGACAGCAACAATGCTCTGCACAGTTTTGACCATGCGGATGGAACGTATCATCTCATGGGCTGCATGTTGAGCGCGGCATCCTGCAACAAGTGGTGGATGGATGAGATTCTGAAGACGAAGGATTATGCGGGCGAGCAGAAGGGAATCGAGAAGCTCGGCGAGAATCACGTCTTCTATCTGCCGTATCTGATGGGTGAGCGTTCACCGTGGAACAATCCGAATGCCCGTGCGACGTTCACCGGGATTACAATGGACACGACGAGGGAGGATATGACGCAGGCCGTACTCGAAGGCGTAACGTTTGGCGTCCGCGACATGTATGAGGTCGCGAAGTCGCTTGGCATTAAACTGGAGCGCACGAAGATCGTCGGCGGAGGTGCAAAGAGCCCGCTCTGGAGAAAGATGTGCGCAAACATCCTGAATCTCAAGGTCGATGTTCCGGTCTGTGAGGAAGGACCATCGATGGGCGGCGCGATGCTGGCCATGGTGGCAGCAGGCGAGTACGCAACGGTCGAAGATGCCGCAAAGGCAATCGTGAAGATCGAGAAGACCGAGGAGCCGGATCCGGAGCTTGTCGCAAAGTATGAGGAGAAGTACCAGCAGTTCAGGAACATTTATCCTGCTATGAAGCCGGTATTCGACAAGATCGTCTGACCAGGCAGGCTGATCCGGGGACGGACAGAAGCTGCCCTGTGTGACAAAATCACCCGGGATAATCCGGAACAGCCGGGAACAATCCGGGGGCGGACAGAAGCTGCCCGGTGCGCGGGTCTGCAGCTTCCGGCCCGGCAGAAAGGCGCATTCCATCGCAGGAGCGGGGCGTTCCGTGTGGTCTGCTTCTTCCGGAGTTTATTGAGTCCAGTATGCGCGGTGAAGGCAGCCGCGCAGGGAAAATATTCAGAAACACAATTTCAGGAGGATAACTATGAACAGTAACATCCCTACCGTAAAAGTTGGTATTGTGGCCGTGTCGAGAGACTGCTTCCCGGCACCTCTCGCCGTAAACCGCAGGAAGGCTGTCGTCGAGGCTTATACGAAGAAGTATGGCGCAGATGACATTTATGAGTGCCCGATTACCATTGTCGAGAGCGAAATAGACATGGTACATGCACTGGAGGATATCAAGAAGGCAGGATGCAACGCTCTCTGCGTTTACCTTGGCAATTTCGGACCGGAAATTTCCGAGACCCTGCTTGCAAAGCATTTTGACGGACCGAAGATGTTCGTCGCAGCAGCTGAGGAATCTTCGAACACGCTTGGTATTCAGGGACGCGGCGATGCATACTGCGGCATGCTGAACGCAAGCTACAACCTCGCTCTCCGCAATGTCAACGCATGGATTCCGGAGAACCCGGTCGGTGATGCAGAGGATACCGCGGACAATATCCACGACTTCCTTCCGATCGCAAGAGTTGCCCTGGGCCTCTCCAATCTGAAGATCATCTCCTTCGGCCCGAGACCGGCAAACTTCCTTGCATGCAATGCTCCGATCAAGCAGCTTTACAACCTCAACGTGGAAATTGAAGAGGAGTCTGAGCTCGATCTTTTCGAGGCTTATCAGAAGCATGAAGGCGATGAGAGAATCGCTGCTGTCCGCAAGGACATGATGGATGAGATGGGCTACACCGAGGAGAAGGCTCCCGAAATGCTGAAGAAGCTCGCGCAGTATGAGCTGACTCTTACTGACTGGGCAGACGAGCACAAGGGCTATCGTCAGTATGTGGCTCTGACCACGAAGTGCTGGCCGGCATTCCAGGATATGTTCCGTTTCGTTCCCTGCTATGTCAACAGCCGTCTGACCGGACGCGGCATCCCGGTATCCTGCGAGGTTGATATCTACGGTGCTCTTTCCGAGTACATCGGATGGTGCGTCAGCCAGCAGTCTGTCACCCTTCTCGACATCAACAACTCTGTCCCGAAGGATATGTACAGGGCGAATATCCAGGGCAAGTTCGGTTATGACTACAAGCTGACCGACTGCTTCATGGGCTTCCACTGCGGCAATACCTGCTCTTCCAGAATTCAGGGAGCACACCTCGACTATCAGAAGATCATGGCGAACACGCATCCTGCAGAATGGTGCGACGGAACCATCGAAGGCGACATCAATCCGGGCGACATCACCTTCTATCGCCTGCAGTCCACGGCAGATGCTGACCTCCGCGCATATGCAGCAGAGGGCGAGGTCCTTCCGGTGGCAACCCAGTCCTTCGGCGGTATCGGTGTTTTCGCGATCAAGGAAATGGGCAGATTCTATCGCTATGAGCTCGTAGGAAATCACTTCCCGCATCACGGCGCTGTCATGTTCGGCCACTACGGAAAGTCTCTGTATGAGGCTCTGAAGTACATCGGAGTCGCACCGGAGAAGATCGGCTACAATCATTCGGCAGGAGACCGTTACGTAGATGAGAATCCGTTTTCATAAATGAAAACGGTTTTCATAAATGAAACTGTTTTCACAACGCAAAAACTTTAATGACGGAAACCCGTTCTGACGAAGGACAATGTTTTCTGATTGAAAGCGCTGTTCTTTGCTGACTGAACGGATGCGGTCCCGCAGACGTCTTTTCATGGGACGCCTGCGGTTTTTACTGTATCGGGCAGAGTGCCGAGCCCGCCCGGGCCTGAAACCTGTAAAAGAGCAGGAGAAAAGGAGAAACAGATGGAAATGATGAAGGGCGCATTCATGCGCGGACTTGACAACATGCTCATCAAGGAGATTCCGAAGCCCACCGCTCACAGGGGAACGGTTGTCGTATCCCTCGAGTATGTCGGAATCTGCGGCTCGGATGTCCACTATTTTCACAACGGACGAGTCGGAAACTATATCGTTGACACAACACAGGATTACATGCTCGGCCATGAGACAGCCGGCACGGTGACAGAGGTCGGCGAGGGCGTCACGAATCTCAAGGTCGGTGACCGTGTCTGCCTTGAGCCTGGCGTGACGGACGGAACCTGTGAGTTCTGCAAGTCCGGCAGGTACAATCTCTGCCCGGATGTTCAGTTCCTGGCTACTCCTCCGGTCCCGGGATGCAATGAGGAGTTCATCGAGTTTCCGGCGGACTATTGCTTTAAGCTTCCGGACAATGTGAGCACGAAGGAAGGCGCACTGATCGAGCCGCTATCCGTCGGTTTCCATGCGGCAAACCAGGGAGATGTTCAGGTCGGTGAGTCCGTTCTCATCCTCGGCGCCGGCACCATCGGCATGACGGCAATGCTTTCCTGCAAGGCACACGGAGCAGGGCAGATCATCGTCGCGGATCTCATCGATTCCAAACTTTCGATGGCGAAGGAGATGGGCGCCGATGTTGTCATCAACAGCGGGAAGGAAGATATCTTCGAGGCTGTGAAGAAGGCGACGAACGGACAGGGAGCCGAGAAGGTGTTCGAGACGGCAGGCTCCGCGGTCACCATCGCCCAGACGCCGTTCCTCGTAAAGCGCGGCGGAACGATTACCCTTGTCGGAATCTCCGTAAAGCCGGAGATCACGTTCAACTTCGCACAGGTGATGGACAAGGAACTCACCATCAAGTCCGTCTTCCGTTATCGCAACATCTATCCGCGCGCCATCGCAGCGGTCGCGAAGGGCGCAATCAACGTTAAGCCGCTCGTCACACACGAGTTTGACTTCGATCACATTCAGGACGCATACATGGAAGCATTGAACAACAAGACAGATGCTCTGAAGGTCATGATCAAGATCAAATAATGACAGTAGTAAACGGGGGCTGAATCCCCCGCCGTCTGCCGGCAGGGCAGAAAGGAAATCTGTATCCTGTCCTTCAGCTAATATGACACAGAGAACGGGATGTGTACCTCACTGTCAGCCGGCAGACAGAAAAACAGGTACAACAGCATAAAGAGCAGACAAGAGCATAAATGAGCGGGGCCCCGGTTCCGGGGCCCTGCCGGAAGGATGACAATGACCAGAGAAGAAGCAAGAAAGCGCGCCGAGGAGCTCGTCGGGAAGATGACCATCGAGGAGAAGGCCTCGCAGCTGCGTTTTGACGCACCCGCGATCGAGCGGCTGGGGATTCCGGCGTACAACTGGTGGAATGAGGCACTGCACGGGGTCGCGCGCGCGGGCGTTTCCACGATGTTCCCGCAGGCGATCGGCATGGCAGCGACCTTTGACGAGGAAGCGCTGAAGGAGGTCGGCAGCGTCATCGCAGACGAAGGAAGAGCAAAGTACAACTTCGAGAGCCGCCGCGGCGACCGCGACATTTATAAGGGACTTACGTTCTGGGCACCGAACGTGAATATTTTCCGCGATCCGCGCTGGGGCAGAGGCCACGAGACCTACGGCGAGGACCCATTCCTCACGTCGAGAATGGGCGTCAATTTCATCGAAGGCGTGCAGCAGGGTGGCGAATACATGGAGGCCGCTGCGTGTGCAAAGCATTTTGCGGTGCACTCGGGACCCGAGGCGGAGCGCCATCATTTCAATGCCGTCGCCTCGAAGAAGGACATGGAAGAGACCTATCTTCCGGCATTTGAGGCGGCTGTAAAAGAGGCTGAGGTTGAGGCCGTGATGGGTGCCTACAACCGCACGAACGGAGAGGTCTGCTGCGGCTCGGAAGCGCTGCAGAAAATCCTTCGCAAAAACTGGGGATTCCAGGGCCACTTCGTGTCCGACTGCTGGGCAATCCAGGATTTCCACAAGAATCACAAGATCACGAAGACTCCGGAGGAGTCCGTGGTTCTCGCTCTTGAGAACGGCACGGATGTGAACTGCGGATGCACCTATCAGCGGATCATGAACGCGTACGAAGCCGGCATGATCGATGAGAAGTACATCACAGAGTCGGCGGTGCGCCTGTTCACGACGCGGTTCCTGCTCGGCATGTTCGACAAAACGAAATATGATTCGATCCCGGCAACGGAGGTGGAAAGCCCGGAGCACCTGGCCCTCGAGGACCGCGTCGCAAAGGAGAGCTTCGTTCTCCTCAAGAACAACGGAATCCTTCCGCTCGACAAGAAGAAGCTGAAGGCAGTCGCGGTGGTCGGACCGAACGCGAACAGCCGCGCAGCACTGAAGGGCAACTATCACGGGGATGCTTCCCGCTATGTGACTGTCCTCGAAGGCATCCAGGATTATCTCGGCAGCGATGTCCGCGTTTATTATTCGGAGGGCTGCGACCTCAAGAAGGATAACTGCGAGGATCTCTCGAGCCAGACGAGTCTCGACCGGCTGGCAGAGGCGCAGGAGTGCGCGGCACTTTCGGATGTTGTCATCATCGTTCTCGGTCTCGATGAGACGATGGAGGGCGAAGAGGGAGATGCCGGAAACGCATACTTCTCCGGCGACAAGAAGGACCTCGAACTTCCGTTCCAGCAGCTTGAGCTGCTGCGCGGCATGCTGCAGACCGGAAAGCCGGTCATCCTCGTGAACATGACAGGCAGCGCCGTGAATCTGCGGACGGCCGAAGATCATGCGGATGCGGTTCTTCAGGTCTGGTATCCCGGCGGAAGAGGCGGAGCGAATGTGGCATCCGTCCTGTTCGGAGAGACCTCTCCTTCCGGTAAGCTGCCGGTCACCTTCTACGAGACCGACAAGGATCTCCCGGCGTTCACCGATTATTCGATGAAGGGACGCACCTATCGCTATTACGAGGGAACACCGCTGTATCCGTTCGGCTACGGACTTACATACGGCGATTGCTGCGTCACTGAAATCGAAGCGGACGTGGTGAAGAGAGAGGCAGCTTCTTGGACGGAATCCGGTACGGCAGACGCGGCAGGACTGGCATCGGGAGCCGCTGCAGCACCTGCCGGAACAACTGCGTTCGGCGGAAGTGATGATTTCGGCGCAGAGACGGGTATCGACGGCGTGAATGTAAAGCTGACGGTAACCAATGCCGGAAAGTATGCAACCGATGAGACGGCACAGGTATATGTGAAGGCGGAGGACGAGTGGGATGCCGAGTTCCCGCACCTTGCCGCATTCGGGCGCGTACACCTGGGACCCGGCGAGACAAAGGAAGTCATTCTTCATGTGCGGCCGCACGAACTGGCCACGGTCGACGAGGATGGAATCCGGAAGATCCGCGCGGGGAAGTTCCACATCTATGGAGGCTTCTCACAGCCGGATGAGAGGAGCAGAGAGCTCACAGGACATGCCTGCCTGGAAGAAGTCATAACCCTGTAAGTGCAAAGATAAGTAATGCTTTACGGAGGAACCGCATAGCGGTTCCTTTTTTTACTTTTCCCGGCCGAGAACGCGATCCCCCCGGCCGGGAGACATCATCCGGGAAGCTTCAGCCATGGGAATCTCAATATTCTCCCACGGCCAGCGTCTTCCCGACTGCAGAGAGGCTGCGTGTAGTATAATTACGATATATTTTCGGACAAGACTATAAGCCGGAACGACCACGGAAGCTGACAGACAGGAGCTGTGAGGCGACGATCCGGCACAGAGAGCGGCAGAAGCCGGAGTTCTTACGGGAACGGGAGAGATGTATGTTTGATACAGCAAGGCAGAGGGTCATACGGGTCATCGGGCACAAGAATCCGGATACAGATTCAATCTGTTCGGCGATCGCGTACGCCTGGCTTAAGAATCATTCGGATGAGGGAACCTATGAGCCGCGGCGCGCGGGCGACATCAGCCGCGAGACCGCGTTCGTGCTGAATCATTTCGGCGTGGACGTGCCGAGACTTTCGGTCGACATGCGTCCGAATATCAGTAACATCGACATCCGCCAGGAGCCCGGCGTCGACGGTGGAATGAGCATGCGCAAGGCATGGCAGCGCATGAATGAACGGCACATTGACACGCTGGTCATTACGGATGAGGACAATATTCTTGAAGGTCTTATCTCCGTGAAGGATATTGCGAATGCGAACATGGAGATTTTCAACACCTCCGTTCTCGGCGATGCCAGGACCAGTTACTCAAACATTCTCGAGGTGCTTGACGGAAAGATGCTGATCGGGGACCCGGACGGATTCGTCACGGGCGGGAACCTGCATGTCGGCACGAGTCCGGAGGCAATGGCAGAGCTCGTGAAGCCGGGCGATGTCGTCATGGTGTCGAACCGGTATGAGGCGCAAATGTGCGCCATCGACTACGGCGCGCAGTGCATTGTCGTCTGCATGGACGCCGCGGTTCCGAACATTCTCCTCAAACGTGCCAAGGACAGCGGATGCACGGTCATCACGACGCATTACGATACCTATGCGGCATCGCGGCTTATTACAATGGCGGCCCCGATCGGCCACTTCTGTGTATCGAAGGATCTTGTCACGTTTCATCTCAATACACCTATTGAGGAAGCAAGAAGAGTCATGGCGAGCCTCCGCCACCGGTATTTCCCGATTCTCGACGAAGAGGGCAAGTACTGCGGCGTCGTCAGCAGACGAAATTTGCTGAACATGCACCGAAAGAAGGTCATCATCGTCGACCACAACGAGATGTCGCAGGCGGTTGATGGCCTGTCCGAGGCGGAGGTGCTTGAGATCATCGACCATCACCGCATCGGAACGATGGAGACGAGCGGACCGGTCTATTTCCGCAACGAGCCGGTCGGCTGCACTTCAACCATCATCTATTCGATGTTCAGGGAGAAGAACGTGGAGATTCCGAAGAAAATCGCGGGTCTCATGCTCTCGGCAATACTGTCCGATACGATGATGTTTCATTCGCCGACCTGTACGATGCTTGATAAGGCGGCCGCGCAGGATCTTGCATCCATCGCGGGTGAGGATATCAATGAGTACGGGACGAAGATGTTCGAAGCCGGCGAGGATCTCACCGGGCGGACGGCGGAGGATGTGCTTTACACCGATTTCAAGGAATTCGCGATCGGAAAGTTTACCATCGCCGTGGGCCAGGGCTTCTACATGAGCCGGAAGGCTTATGACTGTGCGACCGGTCTCATCTCCGGCATTCTCGAAAATGAGCTGGAGCACTCCGGAAAGGACATGCTTTTCTATCTTGTGACAAGTATTCCGGACCAGAGCTCGCGGCTTCTCTACGCGGGAAAGTATGCCGGCGAGGTCATCTTTGAGGCGTTCGGGAAGAAGTCCGAGAACGGTATGGTTATTCTGGATGGCGTCGTGAGCCGCAAGAAGCAGTTCATCCCGCCGGTCCGCGAGAGACTGCTCGCCCGCACAGAACCGTAATAGGTGGTATCTTCAACCCGGACAATTGGGATATCTTAATTCTGGCCCGTCGGAGGCCATACAATATCCGATGCATCAAGAAAGAAAACAATGAGAGAAGCAGGAATTCTGATGCCCGTTTTTTCGCTGCCGTCGCGGTACGGCATCGGGTGTCTTTCGAAGGACGCCTTTGAGTTTGTCGATTTTCTTGTGAAGTCAGGCCAGCACTGCTGGCAGATTCTTCCGGTCGGACCGACCGGTTTTGGCAATTCGCCGTATCAGCCCTTCTCCGCCTTTGCGGGGAACCCGTATTTCATCTCACCGGAAAAACTCATCGAAGAGGGACTCCTGCGGTGGGAAGAGGTGGATCAGATTGATTTCGGACAGGACCCGGAGCGCGTGGACTACGGAAAACAGTACGAGGGCCGCGCGAAAATCCTGCAAATCGCATCGGACCGCTTCACGGAGCAGGGCGGACGGAAATCGGAGGAATATCTTGCATTTCTTGAAGTAAATGCGGACTGGCTCGACGATTACTGCCTCTTTATGGCCCTCAAGGACCACTACGAGGGAAAAAGCTGGCTTGACTGGGACAGTTTAGCCCGGTGCAAGGGCGCCGGCGCGCCGCAGGACAGCGCCCGGAAGCTGTCCGGGGAAAGCCCCCGGGAAGGGCAGGATGAGGCATCGTCCGGTAAGCGTCCGATGGAGTTCTGGTCGGATCTATTCCCGGACCTTGCGGAGCGGATCGGGCTTTACCGGTTCGAACAGTTCGAGTTTGAGAAAGAGTGGGATGCCCTTCACAAATATGCCACGGAGAAAGGAATCCGGATCATCGGCGATATTCCGTTCTATGTCTCGCTCGACAGTGCGGATGTATGGGCGAATCCGGATGTCTTCCGCATGACGGAGGACTTTGTGCCCGAGGTCGTCGCAGGGTGTCCTCCTGATGCGTTCTCGAAGACCGGACAGCTCTGGGGCAATCCGATTTACGACTGGAAGGCGCTGAAGAAGACCGGCTACGGCTGGTGGATGAAGCGCATCGAGAGGAACCGGAAGCTTTTCGACGTCATTCGCATTGATCACTTCCTCGGGTTCAACAGTTTTTACGCTGTGCCCTACACCGCCAGAACTGCCGAGAGCGGGACTCTCGAGAAGGGTCCGGGGATGGATTTCTTCCGTGTGATGAAAGAGACATTGGGCGATGTACCGATCATCGCAGAGGACCTCGGCGAGGTGACGGAGGAGGGAAAGAAGCTTCTTGCGGACACGGGATTTCCGGGCATGAAGGTCCTGCAGTTTGCGTTCACGAGCTGGGACAGCATCTATCTTCCGTACCGGCACACGCAGAATTCCGTCGTCTACACGGGAACGCACGACAACCCGACGACGCGGAGCTGGATTGAGCAGATCCCGGATGGGAGCCGTGATTATGTGCGCCGGTATATCCACTCCGAGAATACGGACTATGGAGCTTTCACGTGGGACTTCATCCGCGAGGCGTACCGGTCAGTTGCGGACCTTTGCATAATCCCGCTCACCGATTATCTCGTAAAGGGTGATGAGGCAAGGATCAACACGCCGGGAAGCTCCGAGGGCAACTGGGAGTGGAGACTGAGGCCGAATTTCCTCTCGGAGGACCTCGCACGGAGTATTCGGGGACTCTCTGAGCTCTACGGAAGAGCACACGAATAGAAGAAGCTGTTTTGAAGTATGAATCACGAAGATCGGCTTGAATTTCAGAAACCAAATGAATACGAACGGTACCGTTATCTCCTGAATGACGGGAGAAAGCACCGGCTTGCCATCATCATCCCGGGCGGCGGGTTTTACATCGTGGCGGATTATCTCGAGGGAAAACCCATCGCGCAGAAGATGAATGAGAACGGGATCTCGGCCGTGACCGTGCGCTACCGCGTCCGGGAGAAGGCAGCGTTTCCGGCGCCGCTGGACGATGTGGCGGCAGCCATCGACGAGGCACTGCGCAGGGCAGAGGAGTGGAATCTTGATGTCGGCGGGGATGCCGGAACAGCAGACCTCACGGGGACAGATGGAACTGCCCGCGGAGATGCCGGAACAGAGAGCCTCATGGATGAAAATGGATTTATCCGGGGAGATGTACTGGCCAGGCGGCGCGGGAAGGACGGGAATCTCTGCGGGAACGGCGATCCGGGAGATTACATGCTCATCGGCTTCTCTGCCGGGGCTTATCTTGCGGCAGCAATGGGAACCGAAGAGCTTGGATATAAGAAATACGGGTTCCGAAAGCCGGGTGCCATCACGCTGTGCTATCCGGTTCTTTCCATGAAGTCCGGAGTGACGCACGAGGGATCGCGGCAGATGCTTTTCGGGCAGAATCCGGACGAAGAGATGATGAAGCGCTGCAGCCTCGAGAGTCTCGTGACGCCCTCCTACCCGCCGACCTTTCTCTGGTGCGGCACGGAGGATACCGATGTTCCGCAGGAGAATACGAAGCGGTTCGACAGGGCGCTCACGGCAGCAGGCGTAAGCCACGTCACAAAGTTTTATCCGGATACAAAGCACGGCGTGGGACTGGGAGCCGGGACCGGCGCTGCGGGGTGGTTTGAGGAAGCTCTTTCCTTCATGCAGAAGGCGCTGGATACGTAATGGCCAGGACAGCCGGCGGGACAGGCAGCAGTAAAAACAGTACAAAACGGGGAACAGGGGTATGGACAGGACAGTGACAGCGGCGATTGCTGCAATCAGACACAATATTGAAAAGGTGATTGTCGGGCAGGATGAAACCATCCGCCTCACGGTCGCGGCGCTCATTGCAGGCGGCCACGTGCTGCTTGAGGACCTGCCGGGCACCGGCAAAACAATGCTCGCCCGGTCGCTCGCAAAGAGCATCGATGCGGACTTTGCCCGGATTCAGTTCACGCCGGACCTTCTTCCGTCCGACATCACGGGCCTCGATGTCTACCAGCAGAACACCGGAGAATTCGAATTCCGGAAGGGACCGGTTTTCACGAATATCCTGCTCGCCGACGAAATCAACCGTGCGACGCCGCGGACGCAGTCGGGACTTCTCGAGTGCATGCAGGAGCGGCAGGTGACGGTGGACGGAACGACGCGAAAACTGGACGAGCCATTCTTCGTCATCGCGACGCAGAATCCGATCGAGACAGCCGGTACGTTCCCGCTTCCGGAGGCACAGCTCGACCGATTCATGCTGCGGCTCTCAATGGGGCTGCCGGACCGAAGAGAAGAACTCGAGATCATGAAGCGGCACGTGAGCGGAGAGCTTCTCCCCGCGCTGAAGCCGGTGGCATCGAAGGAGGATATTCTCGCGGCCAGAGCCGAGGCGGCAAAGGTCCGCATTCCGGAGGAAGTCGCCGGGTACGCCGCCGATATCGTGATTGCCACGAGAAACCGGAAAGATCTGTATGCAGGGGCAAGCCCGAGAGGATCGCTTGCCCTGCTCCGCATGGCACAGGCCCTCGCCGTCATCGATGACCGCGATTACGCAGTACCGGAGGATATCAAGGAGACCGCGGTTCCCGTGCTTGCCCATCGCCTCGTGCCGCTCCACACCTATGCGGCCGTGCAGGATACGAAGGAAATCGTCGCCGACATTCTTCATTCGGCGCAGGTGCCGACGGAGCGGTTCTGAGCATGATCATCATTGTCATCCCCATCCTGATTGCTGTGCTGCTCGGCGTCGAAGAGCTGCTCTACCGGAAATACTGGGACAAAAATCTCGGCGTTTCCCTGCAGTTTGACGAGGCTCCGGTGACCGAGGGCGATAAAACGACGCTTACGGAAGTGGTCACGAACGGAAAAAGAATGCCGGTTCCGGTGCTGGAGGTCGGATTCTCTATCGACCGGGGGCTCTATATCGAGAATGCGGGAAACACCGTCGTTTCCGATCTCACGAATGCGGTCGAGGTCTTCAGCGTCGGCGGAAATGAGAAGGTGACGCGCCGCCTTTCGGTCGACTGCAGGAAGCGCGGCTATTACATCATTCAGAAGACAAGCATTGTCTCCCACGATATGCTCTCGCTTACGACCGGCTACGCGAACCTCCGGCAGTATACGCATCTGTACGTTTATCCGAGACGGATCAGCCGCAGCATGCTCGAGATTCCCATGGAGAAAATCATGGGGGAGCTCAGCACGCGGCGCTATCTTTATGAAAACATCTTCCTGCTGCGCGGTGTGCGCGACTACGTGCCGACGGACCCGGAGAACACGGTGAACTGGAAGGCAACCGCGAAAACAGGGAGTCTGAAGGTGAATCTGCACGATCATTCGGCAGGGCAGAATGTCACGATCCTCCTCAATCTCGAGGACCCCACGATCTGGTACAACGACCGGATTCTCGAGGACTCCATCTCCCTCACGGCCGGGATTGCCGGAGAGCTCACCGCGCAGGGCATTCCGGTCGGCGTTGTGACCAATGCGCATGACCGGATGAGTGCCGCGGACCGGAACTATATCCATTATGGCGAGCGCAAGGGCGGCGGAAAAGCCGTGGCCTCCAGCCTTTTCGGCGAGGAGGCGGCGATTGATGGGAAGAACGGCGATGGACAGTCGTCAAAACCCGTGGAGTCCGAGAAGATTCCGGATACCTCCGGGGACTGCCTTGCCATCGGCGAGGGTGCTTCGGCGGATCATCTTCGCGCGATCAATGAACTCCTCTCCCGTGTCGACCTCACCCGCAAGAGAGTGCCCTTTGCGGAGATCGTGCGGGACGAGTTGCGGGATGAGAGGCGCTCTGACAACTCGACCTACGTACTCATTTCTTCCTCGAGAAGGAAGGAGACGGCGGCCGCAGCAGAGGAGATCGGAAAGCGGAAGGGAAAGCTTCTCTGGATCTGCATTCTCACGAAGGATATGAAGGATGAACCGGTTCCGGGTCACGTGGATTTCGTGAGAGTCGACAGAGAGTGACAAGAAGCAGTCAGAGGATGTCGCCAGGCAGCAGAGGGCGGCAGAAATCAGCCGGAAGATATACGAATCGGCACAGAGCAGCAAAGGCAGCAGAATCTATGTCAATACCGGAAGAAGAAACAACGATAGAACCGGAAGAGCCGCGCGAGAAGGAATCCGTGCGCATGATGATTCTCCGTGTCATCCATAATGCATGGATGGCCTGGGGATTTACGTTCTTTTTCTGCCTTGTGACCTCGGAGAGGACGCCGCAGAACATAGCCCTCACGTTCCTGCTCCCCGCGTATGCGCTTCTGTGCGATTACCTTCAGAAAAAGAGTCGGAATTTCTTCCTCTTTTTCGGCCTTCTTGCAGGTGGATGGATCGGGATCGGCTTTGCCATCCCGGACACCTTCCTCCGGATCGACGCGCTTATCATCGCTTTTATGGCAATGTTCTTCACATTCTACGCGCGCTTCTCGGAACAGTATATTTTTTATCCGAGGGGAGGCTTCCTCGCTTCGGGCATCATCATGTTCATCCTCGGGGCCCTCACGGAGCGCCCGGCGGCTTCGCGCTTCGCGTTCGTCTATGAAGTGGTTCTTTCCGTTCTCATTCTGCTCTGCCGCAGCGAGGAAAGCCTGGAGGATGCCGTCGCCCAGGTTCCGAAGGGCGGCATCATCCCGATGGACACGATCCGGGCGCAGTACCGCCGCAATCTCGCGAAATGGCTGATCGGAGGCGCCGGATGCCTTGTGCTCCTCTGGATTTTCCGCTCCGGTGATTTTGTCGCAAATGCCATCGAACAGAGCGTGCGTTTTCTTCTTCTCTGGATCATCCGGTTCATCAACTGGATTATCTCCCTTTTCCCGGTGCCGGACATGGAGCAGATGCAGCAGTTTGACACCGGGTCCTTCGAGCCCGGGGCTGCCGGGACGGCCAATCCGATTCTTCAGATTTTCTTCCAGATTCTCGAATACGCAGCCTTTGTCATTTTCGCAGCTATTGCTGCGTTCCTCGTCTACAGGATTTTCCTGGCCCTCTACCGGAATTTCCGGGGCGCGCGCATCCGGGGCACTGATACCTTCGAGTACTACAAACCGGAACAGAAGAAAGAAAAGGCCACCGCCGGAACCCGTGACACGGTGAGCTTTTTCGATCGCAGTGCCGAGGCTTCTGTGCGCAGACGCTACATCCGTCTCGTGCGGGAGGGGACGCGTTTTGACGCTGTGGAGAAGAGCGACACGCCCCATGAAATCGAGCGGAAAACTATCGCGGACGGGCAGACAGGAGAGGCTTTGGAGACGGAAGAGCCGGGGTATACAGAGCGGTGCCCCGCCGAGCGGATTCACCGCATCTATGAGAAGGCTCGCTACGACCGAAAGGCGACGGCGGAGGACCTCGCGGCTATGCGCGAGAGCGAGAAGGAACTAAAGAAAAAGACACCTCACGGCAATACGCAAACGTGAGCAGGAACAGACACGGGAACTAAAATAAACTCAGACAAGGGATATTGTCATGGAAGAACAGCACAGACGCCGCCCGCACTATAAAGGCACACATCCGCATACTTATGAGGAAAAATACAAGGAATTGAATCCGGAGAAGTATCCGGAGACGATTGAGAAGGTCATCGGGAAAGGAAGCACGCCTGCTGGCATGCATATTCCGATCGCAGTGAATGAGATCCTGAACGTCCTTTGCATCAAGCCCGGTGAGTCCGGACTTGACTGTACACTCGGCTACGGCGGTCACACGCGAAGGCTCCTCGGGGCGCTCGGCTATCCGGAGGGCGGCAGCGGCCACCTCACCGCACTGGATATCGACCGCGAAAACATGACCCGCACGGAAGAAATGCTGCGGGAAGAAGGGTATGGCGAGAATGCGCTGACGGTGATGTATCTGAACTTTGCAGAGCTCGACAGGGCAGCAGTGGAAAAAGGACCGTTTGATTTCCTGCTGGCTGATCTTGGCGTCTCGTCGATGCAGATTGACGATCCTTCACGCGGATTCTCCTATAAGAGGGAGGGGCCGCTCGACCTCAGGCTTGATCAGTCGAAGGGAGAGACAGCGGCGGAGCGGCTCGCCGGGATGGACCGGGACGAGATCGAGGGCATGCTCACGGAAAATGCCGATGAGCCCTATGCCGCGGAAATCGCGAAGGCGATTACAGCCTCTTACAGGAAGAAGCAGAAAATTGAGACCACAACAGAGCTTGCCGTCCTCGTGGAGGAAGCAGTTGCAGATGCTGTAAAGGGGCAGGAAGGACTGAAGAAGGCAGATATTGCAGAACTTCAGAAAAAATCCTGCACACGCACGTTTCAGGCGCTCCGCATCGATGTAAACCACGAATACGAATCGCTTTACAGCCTTCTCGAGAAGATCCCGAATGCACTCGCACCCGGCGGAAGAGCTGCCATCCTCACGTTCCACTCGGGCGAGGACCGGATGGTGAAGAAGATGTTCAAAGAGCAGAAGAAGCAGGGCCTCTATTCAGAAATCTCCGCGGATGCAGTCCGGCCCACCGAGGAAGAGTGCCGCCGCAATCCCCGTGCCCGATCGGCAAAACTCCGCTGGGTGGTAAAATGAGCTGACCGGCAGTCCCGGGGAGTAACCGAAATCAGCCTGAAATCGTCAGCGCCGCTGCCAGGCGGGGTGCGGTTGCACGGCAAAACCGGAAACGGGCTGCGCGGCGGTGCAAAGGCAGGCAGCGTGGAAATTGGAAGATCAGAAAAAACGAAACAGAAGAACAAGGATTACAGAATGGGAGAGTTTGACTGGCTGGAAGAAGCAGCCGAAAAAATCCGTGATAAGGAATATGAAGTTGCAAAGAGAAACAAGGGGAAAATACCTCATTCCGCGGAGCATGGCATTTTCGATGATTGCTCCGGGACAGAGAAAATCGGCACACGGACCAATGGATTTTATGGCGGGATTCAATGGCAGCTCTATAATGCGACGCGGGAACCGTTGTTCCTCGAGAATGCACTGAGTATAGAAAAAAAGCTCGATGCTGTCCTGATGGATTCACAGGCAATGGATGACAGCAGTGGAATTCTCTTTATGCCGACAGCGGTCGCCGATTTTCACATGACCGGGAGCAGGCCGGCCAGAAACAGGGCACTCCTCGCGGCAAACAATCTTGCAGGGCGCTTCAACCCGAACGGAAATTTCATCCGCGCATTCAACGATCCGGATGCCGGTGAGAACACCAGACCGAAGGAGAACTGCGCGGGAACCTCTCACGTCCGGACTCTTATGAGCCTGCCGCTCCTTTATTGGGCCAGTGAGGTCACCAAGGACCCCCGTTTCCGGGCGATTGCCGTGAAACATGGATTGATGGCGGCGCGGCATTTCATCCAGAAGGACGGATCAGTGCGCAGCATCGTCCGGTTTGATCCGGAAACCGGAGAATGGATTGATCCGAACGAAAACGAAGATGCAGTGGATCATGGCTGCGGGAAGGCTGGTTACGATGCATCGGAGCATGCCGGTCTTACTAAAAAAACAGTCGGCAATTGTGCATGTATATCCCGACAGCAGGCTATGGCGCTCTATGGATTTACAATCAGTTTTTTCCATACCGGAGAGGCAGATTTTCTGAAGGCTGCAGAGAAAACGGCGGCATTCTTACTGTCGTGTGTTCCGGGGGACGATCAGAATCCGGGACAATTCGCGCATGACCACGCGGGAGCCGCCGATGATGCATCGACAGCCGATGATGCGGCGTCGGTCATCGCAGCCAGTGGACTAATTCTTCTTGCAGGACTCGTTGGGAACGATCAGAGCCTTCTTCCGCCGGTCGCCGCGGCCCTGTCGGCTGGTTACCGGACATCCGCGCTGCAGCTTATACAAACATACACGGAGAAGAGAGTTTGTTTTGACGCTGAAAGAGATGAACTGCTGGATCATTGTATGTCGGAAGGCAACAGAAAAAAGGCATCATCTCTGATTTATGCTGATTATTTCTACATCGAGGCCATCTGGCGGCTCACGGGCAGAGAACTTCTGATTTGGTGAGATCCGGTAACGACGGCTTGTCTTTTAATAACCGGAATGTTCACTATATTGTCCGGATCAATTGATACACCGAGTATGGGTCACTTGGTGTCAGTCAGCAAAATCACGGGTCCGTATATTTTCTGAACGTTCTACTGGTTTACAGGGAGAGAAGATGAGGGAAATGACGATTATCCTGGCTTCCGGGTCGCCGAGAAGGCTCCAGCTCCTGCAGCAGATCGGACTTGATCCGATCGTGATTCCAAGCAGGAAAGAAGAGCACCCGTCGGCGAAGGAACCAGCGGAAATAGTAAAAGAACTTTCGATTCAGAAAGCATCGGACATCGCGGATCAGGTGCTCTGTTACTGGAAAGAACATTATGGAAGCCTGCTGGCAGATGCGGGTTTCGACGGTGCGGGGAAAGGTGGCAGCCCGCAGGGTGATACGGTTGTCATCGGATCCGATACAGTCGTTGCAGTGGAAGGAAAAGTTCTCGGCAAGCCGAAGACGCATGCACAGGCAGCGGACATGATTCGTGCCATCCAGGGACGGACACATTCCGTTTTCACAGGCGTGACATTGATCCGGCTGCCAGATAAAAAGACGGTTACATTTGCAGAAGAGACAAAGGTACAGGTTTTCCCGATGACGGACGAGGAGATTGCCGCTTACGCATCGTCGGACGAACCGATGGACAAAGCCGGTGCATACGGAATCCAGGGGCCTTTTGCTGCTTACATCGGGAAAATTGAGGGTGAATACAACACCGTTGTCGGGCTGCCTGTCGGGCATCTGTACCGGGAACTGAAAAAATTGATGCAGTCCTGATACACTGCGGATACAGCCCTGAACCCGGTTCGGAAAACAATAAATACAGAAATAGCATCGAAGGAAGCGTCTGTGCTGTCCAGAACTGGTGGGCAACAACAATCAATGGTGGTAACAGCCGGGCACTCTCATTCAGTCGATCGATGTAAATGTTGACTTTTGTGAAGTATGAGGCTATATTTGTTTCATTGATGCTTCAGCGCGTCAAAGCATGGACGCGCCAAAGCACAAAAGTAGGCTGCGAAGCGGCCGGGGAGGGTTTATGAAGAATCTTAAGAAATTTCTTGCAATTGGTCTTACTGCAGCGATGACGATGGGGCTTGCGGCCTGCGGCAGCAGCTCATCGAATACGGCTGCATCAACGGCAGCAGACAGCACAGCAGCAAGCTCGGCTGAAACGACAGCAGCTTCCGCTGATTCAGAGGCAGCGTCTTCCGCTTCTTCCACTGCAGACACAACCGCAGCGGCATCGGATCAGAAGTTCACCGTCGGTATTGTCCAGCTTGTCCAGCACGTCGCGCTGGATGCGGCATCCAAGGGATTTGAGGATGTTTTGACGGATACCTATGGAGACAACGTGACGATTGATTATCAGAATGCTGCCGGCGATTCGGCGACCTGCGCTACCATCGTCAACACCTTCGTCTCCAACAATTATGATCTCATTCTTGCGAACGCAACGCCGGCTCTGCAGGCTGCAGCAGCAGCAACCAACTCGATTCCGGTCCTCGGCACGGCAATCACCGAATATGGTGTAGCTCTCGGCATCGACAATTTCAATGGAACGGTCGGCACCAACGTCTCCGGAACATCGGATCTTGCACCGCTCGATCAGCAGGCAGCCATGTTCGCAGAGATTCTTCCGGACGCCAAAACCATCGGCATCCTGTACTGCTCGGCAGAGCCGAACTCCGTTTACCAGGCAGATGTCGTGAAGGAAGCTCTGGAGAAGGCCGGGGATACCGTCAATATCTACACCTTCACAGATTCGAATGATGTTGCGAATGTCACGCAGACGGCTGTCAGTGAGTGCGATGCTCTCTATATCCCTACGGATAATACGGCAGCTTCCTGCGCTGAGAATATCGACAATGTGGCCCGTCCTGCCGGCGTACCGATTATCTGCGGTGAGGAAGGTCTGTGCAAGGGCTGCGGTATTGCGACGCTGTCTATCGACTACTATGAACTTGGCAAGACGACCGGCAACATGGCTGTGGAGATTCTGAATGGCACGAAGAAGGTTTCGGAGATGCCGATCGAGTATTACGAGAATCCGGTCAGGGAATATGATGCAGACCGCTGCGAGGCGCTTGGCATCACCCCTCCGGACGGATATACTGCGATTGCCGAGGATGAATGATTGGATGATCTGAGTATGAGTCATCGCCGTTTCCGGGATTTACCGATGCCCACTGGCTATGGAATCCGGCCAGAAGGCCAAGGACCCGGCAAAGTACACAGAAATTCAGTAAAGAGCGCCGGGACGCAGTAAAGAACGCAGCGGCCCGGCACAGAATCGGGAGATTCAGAAAAGAATACAGAATACAGAAAAATCTCTTCCAGGTCTTAATTGAAAAGGCATGGAAGAGATTTTTTGTTATGATGGGATAGTACGCCGGCACTCGTTGAATGCCGGCGTGAATCTCACAAAGACAAGGACAAGGGGTAAGGAAAATGAAAGAATTTTATATCAACGATGACGGAATCCGTCTGCATGCAAAACTGGATATGCCGGCAGAAGTCGATGAGAATCACCCGGGCACTCATACGATTCCGCTCTGCATCGTAATCCATGGATTCACGGGGCATATGGAGGAGAGACATATCATCGCTGCAGCGGAAGCCATCCGAGAGACCGGATGTGCAACTCTCCGTGTGGAAATGTACGGACATGGCAAGAGCGACGGCGAATTCCGGAATCATACGCTTTACAAGTGGGTCGGTAATGCGCTTACAGTCGTGAAGTATGCGAAATCGCTCGATTTTGTCACGGATCTATATCTCTGCGGGCACTCGCAGGGCGGACTGCTTGTGATGCTGATCGCCGGAATGTGCAGGGATGATATCAAAGCGGCCATTCCGATGTCTCCGGCGTGGATGATTCCGGACCTTGCAAGGGAGGGAACGATTCTGGGACTTACGTATGATCCGGAACACATTCCGGACGAGCTGCACCAGGGCGATCTCGTGCTGGACGGAAACTATGCGCGCGTCGCCCAGACGATTCATGTGGAGGATGAAATTGCACGGTATACAGGCAATGTTCTGATCGTGCAGGGTGATGAGGATGAGGCTGTTCCTTACGAATACGCAGTAAAGGCGCAGAAGCTTTATGCACACTGCAGGCTGGTCACGATTCCCGGTGATGACCACTGCTATGATCGTCATCTGGACCAGGTCACGAAGGCTATCCGTGAGTTCATGACGGAGGAGATGGTCCGTTGATGATTGTTTCGCTTTAAAGCGTTGGTGTGATACAATCGTGTTTGTTCTATCTTGTTAGCTGTTGAATAAATGCGAGGCCGGATTTTATGGAAAGCTCGCAGGGTGACCAGCAAGGGCAGTGAAACCTGTCTTTATGCATCAGGACCCGTAAGCAAAGCGGCCCGCAACGTTGGGAGGGTAAGTTATGGCTGCATATTTTTCATCCCTTAATCCTCTGGTCCTGCTCGGGAATCTGCCGGGCGGCGTGGCACAGGGAATTATCTGGGGCATCATGGCGCTGGGTGTTTATATCACTTTCCGACTGCTCGACGTCGCCGATCTTACGGTTGATGGTACGTTTACAACCGGGGGAGCAGTCACGGTCATGCTGATTCTGGCAGGCTGGAACCCCTGGGCAGCACTGCTCATAGCTCTTATCGCAGGGCTTCTGGCAGGACTCTGCACCGGGCTTCTTCACACGGCGCTGGGCATCCCGGCGATTCTTGCCGGAATCCTCACGCAGTTTGCGCTGTATTCCATCAACCTTGCCATCATGGGATTCATGGCAAACAAACCGGTCAGTGTCGATAAATATGTTCTTATTCTCACTTCCAGAAGTGTTCCGTCGGCGATCCTCATCGGCGGTCTTGTCGCAGCGGCGGTCATCGCGGTTCTCTATTGGTTCTTCGGAACCGAGACAGGTTCTGCAATCCGCGCGACGGGCTGCAATCCGGAGATGAGCAAGGCGCAGGGCATCAACATCAACGTGATGAAGGTTCTCGGGCTGTCTCTTTCGAACGGACTTGTAGCTCTTGCCGGCGGTCTGATGGCACAGTTCCAGGGATTCTCAGATATCAACATGGGCCGCGGCTCGATCGTCATCGGGCTTGCCGCCGTCATCATCGGTGAAGTGCTCGGCGAGGCGATCCTCGGAAAGAGACTGAACTTCTGCGGCCGGCTGATTTTTGTCGTGATCGGCGGCATCATCTATTACCTTGTCATCATCCTGGTGCTGTGGCTGAAGCTGAACTCGAACCTGTTAAAACTGTTCACAGCCATTGTCGTAGCCATTTTCCTTGCGGTTCCGTACCTCAGGAGCCTGCAGAAGGCATCGTTCAAGAAGGCCGGGAAGAATTCCGCAAAGGCGATTGCAAACGGCTACAAACATGAAGAAGACGCACCGGAGAACGGTGCACAGGGAAAGGCAGGTGACTGATCATGGCAGAAAATATGCTGGAAATCCGTCACATTTATAAAACTTTCAACCCGGGAACCATCAACGAGAAGAAAGCGCTGATCGATGTTTCTCTGACACTGAAGGACGGTGATTTCGTCACGGTCATCGGCGGGAATGGCGCCGGTAAATCGACCATGCTGAATGCGGTCGCCGGTGTGTGGCCGATCGATTCCGGATCTATCCTCATTGACGGAAAGGATGTCACAGGCCTTCCGGACTATAAGAGAGCATCTCTCATCGGACGTGTGTTCCAGGATCCGATGACCGGAACGGCGGCGACGATGCAGATCGATGAGAACTGTGCACTTGCTGCAAGACGCGGGCAGCGCAGAAGTCTGCGCTGGGGCGTCACCAATGAAGAACGGGAGAAATATCGTGAGGCTCTGAAACGTCTGGGACTTGGACTGGAAGACCGTATGACGGCCAAGGTCGGTCTTCTCTCCGGAGGCCAGAGACAGGCGCTCACGCTTCTCATGGCGACTCTGCAGCGTCCGAAGATCCTGCTTCTCGATGAGCATACGGCGGCGCTCGATCCCAAGACGGCAGAGAAAGTTTTGGCGGCAACGGAGCGGATCGTAGGGGAGACGCATCTTACGACGCTGATGATCACGCACAACATGCGCGATGCAATTGCACACGGCAACCGTCTGATCATGATGAATGAGGGACGGATTGTACTCGATGTACAGGGCGAGGAGAAGAAGCATCTCACGGTCGAGGATCTGCTGCACAAGTTCTCGGTTGCAACCGACGAGGAGTTTTCAAACGATCAGGCGCTGCTGAGCTGAAGGCCGGGAAGAAGCACTACAGGACTTCAAAACGGACCAAAAGGGTAATAGAATAGGACTTCGGGTGCTGGAACGGAACGTTCCGCCGCGAAGGGAAGAACCATTTTGAAGGAAACGGAGAAAAAAGAAGCAACTGCAAAGACCGGGACAGCTGGCGTGAATGCGCGCAGAAATGCCGCACTGGGGGCGATTCTCTCGGCCGGCGGCGGTATCTGCTGGGGACTGTCCGGATCGATGGGACAGTATCTTTTCGACTATGAGGGAATGGATTCCCGCTGGCTTGTGCCGATCCGGCTCGGGCTTGCGGGGGTCATTCTCTTTTTTTACTGCCTTCTCCGCTACAGAAAGGAGCTTTTCCGCCCCTGGAAGACACGGATTGACCGGCGCGATCTTCTGATCTACGGGATTCTCGGCATCAGCTGCTGTCAGTTCCTGTATTTCCTCACGATCCAGCTCTCGACCGCGGGGGTCGGGACCATTCTGCAGGACCTCTCGCCGGTGATGATTCTATTGGTGACCTGTGTCGCGGAGAAACGCCGGCCGGGGGCACTCGAGATCATCTCGATCCTGCTGGCGCTTGTAGGAGTCATCCTCATCACGACACACGGAAACATCGGGCACCTCTCGGTGCCGGTTTCCGCGATTGTGACCGGGACGCTCTGCGCGGGCTGTGTCACGGTCTACAACGTGGAGCCGAAGAGGCTTCTTGACGAGTACCCGGTTACGATCCTGCAGGCATGGGCCTTTCTTCTGGGAAGTGCCTGCCTTTCGGCCCTTTTCCATCCCTGGACCTGGGGCTACAGACCCACGGCGATGGGTTATTTCGGCATTGCCTTTGTCGTGATCGTCGGCAACGTCATCGCCTTTACATCCTATATGGCAGGCGTCCGGATGATCGGGCCGAACAAGGCCATCCTGTATGGCTTCTCCGAGCCGATTACCGCCGCCATTGTCGGCATCTTCGTGTTCCGGAACGTTTTTACGGTATTCGATGGAATAGGGTTCGGCATGGTCTTTCTCATGATGTACCTGATCTCAAAGAAGAGCGAGAGAAGTGCCTGAACCGCTCTGCCTGCCTGCGGCTTCCCGGTATCGGAAGCCGCAGAGGAGGGAAAGAAGTCTCAGAAAGGCTCTGTCAGCTCCCGGCTTACCGGTATCGGCACCCGCGCAAGGGCGGCAGCAGGAAAGGAAAACGAGTTCCGTCTGTTCAAGAAAGGCAGTTTGATTTATACTTTGATTGATGTTAAGGCTACAGAGACAGGAAGGAAAAATCTGGATTGTATAAGGATATACGGAAGGAAGTGTGATATGAAAAAGTTTCTTGAAGAGTTCAAGGCATTTGCGCTGAAGGGCAATGTGATGGATATGGCAGTCGGTGTCATCATCGGTGCTGCATTCCAGAATATTGTCACAGCACTCATCGATAACATCATCAACCCTCTGATCGGCCTGATTTTCCAGGCGGATTTCAGTGATGTCGCCATTCCGCTCGGGAACAGCGGCGTATCCCTCGGCATCGGCGCATTTATTTCGGCAGTCATCAACTTCATACTGATGGCACTGGTTCTCTTCTGCATCGTAAAGGGAATCAACACGCTGCGCACTGCGGCGGAGAAGAAGTTCGAGAAGCCGAAGGAAGAGGCTCCGAAGGGGCCGACACAGGAAGAGCTTCTTGCCGGCATCCTTGAAGAACTCAAAAAACAGAACAAGGATTGAGCATGAATCCAGGATTCCCGGGGCGGCGGCTCCGGGAATTTTCTTTTGCTCCAGGAGTGAAACCGGGACCGGAATGAAGTAACAGGATCGAACGCGCATGAATCTCACAGAGAATCTTGAAAAATACTGTCAGGAATACTACCCGCTGCATATGCCGGGGCACAAGAGGAGGATCGATCCCACGGGAGGGTTCCTGCCGGTGGACATTGATACTACGGAAGTGACGGGGGTGGATGATCTTCACAATGCAACAGGCATTCTGAAGGAAGCACAGGACCGTACGGCCGCGCTGTACTCATCGAAGGCGCTCCGGTACCTCGTGGGCGGAAGTACGCTCGGGGTGCTTGCTTCGATCTACGCTGTCGCCGGGCGGAATGGCGAGATCATTGCCTCGCGCGGCTGTCATAAATCCGTATGGCATGCCGCCGAACTGCTGAATCTGAAGGTCGATTATCTCCTGCCTCCAATGATCCCGGGATACGAGGTTTTCGGGAGCATCCGTCCGGAGGACGTGGAGAAGAGCATAAAGGTGCATCCGGATGCGAGGGCGGTTGTCATCACGAGTCCGACGTATGAGGGGATTCTCTCCGACATCCGCCCGATTGCCGAAATCTGTCATCGGGCCGGCATACCGCTTATTGTCGATGAGGCGCATGGCGCCCATCTGATCGGACGATTCCGCGGAGACGGCGGGTTCTGGCCGGAGGGAGCGGTATCCTGCGGCGCGGACCTTGTAATCCAGAGTGCACACAAAACACTTCCGTCTCTTACGCAGACGGCATGGCTTCATATCAATGGAAATCTGGCGGATCCGGGGATCGTGGACCATGCGCTGGATATTTTTGAGACGAGTTCACCATCGTATCCACTGATGGCATCACTGGATGCAGCGACCGGCCTTCTCACTGAACGGGGAGACAGATTATTTAAAGAATGGCAGCAGATGCTCGTGCGGTTCTATAAGGAAACTGCGGGACTGGAGAGTCTTGAGATTCTGAATACGCCGCAGAATCGGGGGAAAATCGCCGGATTTGCTTATTCTGTCGATCCGGGGAAAATCTTTATCTCCAGCAGACGGGCCGGGCTCCCGGCCAGAGAACTGGCCGGTGTTCTGCGTCAGCATTTTGGCTTTGAGACCGAAATGTCGGTCGGTTACGGAACCCTTGCGATGACCAGTCTGGCAGACGATCCGGATGCACTTGCCGCTTTCGCGGAGGCACTGCTTGAGATTGATGACGTTGTCAGTTTCGGGGATGTGACAGAGAGAAGAACGAAGGGAAAGGCAGGCAGCGAAGAACGGGGTATTGAAAGAACAGCCCATGGAGTCAATGAATTCTCCTTTCCCGCCTGCAGGCTCCGCATCACGGAGGCGATGGAGAAAGAAACAGAGGAGATTCCGCT